>Ga0169931_10000120_pt1 | contig 117497 bp, 108 predicted proteins | sample Kivu_15m_20L_FD_129675 | JGI IMG/M metagenome (GOLD analysis project Ga0169931, IMG submission 129675) | Freshwater microbial communities from Lake Kivu, Western Province, Rwanda to study Microbial Dark Matter (Phase II) - Kivu_15m_20L... | ecosystem: Environmental > Aquatic > Freshwater >... | reverse complement strand
TCGACCGACACCGGGCAATGTGACGAGGTCGTGAAGTTCCGTGGGAACTTCGCCGTCGAAACGGTCGACGACAGCACGTGCCATTCCGATGAGATTGCGTGCCTTGGTTTGGTAGAAGCCTGTTGACCGCACCAGCTCTTCGACATCAGTCGGGTTGGCAATAGCGAGATCTTCTGCTGTCGGATACTTCGCAAAAAGCGCGGGCGTCACCATGTTGACGCGTGCATCGGTGCACTGCGCAGAGAGAATCGTCGCTGACAGCAATTCGAATGCATTGCGATGTTCGAGTTCGCACTCGGCTGCTGGGTACAAGGTGGCAAGTCTCTTGGCGACTTCACGTGACCGTGCGGCAGGCGTTCGGGGCTTTCCCACGGCGCGAGGGTACCCTGCACTCGTGCCCTCGTTCGACATCAAGCGAAAAATGAATGATGACGACATCGCACAGGTGTCCGAGTTGCTCGAGGCCGCCGAACGCGCAGATGGCTCCCGTCCGTTGAGCGATCATTTGTGGCTCGACCTTCGCATGGGAGGACGCGAGGGGTTTGCGGGCTTCATCGCGACCGAAGAGGGACATGAACACATCATCGGCTATAGCCAAATTTCTCGCGGCAACGAATCCTGGCTGGTCGACCTCGTTGTGCATCCTCATCATCGCTACGACACCGCTTTGTTGGGTCCGCAGCTCATGAAAATCGCTCTCGACACAGTGGCCTCTGAAGGTGGTGGCCACGTGCACTGGTGGGTGTTCGAGCCGACGCAATTTCATCGCTCGCTCGCGACAACTTTTGACTTGCGCGAAGGACGCACCCTGCTGCAATTGCGTCGACCTCTACCTCTCGAGCCCGATCTTGCACGTCTGGGTAACGACTTACACACCACTTCGTTTGTGCACGCCCGCGATGAAGAGGCATGGCTCAGTGTCAACAATGCAGCTTTCGCCCAACATCCCGAGCAAGGTGGCTGGAACATCGACACACTGCGGTCGCGTTACGCCGAGACCTGGTTCAATGACGACAGCATTCGGCTTCACACCATTGACGAGAGACTTGCCGGATTCTGCTGGACGAAAATCCATCCGGGGTCGTCTCCGACAATGGGTGAGATCTACGTCGTTGCCGTGCATCCAGACTTTGTCGGCCGCGGTCTCGGTACTGCGCTCACATCTGCTGGTCTCAACCATTTGGCCGACCTCGGCGCACAGGTGGCGATGCTGTTCGTCGACGAAGACAATGAAGCTGCGATGTCGTCATATGAACGACTCGGGTTCACCCGGCATCATCGAGAGCGTGCATTCGTCGGTGACGTGCCCTCTAGCCTGAATACATGACAGACACCGCATCTGTGCCGACCTCGTCGGCCCTTCCGCGTTGGTCCGTGGCCGACGTGCACGAATCCTTTGACTCTCGAACTTTCAAGGCAGCATTTGAATCGTTCTCTGCCGACGTCTCACGCCTTGAAGCAGTCTTTGATGAATCGAACGTGCGCAAAGTTGACCGCGCTATCGAACCATCAGACGGAAAGATCGCTGACGATGTCATCTCTCATTACAACCGCGTCATGGACGCTGGGGAAGTCTTGGGTGCCTACATCTACGCAACTGTGTCCACTGATTCACGGGATGAAAGTGCGCAGGGCCTCCTCAGCGAAATCGAAGTGCTCGATGCTCGTACATCCCCCTTGCTTGCTCGCCTCGCCGAATGGGTGAAGTCGCTCGGAGTCGATGATCTCTCAGCACTCAGCACAGTGGCTGCGGAACACGTCGGCCCACTTCTGCGACTCGCCGAGCGCACCGCCCACCAAATGCCTGAGGAACTTGAAGGGCTCTACGCCGAGCTCTCCACCACTGGCTCGTCATCGTGGGGACGGCTTCAGGCAGATGTCACTTCGCAACTGACTGGCACCATCGTTCGTCCAGACGGATCGAGCGACACCTTGCCCATGCCTGCCATTCGCGGCCTTGCATCGCACCCTGACGAACACTTACGCCGCGCCGCATACGACGCAGAGATGGCCGCATGGCCATCTGTCGCCGTGGCCTGTGCCGCAGCGATGAACAGCATCAAGGGCGAAGCAAATGTCATCAATGCACGACGTCACTGGAACTCTCCGCTTGATGCGTCATTGTTCGCGAACAGCGTGAGTCGCAAGACTTTCGAGTCGATGCAAAAAGCTGTCACTGATTCATTGCCCGACTTCCGTCGCTGGATGAAGGCCAAAGCTGCAGCTCACAACAACACGAACGCGCTTCCCTGGTGGAACCTCGTGGCGCCACTACCGAACGTCTCGTCCTCGGTGACCTGGGATGAAGGCATTGCTCTCGTCAGATCAGCATTCGCCGAATACAGCGGCAACTTGGCGGGCCTCGTCGACAGATCACTTGCTGAAAATTGGATCGATGCGGAACCACGCGAAGGGAAAGTTGGCGGCGCGTTCTGCATGTCGTTTGTCGACGATCGCTCGCTCGTCTTGCTGAACTGGACGGGCAGCACGGAAAGTGCCCAAACCACGGCGCACGAGTTGGGCCATGCGTACCACAACACCCAGTTGGCGCGGCGCACGGCGTTGCAGAAACGCTTGCCGATGGCGCTCGCCGAAACTGCAAGCATCTTCTGCGAGACACTGGTGGTGGAGGCCGGTCTACGCAAACTGGAAGGGCGCGAAAGACTCGCGCTGCTTGACGTCGACTTGGCCGGATCAAACCAAGTCGTTGTCGACATCCACAGTCGTTTCCTTTTCGAGACCGAAGTATTCGCTCGCCGCCAACGCCGCAGCCTCGGAGTATCAGAATTGAACGAGTTGATGCTCGAGTCACAGCAATCGGCCTACGGCGATGGTCTCGACCAAACCACAGCCCATCCCCACATGTGGGTGCTGAAGCCGCACTATTACGGCAGCCACTTCTACAACTGGCCGTACACCTACGGGCTCTTGTTCGGACTTGGTCTGTATTCGCAGTACACGAAAGACCCCGAGCGTTTCCGCCACGGATACGACACCTTGCTGTCACGCGCCGGCATGGACACCGCAGAACAACTTGGCCAAGCGTTCGGTCTTGATGTCACGAGTGAAGCATTTTGGACGGCCAGCCTTGACGTCATCCGTCAGCGCATTGACAACTATGTCGCCTTGGCGACAACTCTCTGATCAACCTCCCGTCGATGACTTCTCTCTACGACGCCACGCGTGCCGATTTCGAAATCGCTTTCGTTGACGCTCCGAGATACCGCATCGACCAATTATGGAACGGTCTCTACACGCAATTTCTCGAACCACACGACATCACCACTCTTCCGGCCGCAGCACGCGCGCAACTCGAGACGTCATTTCAACCAGCGCTCGAGCCAACTGTCCGCACAGTTGCTGATGACGGCAAGACCATCAAGTTTTTATGGCGCCTAACTGACGGTGGGCACCCCATTGAGACGGTGCTCATGTACTACGACGATCGTGCGACTGTCTGTGTGAGCACCCAGGCCGGGTGTGCCATGGCATGTGGCTTCTGCGCCACCGGACAAGCAGGGTTCAATCGTCATCTCACCGCTGGTGAAATCATCGAACAAGTCGCACGCGCCTGCCGCGAAGCACGCAGCCTCGATCGTCGTGTCGACAACATCGTTTTCATGGGCATGGGTGAACCGTTGGCAAATGAGCCAGCCGTGTGGGCGGCGGTCGAACGCATTCACGGCGACATCGGAATCTCCGCACGTCACTTGACCATCAGCACTGTTGGAATCGTGCCCGGCATTCGCACTCTCGCTTCGCGTCCTTTGCCTGTCAACCTGGCCGTGTCGCTTCACGCCGCGCGCAACGAGCTTCGAGATGAACTGGTACCGATCAACAAGCGCTACCCCATCGAAGAACTGCTTGATGCGTGCCGCGACTACTTGAAAGTGAAGAACCGCCGTATCAGCTTCGAATGGGCGCTCATTGAAGGCGTGAACGACACCATGAGAGATGCCAAAGAACTTCACGCTCTCTGTCGACGGCTAACACCGACTGCTCACGTGAATCTCATTCCCCTGAACCCCACTCCGGGTTGGCCCACCAAGGGAAGCAGCCGAAACCGAGTACACGTGTTCCGTGACACGCTTCTCGAGTTCGGCACCAACGTGACGATCAGATCCAATCGTGGGACAGACATCGCTGCGGCATGCGGGCAACTCGCCGCAGGTCAACCAGTGCGCATCACTCCGGTGGCACCAACCCGCTCAATGCGCGACTCATCACACAGCTGAGCCGGCTTCGCCCGTCTCATCGTCTGCATACGACGGATTGGCGACTGCCAACTTGTCGCAAATCGACTCAAACACCAACGCGCGAACTTCAGCCTGTCGCTGCTCGAATTCGCCGTCTCTGATTCGTTGTGCCAACTCATGATCATCGGCACAGCCCAGCTGACTCAGTCGCTGCCGATGCCTGATGGCCTGGTCAGGTCCGAGAGCAATCTCACGCTCAACCATCGACAACACGTTGACAGCCACTCGAGCATGGAATTGCGTGCTTGATGAACGACCATCGAAAGTCTCGCGTTCCAACCATTCACGAACGGCAGCGACAAGCTCTCCGGCGTTTGGAGCGTCGTGTGGTGCGGCCACTACCAACGTCCTTCCAGCAGACGAAACGCGTCGTACTCGGTTTCACAGACGCGTCTCCCAATTGCCGCCAATTCATGGCTGCGCGTCATACCGGTCATGTGCGCCGTCATCTGCATGATGCAAATGACACCCCAACGAAGCGTTCCGAACACTTCCCACCAACGCACCACACCTGCATCTGGGCGCACGCCAGAGGCCTGTTCGTACGCCTCGAAGAGCTCATCGTACGAACCGATTCCGGCAACTGGTGCTCGAGAACCGAAACGCCATGCTCGCACGCACAGCCATCCGAGATCTTCCATCGGGTCTCCGACATGTGCCAATTCCCAGTCGAGTACTGCTCGTACTCCACCCTCGTCGACGAGCACATTTCCCAATCGGAGGTCTCCGTGAACAATTGACTGCCTGTCAGTTGGCGGTCGATGTTCACGCAACCAACGAATGACAATCTCGAATGCGGGGTGTGGTTGACCCAAGTCGCGCAACAACTTCTCGTACATCGTGAGTGGATCCGAAGCGTCAAGCCCGGGCACAGTTTCGATGGGCAATGAGTGAAGACGGGCAAGAGCGTCTGCCACATCTGCAATGAATGTCGACCGTGCCCGCGCGAATGCATCGTCGCGCAGAATTCGTCGCGCAATCGTTTCGCCTTCAAGGAAACGCACAACCATGAACGGACGCTCAAGTTCATCTGAGCGAGAACCATCGATCACCACCTGAGGGACCGGTACTCCAGCTCCGTGAGCTGCGCGCAGCAGCGCTGGTTCATGTCGCAGGCGCCCCACTCCCCCTGACCTCTCTCGTTGGAGAATGAGTTTCTGGCCATTCGCGACAAACGACCAGGTCTCTCGAGACGCACCGGCAGTGAGACGGGTGAGATCAGAGATGTATTCGACGCCCATCACGTGAGCAAGGTTTCGCTCAAGAGCATCTAGCGACGTCGACATCGGCACACTTTGCCACGAGTGCACACCTCTTGCGACTACCGTCGCGATAGTGACTCGCAACGACCCGGCCGCAGCAGTCCTTTCCCTTCACGCAGTGAGTGTGCTGCACAGCGGTCGGCCTGTCGTCGACAGCATCTCACTTGATCTTCTGCCCGGAGAGCGCTGGGTGATTCTCGGGCCAAATGGCTGTGGGAAGACGACCTTGCTTCGAGTCTTGTCGCTCTACCTTCACCCCACCACCGGGGTCATCGCCTATCGAGGAACACCCCTTGGCAACTTCGATGTTCGAAGTGTGCGCAGTCGCATTGCGTATTCATCGGCAAGCCTCGCCGCAGATCTGCGACCTGCCCTCATCGCACGCGATGTCGTCATGACCGCTCGGCACGGAGCGCTCGAAGCATGGTGGCATAAATACGACGACATCGACCGCGAGCGCGCAATCAGCTGCCTGGGTCATCTTGGAATCGCCTCACTCGCACATCGACCCTTCGGCACGCTTTCTTCAGGAGAACAACAACGAGTGCTTCTTGCGCGAACACTGATGTGCGAACCAGAGGTTGTGTTACTTGATGAGCCAAGTGCACGTCTTGACCTCGGTGGACGAGAGCGCCTCGTGTCCGACATTGATGCGCTCTCTCACAGTGCCCCTCATGTGCCGCTGGTGTTGGTTACACACCACGTTGACGAAATACCGACGACCTGCACCCACGCAATGCTCATGAAAGACGGTTCAGCACTCGCCCGAGGGCCAATCAACGATGTCATCACATCCGAGAACGTGAGCAAATCCTTCGAGATTGACTTGACAGTTGAACGGCGCGCGAATGGTCGCCGATCTGCCCACCGACGCTGAGGACTACTGCGAACAGACGCGAGGCAGAAGTTCTTTGGCGACAGCAATGTGGTCACGCAACACTTTGTCGAGCAAGCCTCCGGTCCACAATGTGCCGTGATACTCGAGCTCAACTGAAACGAGAGTCTCGGCATCGTGTGCTTGCAACGTGACGGACAGTAGCCAAGGGGCGTGAGACTTTCCATCCACTTCATTTCGTTGAAAGACAATGCGAGTCGGTTCGTCGACTGTTTTGGTCATTCGTAACCGCTTCGAACGCGCGAATGGTCCGACCTTCGCGCGTAGTTCGACGTTCCATGTGGTTGCATCCACTTGCTCGACTGAATGAACGAGTGGCATCCATGCGTTGTAACGCGCCAAGTCCTCGACGTGGGGCCTGACTAGCTCTTGCGCAGCAGGCACATGCACCGACTCAACAAGTCTCAAATAGCCACCATCGCCTTGCTGCGAAACAACACTCAGACACCGCGAGTTCGGTCACCGAACGCGCGGCCCAGCAAACGACCTCTCACCGGGGCACCGTCTGCGTCAACTTCGGTTTCCTCTTCCTCGTCACCACGTCGAACAAGCCGTGGCATCCAGGGCGCGCCCCGCTCTCCATCGGTAGTGATTGGAGCTGGTGCAGGTGGCGCCTCAGCAGCTGCCGGTATTGGCGCGGAATCAGATTGTGGTGTCGCGTCGAACAGTCCAGATTTTTCTTTGGCGCCAGAGGACTTGGTATGTGATTGCTTCGCTGGCGGAGACTTCGTCGCCTTCTGTTCGTTTGCAGCAGAAGCATCTTTTGTGTCGGGGGCAAGAAACAAACGCGGCACCGACTCACGGCGATCATCAATGGTCCAACCGCGTGGCACACGAAGGCCGTCTGCATGTTTCTGACACAGACTCCCAGCTAAGGCCGGGTCAGCTGACGGCGCCGAATCGAGACGCACCACGAGACCAGCGTTGTCAATGACGTAGGACACGGCGGTCGGCAAGGAACAACCAGGACGTTCACACAACCGACGCACGGAAAAAAACTACTTCGCCAAACGGGCTGGAACGGGACAAGACCAAAGTGGTGGGCGCGACGGGACTCGAACCCGGGACCTCTACCGTGTGAAGGTAGCGCTCTAACCAACTGAGCTACGCGCCCTTTGCGGACGGCTGGACGATACCCGAGCGCCTGCGCTTCACCTACGGGGAGGACGCGGGCACCCGATCAACGCACGCCGTTCCCATCCCTTGGCTGTCGCGATACGGCTCTGATCCATTTGGGCACTTCGCGTCGAACGCGATGAGTTGGCGCACAACTGCATCGTGTGACCCGGAGCAATCGACCTCACGCACTGCGAGAGTGGCATCGATGTCGACACAACTGCCGCTCGACAACAATTGGTCAGGCCCTGGTGGAGCCTCGGGGTCGACGAACGCTGCGAGCACCAGCACCACAACGATGCCCAGCACCACAAAGAACAACGCTCCTCGCCACGGGAAACGAGCAGGTGACACCGATGTCGGCACATTGAAGAACATCTCTCGCTCGTCATCCGCGAGCACTTTGCCGCTCGACAAGGGTGCATCGAGACTTCTGTCGTATTCACGTCGTCGCACCGGGTCTGACAACACTGACCAAGCACTGTTCACTTCAGCCATGGTCTCCGATGCACTCGTCGTCGACCGTGCAACATCTGGGTGCACACTGCGTGCCAACGCTCGATATGCGCGTCTGATGTCTTCTTGTGTCGCCGTGCGCGACACTCCGAGCACCTCGTAGTGAGTTCTAGTAGCCAAGATGTGCGTCGACCAGACCGATGAGCGGTTGGTCATTCATGTATCGCCGAACATTTTCGCGTACGCGGTCACTCAACAGAGGAATCGCCATTTCAGGTGTGTTCCCGACATGCGGGGTGATGATGCAATTCGGAAGTGACCAGAGAGGATGACCGTCTGGCAGTGGCTCGGGATCGGTGACATCGAGTGCTGCTCCACCGATGATGTTGTTTGACAAAGCCCACACGAGGTCGTCGGTGATGATGTGCTTGCCACGCGCCACGTTCACTATCCAAGCGTGTGACTCCATGACCTCGAACTCAGATCGACCAATGAGGCCCTCGGTCTCTGGCGTGAGCGACAAAGCCAAAACAACAAGGTCTGCGCCAGTGAGTGCGTCAACCAGGTGATCAATATCGACAACTTCATGTGCCCCTTCAAGGTGCTCGACTCGTTTACGCACGACAGTCACTCGACAATCAAATGGCGCTAGCAAACGGAGCAACGTCTCGGTGATACCGCCGCCACCGACCACTGTGACACGTGCACCGAGAAGATTGAAGCCCTTGGGTCCGGTCCAGCGGTCTGCGTGCGAATAGTTGGCGATGTTGCGCATGCCTGCAAGAGCGAGCCCGATGACATGCTCACCCACTGGTTCGGCGTACACCCCCTTGCCACACGTCCACGTACGCGAATCATCGATGATTGACACAAAGTTCTCTATGCCCGCGAATGGCACCTGCACCCACTTGATGTGCGAATGGGTTGCGAGAAGTTGACCTAGCCCTCCTGCATCGCGAGCATCGGTCCACACAACGGCCGATGCTTCGCGCGGGTCGACAATTGATGCCCCTGCTTCACGCACTGCATCGGCAATCCAACCATTGCTGTCTGGTGCAACACAGATTGCTCTTTCGCCGGTTCGCTCCATACCAATGAGAAACGATACGAGATGAACTCAGGAGCCGGTCAATGTGGCGGCAATGTCGCTCGACGAGCTGCCAGAGCGGCGAAGTACCACCGCCACGAAGGCAAGTGCCGCCATGGTGATCGCAAAGAGAATGACTGCACCCACGCCCCAGAACGGTTTGATAGTGCTACGCGTGGCGCCGAGCAATGCGACAGGGAACGTGGTGGAACCCGCCTCGGAGATGAGTGTGCTGATGACCGCGTTGTCGAGACACAAAGTGAAAGACAACAAGCCACCCGCAACAAGAGCAGATGAAATGAGGGGAAGAGTTATTTGTCTGAAGGCACGGGCCGGAGTTGCTCCGAGGTCGGCGGCCGCCTCCTCAAGTGATTCATCAAGACCAGCCAGGCGCGCTCGAACAATCAACGTGACGACTGCACTCGCATACAACGATTGACCGACCCACAACTTGTTGATTCCGCCATTGAACGGGCCGAGACCTTCGGTGAAGGGATAGCCGAGCACGGGAATGTCCTGGATACGAGGGAACCACGTCGCGAGCGCGATGGCATCCATGATTTCCGGTGTCACCAAAATGAGAAACACGACAGCCATGAACACCGTGGTCCAACGACCTGGTCGACGTGCGAGCCCGACACCGGCAAGACCCCCAATGACGACCGCGATGACGGTGGCACCGAGCGCCGCGATGAACGAGTTGCGAATGGCGTCGCCAATGCCGGCAAAGTCGAAGATGTCGCGATACCAGTCGGTGAGTAACCCGTTCGCTACTACGGCAATGGCAAATCCGATTGGCCCCACCCAATTGAGGCGACGTCGTGCAATTGATGTTGTGCGTGTGAGAACCACGCGCACAACGACAGCCAAAGCGATGATGACTACAAAACGCACCACCATCGCCCACGCACTGCCACCATCAAAGAGCTCTGACCACCACTTCAAACTGGTGTGTCCTGACCAAATCGTGAACGATGTACTGCGATTGAACGAATGCAAGATGACGAGCAGAATCGGCACGAACAGAAACACCATCACGAGCATTGCCCACGTACGCATAAGTGACACGATGGGATCAAAGGGCAACTTGTTCTGTGCTGAACCATGCTCGACGGCCTGCGCCGACCGAGCGTACGACCGCGCCCGAACTCTCTCGGCAACTGGGGCGAACAACGAGAATGCACGAGGCAACAGCCACACCAGCAACGCACCAACTGCGAGCGTGAGGAGCACAGCGCCAATCATGAGAACTGCCATTGCCGCTCCGAGAGGCCAGTTCTGCGCACCACTGAACTGTGAGGCAATCATCGACCCGATCATGTTTCCCTTGGCTCCACCAAGGACTGTTGCCGTCACATAGTCACCACACATCGGGATAAACGTGAGCAGAACGCCGGCGATGATGCCGGGCCCAGCAAGTGGAAGTGTCACAGAGAAGAAAGTGGCTACTCGCCCGGCGCCAAGGTCTTTACTCGCCTCGCGCATGCGCACGTCGATGCGGTCAAGTGCTACGAACAACGGCAGGATCATGAAGCCGAGATAGTTGTAGACGATCGCTATCTGCACTGCGATCGTGGTCTCGAGAATTTGGATTCCATTTGGCCCGATCCATCCAAGGTCGACGAGCCACTTGGACAATGTCCCGTTCGGAGCCAGCGGGATTCGCCATGCAACTGTACGGATGAGGAACGACGTGAAGCTTGGCACCACGACGGCCGCCAAGATGATGGCCTTCCACCGCTCTGACACCTTGAATGCCGCTAGGTACGCGACTGGTAGACCGATGACGAGACACAGCAATGTCGCTGTGATCGAAATTCGAATCGTCGCCTTGAACACTTGAAAGAACGTCGCGTCGAAGACATTCGAGTAATTCGAGGTCGTGAGATTTGTGAGGTCAACTGGAAGAAGTTGAGTTGTGTCCTTCGTTCCGAATGAGTAGTAGATGATGAAACCGATTGGGACGATGAAGAAAAGTGCGTACCAGATCATCGAAGGCAACGCGAGAGCAAACTTCGGCCCTCGCAGTCGCCTTCGAGATGTTGGTAGGACTACTCCTGTCAACGGATCAGGCTCCGGCTTTGGCCTTGGTCTTGTTCAAGATGTCAACGAGACGATCGAGTGCTTCGTTGATTTCTTGCGGCTCCATGGTTGCCACTTGCTCATCGCTGAAGAAGATCATGTCGGGCTTCTCGAGTGTCGGCGCAAGTTCACTCAGCAACTGATCCATGTTCTTCATACCGGTGTGGTAACCGTGGTACGAGAGATCCTTGATGGAAATCTCAGGGATGAGGTTCCAGTTGATCCACGCATGTGCAGCTTCGGGGTTCGGCGCTCCGGCAGGAATGGCATAGGTGTCCATGAAGATCTGGGTCTTCGGTCCGGGCAGCACCCACTTCCAATCCTCAGGGTTTCCGCCCGCGTCCTTGATACGCGAGAACGCCTGACGTGCGTCGCCAGTCCATGCGACTGCGAGCGAGTACGCACCTTCGGCGATTTTCGTGCTGGGGTAGCTGTCAAACGCTTTGATGTGCGGTCCGAGCTCATCGACCAGGAACTTCTCGGCGGCATCGAGATCTGCGGCATCGGTGGTGTTCGCTGATTTCCCCTCCGACCAGAAGTAAGGACTACAGAAATCCCACGCGGCGTCGATGACCGCTACGTTGCCACTTGCCTCGTTCTTCGCGGCATCGAGGAAGTCGGCCCATGTGGCGAGATCGCGTGTGATCTTGGTGGTGTCATACAAGAAGCCGGCACTACCCCAGTCCTTGCACACCACATATTCGTCATTCGGGTCCCATGGCTGACCGACATAGGGCGCGTCAAGGTTGACGAAGTTCGGGAGAAGAGTCTTGTCAAGCTTTTGCAACAAACCCTTTTCAATCATCTGCGGCACATACGGTCCGGTTGGAACAACGATGTCAAAACCACTCTGGCTGTTCGATGCTGACAGTTTGGTGATGAGGTCTTCGTTGCTTGCGTAGTAGTCGACCTTCATGCTGACTCCGAGCTCAGAATCCGCAAGGGCGCCGACGAGCTCGGGGTCGTTGTAGTCGCCCCATGTGTACATGGCGAGCGTGCCACTCGACTTGTTGATGACGCGGCTCCACTCGCCACTTGCCAGACCGTCGGTGCTTCCGGCAGCAGTGGTATCACTTGCAGCAGCAGTGGTATCGCTGGATGAATCGTCAGAGCCACCGCATGCGGCCAAGACGACCGCCATACCAGCAGCAGCGGTACCCGCTTTCAGAAATGCTCGACGTGAGAGATTCTCGCGGAAGCTCTCTGGTGCGAGGATTCTTATTTCCTTAGCCATGATTTTCTCCTTGTGTATTAGTTGTGTATTAGTTGTCGGTTGGTTATGTAGTTGGTGATCGATCAGTTGGTTAAGTGTCGCTTCAGGCCCCGGTGAGTGCTTCGGCCATCACGACCTCTGCTTGTCGCGCCGAGAACAGATAGACATCTTCTGCCGCCCATGTGCACCACACCCTGTCGCCCACTTTCGGTCGCGACGAGTGTGTGCGCGGAACGAGCACAACGACTTCGCGTTCGGCAGCAGACACCACATATTGCAACACATCGCCGAAGTGCGACACGCTCACCACCGTGGCGAGCAACTGGTTCTCGCTGCGTGCTGGTTGGTCAACGAGCAAATTGATGCACTCAGGACGCACTGCCGCAAGTGCATCGTTGCCAGACGGTACATGTTCTTCTGGATTGGTGGCGACGAACAATGTCCCGTCATCGGCGTTGACCCCCGTTCCAGTGGATGCGCCCTGCCAGAAGTTGTTACGACCAACGAAGCCTGCGACAAAGGCGGTCTTTGGATGTTCGTACACCGTTTCCGGATCGCCAATCTGCTCGACATGGCCTTCGAGCATGATGGCGATGCGGTCGCTCATGCTCATCGCTTCTTCTTGGTCATGCGTGACAAAAACAAACGTGATGCCAAGGCGACTCTGCAGCAATTTCAATTCGATCTGCATCTCTTCGCGCAGCTTGCGGTCAAGTGCACCGAGAGGTTCATCAAGTAACAACACACTCGGGCGATTGACGAGGGCACGCGCAACAGCGACGCGTTGCTGCTGGCCACCGGACATTTGGCGAGGCTTTCGCTCGGCAAGCTTCGACATTTGCACCATGTCGAGTGCCTCGGCTACTCGCGTGGACACCTCGCTCTTGGGCACACCTTTCTGCTTCAGTCCATATGCCACGTTCTCTGCGACGGTCATGTGCGGGAAAAGGGCGTAGTGCTGAAAGACGGTGTTGACGTCGCGCTTGTGCGGAGGCACACCTTGCACTTCTTTTCCGTTCACCAGAATGTGCCCGCCATCTGGCTGTTCGAAACCAGCGAGCATGCGCAAGGTGGTGGTCTTTCCGCATCCGGAAGGACCCAGTAGCGACAAGAACTCACCGGGCTTGACCGTGAGGTTTATCGAGTCGACCGCGACGACCGAGCCATAGCGCTTCGTGACATCGATTAGTTCGATGGAGCCACGAGCCCCCGTGTTCGCCTCAGCGGTCACTCTCACCCCTCCCTGGTAGGAAACCTTCCAGATACTAGGCACAGGTGCAGATGATGGAAAGAACGCACTCCATCGGCAACACTGGCGACCATGAGTCCGACACCAATTGCCACCGACACCGAGAGCCGTGACGCCAATGCGCGACGACACCTGTGGGGTCATTTCACTCGACTCGGGTCGGTGCAACGCAACGGCTATCCCGTCATCGCGCGGGGCGAGGGCCCCTATGTCTGGGATCAGAACGGCAAGAAGTATCTCGATGGCCTGAGCGGCCTCTTCACCGTCAACATCGGACACGGCCGACGCGAGCTGGCAGATGCCGCTCACGAACAAATGAGCACGCTCAGCTACTTCCCGTTGTGGAACTACGCCACTGAACCGGCAATCGACTTGGCGAAGTGGCTTGCTGACCACGCACCAGGTGATTTGAATCGAGTGTTCTTCGCTGCTGGTGGCAGCGAAGCGGTCGAGTCGGCGTGGAAGATGGCTATCCAGTACTTCCGCATGATCGGACAGCCGCAACGTCGCAAGGTGATCAGCCGCGACTACGCGTATCACGGCACCACCATGGGAGCACTCTCCATCACCGGAGTTCCAGGACTTCGCGAGAATTTCGAACCGCTCTTTCGTGAAGCAATCAAAGTTCGCAACACGAATCACTACCGCTGCGTCGTATGTTCAAACCAAGCAGCTTGCACTCTTGATTGCGCAGATGACATCGAACGAAAGATCATCGAGGCCGGCCCCGAGACTGTTGCGATGGTGATTCTCGAGCCCATGCAAAACACTGGCGGCGCACTTGTTCCGCCTGAGGGTTACTGGCAACGCGCGCGACAAATCTGCGACAAGTACGGAATCTTGCTCGTGTCAGATGAGGTCATCTGCGCATTCGGACGCCTCGGACGTTTTTTTGGTGCCGACCGCTTTGGTTATCAGCCCGACATGATCACTTTCGCCAAGGGCGTGACGAGCGGCTATGCGCCACTCGGCGGCGTCATTGCAAGCGATCGCATTGCGGCCCCTTTCATCGAAGAGCCAACCGCAACTTTCCAGCACGGCATCACGTTCGCTGGTCACCCCGTGTCGAGTGCGGTCGCTCTCGCAAACGTAAAGATCATGGAAGACGAGGACATCAACGGCAACGTGTTGCGACACGAGCCGATGTTCACCGACATGATGAAGTCACTCGGCGAGTTGCCCATCGTCGGTGATGTGCGTGGATGTGGTTACTTCCACGTGCTCGAGCTGGTGCGCGACAAGGACACCAAGGAAACTTTCACTCGCGAGGAATGCGAGTGGTTGCTGCGAGGTGTCTTGTCACCTCACTTCTTCAAGTCTGGGCTCATCTGTCGCACAGATGATCGCGCCGACCCCGTGGTCGTGATTGCGCCAACGCTCATCTGTGGCGAAGAAGAACTGGGCTTCATCGGAAATGTCTTGCACGAAGGCCTCACCGAGGCCTGGCGCCAGTACCAATTGCGCTGACTTAGCTTTCGATGTTGGCCATCACGTGCTTGATGCGCGTGTAGTCATCGAGCGCATAGGCCGAGAGGTCCTTGCCGTACCCAGACTTCTTGTATCCGCCGTGTGGCATTTCCGCCACCACTGGAATGTGTGTGTTGATCCACACGCAACCAAAGTCGAGGCCTTTTGCCATGCGCATCGCGCGACCAAAATCCTTGGTCCACACCGATGAAGCGAGGCCGTACTCAACTCCGTTGGCCCAACGAAGTGCCTGCTCTTCGTCTGAGAATTGCTGCACGGTGATTACCGGTCCGAAGATTTCGTTTTGAATCATCTCGTCGTCCTGCTTCAGGTCGGCAACGACCGTGGGTGAATAGAAATACCCTTTGTCGCCAACTCGAGAACCGCCGGCAACCACACGCGCATGATTCGGCGTGCGATCGAGAAAGCCCGACACGCGTGACAACTGGTTCGCGTTATTGACGGGTCCGAACAACACCTCGTCATCGGTTGGGACACCCGTCTTCACGCCACGCGCTTGCTCAGCGAGTGCGTCGACGAAGTCTTTGTACACGCGCGGTCCAGCAATGACGCGAGTTGCTGCGGTGCAATCCTGTCCCGCATTGAAGTAACCGGCCGTCGCGATTCCGGCAGCAGCCGCTTCAATATCCGCATCGTCAAAAACCACGACGGGTGCTTTGCCACCGAGTTCAAGGTGCACTCGCTTCAACGACTTTGCAGCAGCTTCAGCAACTTCCATTCCTGCCCGCACCGAACCAGTCACCGACACCATCGACGGTGTGTCGTGCACCACCATTGCTCGTCCGGTGTCTCGATCACCACAGATCACGTTGAAGACACCAGCAGGCAAAAATTCCGCTGCGATTTCAGCGAGCAATGTTGTTGTTGCTGGTGTCGTGTCCGATGGCTTCAAGACGACGGTGTTCCCAGCAGCAAGAGCAGGAGCAAACTTCCACACGGCCATCATCATCGGGTAGTTCCATGGCGCCACCTGAGCACACACGCCAACGGGCTCGCGACGAATCATCGAGGTCATACCGCGCATGTACTCACCAGCGCTCTTGCCTTCGAGCATGCGTGCGGCACCAGCAAAGAATCGAATCTGGTCAACCATCGGTGGCACTTCTTCGCTGCGGGTCATCGACACCGGTTTGCCTGTGTTCTGCACCTCGAGAGAAATGATTTCATCGGCTCGCGCCTCGATTGCATCAGCAATTCGGAACAATGCAAGTGATCGCTCTGACGGAGTCGTGTTCTTCCACTCCTCGAATGCTGTTGCAGCTGCTGACATCGCGGCATCGACATCGGCCAGTCCGCTCAGTGCTGCCTCGGCGTACTTCTCGCCTGTGACCGGATCGATGACATCCGACGTACGGCCGTCCTTTGCCGCTTGATGCTGTCCATTGATGAAGTTGCTGAATGTGCGCATTTCCACAGTCTGTCCCAAACGGCCGGCCCTGAAAAACCGCGCTTCGAGGCTAGTGCGGGTAAGTCCCGTAGGGGACGAGACCTATCGGCAGGGCGATAGAGGTATTGCCGAGGCGATAGACATGAAGCCATGACCGCCATACGCACTGTCGGAGTTCCTAAAGAAGTCAAGCAAGCGGAGGGGCGCGTCGCATTGACGCCCGACGGCGTCCGCGAGTTCGAACGGCTCGGAATCGATGTCTTCGTCGAAACTGGCGCAGGCGAAGGCGCGTCGATCAGCGATGCCGACTTCGTCGCAGCAGGTGCTGACATCGTTCCAACCGCAGCTGACGCTTGGGCCTGCAACATGGTGGTGAAGGTGAAGGAACCCAAGCAGGAGGAATTCGCGTTCCTTCGCCCCGACCTCACATTGTTCACCTACCTCCATCTCGCCGCATATCCAGAGGTTGCCAAAGCATTGGTTACTGCCGGCACTACTGCCGTCGCCTACGAAACGGTCCAATTGCAAGATGGGTCACTACCGCTCCTTGCACCAATGAGCGAGATCGCCGGTCGTCTTGCACCACAGATGGGCGCGCACTTTCTCGAGCGACACAACGGTGGCCGCGGAGTTCTCATGGGTGGCTCGCCTGGCGTTCGACCTGCACGTGTTGTCGTACTTGGTGCCGGGAACGTCGGCTGGAGTGCCGCATGGATTGCAGCTGGCATGGAAGCTGAAGTGGTGCTTCTCGACAAAAACCTCGATCGTCTTCGCTACGTCGACCAGATCCACCGCGGTCGCATCGTCACGTTGGCATCAAATCGTGGCGCAATTGAGCGCAGTGTCGCAGATGCGGATCTCGTTATCGGTGCTGTTCTCGTTGCTGGTGGTCGTGCACCGGTTGTCGTTTCTGAAGACATGGTGAAGACGATGAAGCCAGGTTCTGTGATTGTCGATGTGGCAGTTGACCAAGGCGGATGTATCGAAACAACGCGCGAGACCACCCACATGCAACCGACATACAACTTGCACGGCGTGGTGCACTATGCGGTTGGCAATATGCCAGGTGCTGTTCCAAACACAAGCACGTATGCGCTCACCAATGCGACACTTCCGTACCTTCTCGATGTTGCGACACTCGGTGCACGCGAGGCTGCTGCTCAAAAAGAACCGATTCGACATGGCGTGAATGTGGTGGCCGGACAAGTGACCAATGAACCAGTTGCAACTGCTCTGTCGGTGCCGTTTATCGAGGTTGCGAACGCCTTCGGGTGAGCCTTCTGACGACTTTGCACGATACGGTTCTGACATGGCGACGATTGTCGGCGAACTAGACATCCCGCAACTTCCAGAATTCGGCCCAGACACCGATCGAGATGTGCAACTCGGCGCGTTGAAGAATGCTGCCGAATCATCATGGATTGCCCGTGGAATGTTCGGCTACAACATCCTTCATTACGACGATGTCGTTGCATTCCTTCGTGACAAGCGCTGGTACAGCGCAGTCGGACTCATCAGTGACATGCAAGTCGTCACGAACGAGCAATACAAGGCTCGCCCTCGGCGAACGTCGATACTCTCGGCAGACGGTGACGAGCACGTCCGCCTGCGTCGTCTCGTGGCGCCGGCGTTCAACCCGCGCTCTGCTGATCGCCTGAGACCATTCATGGCGGATGTCATGAATTCGCTCATCGAACCCGTCGCTGAGGTTGGTTCATGCGAATTCGTGGCATCAATCTGCGAGCCCTACCCCATTCCGATTATTTGCGAGCTTCTCGGTGCACCCAAAGAGGACTGGAAGCTGTTCAGCCGAGTGGCGTCTGACATCTTGCGCATCTTCAACGGAAACATCGACCGTGACGCGGAACTCATCATGAAGGCGCAAGACGACCTCGACGAATACGTGCGCTTGCTCATCGACAGCCGCCGTACTCAGCCCCGCGAGGACTTGTTGACCGACCTCATCGCAGCAGAGGAAGAAGGTGACCGTCTCACTACCGACGAACTTGTGACGATGGTCGAAGCCGTCATCATCGGTGGCACGGACACAACGAGAAACCAACTTGGTCTTGCCATCTCCGTCTTTGCTCGACATCCAGACCAATGGTCACTTCTCGCCGCACAGCCAGAGCTTGCTCCGCGTGCAGTTGAAGAAGTCATGAGGTACTTCGGCGCTGTTCGGGCAACGGGGCGTTACGCAACCGAAGACATTGAATACCGAGGTGTCCTCTTTCCGAAAGGCACCATCGTTTTCCCCACAATGGGTGTCGCCAACTACGACGACTCGGTCTTCCCAGAACCGGAGAAGTTCGACATCACGCGCGAACCGGTCGGGCAACCGCAATTGACGTTTGGCTCGGGAATTCACTACTGCCTCGGTGCTTCACTCGCGCGCGCCGAGCTTCAGGTTGCTTTGCCGTTACTGGCGCGGCGCATGCCGAATCTGCGGCTGACTGCAGAAGCCGAGTTCAAACCGGCAACATCAGGAATCTTCGGTGCCGATAAGTTGCCGATTGCATTTGATGCCGGCAACTAATTGAAATTGATCAGTCGCAACAACTGTCACGCCACCCACACGATGTGCACTTGAAGTGCGCATGTTCTGGAATGAGCGATGAGCCGCAATGCGGGCACTCGGGAAACGTTCCATAGCGAGCGCGACACGCAGATGCCGTGTCGACGGTGGCAGTGGAAACGCTTTCTGTCGATGAGTGTTGCATGGCGTCCTTTGTTGCCGAAAGCAATGCGCGCACTGAGCATCTCCGTGCCGGGAGCAAGTGACTACTAGCGTCGTTGTCGCCCTATGTCCCCCACGTTTCGGACCACACGATTGCGCGAGGGCAAGAAACCATTCGAACCTGGCACGGCCCGATCTGCCATGCAGTACCGCGACTTCCGTCGAATGTGGTGGGGAAGCTTTCTGTCGAATGTCGGCAGCTGGATGCAAAATGTGGTGCTGCCGGCCTACATCTACAACCGCACAGAGCAAGCCTGGATCGTCGGGCTGTTCATGGTGGCGCAACTTGGTCCACTGCTCGTGCTGTCCATTCCAGGCGGTGTCATCGCCGACAGATATGACCGTCGGCGTTGGTTGGCCGGAGCCCAAGCGATGCAACTGGCGTTCTCAATGGGGTTGGCATTGTGTGCTGCCCTCGACTCCAACATCACGCTTTTGTTCATCATGCAATTGGGCGTTGGTATTGGTAACGCACTTAACGCACCAGCTTTCGGCGCCACATTGCCGAGCCTGGTACCACCTGAAGATTTGCCAGGTGCCGTTTCTCTGAACTCGGTGATCATCCAAGGATCGCGGGTAGTGGGTCCCATCCTTGTCGCAGTTCTCCTAGGTTTCGGGCTCGAGCCATGGCACGTGTTTATTTTCAACGCGCTCACGTATGTGTTCGTCATCGCTGCCATCTTGAGCGTGACGATTCCCCACCACAACCCGCCTCCTGAAGAAGGATGGCGATCGCTCACACTTGGCTTTCGTTATGCCAAAGAACGACCTGTCATCGGTCGACTTCTGTTGTCGATGACTACTTTCTCCTTCATCTGCCTCGCTCACGTCGGACTTTTCCCTGCAGTCGCCGAATTGAACTACGGCATCGATGCTGAATCATCGACGTACCAATGGCTCTACTCCGTCTGGGGGCTCGGCGCCATGCTTGGTGCCCTGTCAGTGAGCACCGTGTTCGCACGCATCGACAAGCGATTGTCCGCACGCAACGGTTTTGCCGCATTCGGCGTCGCGCTCCTCGCCTTCAACTTTGCCCGGGGAAATGTCGTGGTCTTCACCACCGGTTTCATCCTTGGCTTTTTCTACTTCGTGACAACCACATCACTTTTCACAGTGTTGCAAGCACGACTTGACCATGCGATTCGGGCGCGAGTCATCGCACTCTGGTACATGGCATTCGGAGGCGTGGTGCCAATCAGCTCGATTGTGTTCGGCCCTGTGGTCGATGCCATCGGCCCTCGCATCATGCTTGTTGCTGGAAGTGTCTGGGCATTTGTGCTCTTCCGTTGGTGCGACATCGCTCGGCTGGAAAAGGCTCGTCAGGTCAGCTGACGCACCAATCGCTCTAGCCCCGCAACTCGTGAGCCCTTCACCAAGATCACACATTCGTCACCCAGCTTGCTCAGCCTGCTCACAGCCTCCTCGATGGAGGTTGCAGGTACGCCGTACAACACGGTGTCGACCGCGATGAGCTCAATACCGGCTGAACTCACCGTCGAAGCGATGTGCTTGTGGTGTGTCTCCGCATCTTCTAGTTCTGCCATCACGCCCAAGACAGCCAGTCGACGTCTTGCGGGAACTTCGGCAAGAGTTCGAATGGCAGCCTCAGTGGACGTCGGATTCGCGTTGTATGCGTCATTCAGCAGTCGTGCACCTGATTGCGTCACTTGCCACTGCATACGGTCGCTTGACAAGCGCGCCTCGGTGATGCCGTGAAGCGCAGTGTGAAACGGCACACCCAACGTGGTGGCGACTGCTACTGCCCCGAGCGCATCCGCTGCCATGTGAACCCCAGGCATTGGCACCACCAACTCAGCAGACATTCCGTCACACCGCACACGCATGTTCACTCGGCCAATACCGTCGACAGAGGTGACGTGCCCCTGTACATCGGCGGATGTATCAAAGCCGAACGTGCGGATGCGACAGTCCGCATGACGCATCAGATCATTCGCATAAGGGTCGTCTTTGTTCACGATGGCTACGCCGTCGACTGGAAGACTTTCGAACAATTCAGCTTTAGCGCGCACGACTCCTTCGATGCCTCCCACTCGCTCGGTGTGAGCATGACCGATTTTCGTGATGACACCGACCGTCGGATGCGCCACGTCACACAGTCGCTCAATTTCGTGGAAGCCACGCATTCCCATCTCGAGCACCAGGACATCGGTGTCTGCCGGTGCATTGAGAATCGTGGCGGGCAAACCAATATCGTTGTTCAGGCTCTTCGAACTCGCAGAAACCACCGGATAATGAGCAGCAAGGGCAGAACGGACGAGGTCTTTCATCGATGTCTTTCCAACTGACCCTGTGATTCCCACAACCCGATCATGAAGCATCGGAAAACTGTGAAGTCGCGAATGCGTTGCGAGCGCAGCAAGTGCAGTAAGCGTGTCATTCACGACAATTTGCGGAATGGTCACGTCGACTTGGTGGTCCACCAAGCCGACCGTCGCACCGCGAGACAGAGCATCCGCGATGTATTGATGTCCGTCACGCTCTCCACGCACTGCTACGAACATTTGTCCCGGCGTCAGTGCGCGTGAGTCATACGACACGCCGTCACACACGACGTTGTCCCATTCCGAACGCAGACCTGAAAGTGAAGCATTCAGCGCATGTGCGACATCTGCCGCCCTGAAACGCATGGCAACGACCCTAGCGGGGAGTACCGTCTTGGAAATGGCGTCCACCGATATACGAACGACACTTGTGGTGTTGTACGGCGGTCGCTCTGCTGAACACGACGTGAGTCGAGTGACTGCAGCTCACGTTCTACGCGCAGTGGATCACTCCGCGTTTCGAGTGGTGCCAGTCGGAATCTCTCGCGACGGCGAATGGTCCATCGATGAATCATTGATGGCGCTGCTCGATGCGGGTGCACACGGTCTACCCGCTGAACTCACCGTTGGCGGTGCGAGCACTTCCAGTTCGGTCATCGCTTCTACTGCCGCAGACGGCCCAGTTGTCGTCCTTCCACTCCTTCATGGACCACTGGGTGAAGACGGCACCATCCAAGGCCTGCTTGAAGTTCTCGACGTTCCGTATGTGGGCAGCGGTGTACTTGCTTCTGCGGCAGCCATGGATAAAGGAATTGCCAAAGTCATCCTCGCTCAACATGGCATCCCCCAAGTTGAGTGGCGCACGTTCCACATTGATGCCATCTCCCCTCGCACCATCGACGAGGCCATCGATTTTCTCGGTCTCCCACTGTTTGTCAAACCAGCCAACATGGGTTCGTCGATCGGTGTCAGCAAAGCGAAGTCTCACGAAGAAGTGCGCGAGGCGGTCGCGAAGGCAGCGACGTACGACGAATGGATCATGTTTGAGGAAGCGGCACACGGTCGTGAAATCGAAGTGGCGGTACTTGGCAATCTACGACCAGAAGCATCTGTTGCCGGCGAGATCATTCCCTCGCGTGAGTTTTATGACTACGAAGACAAGTACATCATCGACGGTGCGCGACTTGAAGTACCCGCACATCTCGATGCGGAGGCATCAGAGGAAGTTCGCCGACTTGCAGTACGCGCATTCGGCGCGCTGCGTTGCGAGGGAATGGCTCGTGTCGACTTCTTCTACGAAGAAAATGGTCGAGGTTTCTTGTGTAACGAGATCAACACCATTCCGGGTTTCACACCCATCTCGATGTACCCAAAACTTTGGCAAGCCAGCGGTGTGTCGTACCCGCAACTCGTTGACACCTTGGTGAAACTCGCCATCGAGCGCCACTCGCGCAAACGTCGCAACACTGGCCGCTGACTGCGGCGAAAATCACTGGCCAGCGGCCGGAATATTGATGACGTCGCCAATGAGCAACACCACCGTGCCGATGTCGCTCCAGTTGTTGGCTGCCAGAAGTGCATTCGTTGACACGCAGAACTTCTTACGAATCTTGAAGATCGAGTCGTTCGGCTGCACCGTGTACGAGCCGGCCGGACGCGTGCCACAACCTGCGAGCGCGGGGTCTGGGGCCGAGGTACCAGCAGTCGTTGCGCCAGTTGCCGAGTCAACGACCTGCGGAACCGTTGCCACAGCTTGCGGTGGAATGCGAATGGTCTCCCCCGGATACGGGAACTGCGCAGTGCTCACCCATCCGTTGTATGCGAGCAAGGTGGTGACTGAAATGCCGTACTTGTTGGCCACCGCAATCGGTGAGTCACCGGCCTGCACCGTGTAGGTCTGCTCAGAGCCGACTGCATTCGGTGGCAATGTCGTGTTGGAACCGGGCGCCGTGCTCGACACCGGTGGAATGGTGGCGAAGTCGGTGGGCTGCACCGGCACGACAGTTGTGGCAACACCGAGTGTGTCGCCACCGCAGGCTGAGATTGCGCCGGCGAGAGCAATGACGAACGCCGCAGGTAAGGCGACATTGACCGCGCGTTGCAGTCGACGGTGGGTTGTCGGCACGAGCACCAAGAGTAGGGGCTGTCGCCCGCCAATTCGTGTCAGACCAGTTGCGTCAGGCCAACGGCCGTGCAGTTGGTGCTATCGGCCGAGGCAGTGACGTTGATCCCATCAGGTAGCCATCGACACCGGCCGCGCATGCCCGTCCTTCTGCGATGGCCCACACGATGAGACTCTGACCACGACCCATGTCGCCCGCAACGAACACTCCTGGAACGCTCGACATGTAGTCGTCGTCACGTTTCACATTGCCGCGCTCATCTAGTGCAACCCCGAGCTCTTCGAGCCAAGAACCTTTCTCGGGTCCCACGAATCCGAGTGCGAGAAACACGAGGTCGGCTGGCAACTCACGTTCGCTGCCTGCAATCTTTTCGAATTTTCCGTTGACGAATTCAACTTCGTGCAACAACAGGGCTTTCACGTTGCCGTTGCCGTCATCGATGAATCGTTCGGTGTTCACACTGAAGAGGCGATCACCGCCTTCTTCGTGTGCCGATGACACTCGGTACACCAGACTCCACTGCGGCCACGGATTCGACTCTGCTCGCTCTTCCGGTGGCCGCGGCATGATTTCGAGCTGTGTCACGCTGAGCGCACCTTGTCGATGCGCGGTACCGAGACAGTCAGCGCCGGTGTCGCCGCCACCGATGATGATGACGTGCTTGCCTTCTGCCGAGATGGCGGGGTTGGTGAAGTCGCCTTCTTGCACCTTGTTCGCGATGGGTAGGTACTCCATCGCCTGGTGAATGCCCCGAAGTTTTCTGCCCGGAATATCGAGGTCTCGCCATGCTGTCGCCCCGCATGCGAGCACGACTGCGTCGTGTGATGCCCGCAGTACTTCCATGTCGACCGTGACACCGACTTCAGCGTTGGTACGGAACTCGGTGCCTTCCTGGCGCATCTGGTCGAGCCGACGCTCGATGTGACGCTTCTCCATTTTGAATTCGGGGATGCCGTAACGCAGCAATCCGCCGATGCGATCAGAGCGCTCAAGAACGACGACGTCATGGCCTGCTCGAGTCAACTGTTGCGCGACAGCAAGACCTGCTGGTCCGCTGCCGATCACCGCCACTCGTTTGCCCGTCTTCGTGCGCGCAACCTGCGGTTCGATCCAACCGTTGTCCCATGCAGTGTCAACGATGGTGACCTCGACTTGCTTGATGGACACAGGATCTTGATTGATGCCGAGCACACACGCCGCTTCACATGGCGCCGGACACAAACGTCCGGTGAACTCTGGAAAGTTGTTCGTGGCGTGTAACCGGTCGATGGCATCTCGCCAGTGCTCGCGATACACCAAGTCGTTCCAGTCCGGAATGAGGTTGCCGAGCGGACATCCGTTGTTGCAGAAAGGAATGCCGCAATCCATGCAGCGCCCAGCCTGCTCACGCAGCACTGACTGATCGAATGGCTCGTACACCTCTCGCCAATCGCGAAGTCGCACGGGCACAGGTCGACGTGTCGGGCCTTGACGCCCCCACTTCAAGAATCCGGTTGCCTCACCCACGTGTCACTCCCATCACTGCATCGGTGGTCTCATCTTCTGACCACTTCTTGGCTTGTGCTTCTGCCAACACTTCTAGGACGCGCTTGTAGTCGCGTGGCATCACCTTGCGGAAATGTCCGATTTCGACGTTCCACAGTTTCAAGATGCGCTCCGCCACAGCCGAGCCGGTGAAGTGTTGATGGCGTTCGATAATGGTGCGTAGTTCACTTTCAGACGCACCTTCCACTGGCTCGATGTCCACGAGTTCGTAGTTCACGTTGTCCGGGAATCGACCGTGCGGGTCGTACACGTAGGCCACACCGCCGGACATACCAGCAGCGAAGTTGCGTCCGGTTGGACCAAGCACCACGACGGTGCCTCCGGTCATGTATTCGCATCCGTGGTCACCGACACCTTCGACGACGGCCGTTGCACCTGAGTTGCGCACACAGAATCGCTCTCCGACGATGCCACGCAGGAAGATCTCGCCGCTCGTGGCTCCGTAGCCGATGACGTTTCCGGCGATGACATTGTCCTCCGCTTGAAACTGAACACTCGAGTGTGGGTGCACGATGAGTCGACCACCAGAGAGTCCCTTGCCCAAGTAGTCGTTACTGTCACCTTCGAGCCGCATCTCGATACCTGCTGGCACGAATGCTCCGAAGCTTTGGCCAGCTGAACCGGTGAAATGAATCTGGATGGTGCCGTCGGGCAACCCATCACCACCCCACGCCTTGGTCACTTCGTGACCAAGCATTGTTCCGACAGTGCGGTTGACGTTGCGAATCGGCAACTCGATACGAGTCGGCCGTGCATCGGCAATGGCCTCACGCGACAACTCGATGAGTTGCTTGTCAAGTGCTTCATCGAGGCCGTGGTCTTGAGGGACTGAATGATGAAGTGTCTGGCCGTACGGGTTCTGAGGCACTTCCAACATCGGCGAGATATCCAAACCACGTGCCTTCCAGTGCTCGACTGCGGCACGAGTCTCGATCATCTCGACGTGACCGATTGCTTCCTGCAGTGAACGGAACCCGAGAGCTGCCAAATATTCGCGCACCTCTTCGGCGATGAATTCGAAGAAGTTCACCACGAATTCGGGTTTGCCACTGAAACGACTACGCAACACAGGATTCTGTGTCGCGATACCCACCGGACATGTGTCGAGATGACACACACGCATCATGATGCATCCACTGACAACCAACGGAGCAGTGGCGAATCCGAATTCTTCCGCGCCAAGCAACGCGGCCATGATGACGTCGCGACCAGTCTTCATCTGACCGTCTGTTTGCACAACGATGCGGTCTCGCAAACCGTTCAACAACAGAGTCTGTTGTGTCTCGGCGAGACCTAATTCCCATGGTGCACCTGCGTGCTTGAGTGACGTCAAAGGTGACGCACCAGTACCACCGTCGTGCCCAGAGATGAGAACCACATCGGCCTTGGCCTTGCTCACGCCTGCTGCAACTGTGCCAACACCGACTTCTGCCACGAGCTTCACGTGCACGCGAGCTGCGGGGTTCGAGTTCTTCAAGTCATGGATCAATTGCTTCAAGTCTTCAATCGAATAGATGTCGTGGTGTGGTGGCGGACTGATGAGGCCGACGCCGGGTGTGCTGTGGCGGGTCTTTGCCACCCACGGATACACCTTGTGTCCCGGCAACTGACCACCTTCGCCAGGCTTTGCACCTTGCGCCATTTTGATCTGTAGGTCATCAGCGTTGACTAGATATTCGCTTGTCACGCCGAAGCGTCCAGATGCAACTTGCTTGATGGAACTGCGCTTCGAGTCGCCATTTGGAAGTGGCAAGAACCGCTCTGGGTCCTCACCACCTTCACCTGTATTGCTTTTCGCGCCGATGCGATTCATCGCGATGGCAAGTGTCTCGTGTGCCTCAGCCGAGATCGAGCCATAGCTCATTGCACCAGTCGAGAAACGCTTCACAATTTCCGACACTGGCTCCACTTCTTCAATCGGCACCGGGGAACGTTCATCAGTCTTCAGATCGAACAATCCGCGCAACGTGCACAACGTGCGCGATTGGTCGTCGACGGCACGCGTGTACTGCTTGAAGACATCCCACCGCTTCGCACGGGTGGCGTGCTGCAAGCGATAGACAGTCTCAGGATTGAAGAGGTGATACTCGCCTTCCCGACGCCACTGATACTCGCCACCAAGCTCCAACTTGCGGTGTGCGCGCTGCTCAGGTCGCGCCGGATGTGCCATGGCGTGTCGAACGGCAACCTCTTGCGCTATCTCATCAAGACCGATGCCACCAAGACGCGACACCGTTCCGCTGAAGTACTCATCAACCAACTCTTGAGCAAGTCCGATGGCCTCGAAGATCTGTGCTCCGGTATAGGAAGCAACCGTCGACACTCCCATCTTCGACATCACTTTCAGCACGCCTTTGCCGCTGGCCTTGATGTAGTTCTTCACTGCTTTGTGCGGGTCCATTCCACCCAATGAGTGCAATCCTTTTCCGCCGTCTGCGGCAATCATGTCTTCGATTGACTCGAATGCGAGATACGGGTTGATAGCTCCTGCACCGAATCCGACCAGAAGCGCCATGTGGTGGACTTCACGAGCGTCACCACATTCGACGATGAGCCCTACTTGTGTGCGTGTCTTTTCGCGGATGAGATGGTGATGCACTGCCCCGGTCAGCAAGAGTGACGGAACCGGTGCGTACACCTCGTCGCTGTTGCGATCTGACAACACGAGAATGCGTGCACCCGAAGCAATTGCTGCCGATGCTTCCTCGCGAACGCGGTCGAGTGCGGTGCGCAAGCCGTCGCCGCCCTCCGCAACACGGTACAGACCACTGATGACGGTGCACGCAAGGTGCGGCATGTTGCCGTCATCGTTGATATGAATGATTTTTGCGAGATCATCGTTGTCGAGAATCGGGAACGGCAGCGTTAGCTGGCGACAACTATCAGGGCCGGGAGCCAAAAGGTTTGCTTCGGGTCCGACACTGGTTCCAACGGACGTCACCACTTCTTCGCGAATCGCATCGAGCGGCGGGTTGGTCACTTGCGCAAACAACTGTTGGAAGTAGTCGAACAACAGACGTGACTTTTCCGACAGCACGGCAATTGGCGTGTCGGTGCCCATTGACCCGATCGGCTCGGCTCCGGTGCGAGCCGTCGGCGCAAGAATCACTTTCAGTTCCTCATGCGTGTAACCGAACATCTGCTGGCGACGCATCACGCTGTCGTGGCTGTGCACCACGTGTTCGCGCGGGGGAAGGTCGTCAAGTCTTGTCAAACCGCTCTCGAGCCACTGCGCATATGGATGTTCTGATGCCAGCTCAAGCTTGATTTCTTCGTCATCGACGACGCGTCCAAGTTCTGTGTCAATGAGGAACATGCGGCCTGGCTGCAGTCGACCCTTTCGCACTACACGAGAAGGTTCGATATCAAGGACGCCAGCTTCGGAGGCGAGCACCACGAGATCATCGCTCGTGATCCAATAGCGACCTGGGCGAAGACCGTTGCGGTCGAGCACTGCACCGATGACAGATCCGTCAGTGAATGCAACGTTTGCAGGGCCGTCCCACGGCTCCAGCAGCGATGCGTGGTACTGATAGAACGCTCGCTTGCGAGGATCCATGCGCTCATTGTTTTCCCACGCTTCAGGAATCATCATGAGTAAGGCATGCGGGAGTGTTCGACCTCCGAGATGCAACAACTCGAGCACCTCGTCGAAACTCGCGCTGTCACTCATTCCGTCGGTGATGATCGGGAACGCACGATCAAGACCTGGAATGAGATCACTCTCGAGCAACGCTTCGCGAGTACGCATCCAGTTGCGGTTGCCCTGCACGGTGTTGATCTCGCCGTTGTGTGCGACGTAGCGATACGGGTGCGCGAGCGGCCACGATGGAAAAGTGTTCGTACTGAAACGGCTGTGCACCAATGCGAGTGCAGACTCCATGCGCTCGTCCCAGAGGTCTGGATAGAAATCGCCCAACTCAGGGGTCGTGAGCATGCCCTTGTACACAAGTGTTCGTGCCGACAGGCTGGGGAAATACGTGCGCATGTCGCCAACGAGTTCGTGTTCGATGCGCTTGCGAACGATGAAGATCTTGCGGTCCAGTTCGATGCCCACTGCCCCATTCGGGTCGTCGAGCACGTAGTGACGGATGGTCGGCATGACGGCGCGTGCCGATGCTCCGAGACAGTCGGGGTTCACCGGAACGTCACGCCAACCGAGTGGACGAAGTCCCTCTTCTCTCGTGATGCGTTCGACACTTGTCGTAGCTTCGAATGCCCGCGAGTGGTCGGCGGGCAAGAAACACAGACCAGCTGCATAGGCGCCAGCAGGTGGCAACTCGAATGACATCACGCCACGCAGAAACGCGTCTGGCACCTGAATCAGAATTCCGGCGCCGTCGCCCGTTTCGGCCTCGGCGCCAGTTGCACCGCGATGTTCCATGTTGCAGAGCGCGGTGATGCCGAGCGTCACGATGTCGCGACTGCGAACGCCTTTGAGGTTGGCGACGAATGAGACGCCACAGGCGTCGTGTTCAAAGCGCGGGTCGTAGAGTCCGCTGGCTTCAGGCATGTCTGGATTCATGGTGTTGTCGTTTCGTGAACAGCGCAAAGCGCACATGTTTCTACGGAATGGGTGAAGACGACGTTGTTTTCACCCGGGACAACGCTGGCCCAAGCAAGATGAACTCTACCGTCGCCCAAGCGACGTATCAAAGCGATTACGAATGTTTGATGCTGGCGTCGCTGAACCGCGGCTCACGCTTTTCGAAGTACGCAGCCACCGACTCGATCTGGTTGCGCTGCCCTATGAGCGACTGGATCACGGTTCGTTCATTGGCGAACTGCTGAGCTGCGTCTTCGTTCACTCGTGAATTGATCAGCTCTTTCGCACCTCGGACGGCATCGGGACTGACGGCACATATGTCACGGGCGAGGGCCATCGCCGATGCCAACGGGTCGTCGGAGAGAGAGGTGACGAGACCGAGTGCATGCGCTTCTACGCCCTCAAAGATGCGCGCGGAGAACACGAGTTCCTTGGCAACGTCGGGGCGCACATGACGGGTAATCGTCAATGTTCCGGTCATGTCAGGAATGAGTCCCCAAAAGGTTTCACGCACACTGAACTTGGTTGTTGGATGCGCGATGCGGATGTCGGCACCCATCGCTATTTGAATACCACCACCCAAGGCATGCCCGTGAAGTGCTGCGATAACCGGCATCGGCACTTCCTGCCACACCCACGCGGATTGTTGCGCGAGATGAGTAATGCGACCGCCAGTGCCCATGATTGAAGGTGCGTCACTCGCAGATGGTGAACCGGAGTCACCCGCGAGCGCACCCATGCTGGCAAGGTCGAGACCCGCGCAAAAAGAAGACCCCTCGCCACTCAACACCACAACTCGCACGTCATCTCGGGACTTCAGCGCCTCTCCCGTACTCACCAATGCAAGAAACATGTCAGGGTCGAGGGCATTGCGTTTGTCGGGTCGATTCATCCGAACATCGGCGATGCCATTGCTCACAGTCATTGTCACACGGTCTGACATGGTCCAAGTCTCTCATGTCAGAAGCCGGCATGTGTCATGGCGGTGCAAGCAACCGTTCTTGGTGGTGCAATGATGAGGCGCATGAAGTTGAACCTCACTGCCGATGAAGTACTCGCAACAACTCGCAGCGTGCGCAAACGCTTGGATTTCGACAAGCCCGTCGAGCGAAAAGTGGTCGAAGAATGTCTCGAGTTGGCCATGCAGGCCCCGACCGGGTCGAACAGCCAAGGCTGGCACTGGATCGTCGTCGAAGACGCAGCAAAGAAGAAACGCTTGCAAGAGATCTACCGGCGCAATTTTGAGATCTACGCCAACTTTCCAGGTCGTGACTACCCGACTGGAGACACGCGAGCAGAGCGTCAAGGAGCCGTACGTGACTCAGCGTTCTATCTTGCCGACAATTTCCATCGCGCACCGTTGCTACTCATTCCCGCCATCGAGGGGCGTCTCGACAACCTTCCGTCATTTATGACCGCATCGGCATGGGGTTCGCTGCTTCCCGCAGTGTGGAGCTTCATGCTTGCCTTGCGCGAACGCGGCATGGGATCTGCCTGGACCACCATCCACCTCATGAACGACGGCGAAAAAGAAGCGGCGGACTTGCTGGGAATTCCCTTCGACGCTGTGTCACAAGGTGGGCTCTTCCCCATCGCCTACACCGTTGGAACCGATTTCAAACCGGCGAAGCGCGAGCCATTGGAAAGCGTTCTTCACTGGGACAAGTGGTGACCGGCGACATGACGTCGACACTTGCCACATACGAACGTCGCGATGGCATCGGCGTCATCACGATGGACGATGGAAAGGCAAACGCCATCTCGCTTGCAATGCAGGCGGCTTTATCTGGCGCTCTCGACAAGGCCGAGGCTGACGACGTCCCCATCATTCTCACCGGTCGTGCGGGTTTCTTTTCTGCTGGCTTTGATTTGAAGACGATTGCAGCAGGAGGCAAAGACACCGTCGACATGCTGAACGGTGGAATCGAACTGGCAATTCGGCTTCTTGATTTTCCACGACCAGTTATTGCAGCCAGCGGTGGACATGCAATCGCCATGGGTGTTTTTCTCCTGCAATCATGCGACTACCGCATTGGCATTCGCGGATCTCACAGATACACCGCAAATGAAGTGGCGATCGGCATGGCCATGCCACTGTCGACCATCGAAATTCTTCGTCAGCGTGTCACGCCAACAGCGTTGACCAGATCTGTTCTGCTCGCAGAAGTCTTCACACCTCACAATGCGGTGGAAAACGGTCTGCTTGATGCAGTCGTCGGCCAAGACGAGTTGATGACCACTGCGACGACTCTCGCCACTTCCTTCGCGGCCCTTGATCGCGCGGCGCACGCACACAGCAAGCGCCGCTTGCGTGGCCCGGTGCTCGCAGCCATTCGTGATGGTCTCGCCCGCGACAACGAGGCATGGCGCGCGCAATTTCTCAAATAACTAATCGCGATTGCGGCGTGATTGAGTTATTCGACGAGTCGTAGACCACTCGGTGCTATCGAAGGCTCTGCCGATGGCAGGTCGACAACAAACTCGGTGCGGTGACCAGGAAACACGTGATGCGACACAAGTACGGTCTTGCCGTCTGCGCCTGTGGTCACTCGTCGGCAGCGCAACACGGGTGCACCTTCGGGAACGTTCAGATGAAGTGCTTCTGTCTTGGTGGCAGCGTCAGCAGCGATGGTCTGGGTTGCGCCTTGAAGTGGAACGTCGAGCAGTTCGTAAAACGGTGTGCGCTCGACATCGGCACGCGACAAATGCTGCCCCCGCTCGGCTGCACACCACACGGTGACAAGTGCGAATGGCTCGTTGTCGGCCAAATTGACACGGAGCACTCGAAGCACGTTCTGCGTGCCGAGTGCGCGCGCCACATCACGCGGCGCTTTCTCAAACGCAAACTCGAGCACATGTCGCTCAGGCGTCATACCACTTGCCCGCATCTGATCTTCGATCGTCGCGAGTCTGCCGAGCGGCTGACGCACGGGGTCACCAGCGACGAACCAACCGAAACCCTGACGTGAATCGACGAGTCCTTCGTCACGCAACATCTCGAGCGCCTTGCGCACCGTCACGCGACTGACAGAAAACTCCGAAGACAGCTCGGCTTCACTGGGTAGGAGGCGACCTGAGGCATAGGCCCCTGATTGCACTCGTGAGCGAAGCTCGTCGGCGATGCGGTGATAGCGGATAGTGCGCACTTGTATTAGAGTTGTATACACAAGTAATCGACACAAGTCAACATCCCCACACGAAGAGGAGCCGTCATGGCAGTGAGCGCAGGTACCCCGCAAGTACTCGTCGACAAGGTGTACGCCACCCTTCCTGAGCGTGCAGCATTAGGTCGCAAACGACTAGGCCGGCCACTCACACTTGCGGAAAAGATTCTCATCAACCACTTGGCTGACCCTGCAAACCAAGAAATGGAAAGAGGGCGCAGCTACGCCGACTTCCATCCGGATCGCGTTGCAATGCAAGACGCAACTGCCCAGATGGCTTTGTTACAGTTCATGACCGCAGGCCTTCCTCAAACAGCAGTGCCATCCACCGTGCACTGCGACCACCTGATTCTCGCAAAGGTCGGTGCGGTCAAAGACCTGAAGATTGCCAACGACGACAACCGCGAGGTGTACGACTTCTTGCGCTCTGTCAGCGCGAAGTACGGAATCGGATTCTGGGGTCCTGGCTCCGGAATCATCCACCAAGTGGTGCTCGAGAACTACGCATTTCCTGGCGGAATGATGATCGGCACCGACAGCCACACGCCGAATGCCGGTGGACTCGGCATGGTGGCAATTGGCGTCGGCGGAGCAGATGCAGTCGACGTGATGACCGGCTTTCCGTTCAACGTTCGTTGGCCAAAAGTCATCGGCGTGAAGCTCACCGGAGAACTTTCTGGTTGGGCCAGCCCGAAAGATGTCATCTTGGAAGTTGCTCGTCAACTCACCGTCGAAGGTGGCACCGGAGCAATCGTTGAATACTTCGGACCCGGAGCCGACTCCATTTCGGCAACAGGCAAAGCAACCATCTGCAACATGGGTGCAGAAATTGGGGCCACGTGTTCCGTGTTCCCGTATGACCACAACATGGCGATGTATCTCAAGTCGACTGGCCGCGAATCAATCGCTGATGCGGCTGACAAAGTGGCAGCAGACCTTCGTCCCGACGACGGCGCGCAGTACGACAGTGTGCTCGAGATCAACCTGTCATCTCTCAAACCACTCATCAACGGCCCGCACTCCCCTGACCGCGCTCACACTGTCGGCTCAGGCGTCGGCACCGCGGCACGTGAGAACAACTGGCCACTCGAAGTGAGCGCAGCACTCATCGGCTCCTGTACCAACTCGTCATACGAAGACATCACGCGTGCGGTCTCGGTTGCTCGACAAGCCGCCGCCAAGGGTCTGCGCGCAAAGACCGAGCTTTTGATCTCACCAGGTAGCGAACAAATTCGCGCGACCATCGAGCGTGACGGACTTCTCGCCGACCTTGAAGCCATCGGTGCAACCGTTCTTGCGAACGCTTGCGGTCCGTGCATCGGTCAGTGGGAACGTGCGTCTGACACAACCGCGAAGCCGAACAGCATTGTCAACTCGTTCAATCGAAATTTTCCGAAGCGCAACGACGGTTCTGCCAACACGTTGTCGTTTGTGACGAGCCCTGACACTGTCATCGCCATTGCGCTCGCAGGACGACTCGACTTCGATCCCACCAGCGACACAATCACGGCACCTGATGGCACGCAAGTGCGTCTCGATCCGCCCGTTGGTGAAGTGTTGCCTTCGGGTGGATACGACCCAGGTGTCGACACCTTTACTGCTCCTCCTGCAAATGGATCTGGAGTTGTGGTGGAAGTGAGTCCGACGAGCAATCGTCTCCAGTTGCTCGAGGCGTTCCCAGCATGGGATGGCAAGGACTACTTCGAGCTTCCTGTTCTGATGAAAGCCCAGGGAAAGTGCACCACGGACCACATCTCGGCAGCCGGAAAGTGGCTGACCTATCGCGGTCACCTCGAAAACATCTCGGGCAACTTGTTCATCGGCGCTGTCAATGCATTCGGAGGTGCCGTGGGTGAAGGCCTTGACATCACCGATGGAGGTCGTCGCAGTTACCCAGACATCGCAAAGCGCTACAGCGAAGCCGGAATTCGCTGGTGTGCAATCGGTGACCAGAACTATGGCGAAGGTTCGTCTCGTGAACATGCCGCGATGGAGCCGCGATTCCGCGGTGGCGTGGTGATCTTTGCTCGTTCGTTCGCTCGCATCCACGAAACGAACTTGAAGAAGCAAGGACTCGTTCCGCTGACCTTTTCTGACCCAACCACTTACGACCAGATTGACGAGACGGATCGCATCAGCGTGCTGAATCTGCCCCCGGTTCCCGACAAGCCGGTTGCATGTCGAATCACAAAAGCTGACGGACGAACCATCGACTTCGAGGCCAAGCACACCTTCAGCGACGAACAGGTGGAATGGTTCAAGGCTGGCTCTGCACTCAACATCGTGCGCCAGAAAGTGGCTGGCAAGAAATAGGTGACACAGGTTGCTCCTGGCACCGGTTGACCAACGTCAATCGGTGCCGGGGCGCCTGTGTACTTCACCCTCGGGATCACCCACGTAATTCGCCGGGTACGCACGACGAAGTTCGTCAGCACTCGGTTCACGCTGCTCACGAGCTTCTGGCGGCAGTAACGACATAATCGCGCTCATGATGCGCGACGTGTCCACTTCACTCGACATCCGCGACAGCGCGACAGGTGCCCCCGCCTTGATGGTGATGGTCGGTGGCGACGTCACATTGGTGATGTTTGGCAAACGCGAATTGCGTGGCCACACATGCTCTGTACCCCACAGACCAATTGGCACCACTGGCACTCCGGTAACAGCCGCAAGTCGTGCAGCCCCCCAGCGACCTTTCAGTTCGGGATCAAAGAATGCACGACCCCGCGGAATGGTGCCCTGCGGCATGATCGCGACCATGTCGCCAGCCTTCAACGCACGCTCTGCAGCCTGAAGAGGCTCGTCACTTCCTGTTCCGCGGTCGACACGAATTCCGCCCATGGCAGCTGCGATTGGTCCGATGACTGGTGCGTCGAACACTTCTTTTTTTCCGAGGAACCTGACAGTGCGACCACTTCGCGCCACGACCATCGCAATTGCAGCAACATCAAAGTAACTGCGATGATTCGCACACAACAACGCTCCGCCGACTGACGGGATGTTCTCGATGCCGCTGATGTCGAAGCGCGCATACCGGAAGAACTCGGGTCGACTGAACTGCAGTGCCAGTCGCTGTAGCTCGAGACCAACGACAGGAATCTTCACCACACCTGGTGGAGTGGAGAAATCCCTGACGGGCCAACGACGTGCCGTTGCCATCAGAGCAAGTCGGACATCAGGGTTGACCGCAGTCGGATGACCGACGGACGACAACAATGGTTCGTCGTACACGCTGTCGCTGTACGCGTGACAGTCTGCAAGACGAATGCCGCGCGCATCGCACCACTCGCGCACAGCTTGCAACTTCCCTTTCGACCACACGTACGGTCCGACAATGTCGCCGGTATATCTGCCGTTGTCATCGACTTCGTATGTCGTGGCGATGACATCGTCAAAACCCATTGCCACAGCGAACGGTTCGATGAGGTCACGCGGTGTCGTGGTAGCCAACACCACACGTCGGCCGTTCCGCTGATGATCGCGCACAACATCGAGCGCATACGGTTGCATTCGCTTGGTGAGATCGCCAACCGCCGATGCAGATGCGGTGCGTACTGCGGATTGACTGTGTCCTTTGAATGCATGCACTGCTTGTCGCCCGAGTGCCATCGACGGAAGGTTCTCGCCGAACACCGAGAACAACTTGTAGACGAGTGATTCACCAGGTATGTCTCGAGTGACGACCCCAGCCGAACGTAGGGCGTGCGACACCACTTCTCCCGAGGCCCCAGACAGCAGCGTGCGGTCGAGGTCGAAGAATGCGGCAGATCCGCTCATTGTCGGGAGGCTAACGCCACAACGGGAAAGGCCCCGCCTGGGGGTGCGGGGCCTCTCAACCTAAACCCGATGGTGGGGGACCATCTGTGGGTTCTTGCGGCCGGGCTACGGGGGATGCCCGGCTCGTTTTGTTGTTTCTCATTCTTGCCGAAGGCGGGAATGAGCTCAAGGCAAAAAGCACAAATATGGGCATCTGGCGCTGTGATAGTTGACACAACGAAGTCCACGCGCAGTGCAGTGAAGTGACGAGCACCACATAGTGTTGCTCATCGTGGGTGATGAACTTCTTGCATTGCAAGCCAAAGTTCCTGGCGCCGCGTCAGCAGATGTGCGCACTCTTGCAAATGGTCGCTCGGTTGTCTGGCTGAATGTCGACGGGTCACATCACAAAGGTGCACTCTCCGGTGCTGCTTCCGAAGTGATTGCCAATGCCGCAACTTCGGCACGCACTCAAGGACTTCCCTTCGTCGCTGTCATGGAATCATCAGGTGCCGACATTCTCGAAGGAATCTCTGCCCTTCACGGCTGGGGTCGCGCCGCTCGCTCAATTGCCGAATGCTCGGGCGTAGTGCCGACCATCTTCATCGTCACTGGTCCGGCCGTGTCGGGTCCTGCGTTGCTCATCGGACTTGCTGATGTGGTCGTGATGACAAATGATGCGTACGCATTCGTAAGCGGACCAACGATGGTCGCTGAGTTCACCGGTATCAATGTGAGCACTGACGAACTCGGTGGCGCATCAACCCATGCACGTACCAGCGGCGCAGCAACTGCTGTGGTTGAAACACTGGGCGATGCAATCGAGTGGGTTGAAGCGTTCTTGTCATTTGTGCCGGACAACGTCAATCAGCTACCGGCCAATGTCGACCACGGTGACTTCGATGACCGTGCGACACCCGAAGCTGGAGATCTCATCCCAGAATCCTCCACTGGCAGTTACGACGTGCGAAGCGTCATCAGCTCTCTCGTTGACGACGGCTACCAGCTCGAATTGCGACCGCGTTGGGCGACGAATGTCGTTACGTCGCTCGCATCAATTGCTGGCTACCCCGTCGGCATCGTCGCCAATCAACCGATGTCGCTCGCCGGCACTCTCGACATTCCCGCATCACAAAAAGCAGCGCGATTCGTGAACTTCTGTGATGCCTTCAACTTGCCGATCATCACGCTCGTCGACACACCAGGTTTCTACCCCGGCAAAGATCTCGAGTGGCGCGGCATGATTCGCCATGGCGCTCAACTCGTGTTCGCCTACGGACGGGCCACCGTGCCGCGCATCTGTGTCATCATGCGCAAGTCATATGGCGGCGCATACATCGTCATGGACTCAAAGAAGATGGGAAACGACCTGTGTCTTGCGTGGCCTTCGGCAGAACTTGCAGTCATGGGTGCCGGCCAAGCTGCAGCCATCCTTCAACGTCGCGCCACACCCGAAGAGCGCGCCGCCTTCGAAGCCGACTATTCCGAGCGCCTTCTCAACCCGTACATCGCGGCAGAACGTGGCTATGTCGACGCCGTTGTGACACCTGAGGAAACTCGACGTGAATTGTGCTCGGCGCTTCACATGCTGCGTGACAAGCGCGAGCGGCTTGTCTCTCGTAAGCACGACAACACTCCCCTCTGACGACGCTCCATCGGGGCTCGGTAGCGCTGTCGAGCATCTCGCCGTCGTCGATACATGTCGCCGTCGCCGATAAATCTCTCCGTCGTCGATAAATCTCGCCGTCGTCGATAAATACGGTCCCCAGACGACGATTTGTCTACGATTTCCCCGGGGGAGAAAGCCCCCAAACACCTAGTCAGTAACAAGGAGATCCCAGTGGCTGACACCATCACCATCATTGACGACCGCACCGGCAAGAAAGTCACGGTACCCATCACGGGCGGAACGTTCCCTTCGTCGGCACTTCGGGAACTTGACCCGAATCTGTTCTTGTACGACCCCGCATTCCTCTCGACCGCATCGTGCGCCTCAGCAATCACGTACCTCGATGGCGACGCTGGCATCTTGAGATACCGCGGCTACCCGATTGAGCAACTTGCGGAGCACTCCACATTTCTTGAAGTTGCTTACTTGCTTCTGAACGGCGAGTTGCCGACCGGTGATCAATTGTCCAAGTGGACCCACGACGTCACGCACCACACCATGATTCACGAGAACATGCGCAAGCGCTTCGTTGACGGTTTCCACTACGACGCCCACCCGATGGGAATGTTCGTGTCGGCCACCGCAGCACTCGGCACCTTCTACGACGACGCCAAGGAGATCTTCGACAAGCAGTCCTTCGACAAGCAGGTGCTTCGCCTCATCGCCAAGGTGCCCACCATCGCAGCAATGTGTTACCGCTTCAGTCAGGGCCTGCCCTTCGTGTTGCCCAACAACTCGATGCCGTACGCCCAGAACTTCCTCAACATGATGTTCCGTATCGGTGAAGACCACGCCATCGACCCTGTGCTCGCACGCGCAATGGACATCCTCTTCATCCTTCACGCAGACCACGAGCAGAATTGCGGCACCACCACGATGCGTGTCGTGAGCTCTGCCAACAGCGACCCCTACACCTCCACTGCTGCAGCTGCATCGGCTCTGTACGGACCATTGCATGGTGGCGCCAACGAGGCTGTCGTGCGGATGTTGTCCGAGATCGGAAGCATCGAGAATGTGCCGTCGTTCATCGAGGGCGTGAAGAACGGCTCGGGACGACTCATGGGATTCGGCCACCGTGTGTACAAGAACTTCGACCCACGTGCCCGCATCATCAAGCAGACCGCGTACGACGTCTTCGAAGTCACCGGCAAGAACCCCTTGCTCGACATCGCACTGAAGTTGGAGGAAGTCGCTTTGAAGGACGACTACTTCGTCAAGCGCAAGTTGTACCCCAATGTCGACTTCTACTCAGGTCTTATCTATCAAGCGCTCGGATTTCCGGTCGACATGTTCACGGTGTTGTTTGCGATTCCGCGCACTGTCGGTTGGCTTGCCCACATGCAAGAGTTGCTCGGAGACAAAGAGCAAAAGATCAGCCGCCCCCGTCAGTGGTACATCGGACCCGACGAGCGCGACTACACCGCAATCAACAAGCGTTAATCCACCCTTTCTCGCTTATCTGCGAGGCAGTCACATCGAAGATTGAACATCGAGCATGATCTTGCCGATGTTTGCATTTGATTCCATCAATATGTGCGCCTCTGCAATCGATGACAACGGCATGCGTGAATGGATGACAGGTCGTAACGCGCCCGAGTCGAACAGTGGCACGACCTCTGCTTCGAACTGCTGCGAGATGGCGATTTTCTCTTCGATTGGTCGAGCCCGCAGGACTGTTCCTATGATGCTCGCTCGCTTGAACAGAAGTGTGCCGACATTGAACGGCACCGGCTTACCTGCCATCGTTCCGACCTGAATGATGCGACCCTTTGTGCGCAGGCAAGCAACGTTTCTCTCGACATAGTCACCGCCGATGACATCTAGCACCACGTCGACTCCGTCACCCGCTGTCGCTTCGGCCACGGCGGAAACAAAGTCGCTCGTTGTGTAGTCGACCACCAAGTCAGCACCAAGTGCGCGGCAACTCTCAACTTTGCTTGTCGAACACGTGACAGCAACCTTGGCCCCGATTGCTTTGCACAATTGAATCGCCGCTGTCCCGACGCCCGATGCGCCAGCATGCACAAGTGCCCAGCGACCTGAGGTGAGGCCACCCTGAACAACGAGTGCATCCCACGCCGTCAAGAAAACCTCGGGAATAGCAGCAGCGTCTTGCAGTGAAACACCATGGGGCACACGAACCGCTTGACGTTCATGAATGGTCAACTGTTCGGCATGTCCGCCACCTGCCACGATGCCCATCACATGGTCGCCAACTTTCCAACGACGGACATGGGCCCCAACCGCCCGCACAACTCCGGAGAATTCGAGACCAGGTATTTCAAGTTCGTCAGGGAACGGGTTTGGATACAGACCCATGCGTTGCAGCAGGTCTGCCCTGTTCATCGCCGTGGCGACAACGTCGACAAGGACTTCGTCGGCACCCGGGGTCGGTGGTGCGACGTCTTCGATTGACAACACCTCGGTACCGCCATGGCTTCGTAAGACGACCGCTTTCATGACAGTCGTTCTCGCGCGATCACGCCATCTTCTGTTGCAAGCGGCGATCGAGGGCAGCGAGGTAATCCTCTGTGGTCAACCACGGCTGGTCTTTCGAAATGAGAATTGCAAGGTCCTTGGTCATCTCGCCACCTTCGACAGACTCGACGCACACTTGTTCGAGTTTCTCGGCAAACTCGATGAGCTTCGGATTGTTGTCGAGATTTCCACGATGGATGAGTCCACGGGTCCACGCAAAGATCGACGCAATCGGGTTGGTCGAGGTCTTGTTGCCCTTCTGGTGCTCGCGGTAGTGGCGCGTCACCGTTCCGTGCGCTGCCTCAGCCTCGACGGTCCTTCCGTCTGGAGTGAGCAACACCGATGTCATGAGACCGAGCGAACCAAAACCCTGTGCGATGGTGTCTGACTGCACGTCGCCGTCGTAGTTCTTGCACGCCCAGACGTAACCGCCTTCCCACTTCATGGCACAAGCGACCATGTCGTCAATGAGACGGTGTTCGTAGGTGAGGCCGGCCTTCTCGAAGTCAGCCTTGAATTCCTTTTCGTACACCTCTTCAAAGAGATCCTTGAACTGACCGTCGTAGGCCTTCAGAATCGTGTTCTTCGTGCTCATGTACACCGGGTAATTGCGCTGCAAGCCGTAACGCAACGAGGCGCGCGCGAAGTCGCGAATGCTGTCGTTGAAGTTGTACATACCCATCGCAACGCCGCCGTCTTTTCCGAACTTGGCAACTTCGATTTCAACCGGCGCGCCACCATCTGATGGCGTGTAAGTGATGGTGACAGTTCCTGCACCCGGCACCTTGAAGTCTGACGCCTTGTACTGGTCGCCGTGCGCGTGACGACCGATGACGATGGGCTTGGTCCAACCCGGCACGAGGCGCGGGATATTGCTGCAAATGATTGGTTCGCGGAAGACGACGCCGCCCAAGATGTTGCGGATTGTTCCGTTCGGTGACTTCCACATCTTCTTCAACTTGAACTCTTCGACGCGCGCCTCGTCAGGGGTGATGGTCGCGCACTTCACGCCAACTCCGTGCTTCAAGATGGCGTGAGCTGCATCGATGGTGACCTGATCATCGGTCTGGTCGCGGTATTCGATTCCAAGGTCGTAGTACTCAAGGTTCACGTCGAGGTACGGAAGGATCAATCGCTCTTTGATGAACTGCCAGATGATGCGCGTCATCTCGTCGCCGTCGAGCTCGACGACCGGATTGTCAACTTTGATCTTCGCCACGGGGGTCTCCTCACCTTGTAGGGCTGTGTCGGAATCGGACAACTTGTATCAGACTTGTACACAGTAGCGCAGTGGCGAGATGCGCCCTCTACCATCGCTCGAGATGGACTTCGCCTGGACCCCCGAGCAGCTCGCGCTGCGCGACGAGGCCTGCGAGGTGGCCCGCGATGCGGTTGCCCGATATGGCCGACACAACGACGCGTGGATGAATGGCTTTTCCAAAGAGTTCTCCCGCGAACTCGGCCAGCGAGGATGGATCGGTCTCACGTGGCCAAAAGAGTTCGGTGGCGGCGGACGACCAGCAATTGACCGGCTCATCATCGGCGAAGAACTCATCGCCGCCGGCGCCCCACTCGCGGCAAGTTGGTTCGGAGATCGGCAGATGGGGCCGGCTCTCATTCAGTACGGCACTGCAGATCAACAGGCCGAGTTCCTGCCGGGCATTTTGTCGGGCGACACCACCTGGTGCATCGGCATGAGCGAACCGAATTCCGGAAGTGACCTCGCCTCATTGACGACTTTCGCTGCCGATGCAGGCGACCACTGGGTGATCAATGGTCAGAAGATTTGGACCAGCTTCGGCGCGCACGCTGACTATTGCTACTTGATCTGTCGCACCAGCAACGATGGCCCACCGCACGCCGGAATCAGCGAGATCATCGTTCCGATGGACACTCCCGGCATCGACGTGCGCCCTATTCGCGACATGACCATGAACCAGCACTTCTGCGAAGTGTTCTATACCGACGTCAAAGTTCCGAAAGCCAACTTGGTCGGTGTTCAAGGTGCCGCATTTAAGCAGACCATGCGCCAACTTGAACACGAACGTGGCGGCATCGACCGATTGGTGTCGAACCATGCGTTCTATTTGTACGCCCGAGAACTCGCTGACACCTCCGACCCAGTCGTGCGGCAAGAAATCGCGGCTCTCGAAGTTGGTTACCGCATCGGTCGCATTCTTGTGATGCGTGAAGTGCTCCGTCAGGCTCCGGCTGGTTTCTCTGCTGCAACCAAGTGTTTTTGTACCGAGCATGAACAACGTGTCGCGAACTTTGCGATGAAAGTGATGGGGCCCTCTGCTGCCATTTGGAATGAGTTCAGCCAAACGATGCTGTATGCACCTGGCTACACCGTCATGGGCGGCACATCGAACATCATGCGAAACATTCTCGGCGAACGCGTGCTTGGTCTACCGAAGTAGAAAACCATGGCTGATCTTCTCGCTCTCAGTACTCGCATCATCGACTCTGGTGTCGCTGACGAGCCTGTCAACAGAGTCACTCATGAATTGTCAGAGGTGGCCGACAACTTGGTGATGGTCGAATCTTTCAGCCATGTCGTCACTTGGAAATCGGCCGAAGGACTGGTGTGTTTCGACACGAGTGCGCCGAACACGGGGCCAAAGGTCGTCGAGAGTCTCCGCACCTGGAGCTCAGACCCGTTCCATTCACTTGTCTACACGCACGGCCATATCGATCATGTCGGTGGAAGCGGCGCATTCATCGCGTCTAATCGATCATCGAGCCATCGTGATCCACGCGTGTTCGGACACCGCCATGTCGAACATCGATTCGACCGCTATCGCCTCACGAACAACTGGAATCGATTCATCAATCAGCGACAGTTCGGTGGTGTACGTGGCGAACTGGACATGCTGATACTCGACTCCAAAGAACACCCGAAAACCAAAGACATCGCATTGTTCCTTCCGTCTGATGTGGCTCAACTCACCGATGTCATCGACGACTTCCAAGAAATCACCATTGGCGATGAACGACTCGAATTTCATCACGGCCGTGGCGAGACTGATGATCACCTGTGGACATGGTTCCCCGACAAGAAATGGCTCGCAAGCGGTGACTTCGTCATCTGGAATTTCCCCAATGCCGGAAACCCTCAAAAGGTGCAACGGTGGCCAGTCGAATGGGCCGCCACCCTTCGCAAGATGATCGCAGTCGGCCCCGAACTACTTCTTCCAGCACACGGACTTCCCATCGAAGGAAAAGCTCGTATCGCAATGGTGCTTGATGACATCGCGTCGGCACTCGAACAACTCGTCACCGATGTGGTTCAACTCATGAACCAAGGCGCAAACCTCATTGACATCATTCACACCGTCAAGGTTCCTGATGCTTCGTTGCAGAAGCCGTACATGCGACCGCTGTATGACGAACCGGAATTCGTGGTTCGCAACATCTGGCGTCAGTTCGGTGGCTGGTGGGATGGCGCCGCTTCCCGTCTCAAGCCTTCCCGCGACGAAGAGGTGGGCACCGAGCTGGCACATCTCGCTGGCGGCGCCGATGTGCTCATCGCACGCGCGGTTGAGTTAGCCGATGCTGGCAACCTTCGACTCGCATGCCACCTTGCCGACTTTGCAGGTTGGGCCGCTCCGGACGACCCCGATGTTCACGAGGCTCGCGCACGGGTCTATGAGATGCGCCGAAAAGCAGAACCTTCGCTGATGAGCAAAGGCATCTTTCGTTCGGCTAGTCGCGAATCTGAGTCCATCATCAAACAAGCAAAAGACTCGAAGTAGTCAGAAGGTCAAGAGCGACGCAGCCACATGCGCGAAAGCGCCCACAAACCCGTGGCGGCGACTGCTCCGCCAATCAACCGAGCGCCGATACCTACCTCGAGTAAGAACATCCATCCGCCCACAAGAACTGCACAACTCGGGAAGACGCTGGCAACCACTTTCACCCAGCGCCGTCGCGGTGATTTCAACGCGACGATGAGCGAGACCACCCCGAGCACCATGATGGTCAACATGATGACGGCCGCTGCCATAGCCAGTGATTCCACGAATCTGACCGTACACCTTGAGATGACCTAGTCGAGCGCTATCACACACACCGCTATCGCTGCCAACACCACACCGAACACTTGTGATCGATGAACTCGCTCACGGTCGACGCCAACAGCAAGTGCCATAGTGGTGCCGGGATACAGGCTCACAATCACCGACACCACAGACAGCAATCCTTCGCGCACGGCCAATACATACAGCCAGTTGGCAAGGCTGTCCAAGAGACCTGAGCCAATTGTCGGTGTCACATGCGTCCGCACACCTTTGACTGTCGAACGAGTTGCCACTAACAAAACCGCCAAATACGGAAGCGACGTCATGCGCATGATGAACACCGGCCACACGCCACTATCAGGCGTTGTCTGGTGAAGCGCCACAAAAACGAAACCAAACAGCGACCCGCCGAGCACTGCAAGCATCACAGTTCGTGCAGGCGCACGATGATGCCCCGGACCAAGAATGTCGCTGATGAGAGCAATGGCAACGACCGCAACGGGCATGGCACCGAGCGTCGTGAGACTCGGACGCTCTCCCATCGAAAGTCCCGCAATGATAGGAACCACCGCCCCTGTGACTGCTGCAGTCGGTGCCGCAACGGTCATGTGACCAGAACTCATCGCCCTATAAAAAACAACGAGCCCAGTCGAACCAAGTACTCCGGCCAGTGCACTCCATGCCCAGTCAGATGCCGGTGGAGCAGGAAGGTCTGACACGAGTGTGGCGAGTGCAAGCACCGCGATACCAAAGATCTGTCCGACGAAGGTGACACCGATTGCCGACACGTGACGAGTGGCCTTGCCACCAAGAAAGTCGGCGGACCCGTAGACAACGGCAGTGAGAAGCGCCAACACGACTGCCATGTGGTGGGGCATGCACCTAAGTCGCAGGTCCAGCGTGGGGGCGGGTTTACGGGCTGAGCGACGGGTATTTCTAATCGAAAATCGGCAAGTTTCTAACTGGCCGTCGTTGCTGATCTGAGCAGAAACCCAGAAGACTCTGGATATTCGGGAGAGCAGCGCTCTGGAGTTCGGTATGCACCTGTCCCGACTTAGGTGCATCCCTCGTGGTGGGCACGACGGGACTCGAACCCGGGACCTCTACCGTGTCATGGTAGCGCTCTAACCAACTGAGCTACGCGCCCTAACTAGGGACTGCTCAGGTTATCAGGGGATTATTTTGAGGCTCACTCCGTTGGCCAAAAGTCGGCCCTGTTGGGTCAAGCATGCCCGTCCATTGCGCACCGTCACCAGACCCTGCAGATCTTCAATCGGCAAGTGATGAGCTTCGATGCCGTCGCGCATCCGCAACATCAACTCAAGACGTTCACGCTTGCGCGTGGCAGCGTCAAGAGTTTCCCCCGCCGCCTCGGTGGGCTCATCATGCGTGACAGCCTGGATGTAGCGCTCAGGCGTGCGCACATTCCACCACCGACGACCATTGTCATGACTGTGTGCTGCGCAACCAACACCGAGATAGTTGCCTTGCGTCCAATAGATGATGTTGTGTCGGCATTCGTAACCAGGTCGTGCCCAGTTCGAGATCTCATAGTTTTCGAGCCCAGCTTCGGTGAGAATGTCATCAGCAACGATGTACTTGTCTGCGAGGTCGTCATCGTCGGGGTGTCGCGCCGCATCGAGCGCCAAGGGTGTGCCTGCTTCGACGGTGAGTGCATACGCAGAAATGTGAGTCGGCGACAGCTCAACCGCTTCCCTCAGCGTGCGCGACCAATCATCAAGCGTCTCCCCGTGCGCGCCGTAGATAAGGTCTAGATTCAGCCCTTCGATACCAGCATCACGAACTGCTGCAACTGCAGCTTGCACATGCTCGATGTTGTGCGTGCGACCCAACGATGCCAACACGGAAGGTCGCATCGACTGGACACCCATACTGATGCGATTGACGCCGGCGCGCGCGTAGCGCTGCATCAACTCGATCGTGACATCGTCGGGGTTGCATTCGACCGTAACTTCTGCTCCAGAGGCCATTGGCAACAACTCGATGCAGGCAGCGAGAGCCTCCGGGTCGACGATCGTTGGAGTACCTCCACCGACGAATACCGTGTCGACCGTCGACCGCCCATTGCGTACGACACGTTCGATGTCGGCCCGTAACGCCGACATGTAGTCAGTAACCAACGACTGTTTGTCTGCCCAAGTGGCAAAGGCGCAATAGTCACACTTCTTGTGACAAAACGGAATATGGATGTAGACACCGAACGAGTCGGCGTGCCTCGATGAAGTCTGACCCGATGGGGTCACGTTGATGCAGGTGGGACGAACAACAAACCGAGTTCCCCCAGTTTGTCTCCGACACTGTCGACTGCCACATCCAGCATCACGGCAATCGCACGAGTGTCATGAGCCCGCACCGTGATGACTTTCCCGTTGAAATCCTGACGCTGCACTTGAATCATTCGTAAGAACCGCTCGAGCATCTCGAATTGTGACCCAGGCATCGTCGACAACTTGGCAACGTCGATTCGAATTTTTCCAGTTGTTGCCGTCGATGATGTGTCAGAGCTGTGTGCGTCGCGCGGCAGCAATTGCTCAACGCTGACACCATAAAAACGTGCCAGACGTTCAAGCCGCGGTACCGAGATTGCGCGCTCACCACGTTCGTACGCACCGAGTACGGACGCTTTGAACTCACTGTCACTTGAGGTCTCCACTTCGCTCAGTGACATGCGCTTTTGCTGACGAATGCGCCTCAGTCGCTCGCCGACCAGCAGAGTGAAGGGTGAGTCTTTGAGCAGCTCGTCATCAGTGGGGTGCGCCATATCGCTACACAGTGTGGTCGGTTCAGCGCGGCAAGTGTGCGACCATACGAGTCGCCGCCACAATCGCGGCGGTCTCAGCTCGTAGCACCCCGTCTGCCAGGGCCACACGCGGGGCGTCCGTCAACTCGTCGGTATCGAAGCCCCCCTCAGGCCCGATGATCACCATACTTACAATCGAGGCATCTAATGCGGGCGCTCCGATGTCAGCAACTGCCACTCCCGCCTGACGCGAGATTGTCGAGGCGTCGACATTCGACTGCAATGTGGGCAGCCACACACAGCGCGATTGACGTGCAGCTGCACGAACGATGCGTGAGTACCGATCGTGCTGATGTTGCCACTTCTCGTCATCCCATCGCACCACCGACCGACGAGTCGCCGCCAACAGCACGATGACGTCGACCCCCACTTCCACCAACTTCTCGACGGCCCATTCGGTGCGGTCGCCTTTCACCGGCACCATCGCCACTCCAACCCGACGTGATCGAGGCATGACGGTTTCTATGTCCGACTCGACCCGCAGTTGCCCCTTCGCCACATAGCGACAGATCCTCCATGAACCTCGCCCGTCGCTCACTGACACTGGTTCTCCGTCGCGCAATCTCAACACGTCGCCCAAGTGGCGAGATGTCTCGTCGTCGAGTTGCGGGTCGCCGAGATTGTCAACGAAGACATGTGCTGCAGACATGCGCAGATCTGGGTTCATACCAAATCAGTTCTCACGAAAACGCGGACTTGATGCGCGAGAAAATGCTCTTGTCCTCTGGCATCACGTCATCGCCACGCAATTCGGCGAACTGACGCAATAACGCCTCTTCTTCAGTCGTCAGCTTGGTGGGTATGTCGACTGCGATACGCACAATGAGGTTTCCTCGGCCGCGCCCGTTCAACACTGGTACACCGCGCCCTCTCATCACGAATTGCCTGCCATGTTGTGTGCCGGCAGAAACAATGAGATCCTCCGGCCCATCGAGGGTGTCGAGCACCACATGAGTGCCGAGTGCTGCTTGAGCAATCGACACCGACACATTGCACACCAAGTCGGCACCGTCGCGCACGAACGTGTCGTGTTCAGCAACTCTGATGTGCACGTAGAGATCACCTGAAGACCCGCCGCGGGGACCCACTGCACCTCGGCCAGTGAGCCGCAAGGTCGACCCAGTATCGACCCCTGCAGGTACGTCGATTGTGTAGTCGACCACGCTGACGGTGCGACCTTCGCCTTTGCATGCAGAACATGGGGTCATCACCACTTGCCCGTACCCCGAGCACCGCGCACACGGCCCAGAGGTGACCATTTGCCCAAGCAAACTCTGTCGAACACGGCGTACCTGTCCTGAACCACCACAGTCACTACACGACACTGGCTGCGTGCCACCTCCAGCCCCGGTTCCGTTGCACTCATCGCAACGAACCGCGGTACGCACATCAATCGGAATAGTTCCACCAAACACTGCTTGTTCAAGTGTGATGTCGGCGACGATTTCCAAATCTTGTCCACGCGGCGGCCCTGATTGCGCACGTCCACCGGCACCGAAGGGCGAGCCACCAAAGAAGGCCTCGAAGATGTCACCAAATCCTCCGGCACCGAAGGGGTCTCCCGACGACGCTGCACCACTGATGCCATCTTCACCGAAGCGGTCGTAACGCGCACGTGCATCGGGGTCGGACAACACTTCGTAGGCGCGAGTGACGAGTTTGAATTGCTCTTCTGCGTCGGGCTTGTCCGGGTTCGCATCGGGATGCAACTCGCGCGCTTTGCGGCGATATGCCTTCTTGAGGGTGTCGGCATCTGCGGTTCGCGACACGCCAAGAAGTTCGTAGAAGTCAGCGGACATAGATATGGCTCATGAACCTTCTGCGAGACGACGACCGAGTTGTTCCCCCACCACTTCAACTGTTGCCAACGCCTGCGGATAGTTCATGCGGGTCGGACCGAGCACTCCAACTGATCCCATGACTTCACCATCAGCGACAACCGGCGCAACGACGACCGAACATGCAGCCAGTGGCTCGACTCCGTGCTCTGCACCAATGGCTACCGAGAGGCCCCGATCGAGCACATCTTTCAACAGTGACACCACCACATATTGCTGTTCGACGATCTGAAGTACATTGCGCACCACTTCAACTGCCTCAAATGACTGCGCCAGTGAAGTCGCACCTCCGACAAACACCGGTTCGTCGCCGGAGTGACGTTGAAGTGACTGCACGGCAACGGCGCACACGATGTCTGTGTGAGCCTCATTGGTGAGCGGCACAGACTGAATGTCAACGAGTGACTTACCCACAATCTCTGTGCTCAAGTGAGACGTTGCCCGCACCAGATGAGCATCGTCGATTTCCTCTGACAGCGAGATGATTTCGTTCTCCACTGTTCCGTTGGAGAACACCACCACAACTGTCGCGGTTCGCGAAGACAAACGAACAACTTGAATAGATCGGACGGTCGTTACTTCCGTCTTCGGACCAACCACGAGCGCTGTGTAATGCGTGATATCTGCCAAGAGATGCGAGGTCTGTCGCAAGAGTTCTTCGAGCCGACCGTGACTTGACTGAAAGAACTCGCCCACTTGCACTGTGGCTGCACGGTCGAGAGAGCCATCAGGAGCCAAGGCATCGACGAACAAGCGGTATCCCTTGTCCGTGGGAATTCGACCAGCAGACGTGTGGGGTTGGGCGAGATATCCCTCTTGTTCCAAGACGGCCATCTCATTGCGAACGGTTGCCGACGACACGTTGACGCCCGGCAATTTGGCGATATGACCAGAGCCCACTGGCTGGCCAGTAGCGATGTATTCCTGCACCACGGCGCGCAGGATGTTTGTCTTGCGGTCGTCAAGCATGATGCATCGAAGTTTACTTGCCGGACACCTTCTTGTATCGGGCGAGTGATTCCTCTCGCTCGACAGCATGATCGACAATCGGGGCCGGATAATGCGCAGGTGCGTGCAATCCGAGTGTCCAAGGCGCATGGATATGGGTGTTGTCTAGTTCGGCAATTTCAGGAATCCAGGTGCGGAGATAGGTGCCGTCCGGGTCGAACTTCTCACTTTGGCCGAACGGATTGAACACACGGAAATACGGTGCTGCGTCCGTTCCAGTGCCCGCTGTCCACTGCCAACCGTGATTGTTCGACGCGATGTCGCCATCGACGAGGTGACGCATGAAGAACGCCGCACCCCACTGCCATGGAACATGGAGATCTTTCACCAAGAAACTCGCCACGATCATGCGCACGCGATTGTGCATCCATCCAGTGGCCAACATCTGCCTCATGCCGGCATCAACGATGGGATACCCGGTGCGTGCCTCACACCATGCGGCGAAGCGCTGCTTCGCACGTGCGTCAGTGTCGACAGGCAGACGATCCATTTTTTCCTGCAAGTTGTTCCACGTCGAGTCGGGTCGGTGGAACGTGACATCGGCATAGAACTCGCGCCAACAAATTTCGCTTCGAAAATGGTCAGCGCCACTTCCTGCGGGCAACTCTGCGAGCAGTTGTCGTGGATGAATGACGCCAAATCGAAGTTGTGCCGACAACATCGACGTACCGTCGATGCCAGGGTTATTGCGAACGTCTTTGTAGTCCCCGAGCCCGTGTGGTGCCCACGAGGTCCAACGAGTCCATGCCGCCGTCTCGCCTGCTTCGGGAAGTCTCGCTGCGCACGGCGGACCGTCTGGCATGCCATCGGAAAACTCTGACGCGTCTTTCCACGTCGGTACGCAGTCTCCGATCAACTTCCATTCGTGTTGTTGCCAACGCTTGTAGAACGGCGTGAACACTCGAAGCGCTGTGCCATCGTCTTTCAACACGACACCGGGATCGATGACATAAGGCGAATCTGAACCGACGAGTCGCTTTCCATCGGCCGCCAGAGCAGCTGCCACTTGTTGATCCCGGGCACGGCCGTATGGCGCAAAATCTCGCGCGCAGTGCACATCGGTGACGTCGAGTGCTTTTGCCAGACGAGGGATCTGTTCTTCTGGCTTGCCGTGCACGACAACAAGCGCGCCGCCAATCTGTTCATTCAGAGAACGAAGATTGCGCAACATGAAGGCCATGCGCGCCGCACCTGCTCGTTCAGCAAATTTCGGGTCCAGCACAAAGACGGGAACCACACTTCCCTTTGCTGCGGCTGCGGCAAGTGCACCGTTGTCAGACAACCGCAAGTCGCGTCGCAACCACCACATGGATGTGGCCACGGTCTACTCACCCACCTTGTGACGAGCGCTCGGCCGACCGGACGGAGAAATACGCGAAGGCACACCCCAATGAGACCACACCGCCATAGCCAAGTGCCCACTCGTTGCTCACATTGTCTGCAATCCACCCAGTGATGGGGCCGCCCACCGGAGTGGACCCCAGGAATGCGACGGCGGTAAGGGCAAGCATGCGACTGCGCATCTCAGAAGGAAGTCCGATCTGCATGAGTGAGTTCATCGTCGACACCATCGCACCGAGAGACCACCCGAGCGGCACGGACCACAAGTACGCAATCACCAAGTTGGGAGACCATGCAAGCGCGATGTTGCCGAGGCCTGCGCAGACGATCGAAAGGAAGAACCAGCGACTAGTGACCACGCGAAGACGTGCAATTGACAGCGAACCCAGGAACGAACCAGCACTTATGACGGCGAGCATCCATCCGAATGAGCGTGTGGCATTCCATTTCTCATCCAACAGTTTCGGCAACACGACGGCGTAGTTGTACGCAAACGTGCACACGATGGTGAACACGGTGAACAACACCAAGAGTTGTCCGTGATCGCGCACATAACGAAGGGCGTCGCGCACTGGCTGACCCCCTGGTTTTGCTTGTGGCGTCAAATACAAGGACTGCGGTGACAAGCGTGTGAGAGCGATGAGAATTGCCATGAACGACAGCCCGTTGACGATGAACAACCACCCTGTTCCGAGCGGAGCAATGAGCACGGCAGCGAGTGCCGGCCCGAAGATGCGTGAACCGGTCATGACAGCCGTGTTCAGCGAGATGACATTGCTGATGTCTTCTGGTGGCACCAACTCGGTGACCAAACCACGCCGAGCCGGATTGTCGATTGCATTTGTGATGCCCAGCAAAAACGACATGGCGTACACCACAGGCAAACTGACAAGCCCGGTGAGGTCAAGAATTCCGAGCACGAGTGCGAGCACAGCGAGTGATGCTTGGGTGCACAGCGTCACAATGCGGCGATTGTGACGGTCGGCAAACCCGCCAGCCCACGCACCGAGAAACAACATCGGCAAAAACTGAAACATGGCATTCAGACCCATGTCCGTGGCACGACCAGTCAGGTCATAGAGCAAGAACGAGGTGGCGGTGAACTGCAACCACGTGCCCACCATCGAGACGAAGAGTCCGAAGAAAAAAAGACGTGCGCTGTGGTGACGCAACGAGCGGAATGTGCCTGATGAAGAAGTTGCCCCGGCGAGTACTTCAGGTTTCACCGTCTGTGGCGATGACATGTCAGTCATCCAATTTGAGCGCACTGATGAACACATCACCGGGAATCTCGACCCGACCAATGGCCTTCATCTTTTTCTTGCCCTCTTTTTGCTTCTCCAAAAGTTTGCGCTTACGCGTGATGTCACCGCCGTAACACTTCGCGAGAACGTCCTTGCGTTTCGCCTTCACTGTCTCGCGCGCGATGACTTTGCCACCGATTGCCGCTTGGATGGGCACGTCAAACATCTGGCGCGGAATGAGCTCTTTCAACTTCTCGCACATGCGACGTCCATAATCGAACGCTTTGTCACGATGCACGATGGTGGAGAACGCATCGGCAGGAATGCCATTCAAGAGCAGGTCGACTTTTGCCAAGCTGCTTTCGCGATAACCCTCGAGCTCGTAGTCGAGGCTCGCGTACCCCTGCGTGCGGCTCTTCATCTGGTCGAAGAAGTCGACCACCACTTCCGCTAACGGAATGGCATAGTGCAACTCCACTCGCTCTGGTGAGAGGTATTCAAGCTTGACCATCTCGCCACGCCTCGACTGACACAGTTCCATCAGCGTGCCTGTGAAGTCTTTGGGCGTGATGATGGTGACTTTGAAGAAGGGCTCTTCAATCGACGCGATGTTCTGACTTGCTGGCAGGTCGGCGGGGTTGTCCACCACCATGACTTCACCATCTGTCTTCAGCACCCTGTATTCCACTGATGGCGCAGTAGCGATGAGCGCCAAGTTGAACTCACGTTCAAGACGCTCTTTAACGATTTCCATGTGCAACAGACCGAGAAAGCCGCAACGGAAACCGAAACCGAGTGCACCAGATGACTCTGGTTCATAGGTGATGGACGCATCATTCAACTTCAATTTCTCGAGGCTCTCGCGCAAGTTCTCGAAATCATCACCGTCGATCGGATACAGACCACAGAACACCATCGGCTTCGGGTCGCGATAGCCCGGTAGAGGTTCACGCGCAGGCTGTGCCAACAGGGTGACGGTCTCACCACTTCGTGCCTGTGCCACATCTTTGATGCCAGCGATGAGATACCCGACTTCGCCAGGACCAAGCTCTGGAACCGGAGTGTTGACGGGGCGACGCACGCCGATCTCGATTGCTTCATGGACAGTGCGCGCCTGCATGAATTGCAGCTTGCTGTTTGCCGTGAGGCGCCCGTTCATGACGCGCACACTCGACACCACTCCGCGGTATTGGTCGTACTGCGAATCGAAGATGAGAGCTTGCAACGGTTCGTCTGCGTTGCCAGTTGGAGCCGGAATCCGATCGACAATGGCATCCAGCAATTCGGGAACACCCGCTCCGGTCTTTGCAGAAATTCGCAGAATGTCTTCGGCGGGTATGCCGAGCACTGTCTCGATTTCCATCGCATAGCGATCGGGGTCCGCTGCTGGAAGGTCGATCTTATTGAGAGCAGCGACGATCTCGAGATTGTTCTCTAGTGCGAGATAACAATTCGCAAGAGTCTGGGCTTCGATTCCTTGTGCCGCATCCACCACAAGCACGACGCCTTCGCATGCGGCAAGTGACCGACTGACCTCGTATCCGAAGTCGACGTGACCGGGCGTGTCGATGAGATGCAGCGTCGTGCCTTTCCAGTCGACACGAACGTTCTGAGCCTTGATGGTGATGCCGCGTTCTCGCTCGAGGTCCATCGAATCGAGATACTGAGCCCTCATGTCACGGGCATCGACCGCCCCCGTCAGCTCGAGAATGCGGTCGGAAAGAGTGGACTTGCCGTGATCAATGTGCGCAATGATCGAAAAATTGCGGATTTTGGCGAGTTCCATGGGCTACACCACTCTACTGACCTCACCCTTCGGCATGTCTGACGGTGCAGTTGGTGCGGTACCCGTGCGCCGGTAGCCTTTGCAGCCGTGGCAAACATCAAGAGCCAAAAGAAGCGCATCATCACGAACGCCAAGCGCGCTGAGCGCAACAAGGCCGTCAAGAGCGAACTGCGTACGCGCATCAAGTCAGCAACCGCAAGTGCCGGTACCGCTACAAGTGGCGACGACCTTCGTCTTGCCATGAAGCGCATCGACAAGGCTGCCGCCAAGGGCATCATCCACCCCAATGCTGCTGCTCGCAAGAAGAGCCGCATGATGCGTCGCATCAACGCCGCGAAGTAACTCTGCCGCGACCTCCCGCGAGACGCGACAGTCTCGCAATCAACACTTCCATCACCAGCTCTGGTGGCCAGTCTTTGCCAACACGCAAGTCGACATCAGCTTGGGCCAAAAGTGACACCGCCTGAGCGACGTTGCTACTTCCGAGTTTCTTGTACTGGTCGAGCACTTTGCCAGCCGTGAATGCTTTTCCACCAAGGATGTTTGCTGCTGCTTCGGCTGACTGCACGTCTCGCCCGTCGAGACGCATCATCTGTGCGTAACGATTCGAAAGCAGCGCCAAGATCTGCAGCGGATGAGATTCACCAGGGCCGATCATGCGATGCAACATCACCAACGCTTTGTTCACATCGCCCACATCAATGGCATCGGTGAGATCCCATGGCGCCACGCTGCCCGCTTCCCCGATGAACACTTCGATGTCAGCGCGCGACAACTTCATTCCATCCCCATAGGTGGACCGCAAAGTCTCGATGAGTCCCGGCAATCGACCGTGATCGCCACCGAGCCAGGTGGCGATGAACTTCACTCCGTCTGGACCAACTTTGAGTCCGGATTCGATGAGTTGACCCTCGACCCACTGCAACCGATCGGCAAGCCTGTTACCCACCGACACTCCGACTGAGGTGGCGCCGGCCTTCTTGCACGCATCAGTGAGCGCCTTTGACAGTCGGCCAGTTGCCGCGATGACGACGTCGGTGGTGTCGACTTTTCCAGCTAGCGCCACCGCCACAGCAGCTGAGCCGTCAGCATCGAGGTCTTGCGCCTGATGAACAACGACGATTCGTCGATCGGAGAACAGCGGAAGCGTGCCGAGCGCATCGGTGATGGCAGACACAGAACTCGCTCCGTCGGCTGCGTCGAATTCTTCGACGAGCATGGTGCGATCTTCTTCGCCCACCAATTCATCGACGAGGCGACTTACCTCACGACCGACGAGAGAAACTTCGCCGGTGACCAGAAAGACGCCCATTCACATAGGTTGCCACAACCCTGTCGCTCATCTCTGATGCCCGAGTGACGGTCCATGTTCGATAGGCGACGACAAAGGCAACCATCACCCACACGATGACGTTCCATACGCCGCGTGGTGATACTCGCTCCGCCAATGTCGCCGTCCACCACACGATTCGCACCATTGCTTCCAGTGGCGCCATCACAGTCGCCGCTAACAGATCAGGAAGATGCGCTGCAACCATCGCCAACGGCAACCCCACAAGCATGACAACACCGGCAAGTGGCGTTGCCACACAATTTGCTGCGAGCGCAATCACTGGAAGTTGGCCAAACGTCGTGAGCGCTATTGGCGCGGTCGCAATCTGTGCGGCCAATGCAGGCGCCAGCACGGTTGCCAACCGAGTCGGTGCAATGATGCGGCCAAGTGGACGAGACAATGTAACCAACCCGAGTGATGCGGTGACAGAGAGCAAGAAGCCGACACTCCACGCCAACATCGGATCGATGAAGAGTGCGACGAGAGAACTGATTACGAGCACATCTGCCGCCGCCCTTTGGTGACCGCGGTGGAAATTCCACGCTGCAGCGATTGCCATCGCACCCGCACGCACAACTGAAGGTTCGATTCGCGTTACAACCACGAACCAACCCACCACCAGCGCTGTGCATGTCAGACGTGTCGTGGGTCGAAGCCGTCGTAGAGCAACTCCAAATGCCACCAACACGTACGCCACGTTCTGACCACTCACGGCACACAAGTGACCAAGGCCGCTGGCTCGAAAAGCAGCGATCATCGAGCGCGGCTGGCGGGAGTCATCGCCGATGACGAGGCCGGTGAACAGTGAGCGTTCATCGTCACCCATCGTGCGGGCAGCAAGGTCAACCCGCGCGCGAACCCACCGTGCCGAACGCGAAAGAGCCGAGCCTGCATCGACCTTGTCTCCAACTGTGCTGATCGTCATTCGACCCACCACATGCCGCGGCCGCAAGTAAGCGACATCGCTCAAGGACAACGTGGAACAACGCGCACTCACCAACGCCGCATCACCGGCACCCAAACGTGCAAGCGCCGCTCCTGCCCGACCGTACGCAGTCGCCACGTACCGAAGACCACGAAGCTCGACAGTTGACTTCACGCCGACTTTGGACACAACCGGATCTTCGATGAGCCGAATGAGTCCATTGCATTGTCCGATTTCGGGCGGTGTTCCACCATGCCAGGCGTTCGCACCGAGTATGAATGCACTGACGACGACCGCAACGCACACAACTGTGCGACGACGGATGAGAAGTACGACAACAACGATGGAGCCTGATACCACCCACCGAGGAATCGCTTGAGCGACGGGCACATGGCCTCCGGCTCGCAGCGCAATCCATACGAGAAACAAGAGCAATGGCCAGAACAACTGGAGGTGGCGCCGACGGCGGGCGGTCGTCTCGTACCATCGAGGAATGCCTGACGACGTGCGCTCGAGCTCTCCGCGCGTTCGCGACGCGCGTCCTGCTGCTATCGGTTCAGCGCGTTTCACTCCTCGCTCAGCGACCGAGATCGAACTTCCTCACGGGGTGACATCCACACGCCGATCGGTGATGCGCAAAGGCGCTCTTGTCGGCGCATCGATTCCTGCCACATTGCTGCTGCTTGGTCTTGTTGCGCGAGTGTTGTTGGGGAGCGACAACGGATCAACCATCGCGTTCGTGTTTGCGCTCATCGCACTTCCCGCGCTTCCAGTGTTCGGTGTTCCTGCGGAGACGGACTCTGGTCGCATCATCGCTGCGGTCGTGTTGAGCCTTGCCGCATGGCTCGTGATTGGCGCAGTCGCATCGATGCGCGTCGCGAAGCGCCCTCTCGTGGGGTGGAAAGAATGGGCCAGCCAGTACTGGCCGATTGCGGCAGGCATGGTGGTTGGTGCTGTTTTCGCCCTTGTGCTCGCTGCATTCACGCTCGGCGCGCTCTGAGTTTTTCACGGCACAATGCGCGAGCGCATCGCAGCAAGTTTTGACTCTCCGATGCCTTTCACGCTGAGCAGATCTTCCACGCGACGAAATGGTCCGTGTGTACGCCGATGAGCAACAATCGCAGCAGCCGTTGCTGGCCCTACCCCTGGTAACTCTTCGAGTTCCTTTTCCGTTGCCGTCGACAGACTGACCAAGCCACTTTGCACACCTTGAGGGGGCGACGCGCTTCCTTGCGGACTGATCACTACAGATGTTGTAGTTGTGAGCGTGACTCTGGTTCGTGGCGCCATCACCGGGAGCCTGCGCGGTGGTGTCGATATTGACGATGTCGTGCGCCGCGGCGGTATGTACAACTGGTCTCCATCTTTCACGACGCTTGCCAGGTTGACAGCTGAGGTGTCAGCTGAAGTTGTTGGCCCACCTGCTTGTCGCAGCGCATCGACGGCGCGCGCACCAGATGACAGCACATACACGCCAGGACGCTGCACCGCACCAACCACATGTACTGCCACAGATGTTGGTGATTGCAGTTTGATGGTGCTTGCTGATGCCGAACTGACATCGATAGCGCTCACAGTCGTGCTCACCCCTGCACGAGGTAGTGCACTTTCAACAGGCGGTGCCGGCACTCGTAGAACTAGTACGAGGACAATTGTCCCCGCCACCACAGCCACTGCTGCACCAAGGATCCGAGAAAGCCCGATCCATGCGACCCACCGTCGGGTCTCAAGAAACCAGCGACTCAGCCTGTCCTGTAATTCATCCACATCGCAGATGTGTGCGGCATGACATCACTGCGCCGTGAAGTCAAAAGAGACGAGCCGTCAGCAACTTTCGGTACTTGGCGGTGCGGGGGTCATCTGGCCCCATGGTCTCGAGAATGTCGAGGAACTCTTGGCGCTTGACCTCGTCAGCTTTCACATGGTCGAGCAATGCAGTCAACTCAGAATCGAAGTTATCGATGGGGTTTTGCGCCAAGCGTGCGGCGGCAGCAATGTGTCGTACCCGATCGGTTTCAGGCAAGCGCGCCAACAGCTGGAGCGCTTCCTCGGAGCTCCCTTTGCGAACCAGGAACTCTGCCAATGAACAGATGGCATCTTCATTACCTGGCGCTAATGCAACCGCATCACGCAAGCTTTCCTCTGTGCCTGCAGCAATGAGCGCTTGCACTTTTTGGTCTTCGGGGTTGGGCAACAACGACTGCACAAGTTGTTGAATGACATGCTCGGGTTGAGCACCGACGAAACCATCGACAACCGCGCCATCTTTCATGATGTACACCGCTGGAATCGACTGCACACGAAACGCACCGGACACTTGGGGGTTTTCGTCGACATTGACTTTGGCCAGAACCACCTGGCCGTTCGTGGCATCGGTGGCTCGTTCGAGGATCGGCCCGAGGGTTTTGCATGGGCCACACCACGGCGCCCACAAATCGACGATGACGGGTACAGAGTGTGATCTGTCGATGACTTCTTGCTGGAATGTCTGATCAGTGACGTCGACTGCCATGACAAGAAAGCGTACCGGTATCGTGCAGTCGATGAACCCCGCGCACCGCGACAGCGAGCCAAACGGCATCAGCGCGAATGTGTCCGACTGGCTGGTTCAGAACATCGACGGGGTGAAAGCACCATTCACTTTCACGACGATCGCCGGTGGCCATTCGAACCTCACGTTCGCAGTCATCGATGCAAACGGTCGTCGATTGGTGCTGCGACGACCACCGCTTGGCCATCGTCTTGCGAGTGCTCACGACATGGCCCGCGAGTTCCGCCTGATCAGCGCGATGAATGCGACCAATGTGCCGGTTCCTCGTGCGCTCGGGATTTGCACAGATGAAAGCGTGAATGAGCTGACGTTCTATGTCATGGACTTCGTGGACGGCCACATCATCCGTGATGTTGACGCAGCGGGAAATCTCCTCACGCCTGCCGCACGGCGTCGCGCTGGCGAATCGCTCGTTGACAACATGGTGCTGATTCATGCAATCGATCCGGATGCTGTCGGGCTCGGCGACCTTGCCCGCAAAGATGCCTACATCGAACGCCAATTGAAGCGCTGGTACGCCAACTTCAAGGCGCAACAAACGCGCAACTTGCCGGGCATGGACCTCATCCATGACGAGTTGTCCAAGCGCATCCCCCCGCAGCATGAAACCACCATTGTTCATGGCGACTATCGCCTCGACAATTGCATGCTGAACGATGATGGCGATGTTGTCGCTGTGCTCGACTGGGAAATCTGCACTCTCGGCGACCCACTCGCCGACATCGGCATGTTGACGGTGTACTGGAATGGGCCCGGTGACGACACCAGCGCCTGGTCAAACCCCACGTGCACACTCGAGGGGTTCTTGGGAAGATCCGCACTGGCAGCGCGGTACGGCGAGAAATCTGGTCGCGACATGACTCACTTCGACTTCTATGTCACGTACGGATACTGGAAACTCGGTTGCATCATCGAAGGGGTATACGCGAGATACTTGGGTGGTGCACTCGGACAACGTGACCCTGAAGAGCTCGAGCCCTTCAAAGTTCAAGTCGACAATGCCGTGATCCGCGCCACCACCATGCTTGAGAAGCTTCGATGAACGGCAATTCAGGCCTCCCTTTCAGTGTCCACGGACAATTGCCACCGCTCAAGGAACCCACCCTCATTGTCATGTTGAGCGGCTGGATCGACGCGAGTGGCGCTGCCGCCGCCGCGATGGACACCCTTGTCGAGGCAACAGAATCAGAGATTCTCATCACCTTCGATTCAGATACATTCATCGACTATCGCGCACGCCGACCAGTCATGGAACTGCGGGCTGGTGTGAATACCCGCATCAATTGGGTGACACCAGAATTGCGCGTCGGCCGCGACAAAGAAGGCACCGATGTGTTGCTTCTCGTCGGACCCGAGCCCGATGCAAATTGGAAATTCTTCGCCAGCACGGTCGCGGAACTCGCTTCACAACTCGGGGTTCGTCGCATGGTCGGACTTGGCGCCTACCCATTTGCTGGTCCGCACACTCGCCCGGTTGGCGTATCCATAACCACGCCCGATGCGAATGTTGCTGACAGGTTGTCGTTCGCCAAGAACACCGTCGACGTACCCGCAGGTGTGGAGTCGGTCATCGAGCATGCACTGTTCGACCGAGGGGCCGAAGTCATCGGACTGTGGGCTCAGGTCCCCCACTACATTGCAACGATGGCGTACCCAGCTGCGAGTGCGGCACTACTCACGGAACTCTGCGACATCACTGGGCTGAAAGTCGATGTTGCACCACTGCGTCGTGAAGCAACAATTCAACGTGAGCGGCTCGACCAACTCATCATCAAGAATGAAGAGCACCTGGCGATGCTGCATCAGATGGAGTCGATGTACGACGCTCAATACGGCTCTACCGGTAATGCGGACGACACTCCAATCACGCCAAGTGAACTACCTTCCATGGAGGAGTTGGCTGCAGAAGTCGAACAGTTCCTCCGCGATCAAACCTGACGCCAGCAATAACGCTTTCGCCTGAAAGGGGCACCCCAATGAAAGTCGACGCAACACTTCGACCTGATCTTCATCTCGTGGCTGACGAAACCAAACGAGCCGAAGCGGCCGGTTATTCGGGTCTCTGGACTGCCGAGACATCACATGATCCGTTCTTCCCGTTGCTGCTTGCTGCTGAACACAGCCAAGACATCGAACTTGGTACCTCTATCGCAGTCGCATTCGCGCGCAACCCGATGACCTTGGCGAACATCGCATGGGACCTCCACACTTTCTCGAAGGGACGCTTCATTCTCGGACTTGGAAGCCAAATCAAGCCGCACATCACGAAACGCTTCTCGATGGAATGGAGCAAGCCAGCGGCACGAATGCGCGAGATGGTGCTTGCCATTCGCGCAATATGGGACTGCTGGTTGAACGGTACGCCGTTGCAGTTCCGCGGCGAGTTCTACACCCACACGCTGATGACACCGTTCTTCAGCCCAAGCGCCAGCGACATCTCCGCATACGGCACTCCAAAAATCTTTCTCGCCGGAGTCGGCGAACTGATGACAGAAGTAGCAGGCGAAGTGTGCGATGGCTTCATGTGTCACGCCTTCACCACAGAGAAGTACTTGCGCGAGGTCACCATTCCTGCGCTCGAGCGCGGCCGGGCAAAGGTTGGCAAGACACTCGAAGGTTTTGAGATTGTCGGTCCAGGTTTCGTTGTCACCGGAACCGATGACGTGGAAATGTCGAAGGCCGCCGCCGGCACGCGCCAGCAAATTGCCTTCTATGGCTCGACTCCGGCTTACCGCCCTGTTCTCGATCTTCATGGGTGGGGTCATGTGCAAGATGAACTCAACTCGATGTCGAAACAAGGCAAGTGGGTCGAGATGGGCAACTGCATCACCGACGAGATTCTCGATGCATTTGCGGTGGTGTCAGAGCCCGAAGACATCGCGTCAAAGTTGGATGACCGTTACGGCGATGTCATCTCGCGCATCAGCTTCTATGTTCCCTATGCGTCTGACCCGGCGCGTTGGAACAAGGTTCTCGCCGATCTACAGAGCAAATAGCTCCGTCAGGAACTGAGACCAATCAACCACGCGCGAACGTTGTCGCCGAGTGCAGCAACGTCGTAGCCACCCTCTTGCAACACGACCGTAGGTAGTCCAAGTTGTGACACCACTTCGCCCTGACATCGAAAACCCTCGGTGGTGATGGCGAGGTCACAGATGGGATCCGTGACGAAGGTGTCAAGACCGAGCGACACAATCAACATGTCAGCGCCGAATGCAGCGATGCGTTCTGCCGCTGTCGAAAGAGCAGCCACATAGTCATCGTCTGCCGTCTTCTTCGCCAACGGCACATTCACGTTGCTTCCAAGCCCTCGCCCAGAGCCGGTCTCATCCGCATGACCAGTGAAGTACGGGTATGCACGTGTGGGGTCACCATGCAGACTCACGTACATCACATCGTCGCGGTCGTAGAAGATTTCCTGTGTGCCGTTGCCATGGTGATAATCGACATCGAGCACCACGACTTTCGATGAAGTTGTCGTCGCCACGTGGTGTGCCGCGATGGCTGCATTATTGAAGAAGCAATAGCCACCGTACATCGAGGTGGTTGCGTGGTGACCTGGCGGCCGGCACAGCCCGTACGCGAAGTGGTCGCCATCAAGCACCACTTTGGTGGCAGTGAGCGCAGTGTCTACTGCGCCACGGGCCGCGGTGTACGTGCCCTCACACAATGGTGTCGTCGTTTCAAAACACCACCAGCCAAGTTTTCCGGTGACACTTTGCGGTTCACGAGCATCTGTCGCCTCGCGACGAAAAGCTGGACGATAGAACACGTCGGGCACCACTTCTCGTGCCTCACTGATGTCGCGCTGGTAGTCAGCCCATCCGGTGGTGAGGAACTTGTTGAGACCTGGCTCATGTACTGCGTCAATGGGAGCTGTCCCCCACTCTGTTGGCGACATGAACTGAAACGACGAATCTGCTTCGAGCACCTCACGAATCTTTTCGGCACGGCCGATGTGTTCGTACGGCGAATGCGCAGTCGACTTCTCGATTTCGGTGAGCGGATTGTGCCCGAGATGGGCCGGCGTATAGACGACTTTCATCGCCCACACATTAGGCATGCGACGTGTCGTAGCTCAGTCGAAGGAAGGCGCGGCGCGAAGTGAGCGCTTCAGCTCGGCCATGCCACTGGTGGTGGCAATGGTCTCGATGGCGTCCCACAACTTCAGCGCCTCGTCACCACGCGGAATGCTGCTGATGACCGGGCCGAAGAAACTCGACACCTTGTCGCTGTCGGGATTGAACGACAGGATCGGCGTGCCGACATCTTTGCCGGTGCGTTGAAGCGCAAGCTCGGTCTCTTCTTTGATGACCGCGTCGTAGGACTCGTCGTGCACATGTTCGGCCCACTCGGCTGGAAGACCAGCGTCTGCCAACAAGCGACGACTTTCCACCACAGGGTCAGTGACGAAGCCCACTCGCTCTTGACGATTATGGAAGGACATTCCGAGCATGGTGTACACGGCCCCACACGCCTCATTGCCTTCTATGGTGCGGGCATGTGCTGCCATACGGAGGCCCTGTGTGCCGGCAATGTGCACCTCGCGATAACCCTCGGGCATCTTCGAGTAATCCATGGATGAGTTCAAGACCTTCAAGGAAATGAAACGCCACCGAACCTCGTACGAGCGCAACGTCTTCACTTCGGTGACCCAACGCGACGTGATCCACGCCCACGGGCACACTGGGTCAAAGAAGAAGTCGAGATCAGCCACGAGCTACACCCGTTCGATCTGGCGTTCCTCGAAGGTTTCGATGAGGTCGCCTTGCTTCAAGTCTTGGAAGTCAGACAGACCGATACCGCACTCGAAACCTTCGCGCACTTCACGAACGTCGTCTTTGAAGCGTCGCAGCGAATTGATGGAACCCTTCCAGATGATGGTTCCGTCGCGGAGGAAGCGCACCTTGGTTCCGCGTGTGATGACACCGGTGCGCACAAAGCAACCAGCGATGGCGCCAATCTTTGGAACACGGAAGATTTCACGCACTTCAGCTTCGCCAGTGACAACTTCTTCGAATTCCGGTGCGAGCAGACCGAGCATTGCTCGTTCGATATCTTCCAGAAGTTTGTAGATGACTTCATATGTGCGAATCTCGACGCCTTCAGACTCAGCGAGGTCACGGGCCTTGCGGTCAGGACGAACATTGAACCCAATCAGGGTGGCGTTGGTTGCAGCTGCGAGCGTGATGTCATTTTCGGTGACACCGCCGACGCCACGGTGCACGAACGCAAGCTTGACTTCGTCGCGCTCCAACTTGCGCAGGCTTTCGCTGACCGCTTCGAGTGAACCGTGCACGTCAGCCTTGATGACAAGGTTGAGCGTGGCGACTTCGCCAGCCTGAATTTGAGTGAAGATATCTTCGAGCTTGACGCCACGCTGCACACGCGCATCGCCGCGCTGATTGAGCACGCGGAAACGCTGCTCACGAGCTTCAGCGACCGTGCGAGAGGTCTTTTCGTCGGGAGCAACACGGAACTCATCGCCCGCCTGTGGCACGGTCGAAAGTCCGAGCACCTGCACCGGACTTGACGGACCAGCTTCCTTGACCTGTTCACCACGATCATTGATGAGCGCACGAACTTTGCCCCAAGCTTCACCAGCTACGACCGGATCTCCGACTTTCAACGTTCCCTTGTCAACGAGAACCGTGGCGACCGGACCGCGACCAATGTCGAGGTTGGCTTCGAGCACGATGCCTTTGGCTCGCCCAGTGGGGTTGGCCGTGAGGTTCTCGAGTTCTGCAACCACGTTCAATTGGTCGAGCAAATTGTCGACGCCAAGGTTCTGCATGGCAGACATCTCGACGACGATGGTGTCGCCACCCCAAGCCTCTGGCACCAACTCATACTCCGCAAGCTGACTGAGGACACGTTGCGGGTCGGCGTTGTCTTTGTCGATCTTGTTGACTGCAACGATGATGGGAACATCAGCTGACTTGGCATGGTTGATTGCCTCGATTGTTTGAGGCATCACACCGTCGTCTGCCGCAACAACCAACACGACGATGTCAGTGACCTGTGCTCCGCGAGCACGCATCTTGGTGAACGCAGCGTGACCAGGCGTGTCGATGAACGTGATGGGATGCCCGTTCTTTTGCACCTGATAGGCACCGATGTGCTGAGTGATGCCACCGGCCTCACCTGCGACGACGTTTGCAGAGCGGATCTTGTCAAGGAGCGTGGTCTTACCGTGGTCGACGTGACCCATGACGGTGATGACTGGCGGACGCAATTCCTGAGCTGCTTCGTCTTCGTCATCGCTGTCGTCAAAGAGCGCCTGCAATTCCATTTCTTCTTGTTGACCCGGGTCAACCATGAGAATGTCTGCGCCAACTTCGAGTGCGAACAGTTCCATTTGCTCGTCACCAAGCGTCATGGTTGCCGTCACCATTTCGCCGTGCTCAAGCAAGAAGCGAACGACGTCAGCTGCGGTACGATTTAACTTCGGTGCAAACTCTTGCGCAGAGACTCCGCGCTCGATGATGACCGTGCCCTCCGGCACCGGAGCATTGCTCGCGGTGTACGAGGTGTATGTGGGCTCGAGCTCGTCGAACTCTCTACGACGACGTGCCCGCGATTTCTTGCGTGGTGCACGACGCTGACCATTCGGACGACCACCGGGACCACCAGGTCCACGACCAGGACCCCCAGGACCGCCACCAGGGCCGCCGGGGCCACCAGGGCCACGACCACCACCGGGACCACCGGGTCCACCGCCAGGCGAGGACCGCCAAAACCGGGACGACCACCAGGTCCGCCAGGACCACGACCGCCGGGGCCACCAGGACCACGACCGCCGGGGCCACCAGGACCACGTCCGCCGGGGCCACCAGGACCACCTGGGCCGCGTCCGCCGGGGCCACCAGGACCACCTGGGCCGCGTCCGCCGGGGCCACCTGGGCCGCGTTCGCCAGGACCGCCAGGTCCACCAGGGCGCATGCCGGGGCGAACACCGGGTCCGCCAGGGCGAGGGCCGGGGCGCACGCCAGGTCCGCCAGGGCGAGCAGAACCTGTGGGCGGTGGCATTCGTCGTCCATCAGGAGACATTGGTCGCGGGGGCGGCGGCGGAATGGTTGGGCGACCAAGTGGTCCACGAGCACCGGGGCCGGCTGGCGAACCAGGACGCTGAGGCATGGTGGGCGGCATTCCTGGAGGCAATGGACGACTTGGTGCTGCGGGGGGTGCTGCAGCACGCGGCGGCATGCCCGGAGTTGGGCGACCACTTGAGATGACTCGCGACATGGAACCTGTCGAATCGGCAGCAGCAGGTGCAATTGGCTGCTCAATAACAGGTGCTGGTTCGACAACAGGCGCGACTGGCTGCTCAACAGCTGTCACAACCTCGATGGGTTCGGAAACAACGACTGGTGTTTCTTCGATAACCGCGGAGTCGGCCTCGACAGTTTTAGCAGCGGCCTTCTTTGCAGGTGCTTTCTTCGCCGCAGCCTTCTTCGCTGCGGTCTTCTTTGCGGGAGTTCCCTCACCTACTTCATCAGTTCCGTCGACTGCCTTCTTCGGCGCGGCCTTCTTGGCTGCAGCCTTCTTGACTGGCTTTGGTTCTTCAGGCTGGACATCACGAATAAGACCGTCACGTTCGGCACGACGACGAACACGATCAGCCTGCGCCTCCTCGACTGACGACGAATGATTCTTGACGTCGATACCGAGCTTCACGCACAGATCGACCGCCTCTTTGTTCGTCAGGCCGAGCTCTTTAGCGAGCTCATGAACGCGGGACTTCTTCGCCAAATCAGCCCTCCGCACCGGCGTCGTCGGAGGTCGACTCGCCGGCCCACTCTGCTTGGCTGGTCACTGTTCCGTCTGCAGAGTGAAACTCGAGCTGACCTGTGTCGTCGTTTTGACGCCACTCACCTTCTTCGTACACCTCGCCGTCGGGACTGACCACGATGCCAGCATCTTCATTGCGTGCTTGTGTTTCACTCTTGATGTCGATGCGTACACCAGTCAGTCGAGCTGCGAGTCGTGCGTTCTGACCTTCCTTACCAATGGCCAAAGACAACTGGAAATCAGGAACGATGACGTCGGCTTGCGTGTTGTCCTCGGACAAACGCACTTCGGTGACTTTTGCAGGCGACAACGCCTTCATGACGAACTCACGAAGATCTTCGCTGTAGGAGATGATGTCGATTTTCTCGCCACGAAGTTCAGTCACGACCATACGCACACGTCCGCCACGCGCACCGACGCACGCGCCGACTGGGTCGACATTGTGATCGTTTGATGAGACGGCGATCTTCGTACGATGACCAGGTTCACGCGCACACGCATTTATTTCGACGATGCCATCAGCAATTTCTGGCACTTCAAGCTCGAACAGACGCTTGATGAGACCAGGGTGCGTACGCGACACCACAATTTGTGGCCCCTTGGCGGTCTTGCGAACTTCGACGATGTATGCCTTGAGACGAGCATTCGGCTCGGGACGCTCATACGGAACTTGTTCTGCTTGTGGCAAGAGGGCTTCGACCTTGCCCAGGTCGAGCAATGCGTAACGACCATCGCTCTGCTGGATGATGCCAGTAACGATGTCGCCTTCGCGGTTGGCGTATTCCTCGAACTTGCGGTCGCGCTCAACTTCACGGATGCGCTGGCTCATGACTTGACGGAAGGTCACAGCGGCGATGCGACCGAGCTCGTTCTTGTTCGGCGTGTCGTCACGCTCGTTGACCCAGTTGCCCTCTTCATCGACGTCGTAGGCGATGAACTTCATGTCGAGATTCTCAGGGTTGATCTCGACGATCACTTCATCGGCTGCACCGGGGCGCTTCTTGTACGCCGTGGCCAATGCCTCGACGAGCACTTGGAGAAGTGCGTCGACAGAGATGCCGCGATCAGCCGCGAGCATGCGGACTGCTTCTGACATGTCAAGGTTGCTCATACTGCGCTGACCTCCGCTGGTTGAACTGATGCGTTCGGATGTGACGAGCCGCCACGTGCAGCGCGCTTTGACTTTTCAGAGCGCGATGCGGGCTTACCCGGCTTGGGTGTTGGGGCCCACACGAATACCGTGCGGGCCTTTTCGATGTCGGCGATTGACACGGTGACGTCGACCGGACCATTGACGACATCGTCGAGGAGACGAACTGTCGCGGTGCTGTCGGTAGCTGCAACCAACGTGCCGTTCAGTCGACGACGACCATCGATGTCGGTTCGAAGACGCACGTTGACGTCTTTGCCGACCTCACGACGAAAGTGAGCGGGCGTGCGCAACGTGCGCTCGAGCCCAGGACTGGTGACTTCGAGGGTGTAACGCTGTGTGACAACTTCACCGTGGTCGAGCTCGCGACCAAGGAGGCGCGTGACCAAGGCGAGTTGTTCGAGGTCGACACCCTTGTCCTGACCGGTGGGAGTATCGACAGTCACCTTCAGGGTGCCGCCGGCGAAATCGCAGTCGTACAACTCGAGACCGAGGTCGGCGAGGATTGGCTCGACGAGGGACACGACTGTGTCGATGAGCGTCGCTCCTGCCATGGTGACCACCTCCTCCTTGCCATTACCTGTGAACCGTTCTGACGTCCCACAAAACAAGAGGCACGGACGAAACGCCCGTGCCTCAAGTTCCACGAACTTTTTGGACGCTCACCACTATACCGGCGCAAACTAAGGTTCTCACGGGGTCGCGAGGACCTCCACCAACAGCCACTCACCATGCTTCGCCTCTCCCAATTGTTTGTGCGCACCTTGCGCGATGACCCGGCCGATGCCGAGGTCCCCAGCCACAAACTGCTCGTGCGCGCCGGATACATCCGCCGTGCGGCACCCGGTGGCTACACCTGGCTTCCTCTCGGCTTGAAGGTCTTCCGTCGTGTCGAGACTGTCGTACGGCAAGAGATGGACGCGATTGGCGCACAAGAAGTGCACTTCCCCGCGCTCTTGCCGCGTGACGTGTACGAAGCGACGAACCGCTGGACGGAGTATGGAGACAACTTGTTCCGCCTGAAGGACCGCCGCGGTGCCGATTATCTTCTCGGCCCCACCCATGAAGAGATGTTCACGTTGCTCGTGAAAGATCTGTACAGCAGCTACAAAGACCTGCCACTGTCGTTGTACCAAATTCAGACGAAGTATCGCGACGAGGCACGCCCGCGCGCAGGCCTGCTTCGCGGTCGCGAGTTTTCGATGAAGGATTCGTATTCCTTCGATATCAACGATGAAGGACTGCAACATTCGTACGACGCACACCGCGGTGCGTATCAGCGAATCTTCGATCGCTTGCGCTTGCCATATGTCATCGTCAAGGCAATGAGCGGAGCCATGGGTGGATCCATGAGCGAAGAGTTCCTCTCGCCGCTCGACGTCGGTGAAGACACGTTCGTGCGCTGTACGACATGCGACTACGCAGCCAACACTGAAGCCGTGACGACCGGAAAAATCGAGGCCAGTACTGCCGAAGCAAGCGCCGCTTCAGAAGTGCACACACCAGGCTGTGGCACCATCGACGCCGTCATCAGCTATCTCAACGAACACTCCCCACGTACCGACCGTCCATGGACTGCTGCTGACACGTTGAAGAACGTGGTCATCATGTTGAAGCAGCCAGATGGCAGTCGCGAACCACTCGTGATTGGAGTGCCTGGCAATCGAGAAGTGGACATGAAACGTGTCGAAGCCCATGTGGGTCCGGCAGAAGTCGACGCGTTTACCGACACCGACTTTGAGTCATATCCGATGTTGAAACGCGGCTACATCGGCCCGCAGATTCTGGGTAGAGAATCACCAAGTGGCATCACGTATCTCCTCGACCCACGCATCTCGATTGGAACCGCGTGGGCGACGGGTGCAAACAAGGCCGACACGCACGTCATCAACTTGGTTCATGGCCGCGACTTCACCGCCGACGGCACCATTGAAGCTGCCGAGGTGCTCGATGGTGACCCGTGTCCGATGTGCGGTGCCGCTTTACAAATTGCCAGAGGCATCGAGATTGGTCATGTGTTCCAACTCGGACGCAAGTACGCCGAGAAGTTGGGGCTGTCTGTTCTCGACCAGAACGGCAAACAAGTGGTGGTCACCATGGGCTCATATGGCATCGGCGTCAGTCGAGCAGTTGCCTCGATTGCCGAAGCATTCCATGACGAGCTCGGACTGCGCTGGCCACGTGAAGTGGCGCCCGCGGACGTGCACGTTGTGATCGCCGGCAAGGGCGACGACGGAACGAGCGACTTTGCAGAAGCACTGTCACGACAACTCGAATCATCAGGCCTCGAAGTGATCATCGATGATCGTGTCGGTGTATCACCAGGTGTGAAATTCAAGGATGCGGAACTTCTTGGCATGCCAACAATTGTCATCGTGGGTCGCGGGTTGGCACAGGGAACTGTCGAAGTGCGCGATCGCTTGGCAGGCACAAAAGTTGACATCGCCAAAGATGACGCTGCGACACATGTCCTCACTCTCGCTCGCAGCACTCCGTAGGCTCTGACGCATGCACCTCCTCCGTGGCGCGATTCGGCACTACGACTGGGGAGACGTCGATTTCATTCCATCTCTCCTTGGCGCGACTGCCACGGGAGAACCGTGTGCAGAGTTGTGGTTCGGAACGCATCACGGCGCACCGAGCGAAGTATTCATCGACGGCGCATGGATTGACCTTGAGAAAGTGTCCGGAGACCTCGACGTGCTCGTGAAAGTTCTGGCTTCGGCACGTCCACTCAGTCTTCAGACCCACCCCACTCGCGCGCAGGCAGCGCGGGGATATGCCCGTGAAAACGAAGCTGGGCTTCCCGTCGATCATCCGGCGCGGCTCTATTGCGACCCACACGACAAACCGGAGATGTTGATTGCTCTCACGAAGTTCGAAGCGTTGTGCGGCTTTCGCTCCGTCAGCGAGTCTGTAGCTGATCTGTCGTCATACGGCTGGCATCACGAGGCCGCGGTGCTGGAAGTGCAGGGCATCGAGAACTACGTGCGTTGGAGTTTCGAAGCAGACACGTTGCCTTCACTGGATAAGTGTCCGCAGTGGCTACGCGACCTTGCTCTCGCGTACCCGAACGACAAAGCGTTGCGCGTTGCTCCCCTGCTTCATCGTGTCGTCCTACAACCGATGGAGGCAATCGCACTGCGCGCTGGAAACATTCATGCCTATCTGAAAGGTGCTGCGGTCGAAGTGATGTCATCGTCAGACAACGTCATTCGTGCTGGTTTCACCAGCAAGCATGTCGATGTTGGTGAACTGCTGTCAGTGGCCGATTTCAGCGTCATCGACGAGCCAGTTCATGCACCGTCGCTTCAGGGAATGGTCTCCATCTATGAAAGTCCTGTCGATGAGCTGCTCGTCGAGCGAATTGACGTGAATGGAACACACCACCTTCCGACGTCCGATCGACATCGCATCGTGTTGTGTACGGAGGGATCAATCGGCGAGCTCACACCTGGGCATGCCGCGCTTGTGACACCAGGTCAACACGAAGTTCTCGAAGGTCGTGGAACTGTCTTCGTGTGCGCCGGCACACGTTGAGCCGACTTAGTTGCCGACAGTCTTTCGAATTTCGATAATTTTCTCGCCTGTGTGATTGGCATCATCGCCTTTTTCACTGAGCAATTGCGAACGATCGCGAGCAGCTTCGCGCTCAGCCAATGCGGTGTCGACGCGTGCAATCGCAGCCTCGACACCATGCTCGTTGATGTACTCAGCCCACTCGACAAGTGCGTCGACCATTTCGTTTTCGGGTACAACAGCGACGTTTCGACCCTTCACGAAGAGATGGCCGCGCTTGTTGCCTGCAGCGATTCCAAGGTCAGCCTCGCGTGCTTCTCCCGGGCCGTTCACGACACAGCCCATGACGGCAATCTGCAAAGGCAGTTTCCGATCGGCGAATGCCGCTTGTGCTCGGTTGGCTACATCGATGACATCGATCTCGGCACGACCACAGCTCGGGCAAGCAATGAGGTCGACGTTCTTGCGCTCGCGAAGACCGAGTGCCTCAAGCAATTGACGACCAGCGCGGGCTTCTTCCACTGGGTCGGCAGTGAGGCTGTAACGAATGGTGTCGCCGATGCCTTCAAGCAGCAACGTGGCGATACCCGCAGAGGACTTCACGAGACCCGCAGGTGGCGGACCTGCCTCGGTGACACCGAGATGAAGCGGCACATCGACCGTGTCGGCGAGCAGACGATAGGCCTCGACCATCAGCGGAACACTGCTTGCTTTCACAGAGATCTTCATCAGGTTGAAGTCGACCTCGCGGAAATAGTTCATCTCTTGCAGTGCGGATTCGACCATTGCCTGAGCGGTGAGACCACCATGTTTTTCATACAACGAAGGGTCGAGCGACCCCCCGTTCACGCCGATGCGGATGGGTATGTTGCGATCACGCGCTTCAGTGGCGACCGCTTTGATGTGTTCGGGCTTTCTGATGTTCCCAGGATTCAGACGAAGTCCGTGAACGCCCGCTTCCATTGCGGCGAGTGCCATGCGGTACTGATGATGGATGTCGGCGATGATGGGAATCGGTGACCGCGGAACAATTTGGGCGAGTCCTTCGGCAGCTTCCTGCTCATTGCAGGTACAACGAACGATGTCGCATCCGGCGGCGGCCAGTGCGTAAATCTGCTGCAAGGTGCCTTCGACATCTGCAGTCTTTGTTGTGGTCATGGACTGCACAGAGATGGGTGCTCCACCACCTACAGGAACCTTGCCGACAGTGATTTGCCGCGTGTGACGACGTTCGAACATCACGATCAGTGTGCCACTAGCCCAGAGGTCTGGTGAGGTCGAGGTACAGACCAGTAGCCAGCAAGAACGCGAGCAACACCACGGCAGTCGTCGCAACGGGAATCATCTTCGAGATGTCAGCGCGATATGGCTTCCCGGGCCGTGAACGCAAACGCTCGTATGTGGCGATAGCCGCGTGGCCACCATCAAAAGGAAGGAGCGGCAACATATTGAACACGCCGACAAAAATGTTGAGGCTGGCGAGCAACAACAAAATGCCCTTCAGGCCGTCGCTCTCGCCGACCGAACCACTGACTTGGCTGATACCGACAACTGTTGTGGGCCGCGTTGCTGGGTCGGCATTTTCGTTGGTGAGATGTTCGAGACTGTTCACGGGGTTCAGTGCTGCCACGAGACCTCTGACCGACTCGGTCACTGTTGTTCCGATGTCAGCGACTGATCGCCCCACCGACTGGACCACTCCGAGATCGGCATAACCGGCGCTGGTGCTTGCAACTCCGAAAAATGCTGAGCCAGGGACATCGGGGTGCTCAGCCAGCACCACATCGAGCGTCGAGGAAGTGCCGTTTCGATTGATGGTGACGGCGACTTGGTCACCTGGCTCGTTGGCAACGATGGCATTGACGAACTGTGAACGGGTGGTAACCGTGGTGTCGTCGATTGCGACGATGACGTCACCTTCTTGGATACCGGCGCGTGATGCGGGTGAATCACCGTCGGCGAGTGCACTAATGGTGACTGCGCCAAGTTCTTGGTAGCGACCCCAACTCGAATACACCGTGGTGAAGAGAACCACACCAATGATGAGGTGCATGAGTGATCCTGCGGTGATGACAAGCAACTTTCGGGGATAGCTCTGCGCACGATATGTGACCGGCTCGTCTGCAGGATAAACTTCGTCGAGGTTGTTCATGCCCACGATGCGAACAAAGGCACCGAGAGGAAGTGCGCGAATGCCGTACTCGACTCCGCCTCGAGTGGTGCTCCAGAGACGAGGCCCGAACCCCATGTAGAACTGGGTGACCTTCATACCCGTGCGGCGCGCAGTGACGAAGTGGCCAACTTCGTGAAGAAAGACAGAGATCAACAAACCAACGACGAAAACGAGGATCCACGCATCTCGAAGCCCGAGCCATGCCAACAATCCGACGATTGCTGCACCGCTGATCAGCGATTGTTTACGGTCGACCGAACCGTCAGACTGTTCGACAGCACCACCTGCTGCAATCTCACTGCGAAACTTCTCGTAGATGTTGCTCATCGTGTCAATGCTTCCGTTGCCAGTCGACGGCCCTCGGCATCGGCAGCGAGCACGTCGTCCACCGAGTATGGCTGACTGACATGGTGCTGTGCCATGACGTGCTCGGTGACATGTGCAATGTCGGGCCATCGCACTTGACCAGCAAGGAATGCCTCGACCACCACTTCATTAGCAGCCGACAAACATGCTGGAGCAGTTCCTCCGGCCCGCCCAGCCGCGTAAGCCAGGTCGAGGCAACGGAAGGTAGTGCGGTCGGGTAATTCAAAGTCAAGCCGCGACAACGACGCCCAATCGATGGAACCAAATGCTGAGGTGATGCGCGACGGATAACCGAGGGCATATCCGATGGGAAGTCGCATGTCGGGCATGGACAACTGCGCGATTGTTGAACCGTCGGTGTATTCGACCATGGAATGCACTACTGATTGCGGGTGCACCACCACGTCGATGTTGTCGACATGGATGCCGAAAAGTTCGTGTGCTTCGATGACTTCGAGCCCCTTGTTCATGAGTGTCGATGAATCGACGGTGATTTTGGGACCCATTTTCCATGTGGGGTGTGACAAGGCTTCGTCAACGGTGACGTCTTTCAACGACTCCGCAGTGCGGCCACGAAATGGTCCTCCACTGGCTGTGAGAACCAGGCGAGCAACTTCGCGACTCGGTTGATTCGAAGACCGCAGGCATTGATGGATGGCGCAATGTTCGCTGTCCACCGGAACGATGATCGCCCCAGGAACATTGCGCAATGGCGCCACAACCGGGCCAGCGGCGATGAGGCTTTCTTTGTTCGCCAAACCCAGTCGCTTTCCCTGACGCAAGGTCGCCAATGTGACAGGAAGACCCGCGAATCCAACGACTCCGTTGATGACAACATCGGCGACATCAACCACTGATTCCAATTCGGCAACAACATGCACACCTGGCAATGCGTCGCGCACCGACCTGCGCGCTGCAGCATCAGCAACGGCGACTACGTCCGGTCTCCATTTCTTGGCTTGGGCGATGACGACATCCGCGGACGCATTGACCGCAAGAGCGGACACGACATATGCATCGCCCTCTGCCGCTATGACGTCGAGAGTCTGAGTGCCGATCGAGCCGGAAGATCCGGCGATGGCGACCCGCACCGGGTTCACGATGTCCAGGGTTGCAACACCAACAGCAAGTAGTAGGCCGACGGCAGCACGAACAAGAAACCGTCAAACCGGTCGAGCACACCACCGTGACCAGCGATGACTGAACCGAAATCTTTGACGTCGAGATTGCGCTTGAACATCGACTCGACCAGATCACCGAGTGGCGCCATGATCGACACAACGAGCGCGAGCAAAAGCAGCTCGCCCATGTTGTTCCATGTGTCACTTTGAGTACCGATGAGGATGACAACGATGAAGGTGAGCAGAGTTCCACCGATTGCACCTTCAACCGTCTTGTTCGGGCTGATCCACTCACGAAGAGGCGTACGACCTGCGGTGGAACCAACGAGCAGTCCACCGACGTCGTTTGCAACGACAGCAGCCACGACGATGAACAACGTGTCGGTGCCGACTGCTGCAGGAACAGATCCGGTGACAGACATACGAAGTATCAGTGCGGCAAATGAACCAAGCAGTCCGATCCACACGACGCTCATGGTCGTGATGGCGACGTTTGGCATTGGCCCACTTTGCACGCTGCCTGCACCGATAAAGCCAATCGATGCCGCCATGAACGAAAATGCGATCACGAGTGGCAGCGAACCGTCACCCATCCAGTAAGACGCAAGTGGCGCAGCAACACATGCCGCGATGCCTGCGAAGGTCGCCGGACGGTAACCCTTCTCGGTGACCTTGCTGAAGAACTCGACTGCGGCCATTCCGAGCGCAGCAACGACAATCACCATGACTGCTGCTGGTCGCCACATTTCTGCAGCCACAAACACCGCTACGAGAATCAACCCGGTTGACACTGCTGCCGGCATGTCGCGACCTGAGCGTCCGCCACCAGATGAACGACGCACCTGCGATGAACGACTCTGTGGGCGCGAGTGACCACCAGTGATGTCATATGAAGGGTCACGCACCATGTCGAATGACGAGTCACGCGGCGGCGAAACGGGACGGCGAGCCCGCTCATCGGTGGGGTCAGTACCAATCGTCAAGCGACTTGGACGCTGCGTCGGGGCACTTGGCTGCTGGAACGTGGCCCACACATCTGGTTCACCACCCGTGTCATCAGACATCGTCGGCGCTTCCCCGGTAGGGGGCTCGGTCCAATGTGGCAATGAACCGGTGGTGTCGTTGCCAAAACTGAGTGCTGGTTCGTTCGTCGGCTCGTCAGCGAATTGAATGCGACCGAATTCGGAACCAAAGTCGGTGCCATATTCATCACCTGTTGCGTCACCAGCCGTCACATCACGGTCGGTGTCATCACGCCTGCGCCAAATATCGTCACTCATGTTCTTCCCCTTTCGGGTCGGTTGTGTGGTTCTCGAGGCCTCACACCTCGAGGAGTTCTTGTTCTTTACGTGTCACGGCTTTGTCGATGGTCTCGATGTGCTCATGCACAACTTTTTCGAGATCCTTCTCACCGCGTTCAAGTTCATCTTTTGAGGCGTCGCCGTTTTTCTCGGCGGCCTCCATTGCTTTGCGTGCATCGCGACGAATGTTGCGCACCGCGATGCGTCCGTCCTCCGCCATGTTCTTGACGACCTTCACATACTCTTTGCGACGCTCTTCAGTGAGCGCAGGGAAGTTGAGACGAATGACGACTCCGTCATTATTCGGCTGCAATCCGAGATCGCTTTCGCGAATGGACTTCTCGATGGCGCCCATTGCCCCACGGTCGTGTGGTTTCACCACGAGCGTGCGCGCCTCTGGCACCTGGAAACTCGCCAATTGCTGAAGCGGCACCATCGAGCCGTAGTAATCGACTTGAAGGCGCTCGACGAGAGCGGGGTTCGCCCGCCCGGTGCGCACTGAGGAGAACTGGCCCTGAACATGCTCGACGGCCTTTTCCATCTTTTCGATGGCCTCCAAAATGGCGTCGTCAATCACCCGACCAGCGTACCGACTGGCTCCCCACCGAGGATGGACACCACATTTCCGCGCTCCAACAGGTTGAAAACCACGATGGGAAGGTTGTTGTCCATACAGAACGTGATGGCTGTCGAGTCCATCACCTTCAGACCCTTGGTGATGACATCCATATGGCTGATGCGGTCATAGCGAACAGCGTTCGGGTCTTTCTTCGGATCGGCGGTGTAGACGCCATCGACTCCAGAGTGAGTGCCCTTCAAGATTGCTTGCGCATCAATTTCAGCTGCGCGCAAGGCGGCTGCAGTGTCGGTGGTGAAGAACGGATTGCCAGTTCCGCCAGCGAGAATCACCACGCGACCCTTTTCAAGGTGACGTTGCGCGCGACGACGAATGTACGGCTCGGCCACCTTCGGCATTTCAACTGCCGTCATGACGCGGCTTTGCTGACCAACTCGTTCGAGGGCGTCTTGCAGTGCAAGACCGTTCATGACCGTTGCGATCATTCCCATGTAGTCAGCTTGGGCTTGGTCCATTCCTTGCCCCGCACCTTTGATGCCGCGCCAGAAGTTGCCGCCGCCCACCACGATGGCGATGTCGACACCCAGTTGACTACGGGCTTGTTTGATTTCTTCTGCGACTTGTTGCAGCACGCCACCGTCAAGACCGAACCCGACTGACTCGGCGAGTGCCTCACCAGACAATTTGAGAACGACACGAGACCATTTCGGACGGTCGGTCGTTCCGGCAGCCATCAGCCGATCTCCACCTGCGCGAAGCGCACGATGCTGGCGCCGCCGATGAGTTGCTTGATGGTGACCTTGTCGTCCTTGGCGTACGCCTGCTCGAGAAGGCAAATGTCCTTGAAGAAACCACTGAGTCGTCCTTCGACGATTTTTGCGATTGCTTGCTCGGGCTTGCCCTCGTTACGAGTGAGCGTTTCGAGAGTTGCACGCTCTTTGTCGATGACGTCGGCAGGAACGTCGGCTTGAGTGAGATAACGCGGGCGAGCAAATGCAATGTGCACCGCAACATCGTGTGCGAGTTCGTCACTTGCACCTGACATTTCGACCATCACGCCGTTGACGCCGCGACCACCCTGGATGTGGATGTACGAACCCACTACGTTGCCGGACGCGGCAGGCATGTGCACCAGTTCGCCCACTTCGATCTTTTCTTTCAGGGTGATCTTCAAGTCTTCGAGCTGTGCAGCACGTTCTGCGACTGCGCCAGCACCTTTGGCAATGACCAACTTCACGAGCTCGTCACCTTCGGCCTTGAAGCCGTCGCTGCCTGCCACGAAGTCGGTTTCGCACTTCAGCTTGACGATTGCACCAGTGGTGCCTTGAACATCAAGTGCGACAAGACCCTGTGCGTTCTCGCGATCATCTCGCTTGGCGCTGGCAGCAAGGCCTTTTTCACGAAGCCACTGCTTGGCGTCGTCCAGATTGCCGCCGGTCTCTTCGAGAGCCTTCTTGCAATCCATCATTCCGGCACCAGTTGCCTGACGCAGTGACTGAACGTCTTTGGCGGTGAACACCATCGTCACTCACCACCCTCTGCAGGAGCAGTTTTCTGCGCAGCAAGGCGAGCTTCCCGGTCGGCCTGTGCCTGAGCGGCTTGGCGACGTGCGTCGGCCTGCTGTGCTTCGAATGCTGCAACTTCTTCCGCTGACTTCGGCGCCGCAGCGGCAGCCGCAGCTGGGTTGCGCTTTTGCGCGATGAAGCGACCTTCGATGACAGCTTCGGCTATGACGCGCGCCATGAGGTCGTTTGCACGAATCGCATCGTCGTTACCGGGAATCGGGAACTGAATGAGATCGGGGTCGACGTTGGTGTCCACGACAGCGATGACAGGAAGCTTCAACTTGTTTGCCTCAGTGACCGCGATGTGCTCTTTCATGGTGTCGAGAACGAATACAGCGTCGGGAAGACGGGTGAGGTGTTGAATACCTGAGAGGTTCTTCTTCAGCTTGTCGAGTTCGCGTGACAGAAGGAGAGCTTCCTTCTTCGGCATAGCTTCGAAATCACCTGAGTTCTTCATGCGCTCGTACTCGACCATCTTGCCGACGCGCTTTGAGATGGTTTCGAAGTTTGTGAGCATTCCACCAAGCCAACGCTCGTTCACGTATGGCATGTTGCACTTCTCTGCGAAACTGCGCACAGGATCTTGTGCCTGCTTCTTGGTGCCGACGAACAGAATGGTTCCACCGTTTGCAACCAGATCGCGCACGAACGCGTAAGCGACTTCGATGCGCTCGAGCGTCTGGTCGAGGTTGATGATGTGAATGCCATTGCGCTCACCGAAAATGAACTGCTTCATCTTCGGGTTCCAACGGCGGGTCTGATGCCCGAAATGCACTCCGGCCTCGAGCATCTGTCGCATAGTGACGACAGCCATGATGATCAGGTTCTCCTCTCCTGCGGTTCACCACATCCGGGCCTACGCCGAAGCGACCGCAGGGGGCCTGGATGCATGTTTTTGTTGTGGCCAGTTCACAAGTGCCGGCGGGTGCCGACCTCCGACTGGACCGTGGAACACACTACCGACTTGGCCCCAGATGGCACCAACACGGGCGCCGCCGCCGCAAGGCCCACACGGGGGTCGACATAGCGACCCCCGATGCGAACCCCGATGTACAACCGATCGAACGCCCACCCGATGGTGTCACCCCGGCTCACACGATCACCGCGCTCCACGGCGGGCCGAAGTAGTCGGCCGTAGGTAACGAGCACTCCGGGCGCCACCCGTTGCACCACATATACGGTGCGAGCAACAGCCCCTGCGAAGGAGACCTCGCCGTCGCGCAATGCCTTGACCGCAGTCGCACCGCCACCCCCAGTCCGAGCGACAGCGAACTCAACGCCCCGATTCCCTGGGCAGCGCTCACAGGCTGGGGCGCGAAAGGGATCAACGACTTGAGCCTGAGCCGGAACGAGCGATGTCCACGAACACGGTGCAACAACCGCCACCACTATGTGCATGATCACCTGCAACATGCATGCGATGTGTGGCCGCGGTGTGCGACAGGGTGAGAGTCAGAGTCAGGCAAGTCCGCTGAGCTGAAGTCGCGAACGCAACTGAAGCACAGCCTTCGAGTGAATTTGCGACACTCGACTTTCGGTCACCCCAAGTGCTTCGCCGATTTCCGACAATGTGAGTCCGTCCTCGTAGTACAACACGAGCACAGCTTGTTCACGCTCAGGCAAACGCGTCATCTCGCGGCGCATTGCATCGCGAAGTTCTTCTTCCTCGAGAGCGCGACCTGGCTGAGTCTCGACACCACCACTTGACGGCGTGTCGTCGAGAGCGACGTGGTCAAGCGGACCCACAGCGCCAGCAGCGACATCGGACAACCAGCCGTGCAATTCTTCGACTTCGATCTTCAGGTGGGCCGCTATTTCTTCATCAGAAGGTGATCGTCCGAGAGAATGTTCAAGGGACGCGATTGCATCTTGCACCGACCGCGCTTTTGCTCGCACCGAACGCGGCACCCAGTCGAGCGCTCGAAGTCCGTCGAGTATTGCTCCACGAATTCGCGGAACCGCAAACGAATCGAACTTCACGCCATGGTTCGGGTCGAATCTGTCGATTGCTGTCATCAGACCGAACACACCCGCGCTGACAAGATCGCCAGTGTCGACAGACTTCGGCAGACCTGCTGCCAAACGACCGGCGACAAACTTCACCAACGACGCATAGTGAACGACGAGCCATTCGCGCGCGTTGGGATCTTTCGTCTCGTGCCATGCGTCCCATGCAGATGCGAGCGTGAAGCGATGTGGCCGCGCGTTCATGCTCGCGGGTGTGCTTCCACATATGAATTGCGCAGCTTCTCTTTGCTCACGTGCGTGTACCGCTGTGTCGTCGCGGCATCGGAGTGACCGAGCAATTCCTGAATCGAGCGAGTGTCAGCGCCACTGTCCATGAGATGGGTGGCAAATGAATGACGTAGGGCGTGTGGGTGCGTGCCGCCAGCCACACCTGCACGTTCCGCCGCTGAGTCGAGCAGGCGCGCGACATCGCGCCGGGTGAGTGGCTTTCCACGACCGGAGAGGAACATCGCTTTCCCCGATGCAGATGCAGTCACCTCTCCGCGCAAAACAAGCCACGCCATCAAAGCTGTCGCGCAGGGTTTGCTCACCGGAACTATCCGAGTCTTTGAGCCCTTACCGAGCACCCTCACCGAAGCTGACTTCTTGTCGAAACCATCGGTCTGAAGGGTGCAGATCTCTGAGACTCGTAGTCCACTTCCGTACAACAACTCGAGCACCGCACTGTCACGAGCTTTCTCCCACTCCTGCGCCTTTGGGTCAACAGCTGTCACGACGTCGATAGCAGTGCGTTCATCGAGTGGCCGCGGCAATCGCCCTTTCGCCTGCGGAGTGTGAATACCCATCATCGGATCATGATCCTGCTCACCGTTGCGCACTCGCCATGTGAAGTACTTGCGCAGTGCGGCTATTCGGCGAGCGACAGTGCGTGAGCTCGCGCCAGAGTCATGAAGATGAGCCAAGTACAGACGCACGTGCTCACGTTCGACATCCCCCGGGTCTGCGATGGGTGTCATGTCCATCAGCCACTCGGCAAACAATTCAAGGTCGCGTCGATACGCGCTCCGTGTATTCACCGATGCTGACGTGAGAGACACTTCAAAATCTGACGGAGCCCAGTTCGCAAGGCGCGAGTCGCGAATGTCACACGACTTCTTCGCGCTGGTACCGCACGAGAGAGCCTGTGTACTCCCCTGTGGTTTGCACTTCTCGCACGCTCGTGCATGATCGATTGTGAGTTTTCGTGCTGGGTTCACGCGCGCCGGCTCACCGCGCTTGGCAGGCGACTGGCGAATGTGCCATTCGAAATACATTCGCAATGTCGTGGCCCGCTGCTCAACGGTCTCAGTGCTGTAACCGGTGTCTTCGAGATAGCCGACATAGGACTGGACCAACTCGCTCGTGACACGATCTGGAGACTTCGCAGCCTGAGTCAGGCACCACGCCGCGAAGTGCACCACCTCATGGCCTCGATGTCTGCGGGTTGCTTCAGCTCCTCGACCACCGCGAGCGAACTTGCCCGGCGCAAAGGCGTCGTCAATCGACTTTGATTGCTTCGCTGGCACGTACACGTGCGCACGCGTCGAAGGAGACCGCCCGCCCACGCGTCCACGGTACTTCCATCAGTTCAGCCACTGTGGACACTCGGCAACAGCTCCCACCACGCGCCGGCCTGCGCCACCCAGCCGACTGACTCGAGTCGTCCAAGTGCCAGTGCGATGTCGACCACCGAGAGTGCAGTAGCAAGCGATATTGAATCGATGGTGCCTGGCTGATTCGTGAGCGCAGCCACCACGCATTGCTCAACACCGACCGGAGCAGGACGCCCATCACATTGGGGTCGCGACTTTCGAGTGTCGAGCCCGAGAGCCACGAGAACGTCGTCAACGCTGGTGACAGGTGCGCACCCATCGCGTAACAATGCGTTCGTTCCCTCGCTTGTGCGCACTCCTGGTCGACCAGGCACCGCCATGACTTCAACCCCGCGCCGTTCGGCCTCTCTGACGGTCGACATTGACCCACCAGTGGCAGCCGATTCGACCACGACGACAACTTCACTCAGTGCCGCAAGAATTCGATTGCGCATCGGAAACCGATGAGCCTCTGGGCGTGACCCGAGCGGAGTTTCCGACAGCAACAAGCCATGTACTGCAACTGCGTGCCACAAGTCGGCGTGCTCAGGTGGATAGACAACATCGAGACCCGAGGCCACGACGCCGAGGGCATGGTGTGGTGAACGATGCACACTCAACGCGCCACGATGCCCTTCTCCGTCGATGCCACGAGCCAACCCCGATACGACACACATGTCACGTTCGGCAAGTGCCGCACCCAATTCGCGAGCAAAGTATCTGCCACCATTGCTCGCGCGCCGCGTACCGATAATGGCCACTCGTCGGCGGTCAAGCACCTCGAGTGAACCCTTCACGAACACCACAGCCGGTGCGGCTGGATCACCCCGCAGTGGCCACGGATAATCGACGTCTCGTTCCGTGACCACTCGCACGCCGGCCTGCGTGTATCGATCTTGCAGGTCTCCCAAGTCGGTGTCCACATGGCGACGCCACACCGACACAAGCTCAGAGTCGATGCCATCAACGTGTCCTCCACGAGAGCGAATTGCGGCAAAGACCTGTGCTGGTGATCCTGCACGCATGAGTGTGCGCACTCGTGCCGGAGTCTGCAGGGGTAGCGCACACAGTGCTGCTGCATACACCCAGTCTGGATGGTCGCTCATGCGTGCAACGGATTGCGCGGCGCAACACGCATAAGTAGTGCTTCACGTACGTGATCGTCGGTCAACTCACCGTCGTGTCCGTCGAGGTCTGCCACTGTGCGGGCAACCCGCCTGACACGGTGATACCCACGGCCAGTGAGCCGTGACGCTTCCAACTCACCCATCAGCACAAGACGCGCACTCGACGACAAAGGGGCGTGAACGTCGAGTTCGTCGACCGACAACTGTGCATTCACACGACCCTGTCGACTGACGGCGAGGGAACGCGCACACTCGACACGTGCTGCGACTTGAACGGTTGACTCACCGCGCACCGTGTCGACCAATGTGGACGGTGACGGTGCTTCGACCGCTACTCGCAAATCGAAGCGATCGAGAAACGGGCCACTGAACCGGCGTTGGTAGCGACGAATATCGGCGTGAGTACAGGTGCATGCACCCGGAGCGGAATTCGCACACGGACAAGGATTGGTTGCAGCGACGAGCAAGAAACGTGCCGGCATGGTGACACTGTGCCGTGCGCGAGCCACATGAACGACACCGTCTTCAAGTGGCTGACGAAGTGCGTCGAGCACCGACGGTGGAAACTCACCGAGTTCGTCGAGAAACAACACACCATGTGAAGCGAGGCTGACTTCGCCTGGACGCATCGCGGTGGTGCCGCCACCGATGATGGCTGCCAACGACGCGCTGTGATGCGGCGCTCGAAACGGCGGCACATCACTGGCGGTTCGGACGTTGCCGGCTTGCGACGCTGCACTGTGCACCATCGCCACTTCAAATGCCTCGTTGGGACCAAGTCGAGGAAGAAGCCCCGGCAACCGTCGTGCCAGCATTGATTTACCTGCCCCGGGAGGGCCGATGAGAAACAAATTGTGATGGCCTGCCGCTGCCACCTCAAGCGCGCGCCTTGCCCATGGTTGCCCACACACGTCGGCGAGGTCTGGCACTGATTCCACCTGTTCGCCGCGGTCCGCAGCAGTCGCTGGTGACCATTGCTGTTGACCGCGAAGACAAGTGACAACGTCGCGAAGAGTTTTCTCCCCGAACACCTTCACCGGAGCTGCAATCAGTGCTTCGTGTGCGCATGCAGCAGCGACCACCACAGACTTGTCACTCACTGACGCGACGAGCGGCGCGGTACCCGGAGTACTGCGTAACGACCCATCGAGACCAAGTTCTGCGAGAAATGCAAGGTCGCCCACGACACTTGTAGCGATCTCTTCTTGAGCAACTAGTAGTGCAATGGCAATTGCAAGGTCAAGCGATGCGCCACCTTTTCGGACAGATGCACCAGCAAGATTGATGGTGACACGACGATTTGGCCACGGAAGATCGCTCGACAAAAGTGCTGCACGCACGCGATCTCGTGACTCTCTACATGCCTCATCAGGAAGGCCGACAACAGTGAAACCAGGGATGCCCATGCCAATGTGCGCCTCGACGGTGACGCGATGGCCTTGGGCTCCGAGCAACACTGCAGAGTTGATTGCCGCGAACATGTGGTGCCCCTTCGCTCTCGACTTCTGACAGAATCGGTCACGATGTGTACGCGACGAAGCAAGATCGTGGCGAAGGCACTCATTACTGGCGTCATGGCGGTTGCTCTCACCGCGTGTTCGAGCGACCAAAGGTCAAGTAATGCGTTTTGCAAACAGCTTGCCGATGAGCTGCCCGAGATTGGCCAACCAATGGACACGGGCGGAGATGTGGTCGCTCAGGTCGCTCGCTACAAACGGCTACTGAAAGTTGCGCCGCTGACCATTGAAGAAGACTTCAAAGTGCTCACAGACCTTCTCGACACAGCGTCACGGCTGAACCCCAACAACACCGATGACGTACAGAAGATCGCGGACATGGCGTACGCCGCGAACATGTCTGCTCAGGCCGTCGCCGCATGGGTGAAGGACACATGTGCAGTCGACATCTCAACTGGCGTCACCGTGGTTCCACCACGCGTTGCCACTTCAACGACTTCCCCACCAACAGACTCGACGATGAGCACCGAGTCAACAGCTACAACAACTGCTGTATCTACGACGCTTCCGTGAGGAAGCTTTCTTTTTTCTAGCGAAGCTCGCCGCGTCGGACGATGACGTGGTCGACCAAGCCGTATTGCTGTGCTTCTTCAGCGGTGAACCAACGGTCACGCTCGCTGTCCGCACGAATCTGATCGACTTCTCGTCCGGAGTGATGCGCGATGAGTTCGGCCATACGACGCTTGGTGAATGCCAATTGCTCGGCCTGAATTGCGATATCTGCTGCTTGACCACGTAGACCAGCGAGTGGCTGGTGCATCATGATGCGTGCGTTAGGCAATGTGTAACGCTTGCCGCTTGAACCAGCGGTGAGCAAGAACTGGCCCATCGAGGCGGCGAGACCCATGCACACCGTGGCGATGTCGCAACTGACGAACTGCATGGTGTCGTAAATGGCCATGCCGGCCGTGACCGATCCGCCAGGGCTGTTGATGTACAACCAAATATCAGCATTTGGGTCCTCGCCCTCGAGGTACAGCAACTGGGCACAGATTTGATTGGCGATGTCATCATTCACATCGGTTCCCAACATGACCACCCGGTTCTTCAGCAATCGAGTGAAGATGTCGGATCGCGGGTCTGCACTGGCATCGAGTGCCACTGGCTGCGCGGGAAGTTGTGGATTCGCCATGTCCGGAAGGCTATCTCGCACCATGGGATTCCCAGCGACGGAGGCTGATGAAGAAGAATGTCTTCCGCGTGACCATTGACGACTTTGAGCCCAATGCAGACGAACTGCTCGACCACAATGCGCGCTACGTCGAGTCCTTCGCAGACCACGGACTTCAGCTCTCGCCACGACGTCACTTGGCCATCGTGGCGTGCATGGACAGTCGCATGGACATCTTCCAGATGCTTGGGCTGTCACACGGTGATGCTCACGTCATTCGCAATGCAGGTGGAGTCGTCACAGACGACGTCATTCGTTCGCTCGTCATCTCGCAGCGTGTGCTCGGAACTCAGGAAGTTCTCCTCGTGCACCACACCAACTGCGGATTGCAAACGCTTCGCGAAGATGAGTTCAAACAGCAACTCGAGAACGAAACTGGCGTGAAGCCGTGGTGGAGCTTCGAGTCATTTCGTGATCCCTTCGAAGACACGAGACAGAGCATCAACCGACTTCGGCATTCGCCATTCCTCCTGCACAAGAAACACATTCGCGGCTTCGTGTACGACGTCGACAACGGTCGATTGCTCGAGGTAACTGCCTAACTGCGGCGTACGCCATATCTAACTGCGGCGTACGCCATATCTAACTGCGGCGTACGCCATATCTAACTGCGGCGTACGCCATATCTAACTGCGGCGTACGCCGCTGAACATCAGAGCAATTCGTTCGTCGTCACCGATGTCATGTCGCATCTGCAGAACACCAGCCAAACCTGAACTGCCAGTAGGGCTCACGTCAATATCAGCGAAATCATGCGCCATCGCATACGCCGTGTGCACGAGATCTTCTGTGGCAACCACTGGGTGCCCACCCGTCTGTGTCATTACAGAAACCGCACTCAACCAGTCGTAGGTTTCGTCGTCCAGAATTCCGTCGGCCAAAGAATGCGGTGTTGCCTCCCAAGGCCACATGCACTCAGCCCAGTGGTGCTCGACATCGTCGAGCACTCGCCGACGCTTCGCCTCGTCCCAGGCGCGCGCAAGCGGTGCGCATCCTTCGGTCTGTACTGCGTGCACGTGGGGTCGATGGCCGAACTGCAACAGCCCCTCGCCGACACAAGATACGAATGCTCCACCACCTACTTGCACGAAGACGCGGTCGAAAGACGCTCCGTCGAACAAGTCAGATGCTTGCGACGCCAATTCCCAGCCGATGGTGCGACCACCATCGAGACACCACGCATTCTCAGTGCCCTGCACTGAAAACGGAATCGCACCGCCTGACACTGCCTCTCGAAAACGATGGATACACGGGTCACCGGGCGGATCCTCGGTACGTCGCGGACACTCGACGATGTCGGCACCCAATGACGAAATGACATCCAGCACTTCTCGCCCAGCACCAACAGGCACAAACACGCGTATCGGCCAATTCGCAGAACGCGCGAGAGTCGACGCGGCAATTGCTGCGTTTCCGCACGACGCAATCGCAAGTGGCGGTCGCGAGCTTCGAGTCCAGGAAACAACACCGGATTCTTCTGCCATCAGTAAATGCAACAGAATTCCGAAGAGGTGCCGCGCTTTGTGAGACCCCGCGACGTTTCCCGTGTCGTTCTTCACCCAAATGCCACCGCTGGCGCTGAACCCGAGCGCATCAGACAATTGGTTCGCTCGTTCAAGTGGCGTTACTCGAAACCCCGTGCCTGCCACCTTTTCAACTTGCGTATCTAAATCCACAATGATGCGACACCGCGCTTCGTCGTCAAGACCAATGGCCGCTCCGAAAGCGTCGACTGCCGTCAAGGATCGGTATGCGAGATACGGATTGTGCTCACCGCCCACAACATTCAATGAGACATCGCCACGAAAATGCAGCACGTGTTGCCGACTGCTACTCGTCACATTGGGGCACTGCCATGACAACGGAGTCGTGATGGGCACCGTCGCGCCACATACTGCGCACTCAAGATTCATCAGCACGCCTTGTAGAAGCCGGAACTACTTCGTAGCTGCGACACGGGCGTTGAACTCGCCGATGAGTCCGTCCCACACAGGCATGTAGTCACGCAAAGACCGCCAGAATGACTGGCTGCGGCGCGCTTCAAACACATTCAGCGGAGTTCCTTGTTGCTCGACCCAGGTGTAGTACCCAAGGTTGAAGATTCGGTTCTTGTCGCCTTCAGTGCAATCAATCATGTGGTCGGTGGTGACGTTGCCCCAGTGCTCGCTGAACACTTCTGCAGCATCAAGTGCGGTGAAATCATCGTTGAACCGACGGGACAGGGTCTTGACTCGTTCGCTGGGGTACAACGCGCTGCCGTCGGTGGCCACAGTGATGAGGGCGTCGTCTGGCCCGAGACCAAGCAACTTGGCAGTCTTGATGGCTGCGGTGACATTGCAGATGGAGGAAAAACCGAAATGCGTCAATGCGTCAATGAGTTCCGCTGAGAAACCCTTGCGATCGGCGAGATAGCTCTGGCCGACCGCGGTGTTGAACAACACGTCGAGCTCATCGGTGACACGATCAGACACCGCACACACCACATCGGTGTTCATCACGTTGTGGATGAGAGGAATGTGTTTGTCGCCGATTCCTTGGATGTTGTGCTCACCAAAACCGTTTTCGAGCATCGTTGGGCACTCAAGTGCCTCCACTGACACGATGCGAGCGCCGAAGTCATCTTTCAGGCGATCTCCGGCAGCGATCGTTCCGGCAGACCCAGTAGCCGAAGTGAATGCAGCAAGTCGAAGATCGCGACCCGACGCACGTCGCACAGTCTCGAACACATGCCCGAGCGCTCGACCTGTGACCGTGTAGTGGCCGACATAGTTTCCGAACTCACAGAACTGATTCAAGATGAAGTTCGTCGGATCTTTCGCCATCTCATTGCAGGCGTCATAGATTTCTTTGACGTTGCTCTCAGTGCCAGGCGTGCGAACGATGTCAGCCGGATCTGCGACCCAACGATCGAGCCAGTCGAATCGCTCTTGTGACATGCCAGTGGGAAGCACAGCGACCCCGCGCGAACCCATCAGTCGACTGATGGCAATGCCACCGCGTGCATAGTTGCCGGTAGAAGGCCACACAGCACGATGACGAGTGGGGTCAAACTGACCAGTGATAACGCGCGGGGCAAAACATGAATACGCGGCAAGCACCTTGTGCGCCGTGATCATTGGGAAACGATCACCGAACACCACGATGATCGGACTCTCGACGCCTGTTACCTCGGGCCCAAGCACAACATGGTCAGGAACAGACACGCGGTCACCGTCGAGGTTGTTGTACCAGTGCACGCGAAACAGGTTGCGCGGATCAGCCGCGTTCTTATCGACACCGGCCACTCGTTGCGCGTCGATTCGCGACGGGTCGGCGAGTTCACAAAATGTCGGAAGAACGATCTTCTGCTCAGCGAAGCGACGGACGCTGTTCATCAACGACGATTCGTCCACCACACAGTCGGCTAGTCCGAGTTGCGTACGAAGAACGTCAGTGTCGAGGCTGATGGGGGTGGCTGTCGTTGTCACCTGCTCAGTCTGTCAGCCCGGCGATACATTGAGACTCTCGCCGGCGTAGCCCAATTGGCAGAGGCAGCAGGTTTAGGTCCTGCGTGTTGGGGGTTCGAGTCCCTCCGCCGGCACAGTGCACATCTCGCAACTCTCCACCCCGGCCGTCATCATCGATCGCGATGCGCTGCGCAGGAACATCCAGACAATGGCGAAGATCCACCCTGGCTCGCGGCTTCGCCCACATGTGAAGGCGCACAAATGCACTTCATTGGCTCGTGAGCAGTACCTCGCCGGTCACCATTCATTCACGTGTGCAACTCCGAACGAAGTTCTTGGCATGGTGCGGGCCGGCGTTGGCGATGACTTGTTGCTTGCAAACGAAGTGCTCGATGCCTCTCGCCTCTCAGCTCTTGCCGTGGCACAGAACTCGGCACGCATTACAGTGGCTGTCGATTCAGACGCAACCATCGATGCGGCTGCTGCAGCCGGACTTCAAAATGTTGTCATCGACGTGAATGTCGGACTTCCACGTTGCGGATGCGCACCAACCGACGCAGGTCGCCTTGCTGAACGGGCCCGTACACGCGGAATGAACGTGCGCGGTGTGATGGGATACGAAGGACATCTCATGATGGTTGCCGATCGTGACGAAAAGAAACGTCAAGTGCACGAAGCAATGTCGACCCTTGCGAAAGCTGCACATGATGTGGGCGGTGACATCGTCTCGGCCGGTGGCACCGGAACATATGACTTGTTCGAGGGCACGAGCGTCAACGAAGTGCAAGCCGGAAGCTACGCCTTGATGGATACTCATTACTCCACCCTTGGTCTGCCATTCGAACAAGCGATGTGGGTGGTCGGCACTGTGATTTCCGAGAACGACCAATGGAAAGTGCTCGATGTCGGCCTCAAGGCTCTCGGCATGGACCACGGCAATCCTTCAATCTCGGATGGCTTAGTGTGGTTCTGCTCCGACGAACATCTCACGTTCTCAGGTACAGGTTCATCCATTGGTGACAGGGTGCGCGTGATACCTGCGCACATCGACCCCACGATGGCCATGCACGCGGTCGCTCACGTTGTCGAGAACGACGCGGTCGTTGACACATGGCCAATTGACCTGCGCGGCTGGTAACCCGCCTCTGCTCTCTCATCGAGCGACACGATGACGACACTTCTCACAACACTCGCATGGGTATGCGTGGCCGTCACCCAGTTGGTGGTGCTGTCAATCATGCTTCGCGTCAGTCGCTCCATCGTGTTCGCAGTTCTGCAGGTCGTCATTGCGTATGCGGCGGCACTGAACGTGGTCATTGCAGGGTTTGCCGTTGTGACCACCAATTGGCTCTTAATGTCAGCAAGTCTCTTGCAAGTCGCCTGGATCGTGCTCATCATTTTGCGCGCGATGCTGGTCCATCGACCCCACCGCCCCGCAGCCAAACCGATGCCACGTCATGCAATGACCGTGGTGCACGCGAACCTGTTGTACATCAACAGCACACCAACCGAGGCAATAAACGACTTGCTGGCAACTGATGCGGACATCATCACGATGTCAGAGTTGACGTCCGAGCTTCTCGAGGCCTTGGTCATCCACGAACATGCGTCGCGATGGCCACATCGACATGTGTTACTTGCAACAGGAACTGACGGCATCGGGGTGTGGAGCCGGCACCAACTAGTCGGCATGAGCGAACATCGACTGATCTCAAAGCCGGCGCTGTCTGGCACGGCCATCACTTCAACCGGGCAACGTGTCGGGCTCGTTGTCGTACATCCGATGCCACCGGTGAACAGAGCAAAGACTCGTGATTGGACACGATCTCTCAAGGCAATCGGTGACCTTGCCAGCGTGATGACTGCTCCGACAGTTGTCATCGGTGACTTCAACACAGCGTTCTGGCACCCACCGATGCGTCACCTCCTGCATCGCGGGTTTCGATCAGCACACCTTGTTCACGGAAAATTCCTTGCAGGCACTTTTCCGGTTGGGAAGAAAACATGGCCGGTCGTGCGTCTCGACCATGCACTCGTCACAAGTGGTGTCACTGTGCACGAGGTGCACGACTTCACCGTCACCGGTAGTGATCACAGAGGAATATCAGTCACGGTGTCGACAACAGCACACGCAACGCACTGATGGCGCGCGCTCGATGCGAGATTGCGTTCTTTGCGTCAGCGCCCATTTCAGCAAATGTCTCACCGTTGCCATCATTCGGGATGAACACGCTGTCATATCCAAAACCGGCCGTGCCACGCTCCTTGGTCGCAATCTCTCCTTCGCAGACACCTTCGACAAGTTGTTCTCGTCCGTCCGGATGCACAAGTGCAAGCACTGTCCGAAAACGAGCTGAGCGCACCGTTGCTTCACCAAGCTCTGCCAGCACCTTCGCCCTGTTCTGAGCATCATCGGAATCGACTCCGGCATATCGAGCACTTTGCACACCTGGTCGCCCACTGAGCGCGCTGACTTCAAGTCCGGTGTCGTCTGCAAGTGCGACACGACCTGTGTGTGCACATACCGCGCGTGCCTTTAGCAATGCATTGCCTTCGAGCGTGTCGCTTGTTTCGTCGACTTCACCCAAAGTTTCAGGGCGCGGCAGAAGCCGAACTAACCCGCCGAGCAGAGTTTCCATTTCAGTGACCTTGTGTGCGTTTGCTGTCGCACAGACGATGTCAATCATCGCCACCACCGTTGTCGAGTCAGCGTCCGAGGGGTCGCAGTGGCGGAGCAACCGACAACAACTCAGACTGCAGATCAAAAATGCGATTGAGGCCGCCGTTCGCCAATTCAAGCAATGAGTCAAGCTCTCCTCGTGTGAACGCGAGCCCCTCGGCAGTCCCCTGCACTTCGACGAAGCGCGCCTCTCCGCCGTCTCGAGGGCGCAGCATCACCACATTCATGTCGACTTCGGCACTGCTGTCTTCGATGTATGGAAGATCAAGCACCGGTGTGCCTGAGTGAACTCCAACCGAAATCGCTGCGCACTGAGAATGAAGTGGATGATTTTTTATTGAACCTTGTTGAACAAGGCGCGTCAGCGCGTCGTGCAAAGCAAGAAAGCCGCCGCAAATGCTTGCAGTACGAGTTCCACCATCTGCTTGCAACACGTCGCAATCGACCACCACTTGTCGCTCACCCAAGATGTTCATGTCGCATGCCGCACGCAACGAGCGGCCAATGAGCCTTTGGATCTCGACGGTGCGACCACTCTGCTTCCCTTTGGCTGCCTCGCGGTACACTCGCTCTGGCGACGAGCCGGGCAACATCGAATACTCAGCGGTCACCCAACCCTTGCCGCTTCCCTTCATCCAACGCGGCACGTCTTCATCGACGGAAGCGGTGCACAGCACACGCGTGCGCCCGAATGACACGAGCACGCTTCCTGCCGACATCTCGGTGTAGTCGCGCTCGAAGGTGATGGGGCGAAGTTCGTCGTGTGATCGTCCGTCTGGTCGTGCCATTGCTAGTTGCTCCCGTGTCTGTGAGTTCCGTGCCAGTGTTGCGCCTGTTCCAACTCTGGACCAAGAAGACGACGACCGAGGTCTGCAAACCATGCCACATCGCCAGAGGAATAGAACTCATGGTGGCCCGTATGCGTGTGACCTCGACGCAAGTGCGCAGCTCCCAACATGCGTCGAAGCTCAAATGCTGTCTCGTCAGCGCTACTCACGAGCACGACATCAGGGCCCATGACGTCAGAAATAACGCGAGAGAGATACGGATAATGCGTGCAACCAAGCAGCAACGCATCGACCCCCGCATCACGAACCGGAGCCAAGAGGCGCTCTGCCAACACCATCACTTCATCGCCCGAAGTCTGACCACGTTCGACGAATTCAACGAACCCTGGGCATGCTGCGGCTGTCAATTGAACATCAGCGCCGAGTTCTGCAAGTGCGCGCTGGTACGCACCCGAGCCGATGGTGCCGACGGTACCGATGACTCCGACGTGACCGTTTCGCGTGGCAAGCGACAGAGACTTGACCCCAGGTTCCACCACGCTGAGAACCGGTACTGAAAGGTCGCGCGACAAATCATCAAAGGCGGCGGCCGCTGCGGTGTTGCACGCAATGACCACGGCCTTCACGTTGAAATCTTCAACGAGACTTTGTGCGATCTCGCGCGCGTAGCGTCGCACTTCGTCGGCGGGTTTTGGTCCGTAGGGGTACCGAGCAGTGTCGCCGATATACACGAGGTCTTCAGCGGGCAACAGGTCGATGACTGCCCGTGCAACCGTCAGTCCACCAAAGCCAGAGTCAAACATGCCGATGGGGCGATCGACATCGGCGGTCATGGCGCCAAGGCTAGGCGTGGAGACACTCGCGCCAGTGTGCACCCAACGTCGTGTTGATGAGCCAGCGTTGGGGCGGCTTAGAAGTAGATGATCTTTTCGGCGGCAGCTTCGGCTGCGTCAAGGTCATCGGTGTACGCGCCAGTCGACAGGTACTTCCAGCCACCATCGCACACGATGAATACAATTGTTCCCTCGTCGATTTCACTTGCAACTTTTAACGCACCTGCGAGCGACGCACCCGAAGAAATTCCGGCAAAGATGCCGCACTCAGTGACGAGACGTCGTGTCATTTCGAGTGACTCGCGCGGACGCACGACACGCTTGCGGTCGAGCAACTCGCGTCCGTTCCAATGTTCAAACACTGGCGGGATGTAGCCGTCATCCAAATTGCGCAGACCTTCGACACGCTCACCAAGGGGTGGCTCGACAGCGATGATCTTGATGTCGGGGTTCTGTTCCTTCAGATACTTCCCCGTACCCATGAGAGTTCCACTCGTGCCGAGTCCGGCGACGAAGTGTGTGATTTCAGGGCAGTCGCGGAAGATCTCAGGTCCGGTGGTTTCGTAATGCGCACGCGGGTTTGCATCATTCGCATATTGATAGAGGAAGCACCACTCAGGATGTTGCGCAGCCATCTCGGTAGCGCGACGTACCGCACCGTTCGAGCCTTCTTCGCCAGGAGTGAGGATGATGTCGGCACCGAACACTTCGAGCATCTGGCGACGTTCAATGCTCACCGACGTCGGCATGAGAATGGTGATCGGATAGCCCTTCATCTTCGCGATTGCTGCAAGTGCGATGCCGGTGTTTCCCGACGATGGTTCGATGATGCGCTGACCAGGAACAAGACGTCCTTCACGTTCGGCATCTTCGATCATCGACTTGGCGATGCGGTCTTTCACCGACCCAAAGGGGTTTTGCGACTCGAGCTTGGCGACAATGCGCACATTCGGATTGGGCGACAAATTCGACACATCAACCATCGGTGTGTTTCCGATGAGGTCGAGGGCGCTCTGATGCACGAACACCGAACCGCGGCGGCGGTTCACATCTGCAAGTGTCATGCTGAGCTCCTAGGTAAACCCGACGAATCTGGTCGGAATTGTAATGCTTCCCCAGGGACAACGCTCAGGTGGATCGGATTATTTCCTCGGTGATCTGTTCCCCCACGATGCGGAAGCTGCGGGCTACAGGGGCTGGATCCTTCAGGGTGACAATCACGTAGTGCCAACCGGGGTCAGGCGCCTGCGCCACATCGGTGGGGCTGGGATATGCCTCCGAATGAGTGTGACTATGTGCCACGCCCACCACTTCAAGGCCCTCGGCCTCGGCTGCAAGTTCGACCTTGAGATGCTCTTTCGGGTCGAGGGTGTACAGCTTGGCGCTCTCTGCGACATTGCGCATCGGAACGAACCGATCGATGCGGCATTCAGCCGACGACCCGAGCAAAAGACCGCACATCTCCATCGGATAACAGATGTACGCGTGCGCATACATCGCACGAACGGCAGCACCAGGAATGACGACCTCGGACATTGCTGTCGAAGGCTACAGATACCCTGAGGAACCCCTATGGGAAAAAAGACCAACTCCGTGCTCGCGAGCAATCGCAAGGCGCGCCACGACTACACCATTTTGGATGTAGTCGAGGCGGGCATTGTGCTGCTCGGAAGCGAGGTGAAGAGCCTGCGAGGAGGTCAAGTGCAGTTGGTTGACGCCTACGCGCGCATCTTGGACGGAGAGGTGTGGCTGGACGGTGTGCATATTGCGCCGTATCAGTTTGCCACCGGTGTTGGTGCGCACGACCCCGACCGGTCACGAAAGTTGCTCCTTCATCGTGACGAAATCAACCGTTTGTCGGACCGAGTGAAGCGTGAGCGACTTGCACTCGTGCCTCTTTCATTGAAACTCGTCGAAGGCAAGGTAAAGGTGGAATTGGCGCTCGCCAAAGGCCGCCGCAAAGAGGACAAACGCCAAGCAATCGCCGAACGTGAGACCAAACGAGAGATCGCTCGCGAACTTGGCGCGGCTCGCAAGATGGGTGCCTAGAGCACGTATCTGCTGCGCGGGAATAATTCGACACTCCCCGCCCTTACACTGGTCACTACACAACCAACCACTACAACACACTCGGGGCTGCCTGGTTTCGACGTCAGTTTCGGTGGGCGGGCGTGCGACTCGAGTGGCTCAGACTCGTTAAACGGGGCACAAACAAGAATTGCCAACGAGCAGTTCGCTCTCGCCGCCTGATTTATTCAGGTGACTGAGAGACATCGTGACCAGCAATGGCGCACGGGGCCAATCCATCGCAGCCCGGCAACAGAAGCGAAGGATGACGGCAGGAAAGAACGCTGGCAGCTGGAAAGAACGCTGACATGTCGGAAAGACGACACGCGGTCCCGCAAGGGATAGTCGACCCGCCGACAGTGTTGCGTCAGCACTAATGCGGGGATAGTCGTATCACGATCGTTCAGCGCCTGATGGACGGGGGTTCGATTCCCCCCAGCTCCACCAACGAGACAACTGCGCCTCGTCGCGAATTCTTTCAATCCACTTACACTCGGGCACGTCAAGGCGAGGAGAGCCAATTGAAAGTCGGACATGTGGTGCTGTACGTACGTGATGCAGAAGCGTGTGTGCATTTTTGGACCGATCAGGTCGGTATGGCTGAGAAGAGTCGCATGCAGGCCGGCGATTTCTCGATTCCGAAAGTCGGATTTCCAGACCAAGACTTCGACTTTGAACTCGTCCCGCGTGACCTGATGAAGGACAACCCCAACGGTCTCGACCTGGCGACACCATCAATTGCGTTCCGAGTCGACAACCTCGATGCCACCCGCGCCGAACTCGTCGCTAGAGGGGTTCAGGCAACTGAAGTTGACGAGCATTCAGGTATTCCGTCATTCGCCTTCCCAGACAACGAAGACCGCTGGTTTGCAGTCATCAAAAACTGAGAGCTATTGGTTCCACCCGCCCGGGAACCAAAGGCACAAACCTCACAATGTGACGCGGTAGTCAGTCACTTGCGTGTCTTCAACACCTGCATCAACAAAATTGTCATAGGCGCGTGCTGCCATGAACTCTCGCCACGCAAATGGCTTGTATCGCGCTCCGTCACGACTCAGCTCGGCGACTGGTGCGACGGTGGATTCACGCGACGGATTTGCAAAGTACGGAATGGAGTACCTGCTGCGTGATGTCATCGGCACGACGCGATGGACAGCGGCGTGATAGCGATCATTCGTCCAAGCCTGCATGCAATCACCGAGGTTCACGACAATTGTTCCCTCTTGTGGTGGCACATCAATCCAGCCATGATCAAGTGACTCTGTCTGCAAGCCGCCAACGTTGTCCTGCAACAACAGCGTGATGACACCAGGGTCGGTGTGGTATCCGAGCGCAGTTTCACCAAGACCGACTAGACCTGCACGTTCAGCCTCAGGAACCGGATCGCCGACCGGATAGTGATTAAGCCGCATGGAACTACTGAGGCGACTGAAAGAGACCTGCTCGCGTGATTCTTCACCAAGGCTCAATGCGTCATGAACGAGGCCGAGTGTTCGATCGGTGAGATGCGATAGCCCGTCGAAGAGCTGGTTCATCGCTTCTTTGAAGCCACGCAATCCGTCTGGCCAACGGTTGAATTCGTCAGCCCCTTCTCGCGACGGATCAACAAAATCGAAAACCTCTTTGTTGTCGCGTTTACGCTTCGTCAATTCTCGGTCAAAGTAACCGAGCGGGTTCGTCGCATCGCGAATGATGGATGCTTTTAAGCCACGATCGGAATCAAAGAACCTGCGCGTCTCCACCCAAGCTGTGTTGATGACCGCGTCAAGTCCGTGACCCGAGAGAAGGAAGAACCCATGGTCTCGGCATGCCGTGTCGAGAGCGTCAAGTGAAGTGGACGTTGGGTCGGAGATGTCGACGGTGGGCACGAGTTCCATCCGGCGAGTCTTCTTTGTTGCCAATCCGTAGTCAAGCGACGGGTTCTCCACATCACGCACCTCGAAGACCTGGCGCTGTGTTTCCTTCCAGTCGCCTTCGAAGTCCGTGATCGTGGGCAACGCATCGGAGATTTGCTCTGGGTTGGGCTTCTCCCCGCTCGCAGACCGCACGCATCCACCGAGAAGTACCGGCACAGCAAGGAGAACGATAAATCGAGTTCGTATCATGCGCGGACCTTAGGAAAGCAGATGTACCAGCCGCTCTGATCATTCGTACCGTAATGATGAAATCATCTCGCTGAGACGCATCTACTGTCTCAAAAGTAAAGTCATCATGTGCTCTGGCAAGGGAGGCCGTGACGTGGCTCAATTTCGATTTGCAAATCTCGCTGGGCGAGCTGTACTCGTGAATGACACTGAGTATTGGGATCTTGAGAGAGCAACAAGCGGAACCGTGAGCTCTGACCCGATGACAGCAATCTCAATGGTGAATGACATCTATCGCCTGGCACATGATGTTTTGGCAAACACACCTACCGGCACGTACGACCGTCGGTCACTGCTCGCACCCGTTCCCTCACCGAGCAAAGTGTTCGCCATCGGACTGAACTACAAACTGCACGCCGAAGAGTCCGCTATGGACGTACCTGAGAATCCGGTCGTCTTCACCAAGTTTCCTTCATGTATCACAGGTCCCTTCTCTCCCATTGTCATGCGCGGTCGCGCTGTTGACTACGAAGCCGAAGTTGTCGTCGTCATCGGAAGCGGTGGTCGTGATATTTCGCGAGAAAATGCATGGCAACACGTATTCGGAATCACTGCTGGACAAGACGTCTCAGACCGAGTGGTGCAATTCGCCAGTAAGCCACCTCACTTTGATCTTGGAAAGTCTTTCGACACATACGGCCCAATCGGCCCGGTCATTGTTTCGCCGGATTCATTTCAGAATCGTGATGCAATCGAGCTCTCCTGCTCAGTGAATGGTGGCGAGCGTCAGCGCGACACAACCGCAAATCTCATCTTTGATGTTCCGACGCTCATTGAATACATCTCGCGTGTCACAACTCTTGTGCCGGGTGACCTCATCTTCACTGGCACGCCAGCCGGGGTGGGCGCATCTTCGAAGCGATTTCTTGCCACCGGCGATGTCATCGTCACCAATGTCGAAGGGGTCGGCACGATGTCAAATACCTGCCACTCCGCCTAACCGCCACACCACCTCACCGTCTCTCCGTCTCACCAGCGAGACATCTGCCATACGGGCCGCTTGCGCCAGCCTGAAGACCACCCTCATAGGTACAGTTCTCCCACCCCCTATGAGTACGACACTGACTGATTTCTCATCGTCTGCCCCTGGGCAGCCTCACCTCTCAAAAGCCACTGAGCGAAACATCCTCATCGCAATGTGTACGGCCCTCGTTGCAGTAGTTGCTTCGATGTCGGGTCTGAATGTCGCCCAGCAGGCCATCGCTGTGGAGTTGGGCTCCACCCAAAGTGGTGTGTTGTGGATTATCAACGCATACTCACTGGCCCTCGCCGCACTCCTCATGCCAATAGGCGCAGTTGGCGACAAGTGGGGCCGCAAGCCTGTGCTTCTGACCGGACTTTCTCTCTTTGCACTTTCCAATGTCGGCGCATTCATGGCCCAGTCGACGGCTCAGATGATTGCAGCGCGCACACTTGCCGGCGTCGGTGCAGCAATGATCATGCCAGTCACATTGTCTGTCATCACCTCTAGTTTCCCTGAGGAAGACCGTGCGCGTGCCGTCGGCATCTGGGCCGGATTTGCTGGCAGTGGCGGCATGATCGGCCTGTTCGTCTCTGCCTTCACCGTCGATGTGTTGTCGTGGCGTTGGGCCTTTGGATTGCCAATCTTGCTTGCGGCATTGGCATTTGCAATCACCTGGACGAATGTCCCCAACTCACGCGAAGGAGAGAGCCACCCGTTCGACACCGTCGGATCGGTGCTGTCCGCACTTGCGATTGGCGGCCTTGTGCTCGGCATTCATGAGGGCCCAGAGCGAGGTTGGTCTGACCCGATCTCATTAGTCGGCCTCATCGTTGGTGTGTCGTCTCTGGTTCTCTTCATCGCATGGGAGCGCAAGGTATCGGCACCACTTCTTGACATCTCGACATTCTCTGATCGCGGACTTGCTTCTGGTGTTGCCACAATCACCATCGTGTTTGCCGTGATGTTTGGCATTTTCCTTGTGCTGTTCCCGTTTCTTCAGGCAGTACTCGGATGGTCTGCACTTCGCTCTGCAGTTGCGATGCTTCCAATGGCTGCGGTGATGATGCCGACATCAACTATGGCACCGCGCATCGCAGGCCGATTCGGAAGTCGAGCAACAATGTTGTCAGGGGTCACAGTGTTCGCCAGCGGGCTTACACTTCTCGCATTGCGGGCTTCAGTTGAGGGCGGGTATCTGTCCGTACTTCTCGGTCTGATGATTGTCGGCTTTGGCATGGGACTCACCATGACCCCGGCCACCACCGCTATTACCGAGACACTGCCTCAAGAAAAACAGGGCGTCGCATCGGCACTCAACGATACGTCCCGAGAAATCGGTGGTGCAGTCGGAATGGCGTTGCTCGGATCAGTTCTCAGTGCCGCGTTTCGCACGAAGATGACTGAGTCGCTCGTTGGTCTACCCGACAAGGCCGTCGACGCAGCTGGCGAAGGCATCGCAAATGCATACGGTGTCGCAGCCCAGATGACCACAAACGGTATGAATGATGAAGCGGGACGCATCATCGAAGCTGCCAAGCAATCTTTCGTGTCGGCCTGGACTCATTCGATGTGGGTCGGCGTGGTTCTCGCAGGAGTTGCGGTGGCAGTTCTTGCAATTTTCGGACCACGCCGCGCAAAGTAACGTCTGACATATCGCTGTAACGCCAACACGACATCTTTACATTGCGCAGTTCAATATTGCGCGCCTGCGACATCCGCTCGGGCATCCACTAACGCAGCCATTTGAAGATCTCATCGACGAGACAAACGCCCACGCTGAGGCAAGCCCGGGGTTTGTGTGGCGTCACGGCATCGATACTCGAGCACCCGATGAGGACGTCTATGGCGATCCGCTTGTGACGGTGAACTTGTCCGTATGGCAATCAGTCGAACACCTAAAGAATTACGTGTACCGCGGTTTCCATCGCGATGTCTTCCGTCGCCGAAAGGAATGGTTCGATTCCTCAGCAGTGGTGTTGTGGTGGGTCGAACCGCACGAACGTCCGACACTTCAAGAAGGCAAGCAGCGACTTGACGAGTATGTGGAGCACGGCCCCAGCGACACAGGTTTCGGATTTCGAGAGGTCAGTTCACTCACCGACTGAATCAGGCACGGAGTGCGGCATCAAGCAGTGCGTCAGCAAGTGATGTTCCGCGCTGTTCAGGAGCCAAACCTGGCCATGCGTTCACTTCAAGCACCACCATCTTTCCCTCATGCTCGATGACATCGACACCAGCAAAACACAAGCCGAGCGCCCGTGCTGCGAGCACAGCAGGTGCTGCTATTCGCTCTGCATCGAGAGATGTCATATCGACATCCTCGACGAGTGCACCAGGCGCGTTGGTGACGAACTCGTTCGTTGGTGCACGTCGTCTTGTTAATGCGACCACTTCATGGCCACGACCCCGCTCGGCAACCACGACTCGGAAGTCACATCCCGCACCGGTCGCCAACGGTTGCACCACTTGGTGATCGACCATCCCTGCGATAAGCGGGACTGTGGACGACAACGCGACCTCAGCATCGAGCCATGTGTCGAACTTCGTGACTCCTCGGCCCTTTGATGCGCGTGCAGGTTTCACCACCACAAGACGCGAACCGAAAAGTGATTCACCACCTGAGAGGTTCACGCCAACGCCCGGAACCACTGACACTGTGGGCATGGCTGGCACTCCGTTCGACACGAGCACCGACGTGCAGGTGACCTTGTCGGCACACAGGCTCGCTGCACGCACGTCTGGCACAATGCGAGCGCCGTCGGCTCCCCATTGCTCGAGCACTTGAAGCATGAGCGGCCACGGACGATTCAAGCCTCGGGGTAACACCACATCTGGAGTGACTCTCTGTCCGGCCACAGAAACCCATTGCTGGCCTGACTCCGCCACCAACGACAATTCAGAGGGCGATACCAACCGAGCGTTGATGCCACGGGCTTGAGCAGCTTGAAGAAGACACGCGTGGTCGGCGCGAAGCCTGTCGGGGTATCCGACGACAACGAGTGAAGGCATGTCGCGCTGATTGACGTTCGGTGTGCTCAGGAACCAGTGAGTTCCTTGCGTAACTCGCGCTTCAGGAACTTGCCATTGGCGTTGCGCGGCAATGCCTCGTCACGAAACCACACTTTTGACGGAATCTTGTGCTTGGCGATTCGCGCAGAGAGGAACTGCGTGAGTTCATCTTGTGAGAGAGAGTGACCTGACCGCAACACGATGGCTGCGGCAACTTCTTCTCCGAGGCGATCATCAGGAATCCCAAACACCGCTGCTTCCGCGATGGCATCGTGGTGATAAATCGCCGTCTCGACTTCGCTGCAATAGACATTTTCGCCACCGCGCAGCACCATGTCCTTGGCGCGATCGACGATGTAGATAAATCCATCGTCATCGATTCGCGCGATGTCACCCGTGTTCAGCCATCCGTCCTTGATGGTCTCTGCTGTGGCTTCTGGTCGATTGAGATAACCCTTGATGATGATTGAGCCACGTACGCACAAAACCCCTGTGACGTCTTGGTTGCGCGGCAGATCGTTGCCCTCCTCGTCGACCAGTTTCGCTTCAAGTGTTGGCACTGGCGGACCACACGACTCTGGTTTGGTCACGAACCAGCGAGCAGCGTTCGCTGTGATGATGCCGTGCGTCTCAGTCATTCCATAACCAGTGGATGGCTGACCCGTCTTCAATGCACCTGCGATCTTGTGCACCAAGTCAGGTTGCAGCGCAGCTCCTCCGCCACCCATTCCCTGCACTGACGACGTGTCGCGCTTTGACCAGTCAGGATGCATGAGTAACTCACGACTCATCGTCGGAACACCCGAGAAGTTGGTGACCTTCTCGCGCTCAATCAACTCGAGCGCACGACCAGGTTCCCACTTGTACATGAGCACGACCTTGCCACCCACCAAAGTTGCGGGGTGCAAGATGCAGTTGCATGCCGTCACATGGAACAGCGGTGTCGGCGCCATGAACGACGGCGCCAAGGCAGGTGGCACAGCGTCCGGTGGTGGCACATCACCCGCAGCTATGGCTTTCTGTTCCGCGAGCGACGCTGCCGTCGTCATGGCCGCAATGTTCAAAATGTTGTCGACAGAACCACGGTGATGAAGTTGCGCACCTTTCGGAAAACCAGTGGTTCCAGACGTGTAAAAGATCGTTGCGTCGTCATAGGGGTCGATGTCGACGGCAGGAAGTGCCTCGGGGTCAGCGGACGCCATGATGTCACTCCACCTCGTCGCACCGGCTGGCAATCCGTCTTCAGTGCGCACAGCAATCACGTGAACTGCATGGAGGTTTCCAATCTGCGCGAAGCGTTCAAGACGTTCACTGTCGGCAATCAACACCGCCGGCGTGCTGTCGTTCAGCGCGTACTCCATCTCCGGCGCAGTCCACCACGCGTTCATGCCAACAACTGCTGCGCCGATCGACACGGTTGCCCAATAACCAACAACCCACTCGGGGTAGTTACGCATTGCGATTGCCACTCGTGAACCTCGAGTTACTCCGTTTGATACAAGGTGGCTGGCGAGCTTGCGCACCTGCGCATGAACTTCTGCGTAGCTGTACCGCTCATCCTCGTACACCAGATAGTCCTTGTCGCCATGACCCGCACTCATCTCCCACAACACACGCATGTTGGGAGGTGCGGCGGCGAATGTCTTGGTAGGCACACCATTGACGTCGCCGACAGTGGTAGCAAATGGTGACCCTGCCGCGTCAAGTTCGGCACGGGCGGTGAGGTAGTGGTGAATCATGTCCTTATCTTTCCCCATTTCTCATGGCCTCTGAAACACGGAGTGGGATTAGGTGAGCGAACTCGGCCAGAATCACACCGTGAGAATTCGCGACCTCCTACCCCGCGACCTCGATGACGCGTGGCGCATCAACCAGGCGAATACACCAGCGGTTGGTGACGAACCTCGAGATGCGATGGATGCGATTCTGGCAATGTGCAACATCGCCCTCGCGGTTGACGTAAGTGATGAATTGGCCGGGTTCTGCATGGTGCTTCCCCCTGGCACTGCGTATGACAGCCCGAACTACCGATATTTCTGCAACCGGTACGACAACTTCGTGTACCTCGACCGCGTCGCCTTCAACGCCAAACACCAAGGACACGGGTACGGCACGGCCCTCTACCAAGAAGTCGAACGAAGGGCAACAGCGTCACTATTTGCCCTCGAAGTGAACGTCAAACCTCCCAATGAAGGCTCGCTCCGCTTTCACCTTCGTGAAGGATTCGTCGAAGTTGACCAACAAGAGACACGCCCCGGAAAGATCGTGAGTTTGATGGTGAAGCGCCTCTTGCCCGACACCGATTGACCACTAGCCTCGACTCTTCGTGGGATCTGATCAGACCGCCGGCGCCGAGTCGGTTGAACTTGCCCGGCGCCTTGCCCAAGAGGAAGAGGCCAAGCGGCGTGCCGAGAACCTTGATGGAAGCGACGAGAGCCACCACCACGGTGAACACGACGGCCACTCGCGAGCCGGAACTGTCGCTCTTGCGCTCGGCGCACTCGGCGTGGTGTATGGCGACATCGGAACCAGCCCGCTCTACTCGCTGAAGGAAGCCTTCACAGAAAAATCTCACGTGATGACAGTTGATCGCATCAACGTGTTCGGCGTGTGCTCACTCGCCTTCTGGTCGCTCATCCTCATCATCTCAGTGAAGTACTTGATGTTCGTGATGCGAGCAGACAACCGCGGCGAAGGCGGCATCCTTGCATTGACAGCCAAGGTGATGGGCCGTCGAGGCCCAACCGTCACAAGAGCTGGATTGCTCGTCTCGCTTGGCGTGTTTGGAACAGCGCTTCTTTACGGTGACGGCATCATCACGCCAGCCATTTCCGTGTTGTCAGCCGTCGAAGGACTTGAGGAGGTGTCCACGTCATTTGCTGATTGGGTCATCCCCATTGCCATCGTCATCATCGTCGGCTTTTTCCTCGTGCAAAGCCGTGGCACCGGAGCAGTGGGCAAAGTATTTGGCCCCATCATGATGGTGTGGTTCGCCACCCTCGCTTTGCTCGGACTTTCAAAGATTGTCACTGCGCCCGAAATCTTGCAGTCGATTAACCCATATCACGCTGTGCATTACTTCACCCATGAAAAGGGCAAAGCGTTTCTGTCTCTCGGGTCGATTATCTTGGTCGTGACAGGCGGCGAAGCGCTGTACGCAGACATGGGCCACTTCGGTCGCAAGCCCATCATGTACGGCTGGTACGCGATGGTGCTGCCTTCACTTCTTCTGAACTACTGGGGCCAAGGTGCGTTTCTTCTAAAGAACCCAGAAGACATCGAGAGCGTCTTCTTCCGTATGGCTCCAGAGTCTCTGTTGTTGCCGCTTGTCATTCTCGCCACGCTCGCCACGATCATTGCATCGCAAGCTCTCATCTCTGGGGTGTTCTCTCTCACAGCACAGGCAGTACAGCTCGACTACTTGCCTCGCATCGCCATTCGACACACCTCCCAGCAACACTCCGGACAGATCTATGTTCCTCTCGTCAACTGGGTGCTGATGGTCGCATGTGTCGGCCTTGTGTTGGGCTTCCAAACTTCAAGCAACTTGGCCGCCGCGTACGGCATCGCGGTCACGATGACGATGGCGATTACAACTCTCATCTTTTTCAGAGTGTTGACCGACAGTTGGAATTGGAGTCGTGCAAAGGCATTTGCAGTTTGCATTCCGATGCTGTTCATTGAATTTGGTTTCCTCGGAGCCAACATCGTCAAGATTCCGCACGGCGGCTGGTTTGCCCTCGCTGTTGGTGTGATCTTGATGGTTCAAATGCAGACGTGGCGAAAAGGTCGAAGCTTGGTGGCGCTACGCATCCATCGCGGTGAGCGACCACTCGAAGAATTCCTCGACGCAACTGACAACATCAAGCGCGTCGACGGAACCGCTGTGTTCATGTTCAAGGACCTGGGCAAGGCCCCACCTGCGCTCGTCAACAACTTGCTACACAACAAAGTGCTTCATGATTGCACCCTCATCGTGTCGGTCGACACGACCGATGAGCCGAGGGTCGACCCTTCACGTCGTGCCGACATCAAGAAAGTAGCGCCGGGTGTGTTCCAAGTGCAGCTCGAGTTCGGCTTCATGGAAGACCCAAATGTGCCCGACGCTCTTGCAAGTCTCGAGCACAGAGGACTCGTCTACGACCCTGACGATGTCACCTACTTCATCGGTCATGAATCAATCGTTGCTGGCAAGGCACCCGGAATGAACCCCCTGCAAGAGCACTTGTTCGTCATGTTGAATCGCGGCGCCGACAGTGCGGTTCGGTTCTTCAACTTGCCAAGTGACCGCGTGTTCGAAGTTGGCTCGCGCGTCGAGATTTAATCGAATCTCGCACAACCTTCAAGCTGGAACGGGTGGCCATACTGGGGCTGTACGCCACGGAGTGACCGTCTCAACTTGTGACGCAAGGCGAATGAGCAAATCCTCGCGACCAAATGCGGCCACGAGCTGGACACCAACTGGCAAGCCATTTGAGTCAAAACCAAGCGGCAGAGACATAGCTGGTTGGCCGGTGATGTTGTACGGGCTGGTGAGTGCCGAATAAGCACCAGCGTGAGCGGCGATGGACGACATGTTCATCGTGTCGAGTAAACCGAGTGGCGGTACCTGACGCGACAACGTCGGCGTCATGAGCACGTCGTAATCGGTGAAGAAAGCGCCAATCTCTTGTGCTGCACGCTCAAGTTCGCCCGCAGCATGCGCAAGGTCGACAGCTCTCGCTTCTTTGCCCATCTCGTAGATGTAGCGCGTCAAAGACTCAAGGTCGTCGTCGCGTAGTTCTCTCCCCTGTTCACGAAGGTATGCGTCAATGTCGGCCGCCATCGGAACACCCATGTAAATCTGCATGCATGCGGCGAGCGCATCAAGAGGAAATGATGGCCTCGCCACCGTGATCGAGTGACCAAGACTCTCGACTGTCTTGATTGCCTCATCGACAACTCGCGCACAATCCTCATGAACCTCCACGCCACTCGGCGTGGCGAGATCAACGGCAATGCGCAATGACCCGGGTGACTGACCCACTTCGTCCACGTAAGGTCGTGAAGGCGGTGCGATAACGAACGGGTCACCGACATGAGCACCCTGGGCAATGTCGAGCAGAAGTGCAGAATCTCGGACTGTTCGAGTCACTGCATGCGCAATAGAAAGCGGGCCTCGAAACAGACTGCGAGATGGCATCGACGTGACACGTCCGCGGCTTGGCTTCAACCCAAACAACCCGCACGCTGCCGCAGGAATTCGAATCGAGCCACCACCGTCGGTGGCATGGGCCACTGGAACGAGCCCTGCAGCAACTGATGCCGCACTTCCACCGGAAGAGCCTCCGGTGGAATGTCCGAGGTTCCACGGGTTTCGACAGGCACCAAAGAGCACCGACTCGGTACTGGCATTGCGACCAAGCTCTGGGGTGTTCGTGTTGCCCAAGATGACAAGACCCGCGCGCTTATAGCGACGCGCCAAATCACTGTCTTCAGTTGCAATCACATCGCGATAGAGACGAGAGCCACCAGTTGACGGAAGCCCTGCGACCGTCATTCCCAGGTCTTTCACGACAAAGGGAACACCAGCTAGCGGTCCAGTCGATGTCTGTTCACATTCCGCCAGCGCCTCTTCAAATCTTCGCGCAACGACTGCGTTGATGAGCGGATTACGTTGCTCGATTCTTGCAATCGAGAACTCCACGATCTCTCGTGCCGACACTTTTTTCTCGCGAATGAGGCCGGCGAGCGCGGTTGCGTCATTCCCATCGAAGAGTTCGTCCATGCAAATGACGCTAGTAAGCGGCATTGCCTACCGTTCAATGCCGCGTCCTAGTGTTGCTTCATGACCAATCTCTCTGGCCAAGTCGCCCTCATTACTGGCGCAGCACGGGGACAAGGCCGCTCACACGCGCTGGCACTTGCTCGTGCCGGTGCACGGCTGGTGCTTGTCGACATCGCAGCCGACATCGACTCCGTTCCCTACCCACTCGGCACAGCGGCAGACCTTCGCGAGACCGAAGCAATGGTGCAAGAGATTGGCCAAGAGTGTTTGTCGTTCGTCGCCGACATTCGTGACACTGCTGCCATGACGCACGTCGTCGACACGGCAGTCAAGGCCTTCGGTCGACTCGATATCTGCGTGGCCAATGCGGGTGTCGTTGGATTCGGAAAGTTCTGGGAACTAACCGATGAGCAATGGACAACCATGGTCGACACAAACCTGAACGGTGCGTTCAAGACCGTACGAGCCGTGGTGCCACACATGCTCGAGCGCAACTACGGACGCATCATCATCGTGTCCTCCATGAGCGGCCGCATGGGGAATGCGAATCTTGCGCACTATGTCGCAAGCAAGTGGGGTCTCATCGGCATGGCAAAGTCACTAGCAATCGAAGTCGCCGCTCATGGCATCACCGTGAACGCATTGTGCCCCACATCAGTGGACACTCCGATGTTGCACAACCCAGCGATGTACAGCCTGTTCTGTCCCGATCTCACACATCCGACACGAGACGACGTCATGCCGCGTTATGCAGCGATGAACAAACTCGGTCGGCCGTGGCTGTCCGCCGAGGAGGTCTCACATGCCGTGATGTACCTCTGTGACGAAAATGCAGCCGCCGTCACCGGTCAGGCCATCGAGGTGAGTCTCGGGTCTGCCAGCGGTCAACACTGAGCAGTGCGACTCAACTCTTCCGCGCCACACCAAAGGCACGAAACGCGGTCAGAGCGATCACAAGGATTGCCACTGCACCCGAAAAACTGAGCGAGTCAAGCGCGTCTTTCTTCGTGAGCAATCCCTCGATTCCTTTGACCCCCATGTAGACGATGAACACATCGATGATGGACTTCTTCAGGCCGTCCAACGAGTCCACGCGCAGCCACTGCGGAACAGGAAGCTCGTCGATGAATAACTCGTAAAGGCCGATTGTGACGATGAGTTGCACCACTGCAAGCAGGTACATGTCGATCACTCCGAGAAGCTGAACAATCGTGACGTCATCGCGCCATGCACCTTCAAGAAGGTCGCCGATGAGTTTCACGGACTTGGCGACTCCCCACCCAAAACTCGCGATAGTTGTGGCCCCAAGGCCGAGAACTGCGACAAGAACGATGAACCGACTGAACCCAAGAATTTGCTTCACCAGACCATGATGCCACGCGTACACAACGACGCCTATCGTTGCCACGTGGCCGATTCGCCGATCCGGAAGACCTTGATAGTCGCATCAGTTCAACGATCTGGCTCGACACTTCTGTCGTCGCTGCTTCGATCCACCGGAGTGGCTGGTCGTCCGATGGAGATGATGAACATCCACACGAAACTCTTCACGGACACTCGTGCCCGACTTGGGGTTCCGACGCTGTCGGCCGCTGGCTATGGCGCCGCCGCATTGCGCAAAGTCACACGGCGTGACCTGGCCCGCCACATTCGCCACTACACCCACGAGTCATACCTTGAATACCTGACGCGAATTGCCCCCGAGCACACGACGCCAAACGGAGTGTTCGGAATGAAGATTCATTGGACTCAGTATCGAGACAACTTGCTTCGACGCGGTGATGACGCAGGTTTCTGGCGCGCACCCGTCACATGGGTCCTCATTCGTCGCGACAATGATGTTCGTCAAGCCATCTCGTTCGTGAAGGCTCAACAGACAAACCGGTGGCATAGCGACATGGCTGGACGCGGCGAAGCTGTCTATAACGAGCGTGCAATCTCCGATGCACTCACAGAGATACGACGCAACTACAGCGACTGGAATGGATACTTCGCTGACACCGGTGCTGAACCCGTTCGATTGACATACGAGACGCTCGCTGCCAATCCACAACAAGCGATAGACGCAGTGCTCGATGCTCTCGGTGAACCACGGGTTGTCGTGCCGCCCCCTTCGATGAAGCCGGTGTCTGACGAGATGAATGACGAGTGGGAACGGTTGTTCAGGTCAAGCGGTCAGGCCTGAACCTCGCACCACGAGCGAACACACGCGGCGTGACAGTTCCACTGCATCGCCATCGGATGGACGAACAATAAGATCAGCAGCCAGAGGCGCCTCATAGGGGCTGTCGATACCTGTGAAGTTGGTGATGTCACCGCGTCGAGCCCGCTGATACATACCCTTCGGGTCTCGACGTTCGCATTCCTCCAAAGGTGTGTCGACAAACACTTCGAAGAATGTGAGCTGCGCTGCCTCGTGCATAGCGCGCACAGCATCTCGGGCGTCGCGGAAGGGGCTGATGACAGGAACCAACACCACTACTCCGGAGTCCGCCATCAGACGAGCAACTTCACCAACGCGGCGAATATTCTCGCGTCGATCGTCATCAGAGAAACCGAGATCAGCATTCAGCCCTGTGCGTAGATTGTCGCCGTCGAGAATGTACGCGGGTCGAGATGATGCAACCAACATCTGCTCGACGTGCGTGGCGATTGTCGACTTTCCCGATCCTGACAACCCGGTGAGCCAGATGGTTACACCTGACCACCCGAGTGACTCACGACGCACAGTGGGCGTGACGAGGCCGTGATGCCAGACAACCTCGCGTGTCATGGATGCCCTACTGAATCATTCCGGCCGCCACGGTGGCATTCGTGCCCTCGTGGATCAACACAAAACTTCCCGTCGTGCGATTGCGCTCATAACGGTCGATGAACAACGGCACAGTGGTGCGAAGACGGATACGACCAACATCATTCATCCCCAGCGTCGGTGCGTCAGTGTCGCGGTGCAACGAGTTGACATCGAGTCGGTACAACACTTCTGACACTTTTGCCCGAGCATCACGGGTCGTGTGCTTGATGCGGTAGAAGCCATTCGGGTCCATCGGCTGCTCATGCATCCAGCAGACAATCGCTTCCACGTCTTGCACTGCATCGGGCTTGTTGTTGGGACGGCACAGCATGTCGCCACGGCTGACATCGATGTTGTCAGTCAGTCGTACAGTGACCGACATAGGTGGAAACGCCTCTTCGACCGGACCATCCATGGTTTCGATCGCAGCGATAGACGACGTGAAGCCCGACGGCAACACCATGACGTCGTCACCTGGCTTCATGACACCGCTTGCCACTTGTCCCGCATAGCCGCGATAGTCGTGCCACGAGTCGTCTTGCGGACGAATGACGTACTGCACTGGGAATCGCACATCTACCAAGTTGCGATCGGATGCAATGTGTACCTCCTCCAGAAGGTGCAACAGTGACGAGCCTTCGTACCACGGCATGTTCTGCGAGCGGTGCACGATGTTGTCACCGTGAAGTGCCGAGATCGGAACGAAGGACAAGTCATGAATCTTGAGTCGCGCAGCGAAGTCGCGGAATTCGCTCTTAATGCGGTCGAACACCGCTTCGTCGTAGTCGACAAGGTCCATTTTGTTGACACACAGCACCAAGTGCGGCACACCCAACAACGACGCCAGGAACGAGTGCCGACGGCTCTGCTCGACAAGACCATGACGAGCGTCGACCAGAATGAGCGCAAGGTCAGCGGTGGAGGCACCCGTGACCATGTTGCGCGTGTACTGGATGTGACCAGGTGTGTCGGCAATGATGAACTTGCGCTTTGGTGTGGCGAAGTACCGGTATGCAACATCGATTGTGATTCCCTGCTCGCGCTCGGCGCGCAGACCGTCCGTGAGCAATGCCAAGTTGGTGACAGCTTCTCCTCTGTCGCGCGAGGTGCGCTCGACTGCTTCCAATTGGTCCTCGAAGATCGACTTTGAATCGTACAGCAGCCGTCCGATGAGCGTCGACTTCCCGTCGTCGACCGAACCCGCGGTTGCAAAGCGAAGAATTTCTGACATCAGAAGTACCCCTCACGCTTGCGGTCTTCCATGGCGGCCTCAGATGTCTTGTCGTCGGCACGAGTAGCACCGCGCTCGGTGATGCGGGTGGCCGCCACCTCTGTGACCACGTCGAGCGCATTCGCGGCTGCTGACGACACTGCTGCCGTGCACGTGGCGTCACCCACAGTGCGGTAGCGCACCAACTCTTCGACCACTTCTTCGCCTTCACGTGGAGTCACGAATTCATTGACGGCCATGATCATGCCATCGCGGTGCACGACGGGTCGTTTGTGGGCGTAATAGATGTTCGGTAATTCGATGTTTTCGTCTGCGATGTATTGCCACACATCGAGTTCGGTCCAGTTCGAAATGGGAAATGCACGAATGTGTTCGCCGGGGCGATGCCGCCCGTTGTACAAACTCCACAGCTCTGGCCGCTGGTTCTTCGGGTCCCATTGACCGAATTCATCACGAAAGCTGAACACTCGCTCTTTGGCGCGCGCCTTCTCTTCATCTCGTCGTGCTCCGCCGAACATTGCGGTGAACTTGTGCTCTTCGATGGTGCGCAGAAGTGTGGCGGTTTGCAAACGGTTTCGACCTGCATTCGACTTCGGATCTTCGAACACCCGTCCTGCATCGATGTCGTCCTGAACCGAGCCGACGATAAGTCGTGCACCAATGTCGGCCGCAAGCCAATCACGAAATGCGATGACCTCTGGAAAGTTTTGACCCGTGTCGATATGCACCAACGGGAACGGCAGCCGAGCGGGCCAAAACGCCTTACGCGCAAGGTGCACCATGATGATGGAGTCTTTGCCACCGGAGAACAGCAACGCTGGTCGCTCCATGGTGGCTGCCACTTCACGCATGATGTGGATCGACTCGGCCTCAAGTGCCTTGAGATGGCCTAGTTCGTACTTTGTCGCCACGCCAGAATTTTACTCGCAAGTTGGGCAATCACGACACCGATAGCTGCCCCTACCAACCAGCCGACGAGCACATCGCTGAGCCAATGCACTCCCAGAACAAGCCGCGCAACTCCAGCCACACAGGCAAATGTAATCAGAGCGATATCAAGTGCTGTCCACCTTCGCTGACTTTCACTCATGAGCGAACGCACGGTCAGTATCGATGCAACGAGTGCGGCGGCACTCGCAGTGTGACCGGACGGCAGCGAAGCGCTGGTTGCTTCGACAAGTTGTTGCGACACTTCAGGTCGCTCACGACTCACCACATCTTTGAGAATCGCAACTGCCACTGCGTTCACTGCGACTGACACCGGAACTGCAAGCGGAAGAAGCGATGATCGCGCTCGTACGAGCCACACCAGGCCGACGATGATGGCGACCCCCAGCAACATCTCAGATGAGCCATAGGTGTCCAAGAACTTGGAGATGTCGACCAACCAGCCTGGCCGATGCCCGATGAAGAACTCGTGAACACCCGAGTCAATTGAGCCGAGGACCTCTGCAGGTGCCGTCACGTTCAAATGCTGTGTCAGAGGAACCACCGTCAATGACCGTAGTTCCGTGTTGCCGGACAACTGAGGAATGGACAACAATGACCCTTGTGGCTGGGGAAGTGAATCGGGAAAAACTCTCGGCAAGCGTTGACGTCGTCATCGTCGGAGCCGGATTCGCCGGAATGTACATGGTGCACAAGTGTCACGAGCTTGGCCTCAGCTGTCTTGCCATCGAGAAAGGTGACGACGTCGGAGGCACGTGGTATTGGAATCGCTACCCAGGCGCCCGATGTGACGTACCCAGTCTCGAGTACTCGTATCAGTTCTCGGAAGAGCTACAACGCGAATGGCACTGGAGCGAGAAGTACGCCACGCAACCAGAGATCTTGCGCTACGCACAGCATGTTGCCGAGCGATTCGACCTGAAGCGAGACATGGTGTTCGAGACCACCGTCACCCATGCGGCGTGGAACGATGACACATCCTCGTGGTGCGTCGACACCGACAGGGGCGACACAGTGCACGCACAATTTCTTGTGATGGCGACAGGTTGTCTCTCATCAGCGAACAAACCCCGCTTCCCCGACGACGAGACATTTCGGGGCGAGGTGTACCACACCGGTTCATGGCCACACGAGGGTGTCGACTTCACCGGCAAGCGAGTGGCTGTTATCGGCACCGGCTCATCGGGCCTTCAGTCCATTCCGCTCATCGCCGAACAAGCATCTCACCTCACAGTGTTTCAACGAACAGCCACGTACTCGGTGCCAGCGAACAACGGCCCGAACGATGCGGACTACGAAGCCAAAGTCATGGCAGACATTGCCGGCTTTCGCGCACGGAATTCGGCCACCCGAAGTGCCTTTGGTGGCGACTTTCCTTCGAATGAAGTGAGTGTCTTCGATGTGGACGATGACGAGCGTCATCGCATGCTTGAAGAGCGCTGGGACTCAAGTGGGTTGCTGTTTCTCGGCGCATTCAACGACGTACTCATGAGTGACACATCTAATGAAGCCGTCGCCGAATTTGTGCGCGAGAAGATTCGCGGAATCGTCAAGGACCCCGAAGTTGCCGAGAAGTTGGCACCGCGCCAGACCATCGGATGTAAACGCTTGTGTCTTGACACCAACTATTACGCCACATTCAATCGGGACAACGTCACACTGGTCGACATCAGTGACGCGCCTATTGATCGGCTCACTTCAAACGGAGTCGTTACTGGTGCTGTCGAGTATGAGGTCGATGTCATCGTGTACGCAACAGGCTTCGACGCGATGACCGGCTCATTTCTCAAGGCCAACATTCACGGACGTGGTGGTCTTCCGCTGACCGAAGCATGGAGTGCGGGTCCGCTCACCTACCTCGGCCTGAACTCACATGGGTTTCCCAACATGTTCTTGGTGACCGGCCCGGGAAGTCCATCTGTCCTCACGAACATGATTGTGTCCATCGAGCAACATGTGAACTGGGTTGGTGAGTGCATCGCACACATGCGCAGTAATGGTCACCGCATCATCGAAGCACAAGAGCAGGCGCAGGCTGATTGGGTTGCATACGTCAACATGATCGCCGGATACACACTGTTCCCCACGTGCAATTCGTGGTATCTCGGGGCCAATGTGCCCGGAAAACCGCGCGTGTTCATGCCGCTCCTCGGATATTCCGATTACGTGGCTCGGTGCGAACAGGTTGCATCAACCGGTTACGCGGGCTTCCAGCTCTCGGCCTGAACTGCCCGCGCCGACGGGTTGCGGCTATCGCCAAGTGGCGTGGGACAATGCATACGTGACGATTTCACCCTTGTTTGATTCGGCCGCCTGGGATGAGGTGGCGGGATTCGCGTTCTCCGACATCACCTATCACCGTGCAAAAGCCCACGGAACTGTTCGCATCGCGTTCAACCGACCAGAGGTGCGCAATGCGTTTCGACCAAAGACAGTCGATGAGCTCTACACCGCTCTCGACCACGCCCGCATGACAACTGATGTGGGGTGCGTGCTGCTCACCGGCAACGGGCCTTCCCCCCGCGACGGTGGTTGGGCTTTTTGCAGCGGTGGCGACCAGCGCATCCGTGGCAAGGACGGCTACAAGTACGCCGAAGGTGAGAGTGCAGAGTCAATCGACGTTGGCCGTGCTGGACGTCTGCACATTCTCGAAGTACAACGTCTCATTCGTTTCATGCCGAAGATTGTCGTGTGCGTCGTGCCGGGCTGGGCAGCTGGCGGTGGTCACAGTCTCCATGTCGTGTGCGACCTCACTTTGGCGAGTCGCGAGCATGCGCGTTTCAAACAAACTGACGCGGATGTCGCATCATTCGATGGTGGATATGGCTCGGCATACCTCGCGCGGCAAGTCGGACAAAAGTTTGCACGGGAGATCTTCTTTCTCGGTCGCGAATACAGTGCAGATGAAGCACACCGAATGGGAATGGTCAATGAAGTCGTTGCCCATGCAGACCTCGAGAAAGTCGCGCTTCAGTGGGCGGCCGACATCAACGGAAAAAGTCCGACTGCACAACGCATGTTGAAGTTTGCCTTCAATCTCATCGACGACGGCTTGGTCGGGCAACAAGTGTTCGCCGGCGAAGCCACTCGCCTTGCGTACGGCACAGATGAAGCCGCCGAGGGGCGCAACTCATTCCTAGAAAAGCGCGACCCTGACTGGTCCGCTTTCCCGTGGATGTTCTGACCAACCCCTGACACAACACGCAACCCGAGGAGTAGTCAGTGATTGTTCGCGTGACCGCCACCGACGACTCGCGGCTCGATGCATTTCGCTGGCGTGACCGGCAACTCGCAAGTCGCATGGAACGCGAAGAAAAAGTTGGTGCGGGTTTGTTCGTTGCCGAGGGAGACCTCGTCGTAGAACGCGCACTTCATGCAAAGTGTGTCCCAAGCGCACTGCTCCTCGCAGAGGACATGCTCGAGCGGTTTGCACAACTTGTTTCAGCCGACGTACCACTCTTCGTCGGCGACGACGACCTTCGACGCGAAGTCACCGGGCTTGGAGTTCCGCTCTCCGTTACAGGTCTTTTTCGACGGCCAGCTCGAATGTCGGTCGACGACGTCGCGTCGACTGCCACTCATGTGGTGGTGCTCGAAGCCGTTGACAACCCCACAAATGTTGGTGCCATCATTCGAAGTGCCGCCGCGCTCGGTTGGCACGCGTTGATTCTTGATCCGACGAGTTCTGACCCCCTTGCCCGTCGCTCCTTACGCGTCTCGATGGGGACGGCATTGTCGTTGCCTTTCGCGCGAAGCGAGAGAGGCAACGACCTTGTGGAGCAGCTTCATAGTCGCGGCTTCACATGCGTGGGCATGTCCCCCGGTCTGCAGGCACATGACATCGACAAGTGGCGCCCATCAAGCGACAAGATTGCCCTCTTTCTCGGAAGCGAGCGATTAGGGCTAGCTGAACAAACGATGAGCACGCTCGATGCGATAGTTCGTATCCGCATGCGCGAAGGCATTGACTCGCTGAATGTTGGTGCAGCGGCGGCTATCGCGCTTCACACATATGCGCCAGCCTGACAGTTCACTGATTTCGTAGATGCTCTGCGGCGTTGGTGACATATAGAACGAAGTCGGCACGAACTGCGTCGCGAACCTCGTCTGGAAGCGAAACTGCGGCGGTCTCGATTGCCGCCACCATGTGCAGAAGCCAGCGATCTCGCTCGCGCTCACCGATGACATACGG
>Ga0169931_10000119_pt1 | contig 117704 bp, 82 predicted proteins | sample Kivu_15m_20L_FD_129675 | JGI IMG/M metagenome (GOLD analysis project Ga0169931, IMG submission 129675) | Freshwater microbial communities from Lake Kivu, Western Province, Rwanda to study Microbial Dark Matter (Phase II) - Kivu_15m_20L... | ecosystem: Environmental > Aquatic > Freshwater >... | reverse complement strand
TATGTTTCAGCGGATGGCCATTCCATCCAAATGACCCTCATTCCCAGCGTGGTGGAGTTCATCGGTTACGATGAATCTCCGTTCCGCAACAGCGCCCAAGGCGGGGCGGGCAACACGCTCGGCGCTGCCCAGAGCTTTGACCAACCCCTTCCGCGGGTTCGCCTCCGCCAAGTTGTGACCTCCGTCAATGTCTGGGACGGGCAGACGGTGGTGTTGGGCGGGTTGATTTCCGACAATGTCTCGACCCGCCGGGACAAGGTTCCCGTGCTCGGTGATGTGCCGGTGCTCGGTCGTTTGTTCCGCAGCGAGTCCTCCGTCAAGACCAAGAAGAATCTGCTGATTCTGGTCACGCCGACGATCATCGACCCTGCCGGTAAACGGGTCCATGATCCGAATAATCTGCCGTTCGATCCTTCCGCCATTCCGCCCGTGGCCAATCAGCGCTGATTCGCTGATCGAGGACCGCAAGTGAACCGGCCAACAATCGCCGAACACAAGTGTGACTATGCCGAATATGAAGCCAAACCCGGGGATTTCCGTTCCGCGGACCTCGTGGGCTGCCGCCCCGGTGGCAGCGGCGCTAGCGATCGGGTCCGTTCTCACCATCAACGCCACCGCAGATTTCGCGGCGGCAGGTGGTGAATACCGCCCGGCTGGAACCCTCAAGGGCGACCAGATCTATCCTGCCTTGGCATTGAACTCCGCCGGCGGCGTCGTGCTCTGGGAAGACAATACCGACGGTGACGGACAGGGAATCCGGGGACGGCTGCTCGGCAGCCAATACTCCGGTCTGACGGATCCCTTCAATGCCAACACGACCGTCGGCGGTGATCAGGAGCGTCCCGCGGTCACGACTCTGGCAGACGGCAGCTATTTCCTGGCCTGGCAATCGGGCAAAAAGGGAAGTCAGGCCATCGTCGGACGGCACCTCGGTCGGAACGGTGTTTTCCTCGGGGCCGAAACGGCAATTTCCGGACCCGGTGACCATCGGGGCGTCAAACTTGCGGCCCTCAACGACGGCTCCGTTGCAGCCGTTTGGGTAACTCGTTCTTCCGGTGACACGATGGACGAAGTTTCGCTGGCCATCGTATCGGGCGACGGTTCTGTCGGTCAGGCCCGGACGGTGAACCAAGTCTCCGCGTTCAACCAACGCGACGCTGCGGTCGCCGTGTCCGTTGACCAGCGCATCTTGGTGGCCTTCGCGAGCGAATCGGTTGGGGCGGTGGCGACCGCTTCGGTCAAGGCGCGCCTGTTCGCGAAGGATGGCAATCCGCTCGGGAATGAATTCCTGATTTCGCAGGGTTCTGCTCCTTCCGCGGCACCTTCGGTGTTGGCTACCAAATCCGGTTGGCTGGTGGCTTGGAGCCAATTTGATTTGGAAGACTTTGCGACCGGTTGGGACGTGGTTTGCCAGTCTTTCAGGGCGAATGGGGCCCCTGCTGCGCCCGCAATTCCGGTCAACACGAAGACCAAAGGCACCCAGATCAAGCCGGCTCTTTCCGCCGCCGGCGACGATGTGCTCGTTTCCTACGAGAGCGAAGGGTTGGATGGATTCAGCAACGGCATCGGTGCCCGGCTGTTCACTGCGGCCGGAGCTCCGGCGGGAGACGAATTCGCAGTGAATTCAATCACTCGCGGCGATCAGGCGAACCCCGCTGTGGGAAGCGACGCCGCCGGGAAATTCCTGATTGTTTGGACCAGTTTCGACAGCGCGGCGAATGGTCTCGAAATCAAAGGTCAACGTCTGGTGCGCTCGCAGGCACCGCTGACAGCTCCGAGCGCGCCCTTTGTGATCGCCTCCTCCTCCAGCCGCTTGCAGGTCTCCTGGCCGGCACTGGATGGCCTGGCGGTGACGCGGTTTGAAATCACCGTCGATGGGGGAACGGTTCCAATCACCACCACGGAAAACTTTGTTTCGCTCAGTGGCTTTGCACCGGCCAGCACTCACACCGCGCGTGTCGCCTATGTCCTTGCCGATGGCCGCAAGTCGCCGGCTTCGGCCGAGGTGTCCGGCACGACTTGGGGTGCCGATGACAACGCCGACGGACTTCCGGACGACTGGCAGGCGAAATACTTTGGGGCCAATCCCAACGTGTGGCCGCTTCCCTCCGCGGACAGCGATGGCGACGGGAGGTCCAATCGCGAAGAGTTCCTGACCGGAACGTCCCCGATTGAACGGGCCAGCAGTCTCCGCACCGCGCTGACACTGACGCCCGTGGGCAGGAAGCTCAGTTGGAGCACTGTCCCCGGTGCCCTCTACCAGATTCAATCCTCCGCCGACATGTCCACTTGGAATGATCTTGGCGGCAAACGCCTGGCCACGGGTTCGGAAGACTTCGCGATCATCGATTCGGCCAACGACAGCTCCTATTTCAGAGTCAACTTCCTCCGCTAATATGCTCAAACGCCTGGCAGCATCGGTTCTGATCTTGGCCGCCGCACTGACGCCCCGGGAGGCAACCGCCTTCTCCCTGCTGGGGCCGTTCGATGCGCAGTATCAGACTCCGGATATCGGATACGGAATCAATCGCATCATCAACGCCCGGGAACAGGATTTGGGCGGACCGATGAACTTGGAGGAGGAATACCGGTGGCAGTCCCCGATCCTCGTCTACGGATTCGACATTACGTTCGCGGAATACTTCGGGCCGGCTGGCATGGCCGCGGTGGACGCCGCCGTCAAGGTGCTGAACGACCTTCCCCGGGCCTCGGATATGTCGCCGGAGTTGACCGAGTTTCCCCTGGAGACTGTCCGCTACAACTACACCGCCCAGCAGCTTCGGATCATTGACGTCAAGTCGCTCGCCTTGTCGGCAATGCTGGAGCAGTTGGGCATGGCGGCCCCGGAACGGTATACCTACACCCTGCGCTCCCGCATTGAGGAGGATGGCGATGTGAACTACACCACCATCCAACGAAACTATTCGCCGATTCCGGTGAACCCATCCGCTGCGCCCAACCTTTGGCGCTACACCTATTCGCCTTTCGTCAACGGCACACTCTACACCTATCACATCCGCCATTTCCGTCCGCCACCGACTGAATTCTGGGATGCCCAAGACATTGCCCTCGACGTGGCGAACCCGCGGGTAAGCGTTGTCGGCTACACGGGAACGCAGGCTGGTCTGGTGGATCCGCGCATTTTCAACCAGCTCTACCCAGGGGGCTTGTCGCCGGGCAGCGGACTCTTTTTCACCGGCTTGACGCGGGACGACGTGGGAGCGTTGCGTTATCTGCTGCATCCGGCTCGGACCAATGCCGAAGTCACTCCTCCAGGGGCCTTCCGGGGGCGTCAGGTGACAACTCCGACCGTCGTGGATACTCGCCGGGACGGGACCCCGTGGCAGATATATGTGCCGATTGCGGTGACCACAACCAACGCCACTGGCGGCGGGCCAACGATTGGAACGAACGTCGCTTTGGTTAGCCCCGCCCACCGCGCCGGCGTCAATAAGGTCAGCTTTGTCCGTTTGGACGTAGATTCCTTCCTCGGGCGCTTCATTGAGCCCCTGATTGTGCGCTATCCGGAAACCGTTTGGGACCCGACCACCCGTCGCTACGTGACGCAGTCGGTGGAACGGCAACTTTCGCAGCCTGATCTGCTCTTCTCCGCGGCTGATTTGGGAGTGTCACCCACTGGGGGCTTCCCCTACGTGTTTTCGCGACAGCTGGGGTTCGTCGACAATTCCCAGATCAATACTGCCAGTGGGAATCCGGCGGCCGGTCCGGGCAATGTCCTTCCGGGTCAGATTACCCTGAACAAACTCGGTCCCTGGTCGATCAACGTGAACGAGACCCGCGAGGAACAGGGATTCAACGGCTACATCTTTGGTTCGTTTGACGGAACCACGAACGCTCCGGTGGTCTTCCCCCAAGGGGTTGATGCCTTTGAACTCGAACGGCGCCTATTCGGAAGCAACTAGCCAACTCACGCACTGGATGAACATGAAGTTCAGGTTTCTGCTCTTTCTGCTCGCCGTCCTCTCCCTGAGGACCGCCGCCGCTCCGGCACTCTCGATTGTCACGGACGGCCCGAATCTGCCACAGATCAATGCCTTGGTGTGGACCAACCGCGGAGAGTTGTGGGTCACCAATTTCAACGTTTACGAGACCCAAAACACCGTCCGTTACGTCAATCTCGGCCAACTGAGCGCCTATCCCGGATTCCGTTTCGAAACCGTTGATGACGCCGGATTCCGTCGTCCTGCCGCGGATTTCATCAACCGGGGGCTGCTGCTGTCCGAAGAGGTGGAACTGACGTCCAATCTCACGATTGGCGATGCCGGTGATTCCAGCCATCCACTCTACGGCGGTCATATCTCAATTTGGGCGACCAATATCGTCAACCGGGGCCCAATTCTGGGGGCCTTTTCCGGTGACATCCGGATTCGCGGAGAAAATGTGGACCTCCAACGGAGCGGGATTGGCAATGGCGCGTTGGAATACAGTTCGTTTGAGAATTTCGACCTCCTCGGTGCTCGTTTCGGAGGAATTAATACCCGTCCGTTGCTTAATTTAACGTTCGCGGTCACACAGCCGTTCTATTTTCAGGAAATCGGAGTCGAGGAGATTTGGTGGCAATACGGCGACATGCGGGTTGATTATCTGGGCAGTTTCGGAGATCCGCGCTTCACGGGCCTGACCGAGGAGACTCCGTATGGTCCCGCCCCCATCCAGCCTGTCTTCACCAATCCCTTCGACATCACCACGCAGTTCGGCGATGGGCGAGTGGCAATGGGAGGATTCTACCGGGTCTTCTGCCAGACCAACCAGGTCAACCCCACGAACAAAGTGGTTGAAATCGCCTTTGTCGAAGTGCCGGACACCAATGTCTGGGTGGACGTCAGCTGGGTGGCTGGCCCCAACGCACCCGACAATCCCCAGAAGATCGCCTTCATCCGGTTCTCGACCTTTGGAACCAATACGGTGACTGCCACCGCAGAGACGAACTCGCTCGTGATTGTGGACAGCTATGCTGCGGATCCGGTGCCGACCCTGCTCAACAACGTTGAGTTTGAGCGCCTCTTCCAGCCGACCAACATTTTCATGTTTCGCGCCTACAACATGGATGTGACCACTCCGATTGTCGGTTCAGGGACAAATGCCGACTTTTTCCCCGAGATATTCACCCAATGGATCGACGACGACAACGGGGCACCATCCCCGGGCATCACCATGACCAATGGGGTCAATCCGGGCGCTACCACCAACGGATACGCCACCTGGGCCGGATCGGTGAACAGCATGCCCTCTCGCGTGCCGGTGTCGGTCCGGACCGGAGAGCCATTCGAGGTCATTAGCGGCGGACAGTTCCTGTTTGGACTGGGAACCCGACCATTGGAAAAGGCATCGCTGACGAATTTCGCCGGTCGCGTCTCTGTGGACGCCAAAAACCTGAATCTCAATCGGGCCCGTTTGCAGGCCCGGGGCGCCCTCACCATCCGCACGGACAATTTGGTGGATTCCCGCAACGCCGCCTTGGAAGCACCAATCCTCAGCTTGGACCTCAATTCGACCAACGAGCTTGTCGTCCAGAATCTGATCCGGGGCCAGAGCGCCGTTCTTGGCGGCGATTTCTACGTCCTCAGCCTGTCCTTCAGCAATTTCTTCACCGCCACCAACGCGGCCACTGGCGGAACGCCAGTGGATACCGATGGAGATGGCGTCAACGACGGTTGCGACACCGATGGTGACGGCGTGGCGGATGTCGTCGGCGATTGTCCGACGGATGCCGGAGGCGGTGACACCAACTTCAACGCCTTCTACCATGTGACGGTGGTGAACTCCACCATCAGCGGGGTGCAGCGTCAGTTCGTGGACAGTTTGATCCTCCGGGCGAAAGAGGCGAAACTGGTGGACAATGCCCCCATCCAGAAGGAGCTGAAGGTCTTTTCTGAGAAATTCACGGTGGAGGGCGAACTCATTGGGTATGGGAAAACCAACCTGAATGCCGCCGACATGCCCAACCTCAAGAATCTGACGGTTAACGGTCCCGCCGGATCGATCAAATTCTCCGGGGCAGCCAACATCGGTCTCGACCGACCCGAAGGCATTGAGACGATTGCAAACAGCGGCACAATCGCGGCGTCCTCCCTCAACGTGAAAGCGGGCGAGTTGTCCTCGGCAGGCTTGCTGGCCGGAGTGGGCGGCCAGCTCACGGTTCAGGCGGGCAAGCTGACCTCGACCGCCGACAGCAAGCTGGAAGCGCGGTTTGGGCTGACGCTGGAAGGTGGCGACCTCCAACTGGCAGGGGAAATCACCTCGGGCAAGGAACCAGCCCCGGGTATAACCGGGTTGGGCATCATCACCATCAACACGGCGGACCGACTGGTTGATGGCGGCACTGGCGCCGGCGTTACCCTGAACACCGACGTCGGTATTTCGATCGCGACCAAACCTACCACATCCGATCTTCAGGCCTCCACGCTGAAGGTCGTGGTGCCCCCCATCTCGGAGGCTGAAGTTGTTTGGGCCGGCGATGATTTGGGAGCGACGGAGGCCGGCTACGCGAACAATTTGGCTTTGGGAACGCTGTCACTTGATGCCGGCAATTTGGCCTCCATCACCTTCCGCGGTGCGGGTGAGCGGAAAGCGATCTATTGCCGGCGCTTGGAGCTGTCCGATGTGGTGGTCGGCACCCTTGAGGACATGCTCAATGTGGAATCGTCGATGACGATCTACTTCTCCTCGACCAGCGACAACATCAGCGCGCCGGTCCTCGACGGGTTCATCACGATGGGCGGCGGCAAGCTGGTTTATGTGCCCACCGAGGCGGCCGGCGGTCTTTCCGCCAAGGCTTCGCTGAGCGAAAACGGCCGCGCGATTCGCATCAACTGGACCGCCCGTGCCGGCGCCTCGTATGAGGTCCAAACCCGTCCTTCAATCGCGGCCCAGTGGGTTGCCAAAAAGGTGGTCACCAACGGCCAGAGCAAGTCGCAACTGATGCAGTTTGAAGAGGCGATTCCGGAAGGTTCCGGCGCCCAATTGTATCGGATCCTTGCGCGCTGATCCCACCGGCCCGGACACTGATCAAACATAGTCAGCACAGGAGTCCGGCCATGGCGGCCGGATTCTTCGTTTTGACCGCCGGCGGCCGGCCGCATCGGCCGCTCCCCTGAAACACTATGCAGCAAACCAGCGACCTCAGAGTCCTCAGCACCAACCGGCTCCTGCCGCCGGCCACACTCAAGCGCAGCGTGCCCATGTCCGAGCGGGCGAATCAGACCGTGGTCGGGGGCAGGCAGGCAGTTCAGCGTATCCTGGCCCAGCAGGATCGCAGGCTTCTTGTGGTGGTGGGGCCGTGCTCAATCCATGATCCGACAAGCGCCCTGGAGTATGCACAGCGGTTGGCGGTCCTCCGGACGCAGGTGGAGGATCAGTTTCTCCTGGTGATGCGGGTCTATTTTGAAAAGCCGAGAACTACCATCGGCTGGAAGGGACTGATCAACGATCCGGCGCTGGACGGCACGTGTGATGTCGACCGTGGCCTTGGCATCGCCCGGAACCTCCTCGCCCAGATCAATGAATTGGGCCTGCCGGCGGCGACCGAATTTCTGGATCCGATCATCCCGCAGTTCATTGCGGACTTGGTGACTTGGGCGGCCATCGGCGCGCGGACCACGGAAAGTCAAACCCACCGGGAGATGGCGAGCGGCCTGTCGATGCCGGTCGGCTTCAAGAACGGCACTGACGGTTCGCTGCAGACCGCGGTGGACGCGATGCTCTCCTCCCGACACCCGCATCATTTCCTGGGTATCGACCAGGACGGGGCCGTCTCGGTGGTCCGCACGACGGGAAATCTCGATGGTCACGTCGTGCTCCGGGGCGGAAGGGGACTGACGAATTACGATCCGGCGAGCATCGCCGGGGCTGCGGCCCAGCTCCGCAAGGCTGGCCTGCCGGAAGGCCTGATGGTGGATTGCTCGCACGCGAACTCCGGCAAGCAGCACGCGAAGCAGGAGGAGGTCTGGCAGAGCCTCATCGCGCAGAAAATGGCGGGCTGCCCGCCGCTGATGGGTGTGATGCTGGAGAGCCATCTGTTCGAGGGCAACCAGCCCATGCCCCAAACGCCCGGGGACCTCAAATACGGCGTCTCCCTGACGGACGCCTGTCTCGGCTGGGAAACCACCGAGCGCATGCTGTTGGAAGGTGCCCAGCGTCTGCGGGAAACCGGGTGCCGAGCCGGTTGAGGCAGGCTTCGCTTTCCCGCACATCGTCTCGGCCCGGCCCCTTGAGACGTTTCCGCCATGGGCGGGTCGAAGATTCTGGAACCTAAACCGAAGGCGAACCGCCGCGTTGGGATCGCCTTAAGGGTGCTGGATGGGTGGCCCAAGCGACGGAATTGTTCGCCGGCTTGCGAGTGCAAGCCGGTCACTGCCTATGTTGCAGTTGCGGCCAATTCAGGCCTTGGCCACCAGTTGGCGGAGGACGTAGGGCAGGATGCCGCCGTGCTGGTAGTATTCGATCTCGATAGGGGTATCGATGCGGCAGCTCACGGGCACAAACTCTACAGAGCCGTCCTTGCGGGTAATTTTCAGCGTCAGTTCCTGCTGCGGTTTCACGGCGGGGCTGAGGCCGACGACGTCGTAGGTCTCGGTGCCGTCGAGTTTAAGGGACTGCGCGGTGGTGCCTTCCTTGAACTGGAGCGGGAGCACGCCCATGCCGACGAGGTTGCTGCGGTGGATGCGCTCGAAGCTCTGGGCGACGACCACTTTCACGCCGAGCAGGTTGGTGCCCTTGGCAGCCCAGTCGCGGCTGGAGCCAGTGCCGTATTCCTGGCCGGCGATGACGATGAGCGGCGTGCCCTTGGCCTGGTAGGCGATGGACGCGTCGTAGATGGACGTCTTCGAGCCATCAGGGCCGAAGGTGTTGCCGCCTTCCTCGCCGCCGAGCATCAGGTTTTTGATCCGGACGTTGGCGAAGGTGCCGCGGGTCATGATGCGGTCGTTGCCGCGGCGGCTGCCGTAGCTGTTGAAGTCGGCGAATTCGACGCCGTTTTCATCGAGGAACTTCCCGGCCGGGGAACTCTTCTTGATGGCGCCGGCGGGCGAGATGTGGTCGGTGGTGACGCTGTCGCCGAAGATGCCGAGGGCGCGTGCGCCGTTGATGGGCTGGATGACGCCGGGGGTGAGCGCGAAGTTCGTGAAGAACGGCGGCTCCTGGATGTAGGTGGACTGGCGGTCCCACTCGTAAACGTTGCCGACGCTGGACGGGATCTCGTTCCACTTCGGGTTCTGCGAGGCGAAGTCGGTGTAGAGCTTGCGGAAGACCTCGGGCTTGAGCGCGGCCTGCATGGCGTCGCGGACTTCGCCGAGGGTGGGCCAGATGTCCTTGAGGAAGACGGGGCCGTTCTTGCCGTCGCCGAGGGCTTCGGTGGTCAGGTCCTTGTCCACGCGGCCGGCGAGCGCGAAGGCGACGACGAGCGGCGGCGACATGAGGAAGTTGGCCTTGATGTTCTGATGAACACGGGCCTCGAAGTTGCGGTTGCCGGACAGGACGGAGGCGGCGACGAGGTCATTCTTCACCACGGCGTCCTCGATCTTGGCGTCGAGCGGACCGGAGTTGCCGATGCAGGTCGTGCAGCCGTAGCCGACGGTCTGGAAGCCGAGCTGGTCGAGGTAGGGCGCGAGGCCGGTCTTGTTCAGGTAGTCGGTGACGACGCGGCTGCCGGGGGCTAGGGAGGACTTCACCGCGGGATTCACGGTCAGGCCTTTTTCAACGGCCTTCTTGGCCAACAACCCGGCCGCGAGCATGACGCTGGGGTTCGACGTGTTGGTGCAGCTCGTGATGGCGGCGATGAGGACGGAGCCGTGGCCGACCTTGGTGCCGGCGACTTCGGCCTTCACGGTCGCGAAGTCCTCGGCCTTCTTGCCAAAGCCATTTTCCGTGACCGGCTTGCTGAACGACCCCACGAAGGTGTCCTTCAGGCTCTTCAGTTCGATGCGGTCCTGCGGACGCTTCGGGCCGGCGACGCTCGGCACGACGGTCGAGAGGTCGAGCTCGACTACGGTGGAGTATTCAATGTCGCCCTTGTTCGGAATGCCCCAGAGGCCCTGTGCCTTGTAGTAGTTCTCGTAGAGTTTGACCTGCTCCTCGCTGCGGCCGGTGGCGCGGAGGTAGTTGGCGCATTCGGCGTCGATGGGGAAGAAGCCCATCGTCGCGCCGTATTCGGGGGCCATGTTCGCGATCGTCGCGCGGTCCACCAGCGGCAACGCGGCGGCGCCGGGCCCGAAGAACTCGACGAACTTGCCGACGACCTTCGCCTTGCGGAGCAACTGCGTGACGGTCAGCGCCACGTCGGTTGCGGTCACGCCTTCGCGGATCGCACCGGTCAGGTGGACGCCCACGACATCGGGCGTGAGGAAATACACGGGCTGGCCGAGCATGCCGGCCTCGGCCTCGATGCCGCCGACGCCCCAGCCGACGATGCCCAGGCCGTTGATCATCGTGGTGTGGGAATCGGTGCCGACGAGCGTGTCGGGGTAATAGACGCTGCCCGCGTTGAGCACGCCCTTGGCGAGGTATTCCAGGTTGACCTGATGGACGATGCCGATGCCGGGCGGGACGACCTTGAAGGTGTCGAAAGCCTGCATGCCCCACTTGAGGAACTGGTAGCGCTCGCGGTTGCGGGTGAATTCCAGGTCGAGGTTCTTCTGAAAAGCGTCACCGGTGCCGGCGAAGTCCACCTGCACGGAGTGGTCCACCACGAGGTCCACGGGCACGAGCGGTTCGATGATCTTGGGGTTCTTGCCCAGCTTGGCCACGGCGGAGCGCATGGCGGCAAGATCGACCAGCAGCGGCACGCCGGTGAAGTCCTGGAGCACGATGCGCGCGACAACGAACGGGATCTCGGCGGTGCGGGCCTCGGTGGCCTTCCAGTTGGCCAGCTCCTTCACGTTCGCTTCCTGCACCTTCAGCCCGTCGCAATTGCGGAGGACGGATTCCAGCACCAGCCGGATGGACACGGGCAGCCTGGAGATCGGGCCGACGCCGGCCTTTTCGAGGGCGGGCAGGCTGTAGAACTGGCCGGTCTGGCCGTTGCCGAGGTCGAACGACTGAAGGGTGCCGAAAAGGTTGTGCGGCGTGCTCATGTGCATGAATGAAAGGTGCGGTCCTGAAAAACCCGGGCGAAACTGCGGAAGCGAGCCGGTTCGGTCAAGAAACCGTCCCGTGGGGCGGTGGCCCGATCTGGATCCCTGCTCTTGCTCCTGCTCGGGGAATTCAAAGAGCAAGCGCGCGAGAACGCCTAGGACTGGGACGGTGTTCGCTGTCAAAGGCACCGGCGTCTCGCTGGAGCCGGGTCCATTGGGTGCACTCGCCCAGCGTCCGGCGGGTGGGGGCGCCTGCCGCACGGGGTGGGCGCCCGGGCGAATGTCCCACCGTGGATGAATTCTAGCCTATTGGGCCGGCTGCCCTTGTCCGGGAGGAGGGGCTGCGTCACCTTCCGACAGTCAATGGTGGCAGCGCAATCCCAGTTGGGCGGTTGGGACCGGTCACGACGTTCCGTCGTGACCGCGCTGGTGGTTTCCATCCTGCTGCACGCCTACGTCTGGTTAATGGCCGTCCTGATCGACCGTGCGTTTGTCCGCGGTTGGCTGCCGGCGTGGCTGCAGCCGCTGGTGCAGCCCGCGCAGGCGCTGCTGGCCAAGACTCCGCCTCCGGCAGCGGCCGAACCGCCCGCGGAGCAATGGACCGAAATCCCGCTCCAGTTCATCGAGGTGGATCCGGCTCTGGCCACGGCCGAACTGCCCAAGGAAGCCAAATACACCTCGACGGCGAACACGTTGGCCGCCAATCCCAATCCCGCGAAGGAGATCCGCGCCGATCCGCGCATCGAGGGCTTCCGGGAAGACTCGCTGAAGACCTTCGATACCCTGAAGCCCGCCGAAAAGCCGGTCCCCGCCCAGCCGAAGCGGGCCATGGACCAGGAAACCGTGGCCGTGCCGGTGCAGGCCCCGAAATCGGCGCAGCAGTCGCGGGACGCCCGCGAGGAAAAGGGCGTTCGTCCCGGTGAAACGCTCCTTGCCAAGGTAGATCCCCGGTCCGACCTGCTGAAGCCGCAGGAAGGCCAGACCGCCCAAGCGGCGGAGCCCGCCCAAGCCGAGCAGCGTCCGCGCTACAAGAAGGTGGCCGAGGTGCGCCGGGACAAGGGGATGCTGGTGGGGGAGCGGATGAAGCTGAACGGCAACGTGGCGCGCACGGGGATCGACTCGTCGCTCGACGTGAAGGCGTCCCCGCTGGGTGATTACAACTACCGGCTCGTGCAGGCTGTGCAGGAGCGCTGGTATCAGCTGCTCGACGAACGGAAGTTCGCCCTCGAACGCACCGGCAAGGCGGTCATCAAGTTCAGCCTGCATCAGGACGGCTCCGTCAGCGACGTGCGGACGGACAGCAGCACTGTCGGCGACACGCTGTCATTCCTGTGCGAACTCGCCATCATGCAGCCGGCTCCGTATGGCAAATGGCCTTCCGAAGTCCGGCGCCTGATCGGTCGCGATACGCTCGAAGTCACTTTTACGTTCAACCATTATTGAGATGTTTGCCTGGATTGTTGATGGAGGGCCCTTCATGTGGCTGCTCCTTGTGCTGTCGGTGGTGGCGGTCACGTTCATCCTCGAGCGGGGCTGGGCACTCCGGCGTTCCAAAATCATGCCGCCCGGGCTGATGGCCGCCATGGAGACCGCCGACGACCGGCAACTGCGGGGCGCGTGCGCGGCGTCGCCCTCGCCCTTGGGACGGCTGATCACCGGCGTGTTGGACCATCTGCCGTGGCCCAAGGACGAAAACGTCAGCGCCCTCGAGGTGCGGGCCCGGCAGGAGGTCGCACAGATGGAACGCGGTCTCGTGATCCTGGAAATCATCGTCGGCATCGCGCCGCTGCTGGGCCTCGTCGGAACGCTATACGGCATCATCCCGCTCTTCTCGGACTTCGGCAAAGCCGTCTCCGGCGACAATGCCCTGCTGGCCAAAGGCATCGCCGCGGCCCTGAACAAGACGCTCGCCGGGCTGCTGGTGGCGGTGCCGGCGCTGGTGGCGTGGAGCTATTTCAACAAGAAGGTGGAAACGCTCGCGGTGGAACTGGAGGGGCTCTGTGACGCGCTGATCCGACGGCATTACCTCTCCGGCTCGGCCGGCACGCCGGTCCGCCAACCGTCAAACCCGGCCGGCCAATGAAGTTCTACCCGCGGCGCCGGCGTGCGGCCCCGGCGGTCATCATCATTGCGCTGATCGACGTGCTGATCGTGATGCTGGTGTTCATGATGGTGACCACCACGTTCAAGAACGCCCCGGCCGTGAAGGTCACATTGCCGGAGACCAGCGGCGCGCCAAAGGTCGGCGCCACGACGTCGCGCCTTCCGCTCGAGGTCTGGATCACGCCGACCAACGGCTACTTCGTGGGCTCGCGGCCGGTCACGTCCGACCAGCTCTTCCTGAGGCTCCGCGAGATGGCCACCAACGCCGCGGACACGAAGGTCGTCATCCGGGCCGACGGCGACTCCACCTGGCAGCAGGTCGTCAAGGTGCTCGACTACACCCGCCAGCTCCGCCTGACCAACGTGCAGGCCTACACCCGCGGCGAAAGCGGACGGTGAATGGGGGTGGTTACGCGAGGGCGCTCGCCGAATCGGGGCACCGAAAACTCCGGTTTTTTTCTGCCGCCGTTGCCGGGACATGATTAGCTCGGGCGTCATATGCGGCTCGAACAGCACGTGGAGTTTATCCGGGAACTGACCCGCCTGAGCGGTGACGTGATCCGGCCGTATTACGCCAACCGCACGGTGGGCCACGAGCTGAAGGCGGACGAATCTCCCGTGACCGTGGCCGACCGCCGGGCCGAGGAAGTGATGCGCCGGCGGATCCTCGAGCAGTTTCCCACGCACGGCGTGGTCGGCGAGGAACTGGGTTCGGTGAACGCCGAGGCGGAGTTCGTTTGGGTGCTCGACCCGATTGACGGCACCCGCTCGTTCATCACCGCCGTGCCGCTGTTCACCACGCTGATCGGCCTGCTGCATCACGGGCGCCCGGTGCTGGGTTGCATCCACCAGCCCATCCTCGCGCAGACCCTGATCGGCGACCGCCAGACGGCCGAGCTGAACGGGGAGCCGGTCCGCGTGCGTTCGATGGCGACGTTGGAGCAGGCCACGCTGCTGACCACCGATTCGACCTTTCCGGGCCGTTACCAGCCGGGAACCGGTTTCGCCCAACTGGCTGAAAAGGCCCGTTTATTCCGCACCTTCGGCGACGGTTACGGCTACCTGCTGGTGGCGTCGGGCTGGGCGGACATCATGGTGGATCCCATCTTGAACCCGTGGGACCTGCTGCCGTTGATCCCGGTCATCGAAGGTGCCGGCGGCAAGATCACCGACTGGCAGGGCCGTCCGGCCGACCAACCCGGCGTGAACTCCTGCGTGGCGAGTTGCCCGGAACTGCACGGGGAACTGATTGCGCGGCTGAATGCTTGCTAGGCCGCTATGGACGCGAAAAACACACCGAGGCCATTCAAGGAGTGGCGGACTGACAAGTTCGACCGCGCCGAAGACGCTGCCTACGCTTTTGGCTATCATCTCATTCACCATTGCCGCGCGGAGGCACTCAAGACGGTCGATGCTGCTGGTTACCCAACGAGTCCAGAGGAGTATCGTCGGCACGTCGCCGCCGCGGTTGATACGGCTCTTCACAACGTGATGAGCTTAGTCGAGGGCTTTTGGGCGACGCAGGCGGGCCCCGATCACCAAGTCAGCTACACGCTTTCTGTGTGTGTTAGCGACATGAGCGGGCAGCCAGTCGAGACGGTCGATATTTCCTCCGGGATTGATCTGCCTATTGGCTATTGGAATTGGAAAGATGGGGAGTTTCGATGACATGGCCCGCTGAGAAACTGCGCTCCCAAGTCATTGGGCCTGATCGAGAGTGAAGCCGAGGGCGGCCGCGGAGTGCTAAAGTCGGCGCTGGTCCGCGAAGGCTGCGCCCGTGGCAGTGAAGACCGAGTTTCTTCACCCCGGCGGTGTGAGGCAGTATTGGGTTTTTGCCGGCGAGACGCCGGCAGCACATTGAGTGGCATCTGAATCCGTCGATTCCCGCCCGAATGCCCTTTGCCAACCGCTTTCTCCGGCAGGCATCGTCCGCGCTGCGATGGCGTTTTCGTTTCGCTTTCTCGGTTCCGGCACCTCACAGGGGTTGCCGGTGATCGGCAAAGAATATCCGCCCGGATTCCTGACCAGCCCAAAAGACCTCCCTAGGGTCCAGCCATCCACGTCGAGTCGGCGAAGGCGCGCCCGCTCGTGGACACTGCGGCTTGGGCGATACCGAGGGAGGAGCTCTGAGAATCGCGTCCGCCTCGGTAGTGTCTGTCCTTCCCAAAGCCCTTTACCGGCGTCAGGTCAAAGGTCAGGCCTGATCACCGGGGCAGCCTCACGCCGCATAGCCGCCGGCGATATAGGACTGGAGTTGGTCAATCGTGGCTGCCTGGGTCCGCATGATCCAGTTCACGAGGTCGCCGATCGAAATGACACCCACCACGGTGCCGTCGTCCACCACGGGCAGATGCCGGATGCGTTTGTCCGTCATGAGCGCCATGCATTCGCCGATCGTGGCGCGGGAGGAAACCCGGTGGACCGCCGGAGTGAGAATCTCGCCCACCGGGGTGGAGCGGGAATTCTTTCCGTGCAGGCGAGGATCGCGAAGGCCTGCAACTGCCTGCTGTCGAGGGGACCTTTCATCAATGAACGGGCTTCATCCAAACCAACTGAAGTTTGCGGAGCACTCATCCGGCCAAGTTCGGCAAACGGCACCAACATCGCTTGTCGGAACATAGTTGAGGTTATGACTGCCCGAAATCGCACAGTGCTTTCCCGGGAACCCCGCCTCCGGGTTCGTCCCAGGCCCAGCAGGATCGGGCCGAGGCAGACGGCGGAGGCGAAGGCGCCGATCAGGATGGCGATCTGCTGCCGCCGGGGCGTGCCGCCGACGAGGTAGCCGGTCTTCAGATCCTGCGAGGTGGTGCCGCCGTTGGAACAGGCGATGCACACCACCGCGCCGACGGACAGCGCGGTCACGTAGTAGCTTTTGCCCGTCCAGCCCATCGCCAGGAACGCTAGGCTGGTGAGCAGCAGCGTGGCGATGGTCATGCCGGAAACCGGGTTCGACGAGGAGCCGATCTCGCCGGTGAGCCGTGAGGAAACGGTGACGAAGAGGAAACCCAGCAGGACGATCAGCGCCGCGCCGAGGAGGTTCATGTGCAGCGGAGCCGCGAGGGTGATCGCCGCCAGCAGCACCACGATGCCGATGCCGACGAACTTCAGCGGAAGATCCTGCTCCGTGCGCGCGGAGCCGCCCTCGTGGGCGCTTTTCCGCATGTCCGTGAGGTCGGCGAGGCTGTGCTTGATGCCGTGCCAGATGGTGGGCAGCGCCCGCAGCAGGCTCACCAGGCCGCCCGCCGCCACCGCGCCCGCGCCGAGGTAGAGGATGTAGGCGCTGCGGATGCCGTTGTGATCCATCTCCGAGATCAGCGTGGTGCCCGGCGCGAAGGGCTCGGCAAGCCGGTCGCCGAAGAACTTGATCATGGGGATGAGCAGCAGGTAGCTGAGCGCGCCGCCCGCCGCCATGATGCCGCCGATGCGCGGGCCGATGATGTAGCCGACGCCGAGCAGTTCCGGTGAAATCTCCGCGGAGACGGAGCCAGACTTGAGCGGCGCGCCGAAGACCTTTTCGGGAACGTCCTTCCAGCCCTTGAAGGCGATGTTGGCGACCTTATAGGCCAGGCCGACGAGGAAACCGGCGAAGATGGTCCCGGCGCTGATGCCCGCGCCGAGGCCCTCGCGGCGATGGACCGGGTCGGCGGCGGCGCGCGACTCCTCGCTGGCCCCGGCCTTGAGCACCTCCGCGCAGGCCGTGCCCTCGGGGTATTTCAATTCACCATGCTGCTGGACGATCAGCGCCCGACGCAGCGGGATCATCATCAGGATGCCCAGCAATCCACCCAGCACGGCGACCAGCAGCACGCGGCTGATTTCGAGGTCGAAGCCGAGAATCAGGATCGCCGGCATGGTGACGCCGATGCCGAAGGCGATGGATTCACCGGCGGAACCGGCGGTCTGGGAGAGGTTGTGTTCGAGGATCGTGGCCTCGCGTCCGCCGAGCTTCGCCCAGACCTTGAACAGCGCGATGGAGATCACGGCGACCGGGATGCTCGCGCTGACGGTGAGGCCAACCTTGAGCGTGAGGTAAAGCGACGACGCGCCGAACACGATGCCCAGCAGCGTGCCGATGACGAGCGAGCGGACGGTGAACTCCCGCAGCGGGGACGAGGCGGGAATGTAGGGGCGGAAGGCAGGCTTGGCGTCGGCGGCCATGATGCCGGCGAGGTTGCCGGGAGCGGGCGGCGAGGGCAATGCCGGCGATGTGCTGCCGGCCTTCGGACTGCGTAGCCGGCAGCCAACGTTCCGGTTCTGAAAAAAAACGGGCCTGGGCGCTCACATACGTTGAGCGCCCAAGCCCGCGACCCGCCGCCACGCGGCGGCGGGAAAGGAGGAACGCGGCTCAGTTGCCGCCGTCCACGATGCGGTAGAAGCCGGTGTCGGCCGTGACGGGAGCCGTGTAGGTGCGGTCGTTGACGGTGGCCGCCGTGGTCCAGCCGGCGGCCAGGGTCGCGCGGTGCTCGACGCGGAAGGGCGGGGTGCCGCCGGTCCAGGTGAGCGTGAGTCCGCCCGCGCCGAGCGTGGGGGTGCTGAACACCGGCGGCGTGGCCACGACCGCGCCGATCTTCACGAGCTGGATGGCGTTGACGGCGGGCTGGTGCGTGTTGCCGACGGCGGTGGAATCCCACGTCACGGTGAGGGTGAACGTGCCGTCGGCCGCCGGCCGGGCGTTGTCGAAGAGGACGTAGTTGCCGACCGGCCGGCTGCCGGGGTTGATGCTGTCCATGCGCCGGTAACCCGGGGATTGCACGTAGGGCAGGCCGGTCTCCGCCTTGCCGTAGTAGGTCGGGTAGGTCGTCTGGCCGGCCAGCCCGAAGACCTGCTGGTAGTCGGCGGAGAAGTCGAAACCGAGGCTGTAAACGAGCACCTGGTAGTTGTCGGCCGGAACGCCGGCCAGCAGGAGGGTCTGGGGTTCCAGCGAGGCGCCGGCGGTGATGAAGCCCTGGAAGAGCGCGCCGTCGCCCGAGCCGGCCTGGTTCGCGCCGCTATACCACGTCTCGGTGAGCGCGGCGGTCAGCGTCACGGGGCTGGCGGCGCCGGCGGCGGTGCCGAGGGGCGCGGCGTCAAAAATCGCGCCGGTCAGGTTGTTCCAGTTTTCCTGCGGCACGACGCCGGCCACGTCCACCGCGCTGAGGGGGCCGCCGAGACCGCCGCCACCGCCGCCCACGAAGTTGATGCCGACGAAGGGCTGGAGGTGCGAGGGCGTGCCGGCGTTGACCGTGAGCGTGGCCTCGGCGCTCGGGGTGTCCGTGCCGGCCACGCTGACCACGCAGCGGTATTTCGCGCCGGAGTCGCCGGTGGCCAGCACCGGGGTGACGTAGGTGGACCGGACGGCTCCAGGGATGTCCGTCCCGTTGCGCTGCCACTGGTAGTAAACGGGCATGGCCAGGGTCTCGGCCTGGACGCTGAACCGCGCGCGGCTGCCGGCGGTGGCGGTGGCGTTGCCGGGCTGGCTCACGAACTCCACCACGCCGAGGTCCGGGTTGACGAAGGTGGAGACGCGGTCGCCGCCCAGCGCAGTGAGGCTGGCGGTCGGGGTGGGGTCGGACTCGTGCCGGGCGGCCACGTTGAAATAGACGCTGCCGCCGCCCTGCTTGAGCAGGCCGACCAGCAGGTAGCGCTGCCCCGCCGTGAGCGGTGCGGTGAGCGCGGCGCTGAAGTCGTCGAAGACGCCCGGGCCGGCGGAGAGCGGGAAAGTGCCCAGCGGAACGAGGTTGGCGGCGCTGGCGTCGCTGCTGAGATACAGCTCGGCCTGGTCGTCGTTGTTGGAGAACAAGCCGTAGGCCCCGTTCTGGCCGGGTTGGAAGAAGGCGGTCAGCCGCGCGCCGTAGTTGTCGGTCAGCGGATCCTGGTTGAGCTGGAAGCCGCGCACGAACTCGACGCGGTCGGGCTGGTTGTTCAGGTATTTTTCGCTGGCCGTCAGATCGAACACGGTGGAGCCGGTGAGGCTGAAGAAGATTTCCCGGGTGACCCAGCCGTTGACGCGCTTCCAGGCGGTGAACCGCGCGTTGGTCCCGGCCGCCACCGGGGTGCCGCCGGTGTCGCGGACGTTGCTGACGGTGAGGGTGTAAACGACGCCTTCCGACTGCGCGCCCGTGGTCAGGCGCACGATCCGGGCGTCGGCGGCGTCGAGTTCCGTGGCGGTGACGGCCACGCCGCCGGACAGGACGAAGTTCGCGGGGATGACCGTGGCGGGGTTGAGCGGCCGGGTGAAGCGCACCGTCACGTCACGGAGCGTGGCCGAGCCGACGGCGGCGGCGATTTCAGGCGTGGGCGGCTTCGCGCCGGAGTTGACCAGCGCGTCAAGCTGGGCGGGGGTGAGGTCGGGGTTGGTGGCCAGCACGAAACGGTCGAAGAACATGCCGGCCTCCCGGGTGCCGATGGTGAGGGTCTGGACGGCGGCGACCTCGGCGGGGCCGACCGAATAGGTGCGGTCAATCAGTTCGCGCCGCCAGGCGTAGGTGTTGTTGGCGGGGGCCTGGGTGGCGTTTGCGTCGCTGTTCCAGTAGTCGGCCTGGGCGGCGCTGCCGGGGGTCGAGAAGGCTCCGAAGCGGTTGGCGATCCAGGAGCTGTTGGCGGTGAACACGTCGCCGGCCGTGCGGGTTTCGTCCGCCCGCCAGCGGTAGTAGAGGTAGTAGGTGCCCTGGGTGGCGAACTTGAGGCGGAACTGCGCGAAGCTGTGCGGCGAATCACCGGTGCTGTTGCTGCCGGCGGCGTGAATGGCCCGGCCGCCGCTGGCGGTCGCGTCGGCGCGCACTTCCCAGTTTTCCGGCGTGCCGGCTATCAGGGTGGCCTTGGTCTCGGCTTCCCAGGCCAGGTATTGCTCCCCGGCTCCCTGCACGACTTCGTCGGTCTCGGCGTTGACCAGCGCATCGAGCTGGGCGGGGGTGAGGTCGGGGTTGGTGGACAGCGCCAGGCGGTCGAAGAACATGCCGGCCTCGCGGGTGCCAATGGTGAGGGTCTGGACGGCGGCGACCTCGGCGGGGCCGACCGTGTAGGTGCGGTCCAGCAGCTCGCGCCGCCACAGGAGGACGTTGTTCGCCGGAGCCTGGGTGGCGTTGCTGTCGCTGTTCCAGTAGTCGGCCTGGGCGGCGCTGCCGGGCGTCGAGAAGGCTCCGAAGCGGTTGGCGATCCAGGAACTGTTGGCGGTGAACACGTCGCCGGCCGTGCGGGTTTCGTCCGCCTTCCAGCGGTAGTAAAGGTAGTAGGTGCCCTGGGTGACGAACTTGATTCGGAACTGCGCGAAGCTGTGCGGCGAGTCGCCGGTGCTGTTGTTGCCGTCGGCCACGATCACGGTGCCGCCGCTGGCCCCGGCGACATTGCGCCGGACCCAGTTTTCAGGCGTGCCGGCGATCAGGGTGGCTTCCTCCGCCTCGAAGGCGAGGTCGCCGCTGCCGGCGCTTTGCAGGATGACCGCCGCGTGGGCCGGTCCTGTCAGCCAGCCAAGCCAGCCGGCCAGCAGCGCCAGCCAGGCCAGCAGGGGCTGCGCCGGCGCGGACTTTTCAACCGCGGGATCCGTCAGACGGGTGGGTGTGTCGTTCATGGGGTCAGGTGTTTTTGGTGTTGCTGCCGCTCAGTGATTCCCCAGCCAAACACAGGGCGGCGGGTGGGAAACCCGCCAACGCCGGAAATCAGGAAGGGAAGGCTGTGGTTGATGCCCGATCCGTCCGCTTTGCGCCAGCAGGAAAACATCGCTTGTTTGGCGGATTTTCACCTCACTGCGGCGGCGAAAGCCGGGTTCTGCCCGCCGCCGCGCGGGCCGGAAGGGGCAGCCGGGTTGGGAACCCCGTCGGTTCCCAGGACTCTCACCCGCAGCGAAATTCAATGGACGATGCCCGTGACTTTGGCCGGATCGTGGAGGCGCATTATGCGCCGCTTTACCGCTTTGCCGTGAGCCTGTGTCGTCACGAAGGCGACGCCTGTGACCTGGTGCAGGAGACCTTCCGCATCTGGGCGGAGAAGGGGCATCAGCTCGCCGACATCACCAAGGTGAAGAGCTGGCTGTTCACCACGCTGCACCGGCTGCACCTGGCGGCGCAGCGCCGCGTGGTGCGGTTCCCCCACCATGAACTGACCGAGGTGGAGACGGAGCTGCCGGAGGTGCCGCCGGAACTGCCCGCGCGGCTCGACTGGCAGGTGCTGCTGGACTGCCTGGCCCAGGTGGACGAAATCTACCGTGCGCCCGTGGTCCTGTTTTATCTCGAAGACCTGCCCTATCAGGAGATCGCCCGGATGCTGGAAATACCCCTGGGCACCGTGAAGTCACGGCTTTCCCGTGGCATGGGACAGTTGCAGCGCATCGTGACGGCGCGGCTGGGCGGCGGAGAACTGGGAAGGGAGGCCATCGCATGACACCCGAAGAAGCCAAATGGATCCTGGCCGCCTACCGGGCCGACGGCGTGCTGGAGGACGATGCCGAGCTTGCCGCCGCGCTGGAACTGGTGTCCCAGGATGCCGGCCTGCGGGCGTGGTGGAGCCGCCAGCAGCGGTTTCACCAGTCGCTGGCGCGGAGTCTGCGCGCGGTGCCGGTCCCGGTTGAACTGGCCCGCTCGCTGTTGCCCTCGCCGGCTCCCCGGCACTCGGCCCCGATCAATTCCGCATTCCGCACTCCGCATTCCGTGCTCCGCACCCGGTCTTGGCTCGCGTGGGCGGCGGTCTTCGTGGTGGTCGCCTTGCTGGGTGCCGCGTGGCTGCGACGCGGCCCGGGCGAAGACGGCTTCGCCACGTTCCGCAGCCGGATGGTCCGCTCCGCCCTCCGGGAATACCGGATGGACATGGTGACCAACGACCTGACCATCATCCAGAGCTACCTCGCCCGCCATGACGCCCCGTCCGAACTCAAGCTGGACGGCGACTTGGCGCGCCTGCCTGCGGTGGGCGGCGGTCTGCTGAGCTGGCAGGGCAGGAAAGTGGCGATGGTCTGTTTCGGCGGCGAGCAGCAGATGTTCTACCTCTTCGTCGTGAACCAGGATTCGGTGCGCCAGCCGCCGCCGGACCAGCCGACGTTTGCCCAGGAAAACCAGCTTGCCACCGCCAGTTGGTCGCACCGCGGCCTGAGCTACCTGCTCGCCGGCGACGTCAGCGAACGCACGCTGCGGCAGTTGTTCTGAGCGGGAACCAGGCAGTTGAACGGGGCGCGGACGGTCACGTCCGCGCGAACCCACGGAGTTGGGATCCGGTTGCCAGGGGATCGCAGGCGTCACCGTTTGGGGCGGGCAACCTCCCCGGCCCTTGGTCCCTTCGATTCGCGCTGACACGACGCGCGGACGTGACCGTCCGCGCTCCGACTGCCTCGTTCCGGCTGAGCGGGAAACCGCTGCCCCGCTATTTCAGGAGCGCGCGAAACCCCGCCTGCTCGAAATGTTTGTCGCCCGTGAGGCCTTCATGGATCTGCTGCTCCGCCATGACTACGAATGAGATGCAGTCCGTCAACGACCACGCTTTGTCCGGTCTTTCCCGGCGCAGCTCAATGGCCTGTGAAAAATACCTGTCATCCAAGGGCACCAGCTTGAACCGGGGACTGCGGCGAATCGCCTCGTTCAACGCGAAGAAATCGGCGTGGTCGGCGGGTTGAGACAGCGCGTCGCCCAGTTCCAGAAGCACCGCCTCCGTGGTGATGATGCGGGACCACGGCTCACGGTGCGCCCGCAGGGCGCGCTCATGGGCCGGGTCCGTGGCATTGAGCAGGGCCAGAAAATGAAAGGTGTCGGCAAAGACTGCCTTCATGGCTCCTGCCGGGGATGCCGCTTGAGGTAATGGGCATGATTTAGCGAAAAATCTGGCGGCCGGCGGCATCAACCCGGACAAGGATGTCTCGCTCATCACCATCCCGCCACCCCAGATGGTGGCGAACATGAAGGTCGGCAAGATGGACGGCTTCTGCGTGGGCGAACCCTGGAATGCGCGCAGCATCGCCGACAAGATCGGCTTCACGAGCGTCACCACCCAGGACATCTGGAAGGATCATCCGGAAAAGGTGTGCGCCTTTACCGCTGCGTTCGCCGAGAAGAATCCCAAGACCGTGAAGGCCGTGCTCAAGGGCCTTCACGAGACCAGCGTGTGGCTGGATGACCTGAACAACCGGCCCGAACAGTGCGACATCGTGAGCAAGCCCAACTACATCAACTGCCAGAAGGAAGTGATCCTGGGCCGGCTGCTCGGTGACCTCGACTACGGTGACGGACGCAAGGTGAAGGACGAGTTCTACATGCACTTCAGCAAGCGGAACTGCAATTTCCCGCAGCCGAAGTATGCCCAATGGTGGCTCACTCAGTTCCGCCGCTGGGGCATGGTCGCGTCCGCCCCGGACTACGAGGGGGTCGCAAAGCAGGTGATGCGTGGCGACCTGTATGCCGAGGCCATGAAGGAACTCGGAGTCACCGACCGGACCCAGGACGATTCGGGCTGGGAGATGTTCGACGGCGTCAAGTTCGACCCCAAGGGGGACCTTGAGGCCTATGCGAAGGGCTTTGCGGTTCACTCGCTGAAGACCTGATATCCCAAGGTTGCCAAGGTCGGCGGCGGTTTCCCTGTGTTCCCCGCCATCGTCCGCCGTTCACGCCATTGTTTTTCGCAGCTACATGAGCCAACCCACCGTTCCCACCACCCTTTCCGCCAATGCCGCCGAGGCCGGCACCAGGGCCGCGCTGAACCTCAACGGGGCGGGTCAGAAGCCGTCCGGCGGCCTCGACTGGTCGCGTTTTGCAAAGGTCGACTGGCTGCTGCTGCCGTTGCTCGGCGTGGCGGCAGTGATGGTGTTGTGGTTCGTCCTGAGCGCCACGCTGTCCAGGGACCTGCCGAATCCGGTGCGAACCTGGCAGGCCAGCAGACCCTACGTGCTGGAGCCGTTCGCGTATCGCGGCGAACTGGATCAGGGCATCCTGCGCTTCACCTGGCTGTCGCTCGTGCTCGTGGCCAAGGGCTACGTCATTGCCCTGCTGGTGGGCACGCCGCTCGGATTCGTCCTCGGGCTCTCCAAGACGATGACCAAGGCGCTGGATCCGATCATCCAGGTGCTGCGGCCGGTGTCGCCGCTTGCGTGGCTGCCGCTCGGCATGGTGCTGTTCCTCGGGGCGGGAAAGCAGGCGAGTGAACTGGCCGCGCTTTTCACCATCGCGGTCTGCGCCATGTGGCCCACGGTGCTGAACACTGCGGTTGGTGTGCGCGCGATTCCCACCGACTACCTCAACGTGGCCAAGGTCCTGAAGCTCTCGCGCTGGAAGACGCTCACCAAGGTGATGATCCCGGCCACGCTGCCCTACATGTTCACCGGGTTCCGGCTCAGCCTCGGCATCGCGTGGCTGGTCATCGTCGCGGCGGAGATGCTGACCGGCCGGCCCGGTGTCGGCGGCTTTCTCTGGCAGCAATACAACGCGCTGGTCTATGAGCAGATCATCCTTTGCATCCTGACCATCGGGGTCGTCGGTTTCATCCTCGACCGTCTCATGAGCGTCGTGGAGCGGCGTTTCAAGACTGCCTGAGCCAGCCCATGTCCTTCCTCCACATCACCAATGTCAGCAAGGGCTACGGCCCAATGAACGACCGGGCCGAGGTGCTCTCCGACATCAACCTGAGCATCGAAGAGGGCGAGTTCGTCGCGATCGTCGGCTACAGCGGTGCGGGCAAGACCACGCTGATGTCGCTGCTGGCCGGGCTCGTGCGGCCGGACACTGGCAGCGTGAAGCTGGCCGGGGTGGAGATGGGTGGCCCGGGGCCGGACCGAGGGCTCGTGTTCCAGAACTATTCGCTGCTGCCGTGGCTTACGGTGTTCGAAAACGTGAAGCTCGCCGTGGACCAGGTCCTGTCGGAAAAGACCGAAGCGGAGCGGGTGGCGCACACGGAGCGGTTCGTGGCCATGGTGAACCTCACCCCGGCCCGCGACAAACGGCCCTCGGAACTGTCCGGCGGCATGCGCCAACGGGTCAGTGTCGCGCGCACGCTGGCGATGAATCCCAAGGTGCTGCTGCTCGATGAACCGCTCAGCGCCCTTGATGCGCTTACCCGGGCGACCCTGCAGGACGAGATCGCCCGCATCTGGCAGGAGTCGCGCACGACCGTGGTGCTGGTCACCAACGATCCCGACGAGGCCATCCTGCTGGCCGACCGCGTGATCCCGCTGACCCGCGGGCCGAATGCGACGCTGGCACTGGGGATTCCCATCACGCTGCCCCGGCCCCGCGACCGCCGGTTCATCAATGAGAACGCCGAGTTCAAGCGGCTCCGCAACCAGGTTGTCGAATCGCTGCTCGCCGCGGGCGCCAAGCCGAAGACGACCATCACCCGCGATCTGGTGCTGCCCGACATCGAGCCCGAGGACATTTCGACGCCGCGCCTTTCGTTCGGCCGCCGTGGACCAGTGCGTCGCGGCGAGAAACGCAGCGAGACTGTGGAGGTTGGCCCCTGATCCTGCCATCCGTCACCTGACCCGCTTCACCCCTGCATGAGTGCCTGTTGCGAACTGTTCAACCTCACGAAGATCTATCCCTCGCCCAAGGGGCCGGCGGTCATCGTGAAGGACTTCAACCTGCGGCTCACGGAGGGGGAGTTTGTCACGCTCATCGGCCATTCGGGCTGCGGCAAATCCACGGTGCTGTCGATGGTGGCCGGTCTTAACGGGATTACCGACGGGGGAATCATCTTGGCCGGCCGCGAACTCGCGGGGCCAGGTCCCGATCGCGGCATGGTGTTCCAGTCACCGTCGCTGCTGCCGTGGCTGACCGCGTTCGAGAACGTGATGCTCGGGATCAACCAGGTCTTTTTCACCGCGCCCAAACACGAGCGCGAGCAGATCGCCGAGTATTACCTTAGTGTGGTGGGCTTGGCGGATGCGATGCACAAGCGGCCCGCGGAACTCAGCCAGGGCATGCGCCAGCGCGTGGGCATTGCCCGGGCCTTTGCCCTCAAGCCCAAGATGCTGCTGCTCGACGAGCCTTTCGGCATGCTGGATTCGCTGACCCGCTACGAGCTGCAGGCCGTGCTGCTCGATCTTTGGCGCAAGAACCGAATCACCGCCCTGATGGTCACCCACGACGTGGACGAGGCGCTTTACCTGAGTGACCGGGTCGTGTGCATGACCGATGGACCCGAGGCCGAGGTGGGCGACATTGTGGAGGTGAAGTTCCCCCGTCCCCGCGACCGGAGGGCGGTGATGGAGCATCCGGACTACTACCCGCTGCGGGAACGCCTCATCGAATTCCTCGAGGTCCATGCCCATTGCCGCCGCCCCAAGGCCGCAGCGGCGTGAGCCCGGCGGCGGCCGGCGACAAAAGCGTGACTTGAGTCAAGGCCACCTGCCGGCCAATGCGTTTCCCTGCCTTCAAAAAGACAATCCAAACATGAATCCGATCAGAACCAATCTCCTCTCCCTCAGCGCGGCCGCTTTGGCGGCCGGACTCCCGTGCGCTTTCGCCGGTGACTGGGGCATTAGCAGCCCCGTCGCCATGTCGCCGGGCTGGCTCAACGAATACTTCCGGACAGACGATCCTTACATGAACGCCTGGAACATCGGCGCGCTCTACTGGGGGCGTTACGAGGTAAAGCAGAACGGCGGTTTTGTCGGGCCCGGTTCGATCGCGGACTTCCGCACCGACGTGGACAACGACAACAACTACCTGCTGACCAAGGTCCTTCCCCGCGTGGGATACACCGGAAAATGGTTCGAGGTGTTCGTCCAAGGGCGCCACAGCTCCGCGGTCAGCGACGAACGCTCGGGTTCAGGCAACGGTGCCATCAACTTTTCACCCACCGACCCGACGCGGGTCACCAGTGCTGGGCCGGTGGGAACCGGGGTCAGTCCGGAGCAAGACGGCCCCTTCGATCTCCAGCAGGCGTATGTCGTGATCGGCAATCACAAGGAGTTTCCGGTGTCCGTGAAGGTGGGACGGCAGGAATTTATACTCGGGGAACACCGTCTTGTGGGACCGTTGCCCTGGAACAACATCCAGCGCCAGTGGGATGCTGTCCGTTTGCGTTACCAGACCTCAATCGGCTCCTTCGAAGCCTGGGGCAGTTATCTGGTCGCCCCACGGGACGGGCACTTCAACGAATGGAACGAAGATGAGGCGTTCTCCGGCCTCCAGTTCTCGACGAAGAAGATCCCCAAGCTCTGGAGCGAGTTCTATTTTCTGTCCCGCAACGTGGGCAAGGACGCCACGGCCGGCTACAAGGCCACCATCCCCGCACCGTTCCGCCCGCCCGCCGCGCAGGACATTTACACGGTCGGCACCTACCTGAAGAACTCCACCAATGACTGGCAGAACGTGGACTTCGGCGTGCAGGCCTACTACCAGTTCGGCAATTTCCGCGACTTCCGCAACCAGGGTGCGTTCGCCGTGCGCGAGGACCACAGCGCCTATGCCGTCATCGGCGCGGCAGGCTATACCTGGACGGAGAGCACCTTCATGCCTCGGATCGGCTTCGAATACAGCCACGCTTCCGGCGACAGCGATCCGCTGGATGGTGACCACGACACGTTCGTCCACCTCTATCCCACGGGCCACCTCTTCTACGGTTACGCCGATTTCACTTCGCTCCAGAACATCCACAACTTGCGCCTGCAAAGCTCCATCATGCTGACGCCGCGCATCCGGTTGCAGGTGGATGGCCACGTCAAGTTCCTCGCGACCGTCAACGACGCGTTCTACAATGTCGCCGGCCTGCCCCGCGGCGGAGCGGTCGGTGCGGCTGGATCCCAGCGGGTCAATTATCTCCCGGCGGGCGTGCGCGGGACCCGATATGGAATCAATCCCGATGCCGGCAGTTTTGTGGGCACGGAACTGGACATCACGCTGAACTACCGCGTGCACAAAAACCTTACGCTGGAGGCCAACTATTCCCGCTTCTTCATCGGCGACTACGTGCAGGACTCGCTCGCCCGGGTCGGCTCGCAGGATGCCGATTACTTCTACGTGCAGGCGTTGTTGAATTTCTGAGGCGCACGCAGCGGGACTGCTCAGGCTGCACAAAGAAAGACACTCCCGTCGCAGATGCGATTCTGCGGCGGCTGTTTTGTTTTGCCGACCGAAGCCCTCTGACAGCTCTGCGAGGTCCTTGATTGGCCGAAATCAGGAATGGATGCGGAAGGTTCATTGTCGCGATGAGGACAATGAGCCGCCCTCACGGGCCAGGCGGCATCCGAAACGCTGTCCGGATGCCCGACGATGACGCCGGTCCCCTGCCTGCCCGAAAATGCGCCCTTCACTCCCGAACAGCGGGCGTGGGTCAACGGCTTCCTCGCCGGACTCTTCTCCAATGCCAATGGCGCCGGAACTCCCGGTGTTCAGACCGCTGCCCCACCTGCTGGTCGAACCGCCCACCCGCTGCTCATCGGATACGGATCGCAGACGGGCAGCGCCCAGGGGTTGGCCAAGCGTGTGGCCAAGGAGGCGGAGAAGCGCGGTTTCGCGCCGACCGTAAAGGAATTGAACGCCGTCGCCCCGGCGGAACTGGCGACGCTTGCGCGCTGCGTCGTGATCACCAGCACCTGGGGCGACGGCGATCCGCCGGACAACGCGGCCGGCTTTTGGGCGCAGCTCAGTGCCGACACCGCGCCGCGGCTGGAGAAACTTTCGTTCGCCGTGCTCGGCCTTGGCGACAGGAACTACGCCGAATTCTGCGGCGCTGCGAAGAAGTTCGACGAGCGGCTCGCAAAGCTCGGGGCCACGCGGGTCACGACGCGCGGGGAATGCGATGTGGACTATGAGGCCGCCGCCAAAGCTTGGTTGGAGGGACTATGGCCGGGACTTGAACCCGCCGAAACGGCAGCCGGTGAGTCGGTGACCGGCAATCAGCCGGTGGACACCGCGTCCGCAAAGGATGCGCCCGCGCCCGAACTCACGGCTGACTCACCGAAGACTGAATACTCACGCGCACGTCCGTTTCCCGCACGGCTCAAGACCAACCGTCGCCTCAACCGCGACGGTTCGCAGAAGGATACGCGCCATTTCGAGATCGCCCTCGAAGGCAGCGGCCTGAGCTACGAGGCCGGCGATGCCCTGGGTGTGGTGCCCAGCAACTGCCCCGCGCTCGTCGAGGAGTTGCTCGCAACGCTAGGCTTCAGCGGCGACGAACCGGTTGCCGGTGCCGGCAGCGGCCCGTCCACCATCCACGATCAACTGTCCACCGCGCTCATCATCACCGTGCCGCCACCGGCGTTCGCAAAGGAAGCCGTCACCCGTTCGGGCAGCACCGAACTTCTCCCGTTACTCGAGCCGGCGAAGAAGGCCGACTTCGACAAATGGCTCTTTGGCCGTGACGTGGTGGACGTGCTCAAGGCGTGCCCTGGTGCGAAGTTCGCGCCCGCCGAATTCACCGCGCTGCTCCGCAAGCTCCAGCCGCGGCTTTACTCCATCTCCTCGTCGCCCAAGGCACATCCCGGCGAAGTGCATCTCACCGTTGCCGCTGTGCGCTACGAAGCCCACGGACGCGGCAAGAAGGGCGTGTGCTCCTGCTGGCTCGCGGACCGCGTCGTGCTGGGGGAAACGCCTGTTCCCGTCTTCGTGCAGAAATCGCACGGCTTCCGGTTGCCGGAGGATCTGGACAAACCGGTCATCATGGTCGGCCCCGGCACCGGCATCGCTCCGTTTCGCGCCTTTTTGGAGGAGCGCCGGGCCACGGGTGCAAGTGGTCGGAACTGGCTCTTCTTCGGTGACCAGCAGCGGGCCTGCGATTTCCTCTACGAAGAGGAACTCACCGGCTTGAGCGCAGACGGCTTGCTCACACGGCTTGACCTCGCCTTCAGCCGCGACCAGGCGGAGAAGATTTATGTGCAGGACCGGATGAGGGAGCACGCCGCCGAACTTTGGCGCTGGCTGGAGGAGGGCGCGCACTTCTACGTCTGCGGCGACGCCAAACGCATGGCCAAGGATGTGGATACGATGCTCCACACCGTGATCGAAACCGCCGGTGGCAGGACTCGGGAACAGGCCGCCGAGTATGTTGCCAGTCTGAAGTCCGAGAAGCGGTATCAGCGGGATGTTTACTGACATGAGCACGCCCACACTTCCCCTCACCGAGATCGGGGGCCAGAAGCTCAATTCCGAGCAGACCGCCTATTTGGAGGGGCTCTTCGCCGGATTGAGGAATCGCGGACTGTCGTTCGGTGACGTGCTGCCCAACCCGGCGGCCAGTTCGGCGCGGCCCAATCTCGACGACCTGATTCCCGAGGAGCGGCTCAAGCGCGAGCTGCATCCGCTCGACGCCTATCCGTTGCTGCTCCAGCACGCGGCGGCGAACCAGGCGCCCGACAAGGAGTGCACCTTCCGTTTCAAGTGGCAGGGCCTGTTCTTCCTCACTCCGAACAAGGAAGCCTACATGGCGCGGCTGCGGATCCCGGGCGGGCAACTGCACAGCTTCCAGCTCCGGGAACTCGCCAATAGCGCGGATCAGCTGACCAGCGGCTACATCCAGATCACCACCCGCGCGAACCTCCAGATGCGCCTAATCCAGCCGAAGGACACCGTGGAATTCCTCCGGCGCATTCAGGCGATCGGTCTCCACACGCGCGGTGCCGGCGCGGACAACATCCGCAACCTGACCTGCGATCCCACCAGCGGTGTGGACCCGGATGAACTCATCGAGACGCTGCCGATCACCCAGGCGCTCGGGCAGTTCATCCTCAACCACCGCGAATTCTATGACTTACCGCGCAAATTCAACATCGCTTTCCACGGCGGCGGCAAGATTCCGACGGTGGAGGACACCAACGACATCGGCTTCAAGGCGATTCGGGTCGCCCGGAAAGTTGCCGGTCTGCCCGTCGGTGACGCCCTCGTTACCGAGCAGATTGTCGAAGGGGTTTACTTCCGCTGCGCTCTCGGCGGCGCGACCGGCCACAAGGCTTTTGCGCGCGAGCTCGGCGTGCTGATCCGGCCCGAGGAGATCCTGAAGGTCACCGCCGCGCTCCTGCGCGTTTACATCGCCAACGGCAACCGCGGCGACCGCAAGAAGGCGCGCCTCAAGCACCTGCTGGAGACGTGGACCCTCGACCAATACCTCGCCGAAACGGAGAAGCTGTTGGGCTATCAGCTGCTCCGCATTCCGGCCAACGCCCAGGCGGCAGCCGGTGATCCGCAACCCGCGCTTCCTCCGCATCCCCATGTGGGCGTCTTTCCGCAGAAGCAAGCCGGGCTGAACTGGATTGGCGCCGCGGTGCCGGTGGGCCAGATCACGGCGAAACAGCTCCGCCGTCTCGCGGAGATCGCCGACCTTTACGGCAGCGGCGAGGTGCGGCTGACCGTCTGGCAGAACGTCGTCCTGCCGAACATCAGGGACGCTTTCGTCGAAACCGCCAAGAAGGCGCTGGTCAAACTTGGCTTCGACTGGCGGCAGTCGAACCTGAAGAGCGGTTTCATCGCCTGCACCGGCAATTCCTACTGCAAGTTCGCCGGTGCGAACACCAAGGGGCACGCGATTGAGCTGATGAACTGGCTCGATCGGCGCGTTGAGCTCGACCAGCCCGTCAACGTGCACTTCACCGGCTGCCCCAATTCGTGCGCCCAGCATTACATGGGCGACCTCGGACTGCTGGGAGCCAAGGTGAAGGTCAGCGGTGAGACGGTGGAGGGTTACCACATCTTCGTGGGCGGCGGCTTCGGCAAGAACCAGGCCGTGGGCCGGCAGCTTTTCACCGGCGTGAGCGTAGACGCGCTCAAACCGACCATGGAGCGCATCCTCCGGAACTACCTGAAGCACCGTTCGCCGGGGGAATCCTTCCTCGCGTTCACCACACGCCATGAACTCGGCCGGCTTCAGGAGCTTCTGGGAGCGGAGTGAACGCCACGCGATGATGAATTCTCGCCAATCGGGCAGGGCGGCGCCGATCGCGGACAGTTCGGTCTCGACGCTGGTGGATGTTTTGCTGGCGGAACAGCGCGAGCTGACTGCGGTTGACCGGTTCTCCCGCCTTCACGAGGGGCATGCGGAACCCCGGCTCGCGCCGCATTACCGCGACCTGATTCCGCTCACCGCGCCCCGGCCCGGGGAGCAGTATGCCTTCGAGGTGGACCTCGACCGCTGCTCTGGCTGCAAGGGCTGCGTCACCGCCTGCCATTCACTCAATGGGTTGGATGAGGAAGAAGCCTGGCGCGAAGTCGGTTTTTTGGTGGGGGAGGCGATCATCCCCCTGAACGCCGCGGAACACCCGGCGTCGCTTCGACGAGACGCTGAGGCAGTGGGCGGACAGCGGGGTGGGGGAGAAGTGCCCACCGAACCCGATCGCCGCTTCGATTCGCGGGCGCTCGGCAACAAGGTTATTCCGCTTCAACAGACCGTCACGACTGCCTGCCATCACTGCGTGGAGCCCGGCTGCCTGCTGGGTTGTCCCGTGCTGGCCTACGAAAAGGATCCGTTGACCGGCATCGTCCGGCACCTCGACGACCAGTGCATCGGCTGCAGCTACTGCATCCTCAAATGCCCCTATGAGGTTCCGAAGTATTCGGCCCAACGCGGCATCGTGCGGAAGTGTGACATGTGCCACGGCCGCCTGGCCGAAGGTGAGGCACCGGCGTGTGTGCAGGCGTGTCCCAATGAGGCGATTCGAATCACTCTGGTGAAGCCTGCCGAGGTCGCAGCGCAAAGCCGGAAGTCGGAAACCGGAAGTTCGCATCGGAGCAGCGGCGCTGACTTCGAGCCCCGCACTTCCGACTTCAATGAGTGGCTGCCGGATGCGCCGGATCCGGCCATTACGGTGCCCACGACGCGCTATCGGACGAAGTCGCCCCAACAGAATCTGCGGGCGGCCGACCGGGACCGATTGACGCCACAGCCGCCTCACTGGCCGCTGGTATGGATGCTCCTCCTGACCCAGATGGGAGCGGGTCTGTTCCTCACGTCCGCAATAACCAGGCCGTGGCTGACGTCGGAAGCTCACCGCGCGCTGGCGACGGTTTCCTGGCTGGCCTTGCACGCCGGCCTGGCCGCGAGTGTGTTTCATTTGGGGCGACCAGCACGGGCGTGGCGCGCCTTTCTCGGTTGGCGCACATCTTGGATGAGCCGGGAGATTCTCCTGTTCGGACTGCACTCCGCGTGCGCATCCGCGACGGTTGCGGCCGAGTTCGGAAACCAAGTTGGTTTGGGGCAGCTGACGGAGTTAGGGGGAATGCTAGGCATCGTCACGGCATTGGTGGGCTGTGTGGCCGTGTTCAGTTCGGCGATGATTTATGCGGACACGCACCGGCCGTGCTGGCGGGCGCAGGAGACGTTCATCCGTTTTTTTGGCCAGATGCTACTGCTCGGATCGGCTGGTGCGGCGGTGACCGTGGGCTGGGTCCATTTCGCGGCCGGCAAGACGGCCGGGCTTGCTCCAGCGCTGGCGGGCGTGGCCTTTGTGGTCCGGACCGGACTGTTCGTGTGGGAGCGTTGGCTCCGGACTGCGGCCCGGGACAATCCGCGGCATCCCGCCTATCGGGCGGTTCGACTGGCCGAAGGCTGCTTTGCTTCCGCGCTGCGGGTCCAGTTCAGGCTGTTCGTGCTGTCTTCGGTCGCCGGCGGTCTGGCGATTTTGGGGACGGCGGGGATCGGTCCCGTGTGGGCGACGATATCGCTGTTGTCCACGTTCACCTCGTCCGTGTTGAAGCGGATGCTGTTCTTCACCACGGCGGCCGCGCCGAAGATGCCGGGATTACCGTGACTCCATCGCCCTCCAATTCGTGGCTGCGCCAGTGGTCCGGACCGATGACTTCGGATCTGGTGCGGGTGCCGGGAGCCTTCGGCCTAGGGCAGGTTCCCGCGCGCTTTCAGCCCGATGCGGTAACCACGATGGTGTGCGGCTATTGCTCCACCGGCTGCGGTCTCCAGGTGCATCTCAGGAATGGCGAAGCGGTCAATCTCACACCCGACCCCGTGTATCCGGTCAACCTCGGCATGGCGTGCCCCAAAGGCTGGGAGGCGCTGACAGCACTGGAGGCGACGGACCGGGCAACCCGTCCCCTGCTGCGCAATCGCGAGACTGGAGCTCTCGAGCCCGTTTCGTGGCCGCGGGCGGTCGATGAATTTGTCGCGCGGTTCAAGGGCATCCAGGAACTTCACGGACAGCATAGCATCGCCTTCCTGAGCACCGGCCAGATGTGCACCGAGGAAATGGCGTTGCTCGGGGCGCTGTTCAAGTTCGGGATGGGCGGCTTGCACTGCGACTCGAACACGCGGCAGTGCATGGCTACCGCGCACGTCGCCTACAAGCAGAGCTTCGGTTTCGACGCGCCGCCGTTTACCTACGCGGATTTTGAGGAGTCGGACTGCCTCGTCTTCGTGGGTGCCAACCCGTGCATCGCGCATCCGATCATGTGGCAGCGAGTGCTGCGGAATCCGCGGAAACCCGACATCATCGTGCTCGATCCACGGCGCACCGAGACGGCGATGAACGCCACGTTGCACCTGCCGCTGGCGCCGAAGTCCGATCTCACGCTGCTCTACGGAATCGCGAACGCCCTGATCCGGCGCGGGGCCGTGAAGCGGGACTTTGTGGAAGCGCACACCAACGGTTTCGAGAACTTCGCCCGGTTCGTGGGCGAATTCACACCGGAACAGGTCTGCGCTGCGGCCGGCCTGGACCGCGCGGACTTCGACCGGTGCGTCGAGCTCATCGCGACCCGGGAGCGGGTGAGCTTCTGGTGGACGATGGGAGTCAACCAGGGACACGAATCTACCCGCACCGCGCAGGCCCTCATCAACCTCGCGTTGATGACCGGGAACATCGGCCGGCCCGGCACGGGGGCCAACAGCATCACCGGTCAGTGCAACGCGATGGGGTCGCGGCTCTACTCCAACGTGACGTCTCTGTTAGGCGGGCGCGACTTCGCCCAGACTGCGCACCGGGAGGAGGTTGCCGGGTTGCTGGAGATGCCAACCGAAGCGATTCCGTCCGCGTCCTCTTGGGCTTACGACCAGATCGTGGACGGCATCGAATCCGGCGCGATCCGCGGTCTGTGGGTCATTGCCACGAACTCCTCGCACTCTTGGATTCAGCAGGACCGGTTCAATGAACTGGTGAAGAAGCTGGAATTCCTCGTCGTGCAGGACCTTTACCCCACGACGGAAACGGCGCAGCGCGCCGACCTTGTTTTGCCCGCGGCCGGTTGGGGGGAAAAGGAGGGCACCCTGATCAACAGCGAGCGCCGCATCGGGCTCGTGAAGAAGGTGCGGCGGGCGCCAGGCGAGGCGTTGAGCGATTTCAGCATCTTCCGTCTGATCGCCGAGGGTTGGGGCTGCGGCGGGCTGTTCCGTGAATGGCGTTCGCCGGAAGCCGCGTTCCAGATCGTCAAACGCCTCAGCGCCGGACGTCCCTGCGATATCACCGGCGTCCGTGACTACCGGCACCTGGACGAAACAGGAGGGATTCAGTGGCCCTATCCGGAAGTCGAAAGTCGGAAGCCGGAAACCGGAAGTGAGGGAACAGCTTCGCAGCTGGCACTTCACACTTCCGGTTCCAAGGACAAGGAGCGCCGACTCTTCGCCGACGGTCAGTTTTTCACGCCGGACCGGCGCGCACTGTTCCTCTTCGACTCACCGCGGCCGGTCGCGGAGCCGACGAGCGGTGAATTTCCAATGGTGCTGCTCACCGGCCGCGGCACGTCGGCGCAATGGCATACCAACACACGCACCGGCAAATCGGCCATCCTGCGCCAACTCTATCCGGCCGAATGCTACGCGGAGATTCATCCCGACGACGCGAGGCGGTTGGGACTCGTTCCCGGAGGGAAGGTGCGGATCCGTTCCCGCCGGGCGGAGTTGGTGGCCAATGCATTCGTGACGCCCACAGTGCAGCCCGGGCAGGTGTTCATTCCGATGCATTATGACGCCGTGAACCGGCTGACCTGCGCGAGCTTTGACCCCCATTCCCGGCAACCGAGCTACAAGCATTGCGCCGTGGCGCTTGCGCCGGCCTGAACCGTCAGCGCAGCCGATACGCGGCGAGGTTCCGGCTGTCGCGCACGAACAGGACGCCGTTGGCGAATGCCGGATGGCTGTAGGTCTTTCCGGCGGCCTGGAAACGGCCGAGTTCCTCGTAGCGCTCCGGATTTGCCGCCAGCAGGAGGACCTCGCCACGGTCGTTGGTGACCAGGAGGCGGCGGCCATCGGTGATGGTCGAGGCGACGGCGTCGAAGCCCGGTTGTGACCAACGGACTTTGCCCGTGACGCGTTCGAGGCAGATGAAGTTCTTCGTCGGCCCGAGGCCGAACAGGTGGTCCCCTGCCAGAACCGGTGTGGACAGGTTCAGCTTCAGGTCGCGATTGAGCCACGCTTCGGTCGCGCGCAGGGCTTCCCCGTCCCGGCTGATCTTTACCGCCCGAAATCCCGTCGAATGGCTGGCGAAGAAAACGGTATCCTCCGCGATCAGGGGCGTGAGCACATTCCGATTGGCATACGTGCGGAAAGGCACCCGCCACAGTTCGCGTCCGTCTTCCGGTGCGACCGCCAGCAATCCCTCGCAGGTGGCGCTGATGAGGTGAGTCCGGCCCGCGAGTTCGCCGAGGACCGGCGAAGAATAGGTGGTGAGATCGGGCGCCGACTTCCAGATCAGCCGGCCGGAGAGTTTGTCGAAGGCGGCGAGACAGGCCCCGTTGGTGCTGCCGATCTGCACCAGCACCCGGTCGCCGGTGACAATGGGTGAACCGCTGTTTCCCCGGCGGTTGGCGGCACCGATGCCCCCACTCTTTTCCTCCGACCAGGTGGCGCCGTAATCGCGGAAGTGGAAGCGCCACCGGGTGGAGCCGTCCTTCAGGTTCAGGCAACGGAACTCACCGCGGCAGGTTTGGGTGAAGGCGAGCTCGTCCGCAATGACCGGCACGCAGCGCGGACCGGGTTCAAATTCGTCCGCAAAGGTTTCGCCGACCGGAACGGTCCACAGGACTTTGCCGGAGTCAGCCTCGATCCAATGAGCCGCTTCCTGGTCGCCGGACTCGGCTACCAAGAGGAGGTGGTCACCCGTAACCACCGGCCCGGCATAGCCGTGTCCGACGGGAATCTGCCAAAGCTGTTGAGGTGCCGTGGCAAAGTTGTCCGGGAGCTTCTCTGCGGTGTGGCCGTCACGGCGGATGCCGCGCCACTGCGGCCAGTCCGCACCGACCATGGCCAACGGCGCAACCGTCAGCGCCAAGACGAACTGAAAAACGGGCAGGAGGCGAAGCGACATGGGGAAACAAGCCGGGAGATTGCCCGCGGATTCACCATTTCCCGTCCGCCAGCAACGACGTGATGTTGCGGGCGAGATCGTCGGCCGCGAGCGGGACACCCTGGCGTTCAGCGCTGCCCTGATCGTCTGATGACTGGATCAGCGTCCGACCGAAGACCTGCCGGTCGAGGATCACTTCGCCGGAGGCGCTGCGGATGGCCTTCACCTGGGCGGTGAGCCGGACTTCGTAGTCGCGGACTTGGATGATGTCGTTGGGTTGGAAGCTGACCGGCCGGCGCTCGTAGCGGAGCAGTTCGCCGGTCACGAGCACGTCGGCATCACCCCGGCTGGCGAGCCGAAAGGTTCCTTCCTGGGCGAGTTGCCGGCGCAGTGCCTGGGCCACCGGTTCACTCAGGCGCGGCTCAATCGTGCGATTGGGGAACAATTGGACTTGGATGCTGTGTCCGCGCGCCTCTGTGCCGTTGGTCGGCCCCAAACGGTAGGCGCAGCCGGTAAGCAACAACGCGGCGGCGGTGGCCAGAAGCTGCGAAAGTCGGCGGCTCATGGCGTCTTGGCCGGAGCGGGTTCCTTCGCCCTTTCTGGAACCGCGTTGGTGCCTTTGGAAGCCTCGCGTGACGCCTTGATGGCGGCCTCGAAGTCGGCGATGCGCTTCTGCTGTGTTTCGGCGCGCGGTTTGAGTTCATCCAGCTTTTGGCGGGCGACGTCGGCGTAGGGCGACTTGGGATCCTTGAGCAGCGACTCGTTGTAATACACGACCGCACCCTGATAGCGCTTCTTGCGCTCGTAGAACTTCGCCGTCTCAAACGCTCCGCGGGCCTGTTCGGTCTTCATCTCGGAGATGATGGTCTGGGTCTCCGGGATGCGTTTATCCTGAGGGTAAAGCGCGCCGAGATCCTGAAAGGTGCCGATCGCGTTGCCCGCGATGGACTGGTCATACTCGGCCCGTTTGGCCTGTTTGGTCCAAGCCATGCCCGACTTGTAGAGCGCGTCGGAGGCCACAGCGTCCCGGTCGGAATACTTGTCCGCCGCGCTCTGGTAGGCTTTGACCGCCTTGGGGTAGTCCTTCTGCTTTTCCCGGGCGGCGCCGACGCTCATCAGGGATTTCGGGCCGGTGTCGTGGAACGGGCCGTTGCGGTGAACCGAATCAAAAAGCTGGGAGGTCTTCTCCATCGAGGGGAAGAACGGGATGTAGCCCCAGAGTCTGAACCACTGGCCGCCGAGGAAGCGGGTGGCGATTTCGAACTGCCGCTCAAGCACCTCATCATAGCTCGGCAACTTGGGGTAGTTGAACAGGGCCCGCTGGTATTCCTTGAAGGCGCGCTCGTCCATCTTCCGCTCCTCGTAGCAACGGCCCACGAGATATTGGGCTTCGCCGGCATAGTCGGACAACGGCCAGACCTTCACCACCCGGCGGGCGGCCTTGAGGGCGGTGCGGTATTGCTTCTGCTCAAACAGTTCCTTGGCGGCCGCCAATTGTTCCTTGGCGCGGTTACGTCGCCATTTGCCGCCGTCGCCGCCGACCGGTTCGTAAGTCCAGCCTTCACCCGCGCGGTAAATGATGGGAGCCGGACAGCGCAACGGGAGAGACAGCACGCAGACCGACAAAAGGACGAGGCGCAGAAGCCAACGAATCATCGGCGGCCAGACTACGGGGCCGGGGTGGGGTCGAGTCAAGGAACCCGGCGAACGGGTGGGGCAAGCAGTGGGCGAATTCATGCGGAGATTTTCGGAGATTTTCGGCGTGCACGCACGGAACCTGCTTAATAGCGTGACGTCATGCTCATCTGGATGCTTGCCATCGTTCTGGTCGGCGGCTTTGCCGCGATTGGATTCCAAACCGGTGCGATTCGTTCGCTGGTTTCCCTCGTCGGAGTGCTGATCGGCGTCGCGGTGGCTTCCGCGGTGGGCGGCGTGCTCACGCCGGTCGTCGCCAAATTAGCCGCGAGCAATCCGATGTGGAATTACGGCCTGCCGGCCGCGCTGGGGTTCCTCTTGGTGTGGTTGGCGTTCTTCGGCGCGGGCTTCGCCGCGCACAAGCCGGTGGAACTGCATTTCAAATACCGCGAGGACGACGTCACCCGCGATCAGTTCGAGAAGATGAACAAGGCGTTGGGCGTGTTCGTGGGAATGCTGGCGGGTGTTGTCCTGTTTTTCGCCGCCGGCAAACCGCTCTATGCCATGGGTTACCTGACCACCCAGTTGGCGAGCGAAGCCGAAGTGGCCCCGGTCAAGCTGGTCAGCCAGGCCCGCAGCGACATGTCGGCTTCCGGTTGGGACCGCGCCTTTGCACCGCTGGATTCGACTCCGGCCAAGGAAATTCAGATCGCGGACCTGCTGGGATTCATCCACGAGAATCCGGCCGTCCGGGTCCGCCTCCAGACTTACCCGCCGTTCCTCGCCTTGGCTGAAAAGCCCGAGATCGTCGACATCCTCGGCGACTCCGAATACCTCAAGTTGCTGGACGACAAGAGCGGCCTGACAGCACTCCATAATAACCCGAAGACCCAGGCGGTGCTCGCGAGCGCCGAGATTACCCAAGAACTGGCCAAGGTGGACCTGAAGGACCTCAAAACGTATCTGGAAACGGGCAAGAGCCCACTGTTCGATGACGAAAAGATTCTCGGCCGCTGGCGTGCTGACGTAACCCCCTCGATCATCGATGCTCGCAGGAAACGCACCAATTTGGCGCCGCCGGAACTCCGCAACATCCGGTCGGTGATCTCGACGTTCCTCAAGAACGCCACCGCCGTCGCTTATCCGGATGGCCGGTTTGTGCTGAATGTGCCGATGCCCGAACTGCCCAAGGCAATGGCAGAAGGCGAAAATCAGGAGCAGGCGGCGGCCGCGCCGGTGCAAGGCTTGGACCCGACGTTGGCCCGACGCTATGGCATCTCAGCTCGTCCGGCGGCTCCCGTGGCCGCAGCGGCGGCTGCTTCCGCCTCGGCCCCCACCGACCCGGTTTCGCTCGCGAAGAAATACTTCGCGACGCTGGGCGGTCAGGATGGCAAGGGATTGTCCGCATTGACGGCGGAAGGGACGTGGGCCCGGTCCGGTGGCCGTTACAGCATCACCATCGAACAGGGGGGCAAGAAAGAGGTTCGCGACAGCGGCATCAACGACATCGGCCGACTCGAGATTCCCTTGCCTGAGCTGAAACTGACCCTGTTTTTCGTGCCCGCGCAGTGATCGGTGTCTGGAGCTCCTCCGGACGAGAGAAAACGCCCGCTGTAATGCGGGCGTTTTCGTTTTCCGATGAGTCCTCGACCGGTATCGGCGAAAGGGAGTCGGTCTTATTCCCGCAGGTAGAAGCGCATCTGCCGGTCGTTGCGAGAGGGCACAGCGAAAATGTCTTCCGGCTTCACCGCCTGAACGCCGGCTGCAGCCTCGGTATAACCAACCGGCACGACGCCGACCGATCGATCGGGCATCGGCGCGCCGAAAAGTGCGGATGACGAGGTCGGTTCGGTGACCGGAGGCGCAACCGTTCCCCACGGGTTTCCGGAATCCAACTGGAGGGCCGCGAAATGTTCGGGATCGGGCAGGTCGTCCTCCCGGAGGTTGACCAACGTCACGCCAATGATGCCGACGCCAGCCAAGGCAGCCAGGTTGGCGACCGCCAAGAGCCGTTGCCAGCCCAGCGAGGCGAGTTGGGATTGCCACCACGGTTGGTTGGCCAAGGCTTCCTCGCGCTGGATTCGGGCCACGACCTGGCCAGAGAAGCGATCGAAGTAGCCGGGCGGGGGCGCTTCGTAGCGCTTCAGGGCCAGCAAACGGCGAATCTCTTCAAACTCTTCGGGAGACTGACTCATGGCTTATTTGCGGAAATCGGCGAGCCACGCCTGCAACTGCTGGCGGGCATAAAAGAGACGGGAGCGGACGGTGCCGGGATTGCAGTCCATAATGCGGGCGATTTCGTCGTGGGGGAGTCCTTGGATGTCATGCAACGTCACCACCGTCCTGTGCTCTTCGGACAGCCGCAGCATCGCATCGTTCAAATGCTGCTGCAGTTCGGTCAGGCCGGCGTCGCGTCTCGGCGTGCGGTCGGAAACCAGTTGGACCAAGTCCGCATCGTGTTCCGCCTGTGCATCCAGGTCGTTGAGGCTGAGATGCGGAGTCCGGTTCCGGCGTTGCTTGAGGTGGTTGAGCGTGCCGTTGTAGGCGATGCGGTAGATCCACGTGTAGAAGCTGGAATCGCCCTTGAAGTTACGGAGAGCCTTCCACGCCTTGACGAAGGCTTCCTGGGCGAGGTCGTTCGCGTCCTCGTGGTTGCCGGTCAAATGGTAGCACAGGCCGTAAATCCGTTGCTGATGGCGTTGGATCAACAGTTCAAAGGCGTCGCAGTCCCCGGCCTGCGCCTTGGCCACCAAGGCGCGGTCTCCCGGTTCCTCGACAGGAACCGCCCCGCGCAAGGGCAGGGAAGTGGACATGGACTCCATGAGGGCGGCGGTCACGGCCGGTTAGACACCGAGGGCGGCAGTTTGTTGAAACAAAAACCCCGTCAAAGCCTTGAGCGCCTCCGTCGGCGGCCGAGCGGGCAGGGCGGACAAGGCTGCGACGGAATCATCCAGAAGGCGATCAATCGCATCGACCGACTCAGCCAAAGCTCCGTGGCGTTCCAAGCGGGCACGGACCCGTCCGAACTGTCCGTTGTCCCACGCTTCCAACCAGCCCAGCATCTCTTGGCGTTCCTCGCCCGTAGCCCGTTCCAGAAACGCCAGCAGGGGCAAAGTGACTTTTCCGGTCGCCAGGTCGGTGCCCAGCGATTTCCCGGCAACCCTCTCCACACCATAGACATCCAGGCAATCGTCGTAGATTTGGTAGGCGGTTCCCAATTTGAGGCCGTAGAGCCTCAGCGCTGCCTGCTGTTCGGCGGAGGCACCGGTCAGCAGACCACCCAACTCGCAGGCTAGGGCGAACAGTTCGGCGGTCTTCATTTCGAGCACCTTGAAATACTCCTCGCGCGTGACCGTCCAGCGGCGGCGGCGATGGGTCTGGAGGATTTCGCCGGTGCAGACCTGCAGGGTAGCCTGTGAAACGGCACGGCACACAGCCGGCGTGGGAAAACTGGCAGCCAGCCGCAGCGCGTGGGCGAAAAGACAGTCTCCCAGGAGCACCGAAACCTCGTTGCCCCATTGGGCGGCCAGCGTTGGCTGGCGGCGGCGCAACTCCGCACCGTCCATGATGTCGTCATGGACCAGCGTGGCGAGGTGGACCATCTCGATCACGACGGCCACGGTGACCAAGTCGTCGTTCAGTTCCCCCACCGTGCTGCCGGCCAACGCGACGAGGGCCGGGCGGAGCTGTTTGCCCTGATTGTCGAGCGCGTATCGGGCGTATTCGGCGATCTCCGGGTCGAATTGGGCGATCTGTTCGCGGAGCCGGCGGGTAACCTGATCGAGGAACGGATGCACCGGTGCCACAATGGATTCCCAACTGGCGGGCGCTGGCGACCACGGTGCGTTGCTACGCCCGTGTTCGGTTCGGTTGAGAGAGGTGACCGGCATTGCCGGGCGGACAGTAGGGACGGCACAAAATGGGGTCAACCAACGGCATGCGTGATAGCCGTCCGCTTTGGACAAGCCGGACCAAGTTCCGTAAACTCCGGGCTTTCGGCGGCGGACTGGCCGTCGGAACCGTTCGTCTGATGAATCTAGTCACTTTGGGAATCAGCCACCGCACCGCGCCCGTAGCGGTCCGTGAACTCTTTGCTTTCGGCGTGGGCGAGGCAGATGGGGCGGTTTGTCGCCTGCGTTCCTCGGGCTTGGCCGCGGAAGGGGTGTTGGTTTCCACGTGCAACCGCACCGAACTGTTCGCCGTGACCTCGCTTCCCCGCGGGGCGGCTCAGCCGGCGTTGGCGTCCTTTTTCGCATCGGAGAAGGGTGGCGGCCCGGCGCTTTCCCAGCAGTGGATCTTCCGGGCGGACGAGGCCGCCGTCGAACAGCTCTTCCGCGTGGCTGCGGGGTTGGATTCACAGGTCTTGGGCGAAACCGAAATTCTGGGTCAGCTCAAACAGGCGTATGCCCGGGCATTGGCTGCCGGGCATACGGCGAAGATGCTCAACCATGCGTTTCAAAGCGCCTTCAACTTCGCCAAAAAGGTCCGGACCGAAACGGGCATCCAGCGAGGCCAGACCAGTGTCGCCTCCGTAGCGGTCGAGTTGGCGGAATCCATCCTCGGTAGTCTGGCGCTCCGAGACGTTATGGTGGTCGGGGCAGGGGACACGGGCGAGAAGACCGCCCGGGCGCTGCTGGGCCGAGGCGCCCGCAGTGTCATCGTGAGCAACCGCTCGTTTGAACGGGCCGGGGAACTGGCCCAAGAGCTCGGCGGCCGGGCCATCCGGTTCGAGGACTGGGAGTCTGAATTTGACCGGATTGACGTCATCATCAGCAGCACGCGGGCGCCCCACTTCATCCTCGACCGGGTGCGGCTCGCGCGGTTGCTGACCGCCCGCCGTGCCCGACCCTTGCTCCTGATCGATCTGGCGGTTCCCCGCGACATTGACCCCGCCGTCCTTGAACTCCCGGAGGTTTTCCTCGCTGACCTGGACGACTTGGAAACGACAGCGGAGCGCCATCGCCAGTCCCGTCGTGCTGAACTGGTCCGTTGCGAAACCCTCATCCGCGAACGGGCGGTGGCCTGCCTCGCTCGCATCATGGGAATGCCCACAGTGCCGGCCGTCGCCTTGGGTTTTCCCAACTGAACTTCTTTCCCGTGTCCCGCCCCGTCATCATCTGCACCCGCGGTTCCGCGCTGGCCCTCGCTCAATCCAACACCGTGCTGGCCGAACTGCAGCGGGCGTGGCCGGACCGGGAGTTCGAACTGAGGATCATCAAGACGACCGGTGACAAGCTGCAGGCGGCGTCCATGGCCCAGCCCGGTGAATTGTTGCCGAAGGGGCTGTTCACCAAGGAACTCGAAAATGCGCTGCTCGCGCGCGAAGCCGACATCGCCGTTCACAGCCTCAAGGATCTGCCGACCGAACTCCCCGAGGGGCTGCATCTGACGGCCACGCCGCCGCGGGCGGATGTCCGGGACGTGCTCCTGTTCCGCGATGCACGGAGTCCGGTCTTTGCCGGACGCATCGGCAAAACCACCTCTGAGGGACGCAGTCCCTTTTTTGGCCGTCCCGACGCGGGTTTGATGGCTTTGCCGGCCAAGGCCATCGTTGCCACCAGTAGCACGCGGCGGGCGGCACAAGTCCGGGCGGTGCGTCCCGACGTCGAAGTCGTGGAGATTCGGGGAAATGTGGACACGCGCCTGCGGAAGTTGGTCGAGTCCGATGCCTTCGACGCCACGCTGCTCGCCGCCGCCGGTCTGGTCCGTCTGCAGTGCTTCATCGGAGGCAAGGGCGAACTCCGGCTCGACCTCCGGCTTTCGCCTCAAGAGTTGGAAGGGTTCAAGGCCCCGCCCGAAGGCGTTCTGGCCACCGTGCTCGAACCGGAGGTGATGCTGCCGGCGGTCGGGCAAGGGGCAGTCGCCCTCGAAACCCGAAGCGATGACGAAGAGGTCAACGCGCTCGCCGCGGCCCTCAACCATCGGAACACCCACCTCTCCGTGCTCGCTGAGCGGGCGTTCCTGCGCGCCATGGGCGGCGGGTGTCAGAGCCCGGTAGCCGCGACCGCCCGGGTGTTGGGACATCAGGTGGAACTCCGTGCCGCGAGTTTCCGGGAAGCGACGCCCCGCCGCGCCGAAGGCCGGCTGCCCGTGGCCCAGGCCGAATCCCTGGGGACGCGGCTTGCGGATGAGCTCCGTTGACCAAGTCGGATTCGTGAAGATTGGGACAGGTTCGTCTCCCCGATCTGGCGCCAGCTCGCGCCGATGATCGACCCATCGGGAGGAAGTTCGCAGTGATGCGGAGTGGAGTGGGTGGTGGAGCCTAGGGGGTTCGAACCCCTGACCTTCTCATTGCGAACGAGACGCTCTACCAACTGAGCTAAGACCCCGACCCAAGAAGGCCGCTGCTAGCTTTGCAGCCGTCAGCGGACGGACGGAATATGCCGGCGGGCATTTTGGCGGCAAGCGGATTCGCGGTCTCCGGCCACGCGCGGCGAAAACGCGGACCGAGCGTGGCCTTTCCAATCGCGGGGCACGACCGCATCGTCTCGCGCGTGACACCGCTTTCCTCCGCCTGCATACGCCTGCATCCCGACGACGATGTGGTCGTGGCCAAGTTGCCGCTCAAGGCCGGCACCGAACTCGCCGACGGCGATCGCGTGTTGACGCTCACGGCGGACGTGGGACGCGGCCACAAGCTCGCAGTGAAGGCCGTCGCCGACGGAGCGCCGCTGCGGAAATACGGTCAGGTCGTCGGCTTCGCCCACGGCGATATCCGGCCGGGCGACCACGTGCATCTGCACAACCTCGCGGTGCGCGACTTCGCCCGCGACTACGAGTTCGGCACCGACCTCCGGCCCGTGCCGCCGCTGGCGCCCGGCGCGGAACGCACCTTCCTCGGCTTTTCCCGCCCCGGCGGACGCGCCGGCACCCGCAACTACATTGCGGTCATTTCCAGCGTGAACTGCTCCGCGTCGGTCTCGAAATACGTGGCCGACCGGTTCCGCGGACCCGACTTCGCCCGCGACTTCCCCGGCGTGGACGGCGTGGTCGCCTTCACGCACAAGAGCGGCTGCGCCATGCCCGACAACGAGCCCACGCGCCTGCTCCAGCGCGTGCTCGCCGGCATCGCCCGCCACCCGAACATCACCGGCTACGTGCTCATCGGCCTCGGCTGCGAAGTGAACCAGACCGAACGACTGGTGAAGGATTTCCGCCTCGACCAGCTCGCGCCCGGCGAACAGCCGCCCGCCGTCATGAACATCCAAACGCAGGGCGGCATCGCGAAGACGATTGATGCTGCGGTCGCCGCCGTGCGCCAGTTGCTGCCCGCGTCCGCCGCGTTGCGCCGACAGCCGATGCCGCTCAGCAAGCTTGTGCTCGCCATGAACTGCGGCGGTTCCGACGGCGCGAGCGGCATCACGGCCAATCCCGCGCTCGGCGTGGCCAGCGACGAACTCGTCCGGCACGGCGCCACCAGCGTGCTCGCCGAGACGCCCGAGATCTACGGCGCGGAACATCTGCTCACCCGCCGCGCCGTCAGCCGCGAAGTCGGCGAGAAGCTCGTCGCGCAGGTCCGCTGGTGGGAGAACCACGCCCGGTTGCACGGCGCGTCCATTGATAACAACCCCAGCGTCGGCAACAAGGTGGGCGGCCTCACGACCATCTACGAAAAGAGCCTCGGCGCGCTCGCCAAGGGCGGCCAGGCGCCGCTCAGCGCGGTTTACGACTACGCGGAGACGATTCACGGCCCCGGCTTCGCCTTCATGGACACCCCTGGCTTCGATCCCGTGAGCATGACCGGCCTGGTGTGCGGCGGGTGCAACGTGGGCGTATTCACCACCGGCCGCGGCAGCGTGTATGGCTGCAAGCCCATGCCCTGCCTCAAGGTCGCCACCAACACCACGCTCTACGACTGGATGCGCGACGACATGGACCTCAACGCCGGCACAATTCTCGACGGCACGGAAACCGTGGAACAGGTCGGCCAGCGCATCTTCGAGGAGATCGTCGCCGTGGCGAACGGCAAACGGACCAAGAGCGAACTCCAGGGCCTCGGCGACGAGGAATTCGCGCCGTGGATTCTGGGACCGGTGCTGTGAAGTTGGCTGCGGCAAGGCTCACGGAGGGATTTCGCCGAATCGTGAATCGCCTCAATAGCTCTCTCCGCAAAGTCAGAACTTCCAAACTTTCGTAGCAACGGAATGACGGGATCTGCCGGGAGACCAAGGTGCACCAGACATCCAACCAGTCATTCTACTTGAGCGGATGCCAGCGTTAGCCATGCCAAAGATTTGGCTCAGCGAGGTCTGTCCTTTCCTCGAAGCCGCTGGCGGAGTCGATGTTTTGGGATAATGGGAGCACCGCCGCAGTCGTTTCCCTGGTGGAGTTGATTCCCCTACTTCCCCTTGTCGGCGAGGACCTCCTTGGCCCAGGCCTCGTGGGCGAGATACCACTGGATGGTCTCGCGGATGCCGGTCTCGAAGGTGTGGGCGGGCACCCAGCCGAGTTCGCGCTGGATCTTGGAGGCGTCGATGGCGTAGCGGCGGTCGTGGCCGGGACGGTCCTTCACGAAGGTGATGAGCTTGCGGGAGTGGCCGCCGAGCGCGGGCCGGAACTCGTCGATCAGGTCGCAGATCAGCTCGACGATGCGGAGGTTGGCCCACTCGTTGTGGCCGCCGATGTTGTAGGTCTCGCCGTTGGCGCCGCGGGTGACGACCTGCCAGAGGGCCTCGCAATGGTCGGTCACGTAGAGCCAGTCGCGCACGTTCATCCCGTCGCCATAGACGGGGATGGGCTGGCGCTGGAGCACCTTCTGGATGACGACGGGGATGAGCTTCTCGGGGAACTGGAACGGGCCGTAGTTGTTCGAGCAGTTGGTGATGACGACGGGCAGCCCGTAGGTGTGGTGGTAGGCGCGCACCAGCAGGTCGCTCGAGGCCTTGCTGGCGGAGTAGGGCGAGTTGGGCGCGTAAGGCGTCGTCTCGGTGAAGTAGCCGGTGTCGCCGAGGGAACCATAGACCTCGTCGGTCGAGACGTGGTGGAACCGAACCTCCGATTGCGGATTGCGGATTGCGGATTGCGGATTCAGCCAACACTCGCGGCAGGCTTCGAGGAGGTGGAAGGTGCCGACGATGTTGGTGTGGATGAAGTCGCCGGGGCCGCTGATGGAACGGTCCACGTGGGACTCGGCGGCGAGGTGCATCACATGGGTGATGGCGTGCTGGCGGACGACGCGGAGGACTCCGGCCTTGTCGCGCAGGTCCACCTGCTCGAAGACATATTTCGGATGCCGCTCGACGGCGCGGAGGTTGGCGAGGTGGCCGGCGTAGGTGAGGCAGTCGAGGTTGACCAGCTTCGCGATGCCGGGCTGGTCAATGACGTGCTGGATGAGGTTCGAGCCTATGAAGCCGGCACCGCCGGTAACGAGGAGGTTCATGGGTAATCGGTTAACAGCGAAGGGGCAAAGGGGACGAAGAAGGCGGGTTAGGACCGACGACGGGGCACGTTCAGGATGCGTTCGAGGCCGTCCTTGAGCAGAAGGCTGTTGAAGTTGATGAGCAGGCCCAGTGGCAGTTTCAGCAGTTTGAGATAGGTGATGACTTGGGCCCGGTGAAGCGGAGTCACCGCCTCAACGGCCTTGAGTTCAAGCAGCAGCCGGGTGTCGAGCAACAGGTCGGCCCGGAAACCGACTTCAATCCGGACTCCGCGGTAATCCAAGGGAACGGGCAGCTGGCGCTGGACCGTGATCCCGCGTAGTTCCAGCTCGTGAGCCAGGCAGGCTTCGTAAGCGCTCTCCAGCAATCCGGGGCCGAGCTCGCGATGCACCGCCAAGGCGGCATCCACGGACGCCGTTGCCAGAGCCTCCACCTCGGCGGGCACGGACACGGACCGCCCATCGGTAAGGTCAAATCCGAATCTTCGTCCCTTGGCCCCTTCGCTGTTCATTTTTCCGGCATCCAGTTCCGCAGCGACTCGTCGAGGGCGGCTTCCACAGGGCGGATCCTCACCCCGGCAGCCAGCAGCTTGGACACGTCCAACACGCAGTTGGAGCGAGGCGTCTTGGCCGCCGCCTGGTAGAACTCGGTGTCGTTCTCCCAGAACTCGAACTTCCGGTTCGGGGCGATGTGCTTCTGCACCAGCGCGACGACTTCCCGCGTGGTCACCCAGCCGGGATTGGTCACGTTGTAGGTGCCCCAGGGCACGCGTTGGAACCAGCAATCGAGGCAGGCCCGCACGAAGTCCGCCCGGTGCGAGATCGCGTTCACGTTGTCGTAGACCTTGGCGTAGCGCTGCACCTTGCTCAGGTAGTTGCGCGGGCTGTCGAACTCGTCGAACGGGATGCGCAGGCGCCACACGTAACTCCGGCCCACGCCGGCGATGGCTTCCTCGCCGAGGGCCTTGGTGCCGCTGTAGAAGCTGCACGGCGGCGCACGGAAACTGAAGTTGGGCGGGTCCAGCTCGGTGAAGCCGTGGACACGGTCGCGCTTTTCCAGGATCAGCCGGTGCACGCCCGGTTCGGTGAGGTCGGGCTCGACGTGGCAGACGCCTTCATCGTCGCAGACCTTGGCGCCGGTGTAGATGCAGCCGGAGGAGACATGGCCCCAAGGAATGCCCGCTGCCGCACAGGCGTGGGCAAGGGTCTGCGGCAGCAGCGCGTTGCCGAGCAGAGTGTCTGCCTTGGCGGTTTCGCAGGCGTCCACGTTGGGTTTGCCGGTGTAGCCGGCGCAGTTGATGAGGAATGCGGGCTTCACCTCGCGCAACAGGGCAAGAAGCGGCTCGAAGCGGGTGTAGTCCACCTCGCGGCGGGAAAGCGCGCGGAAGGGAGCGCCGCGGCGGTTGAGTTCCGCGGCGAAAGCCTGACCAATGTAGCCGGTGGCACCAAGAAGCAGGATCATGGGAAGTCGGAAATCGGAAGGGCGAAGGTGGAAGCAGGAAGCGGCGCCTCAAGATGCTCGCTCTGCTCGCGTCGGCTACACCGACGATCAGGGCTCGACGGAGTCTCGCCCCACCAGCAGGGAGCGGCGGCTTTCCAGCCGCCGGGACTGGGCGGATGGAAAGCCGCCCCGCCGTGATGCGTTATGTCGTTCATTGGTTTCACTTCCGTTTCGCCTCCGCCACGGCGGCTTCCAGGTAAGTTCGGTATTCGCACCTGGGCATGGCGTTCACGACGGCCTCCAGTTGTGCCAGCGACAGGATGCCGCTGCGGTAAGCCGCCTCCTCGGGGCAACCGATCTTGATGCCCTGGCGCCTTTCGATGGTCTGCACGTAGGCGCTGGCCTCGTGCAGACTGGTGCTGGTGCCAGCGTCCAGCCAGGCAAAGCCGCGCTCCAGCCGGAAGACATTGAGCTGACCGCGCCGCAGGTATTCGACATTGACGTCGGTGATCTCGAGTTCGCCGCGGGCGCTGGGCTTCAGGTCCCGTGCGATCTTCGCGATCTGGTGATCGTAGATGTAGAGTCCCGGCACCGCGTAGTTCGACTTCGGCTGCCTCGGCTTCTCCTCGATCGAGATGGCTTTGCCCGCCGCATCAAACTCGACCACGCCGTAGCGCTCCGGATCGAGGACGTGGTAGCCGAAGATGGTCGCCCCGCCCCTGAATTCGCCGAAGGCCCGGGTGAACACGTCACCACCCCAGAAGATGTTGTCGCCGAGGATCAGCGTGACCGGATCGGAGCCGATGAAGCTGTCCGCGATCCGGAACGCCTGGGCGATGCCCTCGGGTTTGGCCTGCTCACGGTAGTCGATCCTCACGCCGAAGCGGGAGCCGTCGCCGAGCAGTTGGCGGAACCGCGGCAGGTCGTGCGGCGTCGAGATCAGGCAGATCTCCCGCACGCCTCCCTCCAGCAGCGTCGTGAACGGGTAATACACCATCGGCTTGTCATAGACCGGCTGGAGCTGCTTGGAGGCGACGAGCGTCAGCGGATAGAGCCGTGAACCGGCTCCGCCCGCCAGGATGATGCCTTTCATGTGCCGTCAAGGCTACGGATGGAACCCGGCGAGGCAACCGGAAGCTTGAGTTGGTCCGCCCGATTCGCGTTGGGTTCGGGCAGCCGGCGACGTGTTGCCGGCGGATCCGTGTGAAGTTCCTCGAACGCCATCGATTGCTCCGGCGCCGAACCGGGTGGTTTCCCACCGGGCGCGGTTGGATGGCGTTGGCCCTTGGCGTCACGACGCTGGCGCTCGGTCTGACCCTGCGGGTCCATCCGTTCCTGGCGGTCACGGAGCGTGTCGAATCTGACATGCTGGCCGTCGAAGGCTGGGTGCCGGACTTCGTGCATGAAGCCGGTCTCGGCGAATTCCGCCGGGGTGGCTACCGCCTGTTGTTGGTGCCCGGAGGCCCTTTGGAAAAGGGCGAGCCACTGTCGGAATACCGGACCTTTGCGGAGTTCGGCGCCGCGGTGCTGCAACGCTATGGCTGCCCGACCAACATCCTCCGGGCGGTGCCGGCGCCGAAGGTCCGGCACGATCGCACCTACGCCTCGGCGTATGCGCTTCGGCTCTGGCTGGAACGCGAACGGCTGCTGCCAAAGAAACTCAACGTCGTCACGGCCGACACCCATGCCCGCCGGACCCGGCTGCTCTTCCAGAAGGCTTTCGGCGAGGCGACGGAAATCGGCATCATCGCGGTGCCGGATGACCGGTTTGATTCCAGCCGGTGGTGGCGATCGAGCCAGGGATTCCGGACGGTCACGGGGGAAGCCATCGGCTACCTCTACGCCCGGTTCCTGTTTTCGCCGCCGGAAGAACTGTCCGCTTACAGTCCGCCGCCCGCACCATGAATCACGTGCCGTTCCGCCATCGCCTCCGGGTCGTCTACGCCGATTGCACGGTGGGCAACCATGTCTATTACGCCCGCTATCTCGATTTCCTCGAAGCAGCCCGCGGAGAATTCTTCCGGCAGCTCGGAAAGTCGTTTCAGGCCTGGCAGGATGAGGGGTTGATCTTTCCGGTCATCGAATGCCGGCTCCAGTATCGCGGACCGGCCCGCTACGATGACGAACTGGACGTGGAAATCCTCGTGCTGCAAGCCGACGGGGTGCGACTGGGCTTCGGCTACCGGGTCGTCCGGCCGGACGGCACGCTGCTGGTGGAAGCCGAAACGCGGCATGTGTGCACCAGCTTGGAGGAACGGCCCAAACGGCTCCCGGAAACGCTCCGGGTCAGCCTCGAACCGCATCGCTTGGCGGCCGCGGGCTAGCAGCCCGCCCAAAAAAGCCCGGCAATTGTAGGAGACGAGGTGACGGGTCTTATTTTTCCGCGAAGAACGGAGCCTCCTGACGTCGGCTGCTACAAATGCAGGAGTTCTTGAACGGGCTGCCAGGAGTTCGGCCACATCCGGGCCGCACCGACGTCACCGCCGATTGTTGCTCCACTGCTTCCTGGAAAGCGATTCAGCCCGGAGGCGGATTCGATGCGCGCTCCCATTTTGGTCCTCGCCCGCTTTGACCGGGCATCCGGGTCTGCGCCTGCGCCTGCTTGTGAACCGGCCTGACGCTATGGCAACGTCCGGAAAACTTCCCGCATGCAGCTCGCCGATCTTTCCTCGCCCGCCCTGGCCCGGCTCAGCCGCGATACGCCGATCGTGTTTCCCGTGGCAGCGCTCGAACAGCACGGGCAGCACCTGCCGCTGTTCACCGACAGCCTGCTGTGCGGCGAGATTATCCGGCGCGCCGACGCCGCGCTGGGCGACCACGTAGTGTTCGCGCCGCTGCTCTGGCTCGGCAACTCCGACCATCACCTCGACTTCGCCGGCACGCTCTCCGCGCCGCCGCGCACCTACCTCGACGTGCTGGGCGGCCTGCTGGAAAACTTCCTGATGCACGGTTTCCGGCGGCTCGTGTTCATCAACGGCCACGGCGGCAACGACGTGCCGGGCAAGCAGACCGTGTTCGAGGTCCGCCAGCGGCACCGGCAGCGCGACGACCTGCTGCTGCTGTTCGCCACCTACTGGAACCTCGGCGCGAAGCCGTGGGAATCCGAACCGTCGCTGGCGCAGCGCGAGATGGGCCATGCCTGCGAATGGGAGACCTCCATGATCCTGCGCCTCGCGCCGCACCTCGTCGGCGACTTCACGAAGCTGGCCACGGTCGAGCAGGGCAACGCCTTCCTGCCCGCCACGCGCGGCTGGATCACCCGCGAACGCACCGGGCCCGGCCACATCGGTTCACCGCAGCTCGCCTCGGCGGAGAAGGGCGAGGCGCTCTTCCGCATCTTCAGCGGCGACGTGGTGAAGCTGCTCGAACGCGTCCTCCGCTGGGACGGCAAGTCGTGGGAAGGGTGAGGAAGCAACCGCAGATGAACGCAGATGGACGCAGATCAAAGAACCCGAGCGCCGGCTTTTCAGTCCATACCATCCGCCATGAGGAGGAAACGCAGTCCGACCGGAAGCTGCAGCGACTAGCTCGTCCATGTTTGAATACCCATCACTGAAGGAGCAGAACGCAATCCACGAGTGCCTTTGGAAGCAGACGGCCAAGGGCTTTGAGGTCTGGTGGAGCGAAGACCCCTCGGTCCGGGGCAGCGGCACGACGCTGTTCAAAGCGGAAGAGACGTTTGCCTTCGCCTTGGCGGAAGCCACCAACGTGTATCCGCCCGTTTACCGCTACGTCATACCTCCACCTGCGGATGAGGAGTTCGCCCGCTACCAGTCAGACTGGGTCGTCGTGAGCGGCATGAATGCCATCCTGAGGCAAGCACAGCCGATGGACGACCTGTTCGCGGGCGGCTGCTGCAAGACGTGCGGCATTCCACGGGGAAAGCGGAATGACCTGGCACTGCGTTACGAATACTCAAGCAGCCGCCATGAGGATCTAGTGCTTATCCTGCATGGCAACACAGACATCCAACTCTTGTCGGAACAATTCTTGAAGATCGTGTTAGGGATGAATGGCTCCGAGGGCATCTTCAGAGAGGCCACATGCATCAAGGGGAAGCCCCGCTCGAACTACTTCGAGATCGTGGCCGGCGACACGTTGGCGGCCGTGGGCTGCGAATCTGCGGAACCCATCGGGCGAAGCTGTGGCGATTGCCAATCACACTGGGTGGCGCCGCGGGGCCGGGTCGGCGAGCTGCGCTACTTCTTTGACGCTGATGACATGGCTGCCCCGAAGGATGGGTGGACTCCATTTTGGACGGGCTGGCGGACGGACATCTTGGTTCATCTTGGACGATGGAGGTCAGCCCAAGGTGGACGAGGTTTGAAGGGAGTGGTCGGCGACCGGGTGGGAATTCTGCCCAAGGCGCTGCAACGTCCGATTCAGTATGAGCAGGTTTACCCGGTCCAAGAATGAGAACAGTTGGAGCCTACTGCGGGAGCGGTGCAATGGGTGTGCTTCGCTGGGCCATCGGGTGGTTCGTCGCGTTGGTAGGAATGGCCTTGTCCTGTGTGGTTGCTGACTGATCCGCTGAACGTCATCCCATGAACACCCCGACCCGCACCGCTTCCTGGAAATGGCTCGTGTGCGGGCTGCTGCTGTTCGCCTCGACGATCAACTACATGGACCGCGTCACGCTCTCGACCGTGGCGACGCGGATCACGGCGCAGTTCGGCCTGTCGCAGGAGCAATACGGGAACATCGAGTTCGGCTTCGGCTGGGCCTTCGCCGTGGGGTCACTGGCCTTCGGGCTGACGGTGGACCGCCTGCCCGTGCGCTGGGTCTATCCGACGGCGCTGGCGCTGTGGTCCGCGATGGGTTTCCTGACGGCCTACGCCCGCAACTACGAGGAGCTGCTCGCCTGTCGCATCCTGCTCGGGCTGTTTGAGGGCGGTCACTGGCCCTGCGCGATCAAGACCACTCGGGCGCTGCTCGCGCCGGCCGAACGTTCGCTCGGCAACAGCGTGCTCCAGAGCGGCACCAGCATCGGCGCCATCGCCACGCCGCTGCTCATGCGCCTGCTGCTGACGCCGGAGGCGGGCAGTTGGCGCGGGGCGTTCCAGATCATCGGCGCGGTGGGGCTGATCTGGATCGGGGCGTGGTTTGCGCTGATCCGGCGGCGGGACTTGGGAACGGTTGCGGAGGTTCCGGGTGTTCACGCGGACGTGGCCGTCTGCGCTCCGCAGGGCGGTTCGCTGTGGGAAGCCATCTTCAGCCGGCGGATGCTGGTCGTGCTGATCGTCATCGCGCTGATCAACACCTGGTGGCAGTTGCTCCGCGCGTGGCTGCCCAAGGTGCTCCAGGAAGGGCGCGGTTACGCCGAGTCCGACATGCTGAGCTTCCTGCCCGTCTTCTACATCGCGACCGACGTCGGTGTGCTGGGTGCGGGCGCCGCGACCATGTGGCTGCATCGGCGCGGGATGAGCGTCCACGGCGCGCGGGTGGCGGCCTTCGCGGCGTGCGCCGCGCTGAGCGCCTTCGCGGTGGCGGCGGCGCTGTTGCCCAAGGGACCGGCGCTGCTCGGCGTGCTGCTGCTGGCGGGCGCGGGCGCGCTGGGCGTGTTCCCGATCTATCACGCGCTGACGCAGGATTTCACCGCCAGGCATCAGGGCACGATCAGCGGCCTCGGCGGCGTGGCTGCGTGGGCGCTTTCGCCGGCGCAGAAATACTACGGCAAGCTGGTGGACCAGACCGGCTCGTTCGACCTCGGCTTTGCGGTGGCGGGCTGTTTCCCGCTGTTGGCGCTGGCCGTGCTCTGGCTGCTGTGGAAGCCCGTGCCGGAACCTCAGTTTCGGGAAGGACATTCCTGAACCCTTCTCGGACCAAGCCGCCGGGGCCGGCGCAAGCGGATCGTCAGCCCCGCTTCATCAGGTCGAACCAGCAGCGGTTGACCGTGACGCGATAGGTGAAGGTCCACAGCCAGCTCATCGCCAAGCCGCCGAGGAGAAACCACCAGCCGCCCGGCACAACGAAGCTGGCGACGAGCAGACCGCAGGTGGCCAGGAAACCCACAATGTGTCCTGCCAAGGCCAGAAGCGTGCGGAAGTTGAAGCGTTGAGTGTCGTTGGTGCCGCTCGCGATCCGGGCCGTCACCAGCAGGGGCGTCACGGCGCAGGCGGCCACGCAGGCACGCAGGCCCAAGTCTGCGCCCGCCAACCATGAGGCTTCCCGCAGGTGACCGGCCAGCGCGCCAAAAACAACGGCCAGCGGCACCGCTGCCGCCGCCCGGACCACGCTCGCCTTGACCAGCAGGAACAGCAGTTCGCGGAAGGTTCGTGGATAGGGGGTGAGCGGCGAGAATTCCAGCGAGCCCGCCGGCGGAATCGCCAGCCGCCCGCCGGCAAAGCCCGTGAGCACGGGCAGGCAGGCGAGCCCGCCGAGAATCCCGCCCGCAGGCAGCGCCGCTTCGAGCCAGAGCCAGCCCAGGAGCCGTCCCGCCAGCGTCAGGAAGACGCCGCCGGTCAGCAGCATCGCGCCGGTTTTCCAAGACCACGTCCATGATGGCGAAGCGGCCCAGTCCCATTCGGCCAGGAGCCGTTCCCGGGGCGTCCACCACCGCCACACCAGCCGCTCGATCCAGCCGCGGTCGGGCCCGGAGGCGGGCAACAGGAATTCGCGGCTGAGGATGCGTTCGGTGATTTCGGTGAGGCCGGTGTGGGTAGGGCGTGTGTGCTGTTCGGCGATGGCTGCGCGGTCCTCGTCATCACAGTCGGCCGGCGGTTCCGCGGCGTAGTCCAGCAGCACGGCGTCGCGGAACCGGTAGTTCGCCTCTGCCCAGCGCAGAACCGCCGGCAGCAGTGTAAGCAACGCCCCGGCCGGCAGCAGCCAGAGCGCATCGCTGGCGTGCGATTCGCCGCCGAGCCAGCGGTGAAGCGGGCCGATCACCCAGCCCGTTGGCAACAGGCCGGCCGCCATGTCGCCATACTGGTTGAGGAACTCGAGCAGGGCTTGTTTCAACCCGTCGGGCGCCACGAAGTTGCCCAGCCAAAGGACCACCAAGCCCATCCATATCACGCCCCGCACGGTGGCGGCATGACGCCACCGCAGCGCCAACACCCCGAAGCCGGCGAAGCATCCCCCCAGCAGCAGCCCGCCGCCGACAGCCAACGGCAGGGCGACCATGTCCGGCCGTGTGCCGAGGCGCGCGATCCACACCAGCGCCACTCCCAGCGGCAACAGAAACACCATTTCCCACAGGCCGCGGCGCAACTGACGCCGAAACACCCATTCCCGGGATGCCGGCAGCAGGGTCAGCGCGAGCAGATCGGCATCCTGGTAGAGGGTCTTGGCCAACCGCTGGTGAACGTCGAAGCACAGCACCAGAGCCAGCACTGCCAAGGTCAGGCGTTTGCCCCCACCGGAGAGGGAATCACCGAGGGCGACGCCCGCCGTCACGAGCAGCGCCGCGACCACCGTGACCCAGAAAGGCCGCGTCGCCCGCATCAGTCGCGTCCAGATGCCGGCCCGCCGCCCCGCCCCTGCGGCCTGCGCCGCCGCTTCCAGTCGCCGGCAGAACTCCCGGTCACCGGCGTTCATCGCGGTTCCTCCCGGAGCTGGGCGAAGAGCCGCTCGAGGACGTCGTTGGCGCCGCCCGACTGCTGCCGGAGTTCCTCGAGTGTGGCGAAGGCCCGCACCTCGCCCTCGTGCAGCAGGCACACGCGGTCGCTGAACCGCTCCACGCTGTCGAGCACCTGCGTGGAGTAGAGCACCGTCCGGCCGCGGCCCACGGCGTCACGGACATGCCGGCGGAACGCGGTGAGCCCGTGGGGATCCATGCCCGAGGCCAGCGGTTCGTCGAGCAGCCACAGCTCCGGGTCTGCGGCGATCAGCGCCGCGAGGGCGGTCTTGTAGATCTGACCCCGCGAAAGCGTCCCGACCGGGGCGTCCGCAAGGGTGAGCAGGTCGAAATCCCGCAGCAATTCGACCACTTGGCCCTCCACGCCCGGACGGTCCGCACCGTAAAGCCGGAGGATCAGCCCCAGGTTCCGCAGCACTGTTTCGTCGAGGAAGAGCGCCGGAAAATCCGGCAGGAAAAAGAAACGCTGCCGCTGGGCGAGGTCCTCCCGCCGCATCGGCTCGTGGTCGAAGTGGATCTCCCCGGAATCCGGCGCCGCCACGCCGGCGAGCAGACGGAGAAACGTCGTCTTGCCCGCCCCGTTGGCGCCGAGCACGGCGACCAGTTGACCCGGCTGCAGAGTCAGGGAGACGCGATCCAGAGCCCGGACCGATCCGTAGCGCTTGGTCACCGACTGGAATTCGACGAGCACGGGAGATTCCTGAACCAAAGCCCCCGGCCGGGCCAAGGATTTTGCGGCCTCACGTGCTTGGTTCCATGCCGCCGGAAGTTCGCGGAGGACCGCGCTCGGGAACCGACTTGGCCCGTGGCGGAGAGGACTGGCTGGCACGGCCATTCAGGTAGGGGGATTCGGCGTCCTCGCGATTCCCCGTTTTCGAGGTCCGCAGCTTGCTGCAGCTCGCTGGCGCTAAGCCGGCTGGTGACGCCGGTCATGTATTCGCTGCTGCCGCCGGTGGAGGAGGAGTGAGCGCGGCGGCGGGCGGGCTGAGGCGTTCCTCCAGGAACCGGCTCCAGACCTCGTCCGGTTCCCAAATCTCCCGCAGGGCCGCCCACGCGGCGTCCCGGGACCAGCCTTGATGGAGCACCCGGTGCAAGGCGACAAACGCCGAGACGCGGCAGTTTAGGGCGCAGTGGATGAAGAGTCGCTGGTCGCGCCGCGCCGCCATCTCCGTGCAGAAACGGGAGAAGTCCGCCCCGGTCGGCGCCTCGAACACGACCGGGATCGCGACGTATTCCATGCCCAAACCCGTGACCACCGCCCGCTCGTCCGGCAGGGCATGCGTGGACGTCGGCAGCGCCAGGTTGATGACCGTGCGCACTCCTGAAGCAGCAAGGGCAGCCAACTGTCCCTCAGTGGGCTGCCCGCCAGTCGAAACCCGGTCATCCAGCCGGCAGAAGTTGCGGATGGATTCCCGGGAATGGTTCATCCCGCAGTCAGTTCAGCGGTCTCCAGTCCTTATGGCGGAAACGGTCCCACACCCACACGTAATCGGTATTGGCGCGACCACCTCCGGGCCAGTTGAAGATGCTACGGTCGCCATTGGCGGCTTTTCTCGCGGCATTGATCACATCCTGCCGGACCCACCTGCGCTGCTCGGCGTGACCGTCGAGGAAACCGAAGTCGCTGACATTGCCGTGGAAGATGGCGAAAGGATCCACCCAGCCGCGGCCAGCCACATCAATCACCCAGGTGCCGATGTTCCAGCCGCGGGGATCGGACTCCTCGACAAACATCATGGTTTCGCTCGGGCGATCGGCCTGGGAGTCCTTGGTGTAGGGCGTCACCGCGGTCCAGCCATTGCCATTGATGCCTTCGGCTTTGGAGTAGCTGTCCCATGCCCAGCCCTGTCCGACCTTGCGCTTGGGACGCAAATCGCCCGGGCAGTGATAGGAGTTGAAGGAGTTGACGTATTTCCAGAGCGGGCCCTGTTCCATGCCGCGGCGGACGGCATCAAGCGCCCGGGTGACCGGCATGGCGTTTCCGGTGTCGGGATTGGGGTCGCGCCAGTAACCGCCGCCCCGGAGTTCGATGACGGAGTTGGAAGGCGCCCAACGCGGCGGCAGGAGGCCGTCGTTGCTGTCGAGCGCATACATCTGCGCCCCGAGCGTGAGCTGCTTCTGATTGTTCAAGCAGGAGGCCAAGGTGGCCTTCAGCTTGGCCTTGCTCAGCGCCGGCAGGAGCATGCCGGCCAGGATGGCGATGATCGCGATGACCACCAGTAGTTCGATGAGTGTGAACCCCGCCCGAAGGACGGGGAGTGAGCAGTTACGCAGCTTCATAATTGAGGGCTATCCACGGTAGAGCTTGTGGTCATGGAAGGGGCTTCCAGTCCGCATGCCGGAAGCGGTCCCAGACCCAGCGGAAATCGGGATTCCTAGAATTCCCTCCCTGCCAGAAGAAACTCGACTTGCCGACCGCCGAATCGGTGGCCGCCTTGATGGTGCGGGCATCCACCCACCTGTGCGATTCGGTGTGACCGTCAAGGAAGCTGAAATCGCTGACTGCCCCGTGGAAAATCGCAAAGGGGTCAACCCACCCGGGCGGGTTCACATCGATGACCCATGTGCCGGCATTGAAGCCGCGCGGATCGGATTCCTCGATGAACAGCATGCTGTTCGAGGGTTCAGGAACCTGGCCAATCTTCCTGAACGGCCGGATGCCGCCCCAACCGCCCGTGCCCATCCCGTCGGCTTTGGAATAGCTGTCGTAAGCCCACCCCTGCCCTGGTTTTCGTTTGGTCCTCAGGTCGCCGGGGCAATGATACGAGCCGATTGCGCTGGCGTAGCGGAAGAGCGGCCCCTGGCGCAAAGCAAGGTGAACCGCATCCAGTGCCCGCTGCACGGGCATGGACTGCCCCGGGTCGGGATTCGGGGCCGGCCAGTAGCCACCGCCCGACAGGTTGGCCATCGTGCCGTTGGTCAGCCTGAAAGTTGGCGGCAACAGCCCGTCGTCGTTGTCGGAAGCGTAGAGGATCGTTCCCAAGGCCAATTGGCGCTGATTGTTGAGGCAGGAGGCCAGGGTAGCCTTCAGCTTCGCCTTGCTCAGCGCCGGCAGGAGCATGCCGGCCAGGATGGCGATGATCGCAATGACCACCAGCAGTTCTATCAGCGTGAAGCCGGACCGCCGGTCACTCGGGATTCTGAGATGTGCCTTCATCTTGGGTAGTGGACGTGCGGGATTACTGGCCCTGTGATACCGTCCAAGAGGAGCGGGGAAAGCACAAACTCCCAAGTCAGCGAAAATAGGGGCAAAACAAACGCCCGGACGGAGACCCGCCGGGCGTGTCCGGGAAGGAAGCAACTGGTCGTCCGCTCAGTTGTATTCGCCCAGCGGACGGATCCAGATGTTGCGGAACCGTGTCGGGTTGCCGTGATCCTGGAGTCCGATGCCGCCCTTGCCGGAGTAGGCCTTGAAGGGATCGGACGAGCGGTGGTTGGTCGGGCCGTTCAGCTCCTTCCGGTTGTGCAGGACCACGCCGTTGAGGATCACCGTGGCGTAGGCGGGCTTGGTGAGCTTGCCGTCGGCATCAAACCTCGGCGCCTCGAACACGATGTCGTAGCTGTTCCATTCGCCGGGTCCCTTGATGGCGTTGGCCAGCGGCGGCCATTGGCCGTAAAGCGCACCGGCCTGACCGTCGGCGTAGGTCTTGTTGTTGTGGCTGTCGAGCACCTGGATCTCGAACTGGCCGTGGAAAAAGACGCCGGAATTGCCCCGGCCCTGGCTTTCTCCCTCGGGTTTGGTCGGCGTGGCGAATTCGAGGTGCAACTGGGCGTCACCCCATTGGTCCTTCGTGTGGATGCTGCCGGCCTTGCCGACGACCTCCATATAGCCGTGCTCAATTTTCCACTTGGGCGCACCGCCGCCGTCGCGTTCCCACTTGGAGAAGTCGGTGCCATCGAACAGCACCGTGGCGTCACCCGGCGCGGGCGCGCCGTGGCTGAAGGTGGCGGCCGGCTTCACGGTGGGCGGATTAGGCCGCTCCTTGTCGTGAACCTTCCACTTCTGGCCCCGGATCTGGGGGGTGTCGGTGTAGCCAACGCCCTGGGCGAAGGCGGCGGTGCCGGCGCACAGGACGCGGAGCGTGAGCAATGTGATGCGTTTCATGAACAACGGGTGACGCCGGAGCGTTCGCGTCCAAGGACGCCAAAGGCAAGCGCGGGCTTCAATCCGGCCGGGCACTCCGCCCGAAACTGCGATGAGGCCCGGCTCACAGATCCTTCCAAAATTCCTGACCGCCGAACCCTGCCAGCAACCCTACCAACACAGAGCCACCACCTACGCAGAGCCAGCCGGCAGCGGCAGAATCGAAAAGATCCAGTCGAGGGCGGCTCCACAACCAGAATCCGACCGCCGCTCCCAATATCGCCCCAAATGCGAAATGGACGGTAAAGGCACCCTAATCCCTCGGAGGCGGTGAAGATTCCATCAGCTTGGCGCGCTACTTCAGCTCGCGGTAGCGGATGTTCCGGAACCAAACATCATCCCCGTGGTCCTGGAGCAGGATCGGCGTGGCGAACTTGCTGCCCCATTTAGCCTCATCCTTGAACTTGCTGGCGGCCTTCGCGGCGGCGAGTTCGGGCGAAGCGAGCTCATAGGCCAGCACCTTGTCGCCGTTCAGCCAGTGCTCGACCTTGTTACCCTTCACCACGATGCGGGTCCGGTTGACCTCACCGGCCGGCTTGACCTTGGGAGACTTTGCCGGCAGCGCATCGTAGAGCGCGGCGGTCTGGCGTTTGGGCCCGACCTTGGCGTCCGGATGGGCCGCATCGTCGATGAGCTGATACTCGTGGCCGATGGGGGCCTTGCGGGCCTCGTCGATGAGGTATTTCACGCCGCTGTTGCCGCCGGCGCCGATCTTCCACTGGAAGCGCAGTTCGAAGTCCGTGAACTTCTTTTCCGTGATGATGTCGCCCCCGCCGGCCTTGGCGGTGTGCCGCAGCCAGCCGTCTTCCACCGTCCAGCCCTTGTCCGGGAACGATTCCTTGCCGAAGGCCCGCCATCCGGCCGTCTTCTTGCCGTCGAAGAGCGGGGTCCAGCCCGCCTTCTTGTCATCCTTGTCGGCGTCCGCATCGGCGGCGAACAGGGGCGAGGCGCAGAGCGTAACCAACTGCAGAATCCGGGCGAAGGCTTTCATGGGGTAAGCGAAGGGTGGACGAGAGCAACGGGTCATTTCACGTCGAGATTCCGGACGCGCAGGTTGCGGAACCACACATCGTCGCCGTGATCCTGGAGGCACAGGTGGCCGGACGCTTCCTTCGCGAACCGCGGCAGTTCCTTGAACTTTGAGCCCGCGACCAATTTGGCGAACTCGGGTGAGGCCAGATCCGTGGCGACCACCTGCTGACCGTTCAGCCAGTGCTCCAGTTTGGAGCCCCGCAGCACGATGCGGCCGGAATTCCATTCTCCGACCGGCTTTGTTGCCTTGCCGGCGTTGGCGGGGATCAGCGCGTAAAGGGCGGAGGCGCTGGTCTTCGGGTTTTTGCCGTCGCCATGTTTGGCGTCGTCGAGCACCTGGTATTCAGGGCCGGTATGCCAGGGCGCATCAAAGGCCTCGGAAACCCGGTAGATCACGCCACTGTTGGCACCGGCACTGACCTTCCACTCGAACTCGAATTCGAAATTCGCGAACTGCTCGCGGGTCACCAGGTCACCGCCGCCGCTGACCTTGGCGAAGTGCAGGGTGCCGTCCTTGAGCGTCCAGCCCTTGTCCGGAAACCCGGCCTTCTTGAAACCGCGCCACTGGGCGGTCGAATTGCCGGCGAGCAAGTCCACCCACCCACCGTCAGCGGCGGCGAGCGAGCACAGGGAGGCGGTCAGGGAAGCGACGGCAAAGAGAGAACGCAATTTCATGGCGGGAACGGACGCAGTGAACTGGAGGCGTGTTCGACCCGTCAAGGCGCCAGCCGCGAACGGCGTGGCTTGATCTAGCTGCGCGCTCGGCGTCCTCATTCGGAAGTTCGTAAAGAAAGAGGAGGTCGAAGAACAAGATCAGGGCGCCGCCGGGGCGGAATCGTGCAGCTCGGCTCGGCCGCCTTGAGCCCGTCAACGTAACAAGGGGTTTATCGATTCACTCTCTGCGAAGCCTGACCGGCAGGAGGATGCCCGCGTCGGACATCTTTGCCGATCAGGACACCATCCAGCTCGTCGCTGCGAAGCTGGCCCATTCGCCCGCCCAGTCGGTCCAACAGCGACCTCCGCCTGCCGCTAAGGCTCCAGCTAGCCTTCCTTGGGCACCCACCTACTTGCCGCAGGCGTTGACTTCTCTGGCTACGGGTTGGCCGCGGCCGGTTCCCAAACTGCCCAGTTCCGCACCCGTTCAGGACCGGCGAGGTGGAATTCTCCGAGCACGTAGATCCGGCCTTCGTGGCTGAAGACGGTTTCCACGCGGCCCGACGACCGTTCGGGGAGCAGGTCTCCTTCGTTGACCTCGGCCCGGCGGATTCGTCCCTGGGGCACGAAACTTTCACCACCGCGATGGAAGGGCCGGAGTTCTTCGCGCAGCACGCCGTTGTGCAACGCGGTCAGGCCGGCGCCATCCCAGCGGAACAGGCCGTTGGATTCCGCGCCGGTGCCGCCGGCTCCGAGTTTGAGGTCTTCGCCGTGATAGATCGCTCCGACGGCATCCGTTGCCCCGTCGCCGTAGCTGATCAACACCGGCGGTGCGCCGGGCACGTTAGTCCAGCTGGCGCCATCCCAGGCGGCCAACTGCGAGGCCAGGTTGGTGCCGTCCTGCTTGACGAAGAAATTGCCGGCGGCCAGCAGGCGGCCGGACTGGGGAATCAGCTTTGCCACGTAGGGTGCATCGTTGAAATCCGGGTCGAAAATGCCCGGCGTCGCGACGAGGTTGGTGCCGTCCCAGGCGACCACGCCGGGGCTGGGCGCGGTGAACACGCCGCCGAGGAAGAGCTGTTCGCCCTGCGGGGCAAAGGAGAACACATTGCCGGCGATCGCCCCGTTGAAGAGTCGGAATCCTCCCGACAATCCGTTGCCCAACTGGCGCCAGGTGGTGCCGTTCCAACGGGCGGCGTAGCGCGTGGACGCAGGGCTGGCGAGCTGATCGAAATCGCCGCCGGCGAGCAGCTCGCCCTTGAAGCGCGTGAGCGCGAACACAGTGTCGGACGACTGCGGCACGTAGGCCGCCGAGGCCGGATCAGCCAAGGCGTGCCAGGTGGTGCCGTCCCAGCGGGCCACCAACGGCGCGTGGACGCCGTTGACGCGGGTGAAACGGCCGCCGACCACGAGGTCCGACCCGTCGCTGAGCAGCGCCAATGCGAAACCGCTGTTGGTTTCGATCCGGCCGCGGAAGAAGCCGAAGGACTCGAACGTGCCCAGCTGGTTCCATTGGGTGCCGTTCTGCCGGAGCAGGACCACCTCGTCCAACTGGCCGGGCCGGTAACGCCGGCCCGCAAGATGCAACGCGCCCTGGTGGAAGACGCCGGCCTCGATCTTGTCGAGCGGCGTGTTGGTGTCGCCGGGCAGCCAGCGGCCGGGTGCCTGGGGCACGGGTTCAACCCGCAGCGTGTATCGGTCTTCGACCAGTGCCAGCAGTTCGAGACGGAGCACCGCGTCGGTGGCGGGCGTGAAGAGTTCCTGCCATTGCGCGGTGGCGGGGATCTCGCCCAAGATGTTCGCGTCGGCATCCAGCACTCGCCAGCGGACCGGGGCGTCGCCCTCGACCCGGGCGCGGTAGGCAGTGCCCCCGGCCAGCTGGAACGTGAAGTGATCTGCCGGCGGCGTCAGCGAGATGGGGTCCACGGTCCGCTCGAACCGGCTGCCCGCCGGACGCAGATCTGCGGCGATCCGCAGGCCGGTCAGGGGACGGATTTCCAGTTGGTAATCGCCACTCTGGAATGACCCGGCGCGAATCCGCAGCCGGTATTCGCCGGCGACCGGGGTGGTGAATTTCGGCCCGTTGCAGGTGGATTCCAGTGGGAAATCCACACCGCCTGCCGGTGCCACCAACTCCCATTCGAAACAGGAGCCGTCCAGCAGGAAACGCACTTCCGTGCCGGCATCAAACTGGAGCCGGTAGGTGTCGCTGGATCCCGTGGCTGCCAGTGTGCCGGCAGCCTGCAACGACCGGCCGCCCCGGAGGTCGTGCGTGAAGGTCTGCTCCACCACGCGCCGGGCGCGGAACCGATAGCCACCGGTGGCGTTGTCGCGCAGCCCCAGGCGCAGGGTGAAGTTGCCGCCGGCAGTCGTGTCGGCTTCGGCAAAGCCGTCGCACATCCCCTGGGACGCGAACACAGGCCGGCCGAAGACATCGCCCAGCGACCAATTGAAGCATGGGAACGGACTTTCCGGCAGGAACACCCAGCGTTCGCCCGGTGTGATGGTAAATCCAATCCGGTCCACGTCGCCCGGCACGCGGGTGTTGGCGTTGCCGTCGGGCAAGTCGGTGCTGGTGAACTCGGATTTCCCCCTCAGGTCTATCTCGTAGTTCCGGGTTTGGTTGCGGATGAGCCGCAGTTGATAACCAGTCGTCGCGGTCGGCACGACGACCAGCCGGAAGCGTCCGCCCAACCGAGTGTCAGGCACGGCGAAACGGTTAAGCAACGGTTCCTGCTCCAGCAGGGTCCGGCCGGCCAGATCGGTCAGGGTGGCGAACACCGGCCCGCTTCCGCTGGCGCTGAACGCGAAAGTTTCCCCGGGTGGCAAGTCTAAGTCCCACACGTCCACATCGCCGGGCACGCGGGCGCCCGCGGACTGCTCGAACCGGTCCTGGCCGACGAGACTGGCCGTCAGCCGACGCTCTGTGTGCAGGGCGACGGTGACGCGGTAGCGGCCGCCGTTGGCCATCTCGCTGCGGGCCCGCAGCACGTATTCGCCGGCGAACAGCGGCCGGAAGATTTCCGGATGCCGGCACAACGGCCGGTCGGTGAACACCGTCTCGCCAGACGGCCCAATCAGGTTCCACGCCGCGCAGTCGCCGAAGTCCGCCGGGGCGAAGAACGAAATCGGCTGACCCGCCGGCAGGGTGACTGCGAGTTCGGCGACCGCCCCGGGACCGCCGAGTGACACCACGAACGCCGCCGGCTGCCCCGGAGTCACGGTGCCGTTCGCCACCGAGAAGTCCCAGCGGAAGACGCCGCCGAGCGTGTTGCCCGCGGCGTCCGCCACTTCCTGAGCGAGCTGTGCGCGATAAAGGCCCGTGGGCAGCGGGGTCGCGAAGCTGAGCTGCGCCGCGTAGGTCTCGGCATCGTAGGCCACGACACCACCGGTGATCGCCACGTCATCCGCCGTGCCGAGGCGCACGTCAGGCCCGGCGGCGGTCAGGGTGAAGCGTCCAGTCAACGTCGCCGGATTAACCGGCCCGTTGAACCGCGCCTCCAGCAACCGGCCCGCCGAGGTGCTGCCCCCGGACGGCGTGGTCGAAACCACGCGCGGCCCGCCGACGTTGAACTGCCAGACCAGTGGCTCCGGCCGGGCGTTGCCCTTCAGGTCTGCCACCCCGGGCTTCATCGTGACCTGCACGGCCCCGCGCGGCAGCAGAGTGTCGAGCACGAGCAACGCGGTGAAAGTGTCCGGCCGATAACTGAACCGCGCGCCGGCAATCACCAGGTCGTCCGCCGTGCCGAAGCTGAAGTCCGCACCCGCGTGGCGAATCTCGAAAAGTTCCGGTTTCACGGAAGCCGCGTCCACTGCCTCGGCGAAGGTCACCCCCACGCGGTCCACCGGACCGCTGTCCGTGAAGGCAAACGAACCCGGCGTCAGGCGGGCGATGCCCGGAGGCGTGGCGTCGCCCACGAGGTTGAGGTTGAGTTCGGCACTAAGCGCGGAGTTGCCGCCGGTGTCCACCGCGCGGGCCTGGAGCCGGAACGAGGTCCGCGTCGCGCTGCGGGCCGGCGTGGTCAGGCGCAGTTCATAGGGGAAGCTCGTGTCGGTGCCGACCACCACGCCGTCGAGCAGGAATTCCACACGGCTGAGCTGCACGTCATCCGTGGCGTCGGCCCGGAATGTGGCTGGCTTGTTTTCCTCCGCCACACCGTCGGCAAACGGACTCCGCAGGGTGACGCTTGGCGCCCGGCCCGAGGTGTCGCGGCGCCGGAAGCGCACCACCTGCAATCCCTCCGCGCCGTCGGCGACGTAACCCAGCCCCGCGGCCAGCGTGACCGCCTCGGCGATTCCGGGCGTGACGAACGCTTCGCCAAACACGGCGTTGGTGCCGGCCGGTTGCAATTCGTAGAGCGAGATATCGTGGGCGCCGTCGTCGGTGCTGTTGGCATCCACCGCCGCCAGGCCAAGGCCCGCGCCGTCAGGGACGAGCTGCTTCCAGCCGAACTGCGTGGTTAACTGATGCTGGAGGAGCCGCGGCTGCTCTGGCAGCGAAAGGCTGAAGACGCGGAAACCCGAGGTGTCCACCGCATACGCCCGGTCGCCGCCGGCAAACAGTCGCAACCGACGCTGGCCGGCTCCGACGGAACCTTTGGCCTCGGCCGAACCGCGGAATTCCAAACCACCTGATGCCAGTTGGTAGGCGGCCACCTGCTGGTCGGTCAGCGCGTAGAGAAACTCGCCGGTCAACGACAGGTCATGAACCGGTTGGCCGAGGTTGGATCGGGCAATTTCCGAGCCCGTGACCAGGTCGAGCACCAACACTTCCCCGGAGTTTAGGCCGACATATCCGAGACCTGCCCGGGCGGCCACGCTGCGGACCGGGCCGGGGAATCGGACCTGATGGCGCACGCTGGCCGCCGCCGGATCCGACACATCCACCAAGGCGACGCCGGCGTCACCGCAGCCGACCACCACCGTGTCCCCGGCCAGGGCCACCGCCGTGGCGCGGCCCGGCAGGGCGACCTGGGCGATGCGCGCCGGGGTCAGGCCGCTGAAAATGTTGAACACGGCCACACCGCCTTCGCGCAGTGCCACGGCCAGACGGTCGCCGTCGGCCGCCACATCGAGGGCGTAACCCGGCGTCCGCACGGCGGCGATCACGCCGAGCGTGTCGGCCAGCGCGGTGCCGACGCGGATTTCCTCCGCGTCGCCGATGCCATCCCCGTCGGAGTCCGCCTTGGTCGGATCGGTGCCGACCACGAATTCCACCTCGTCGGGCACGCCATCGCCGTCGGTGTCCGGACCGGCGGGCGGTTCGAGGCGGAAGGCGCCCAGCGTGAGGCTGGAACCGTTTTCACCGGTGCGGAAATCCTGGCTGGCGAGCCAGAAGGAGTCCGCCTGCACGATGATTTCCCGGAGGCTGCGGTTGGCACCGACGATGAGCGGACGCGCGTGGGCCACCCCGTTGCGGCCGGCGAAACCACGGCGCACGACGGCGCCGGTGGCGGGATTGACGAGGACGTAATAGTGCAGCCCGGTCTGGCGGACGGAGGGCGTGGTGACCGCTTGGCGTTGCGGCCCGGCGGGTGTGGCGACGGCCGAATCCGGGGCATTTTCCGCCGCGCGCTGCCAGGCCAGCACCGTGGGATGCGGCTCCGCGCCGGGTGCCGGTGCCGGTGCCGTGGCCGGCAGGACCGTGATCGTCACGGTGCGGGTGCATGCCTCATTGCAGTCAGTCGTGAGCGTGCCGCGGATCGTGTAGGTTCCTGGCTGGTCATACTGGATCGTCTGGGCCGCGCCAAAGCCGGCCACTCCATCCGGGCCCATTCGTTGGCTGGCCGGCAGCAGCAGTTGGCCGCCGGGGGCTTCCCAGACGAACTGGCCTGCCTGCAGACAGGTGGTCACCGGCGCCACCACCCCCCCGGCGGTGATTGTGGCGGAGGTGCCAAACAACTCGATGGGTTGAAAATTACAAGGGTTCACCGTCACCACGAACGTGGCGGTCTGCTCGCACGTCTCCCCGCAGCCGGTCGTCAGCCGCGCGGTCACGGTCTTGGTGCCGGGCGTGCAGAACTGGATGGTCTGCGCCGCCCCCAAGCCGGCGATGCCCACCTGGCCGACCTTCTGAGTGGCATCGAGGAGCAGTTCCCCGTCTTCGGCGCTCCAGACCACGGTCCCCGCCTGGGTGGCTGTCGTCACCAAGGAGACCGTATCTCCGGCCGGCAGGGTCGTGGATCCGAACAGAGAGAACGGTGCCAACGTGCAGCCAGACGCCCCGGTCACATTCACCACCAGGGTGCGGACGCAGGTCCGCCCACAGTCGGTCAGCAGACTTGCGGTGATGGTCTTGGTGCCCGGCGTGCAGAATTCGATGGTTTGGGCGGCGGCGAGCCCGGCGAGCCCGCCCGGCCCCACGCGCTGCACGGCATCCAGCAGCAGCGTGCCGTCGGTGACGGACCACGTCACGGTGCCCGCCTGGCCGGCCTGCGTGACCACGGCCACCGCGTCGCCGGCGGCGATGGAGGTGGAACCCAGGGAAACCATCTCCCCGAGGGAACACGCTTCGGTGGCCTCCACCGTCACCGTCGCCGAATGGCTGCAGGGTTCACCACACGGCGGCGTGCGGGTCCAGCGGACGGTCTGGGGTCCTGGGGTGCAGAAGGTGAATTTGAAATCCAGCCCGGTGCCGCGTGCGGGGGTGGCACCCGTGACTTCCCAGGTGATTTCCTCGGGTGGCGGCTCCGACTCGATGAACACCAAGCCCAGCCTGACTTCCTGGCCGGCTGGATAGGTCAGCTCCACGATGGCCGAGCCGGCGTCGCAGGTTTGCGGAATTTCGTCCTCGCCCACGGTCACAGTGATGCTCTTGGAGCAGGGATCGCCGCACTTCGGGCTGACCTGGGCGGTCAGGTTGTGCAGGCCCGGTTCGCAGAAGGTGAACTCGACCAAATTGCCGGCGAGTGCCTGCGCGTTGGAAGCCGTGCCGGCAAACCAGTTCACGATGCCCGGCGTGCGGGCTTCGGATTCCAGCTCAAACTGGAAGCGTCCGCCGCCGAGCCGCCGCACCAGGATCGGTCCCATCACGCAGCCGGTCGGTTCGCATTCCGCCTCGATGGGCCCCCCTTCCAGGCTGGTGCCGGGCTGGGTGCCGTGCCAGCCGGGCTCGCGGATGCCCGTGCCGGGATCGCAGACGAGGAATTTGCCGTCGGCGTTGACCGTCATCGGGCCGTTGATGACCCAGGAACCTAGGTCGTGATCGAAGCTCCAGAGTGCCGACTTCGCCCCGGGCGGCAATTTCTCGCCCGTGATGGGGTCCGGCAGGTTGGGAAAGGTGACGGGCACGGGGCGGTCGAAGTTGGAACCCCCGTCGGTCTGCACGGTGATGACCAGCGGGAAGTTCAGGCCGGAGGGCAGGGGCTCGGGCAACCGGTCCGGAGACACCGGGGCGATGCCAACGCGCCCCCCTCGGGCGCCGCTGTCGGCGAACAGCGCGTTCGGCGGCAGGAGCAGATTGACACCCGCGAGATCCGGATTGGCCGCCACCACTTCCGCCGGGAATTCGATGCGGGTCTCCGCCGTCGCGCTCACCGGCTGCAACGTGCCGGTCCGGACGAACGGCAGGTAGATCTCGCCGGTGCCGCCCGCGAGATTATCGGACTTGCCCGCCACGGCGTCCCAAGCCTTGCCGACGAAGGGATAATACGCCCCACCCGGCCATTGGCTGCCTTCGGCGGTGCGCCCGTCCACATGCACGAAGAACGTGCCGGCCGGCGCGGGTTGGAGGCGGAAGTTGCCATTTGCGTCCGTCACTGCCCGCAGGGATTCCTCCGCGCCGTCCACGGTAATCGTCACGCCGGCGAGGGGGCGGTTCAGCGACAAGCCGTTGACCAATTCCGAGGCAAACACCCGGCCGACGACGCCGGTTGTGCCCACGGGGGTGACGCTCACGGTGTCGAACTCGATCAACCCGAGGCCGCCGGGTTCGCCATCACCGTCGGCATCCACAGCCTTGCCCGCCACGTCTCGCACGGCGCTGCCATCGAGGGACACCCGGATGCGGGCGCTGGCGGGAATCGGTTCGAGGTAAAACAGGGTTGCCGAGCGGCGATCCGCGGCGAGTTCCACCCGGGTCAACAACCGGCGTTGGCCAAAGCTGGCGTAGAGCTGGGCCGCGCTGAGCGTCGTGTCGGCGGCGAGCGGCCGGGAAAAGCGCAGCACCGTTTCCCGGGTCACGGCCACCTCGGACTCACCCGCGGACGGCGAACTGCTCACCGTGGTGATGTCTGCCGGCGGTGTGTCGCGTTCGAGCGGCCGGGTGCCGGCCAGGATTTCGGCCACGTCGTCGCGGCCGTCGCCGTCGGTGTCGAGTGCGGTGGTGCGGTCCAGCTCTTCCACGCGGTAAAAACCGGCGTTGGCTGTCACCGGACCCGGCGTGGTCAACGGCCCCTGAAGCCCGATGGACACCGGCGTCGCCGTCGCGCCGGGTTGGGCACCTTCGAGCAGCCGGTAATAGCGGCTGGCTTGGGCCGGAAAGGTGACTTCCAGCCGGCCGCCTGGATCGAGCCGGACCCGGTCAATCCGAAAGTCCTGGGCAACGAGGTTCGCGGTGGCGAAGAGCTGGAGCGCGGCGGCGAGCCGACGAAACGAATGGCGCTTCATGGGGAAAGGAAGATTCGGTGACGAGAGCGACGGCAGCAGGCGTGGGTAGGGCCAAGCCGGACGGGCGGCAAGGCCGTCTGACAGCCCCAGTCGAGGCTCAGGACTGTCGGCCATCGGTCCTCGGGTGCACGCATCTGAATGTAATTCGTCGGTGACGGTCTTCATCTAACAGGACTTCAGAAAGTTTCTCCCGACAGGCTGAGGCGGGACTCCGGTGAACCGTGGTGGTGGTATCGCCGCTCGCAGTCATCCTGTCCCCGGATGGCCCCCGGGAGTCTTCGGCGACGGACAAACAGATTTCCCTTTGGCCGGTTTTTCGGCATGCTGGCCCTTCAATGGACGCGAAAAAGCTCGCTCAACTCTGCCGGGATCTGGCGGAAAACAAGAAAGCCGAGGACGTGGTGGTGCTGGATGTCAGCAAACTGTCGTCCGTGACGGACTATTTTGTGATCGCGACCGGCACCAGCGACCCGCACCTGCGCGCCATTGAAAACGAGGTGCTCGACCGCCTGCGGGAGGAACATGGCGTCCGCCCCAACAACACCGACAGCCAGGCGGGCGCCAACTGGGTGGTCGCCGACTTCTTCGACGTGATCCTCCACATCCTGAAGCCCGAGACTCGGGCGCTGTATGATCTGGAGGGCCTGTGGGGTGACGCCGTCCGGGTGCCCAAGGCCCGGGCCCGCAAGAAAAAGGCGGCCGAGTCGGACGAACCCACGGCCGCCTGAGAGTCAGGCCCGTCGCCGGGCGTTCACAGCTTCAGGAGCGACGTCAGCCGGCCCAGATTCACCTGGCCGGCCTGCTCGCGGATGCGGCCGGCGAGACCGGGTTCGAGACTCCGGCCCTGGCCCAACAGCGTGCCGTAAAGCGAGCGGAGCTGGATCGCGTCCAACCGGCGGCCGCCGGCGTAATACTGCCGGGCCAGTTGGCCGAGCGCGTAAGTGGTGGCGAACGACATGCCGGAACTGGTGAGTTGCCCCGCCATGCCCGTGAGCATGCCGCCGACAAACTTGCCCAGCAGTCCCCGCACCGCCCGTTCGGCGTAGTTCTCGACCACCTGGGATGCGAGTCCGACGCCGACGGTCGCGAGGAGATCGCGGATGTGTCCGCGGTCCAGTTCGTAGCCGTGGGCCTTGCCGACCTGATACACGAGCTGCATCTGCACCGGAACGATGGCCATTGTGGCCAATGTGTCGGGCAGCAGTTCCAACGCTCCCGCGAGAATTGCCCGGTTCAGGATCAACTGCTCCACTTCCGCCGTGGCCGGACTGGCCGGCGCCACTGGCGGAGGAATCGCCGCGGCTCCCAGGACTGGCACGGCTGCGGCCGTCAGTTCCTCGGCCCGGCGAACGGTTTCCGCTGACTCGGCTGCGTCCAGCCGCAGGGCGTCGCGGAGTTCGTCGAGGAACCAGCGTTCCGCGGAGTTCGGTGTTTCGTCCGCCTCGCAGATCGCCACCGCGAGTTCGAACGCCAATTTGGCGGCCTCCGGGTCCGTCACCCGGCGCGCCACCGCGGACACCGCCTGGGAACGCGCATACAGGTCGCCCGCCGAGTTCAGATCCGACGGCAGTGTGACCCCGAGCCTTTGGGCCGTGCGTTCCAGCGCGGCGTGTTCAGCCGCCGATTTCCGGCCGTCCGCGAGGGCCGCGTGAAAACAGATTTCCAGGATCGCCTTCCGTTCCGATTCAGTCATGGCCGGCAGCCTACGGATACGGACCGCCACGGCGATTTGATTTCCGGGCTGCGCTTTCCAACCGGCGGTCTGGCGGCTGGACTGGTGGCCCGCGCCTGGTCCGGTTCCGCGGTTGCGGACCACGCTTTCCGGTGAAGGCGGACCATTCGGCGGACGCACAAGGCAGAACGGTTCGGTCGCGGACCACGAAAGCCCTGTTTTGGCGTTGGCACTCCGGCTGAAGATGAGTTCTGCGTCGGGCATGAGTCCGGCGATCACAACAGAAACACCGGATCACCGGCGCCGAACTCCGATCGGTCCAGACGATCCAGAATCACAGAACACTCCATGACCCCAATCCAATCTGGTAACGCCTCCCGTCTGATGGCGCGTCTCACCCTGGCAGCCCTCGTGCTGGCCGCTCCCGCCGCAGTGCTGGCCAAGGGTGGCGGCGGAGGTGGCGGCGGCGCGGTGGATGTGACCAAGGTCGTTGAATCGCGCGTGACCGGCTACGTGACCGCCATCAACCACGGCGCCGGCACGCTCACGGAGGGTGCCTCCTATTACGGCTCCGGCCAGCTCAAGGTCACTTCCGCGACCAAGTTCTCCTTCCTGACCAGCAGCGGCGGCTTCACCGACGTGAAGCTGGGTGACTGGGTGGAGGCGCGCTACCTGTTCTCCGCCAAGGAAGCCACCAAGATTTCGGTCACGCCCTCGAGTCCCTGATTCGACCGGGCACTGGCCGGGCGACGGGTTCCGCTGACCGCGCTAGGACCCGTCGCTTTTTGTTTTCCGGGCCCGCTTCGGAGCCGCCTGCGGGTGCTTCGAGACGGGCTTCCGCGTCTTCGCCATCGCGGCGACCGCGACCGCCTTGGCAATCCACTCGGGGAGTTCGGCCACATTTTCCAGCACGGCGCCTGGCAGTTCGTGGTAGTCCATCGGCTTGGTGCCCGGGCCAAACGGTTGGAACGGCCGCATTCCCCGGGACTCGAAATCGGCCCGGTTCGCCTCGCCGGTCTTGAAGTAGAGCGTGTCGTTGTCGAGCAGGGCGAAGAAACGGTCGTCCGCATACACGCCCACGCCGCCGAACATCTTCCGCCACGTCACCGGACGCACTCGGCCGAGCTGTTCCAGGACATATTCCCGGTAGGAATCGCGCACCGCCATGGCCCGACGATGCACGAACGGCTTCGTCTTTTGCCACCCTTCCGTGCAGGCTGCGCCGCGCACCGCGATGAAGCTCGTCGTCTTCGCCCACGTCCCGCCGCCGCACCATGGCCAAAGCCAGATGGTGCACTATCTCGTGGACGGCTTCCGAAGCGATCCCGCACACGGGATCGAAGTGCTGCATGTGGACGCCCGCCTGTCGGACGACCTCACCGATGTCGGCTCCGCCCGCGGCGGCAAGCTGACCAAGCTGCTCGGCTACGTCCGCGCGGCGAAACGCCTGGGCCGCGAACACAACGTCCGCACGCTCTACTACGTGCCCAGCCCGCCCAAGCGGAACTCGCTCTACCGCGACTGGATCGTGCTCGCGCTGCTCCGGCCGTGGTTCCGAAACGTCATCTTCCATTGGCACGCGGTCGGACTCGGCCAATGGCTCGAAGAGGTCGCCAATCCGGTTGAACGGTCCATCTCGCGCCGGCTGCTCGGCCGGCCCGCGCTCAATCTCATCCTGTCGAAGTTCAACCAGCCGGACGCCGACACCTTCCGTCCGAAGGCGGTCGCCATCGTCCCGAACGGCGTTCCGGATCCCTGCCCCGACTTCGACCAAACGCTCGCCGAACACCGGCGCCGGCGACTGGCTGAACGGCTGGCACAACCATTGCCGCCGGACGCTGCCACAGGTGACACCCTCGCCCCGCGAGGAACGAGTGGGGCGAGGGCCGGGGAGAGGGGATCACCGACCTTGGACCAAGCCCTCTCCCCAGCCCTCTCCTCCACTCTGAGTGGAAGAGAGGGGGTCTGCCCGGCGGATTCCGTGCCCACCGTGGAGGTAAAGGTGCTCTTCCTCGCCCTGTGTTCCCGCGACAAGGGCGTGTTGGACGCAGCTGAGGCGGTTCGGCAGGCCAATGAACTGGGGTCCCGCCTGGCGCGTCCGCTGAAGTTCCGCCTGCTTGTGGCCGGCACATTTCCCACTCCGGACATGGAGACGGAATTCAAGAGCCGGCTGACCGATCCGGCCTTGGCCGGCTGCGTGAGCCACACCGGCTTCCTCGGGCCGGAGGCCAAGGCGGCCGCATTACGTGACAGCGACGTGTTCCTCTTTCCCAGTTACTTCGCCAACGAAGGCCAGCCGCTGAACCTCATCGAGGCGATGGCGTTCGGCCTGCCCATCGTCTCCACGCGCTGGCGGGGCATCCCGGAGATGCTCCCCGAAAACTACGCCGGTCTGGTCGAGCCGCGCGACCCGACTGCTGCTGCACGCGCATTGATTGCCGTGGTGCAAACAGAAGACGGCCTGCGTTTCCGCGGACGGTTCCGGGAACGCTACCAGTTGGCGGCGCACTTGCGGACGCTGGCGGCGTCTCTAAGGGCAGTGGCGGAGGCAAAACCGCTTCACGCTGCCTGAGCCTCCGGCTTCACCTTCAACGCCTTCATTAGGGCCGTCTGCAGGCTGGGCAGGGAAAACGGCTTGGGCACGAAACCGGCGAGACCCTTGCCCGAGAAGCGCTGCACGACGTCCTGCTCGCTGTAGCCGCTGGAAAGCACCACCGGGAGGTCCACCCGGAGCCGGCGGATTTCGCGAAAGGTTTCCTCCCCGTCCATGTGCGGCATCGTCAGATCGAGCAGGACACAGGTCAGCCGGTCGCCCTGCTCTCGAACGACCTCGACAGCCTCCCGCCCATCGGAAGCGGTGAGCACCTGGAAGCCAAGGCGCTCCAGCAGCCTCTGCGCGATGGCTCGGATGCTTTCCTCGTCATCCACCAGGAGGATGTGGCCATGCCCCTGCCACCTTGCGACCGGCTCTTCCGCCAGGCTGGGGACCGCGCCGGCGTCAGCTGGCACCGGGAAGAGCACCTTGAAAGTGGTCCCGCGTCCCACCTCGCTGTAAACCTTGAGTGCGCCGTGATGACCTCGGACGATACCGAGGACGGCGGCCAGCCCAAGACCGCGCCCGGTGAACTTGGTGGTGAAGAACGGGTCGAAAATCTTGGCGAGCTGCTCCTTGGGAATGCCGCAGCCCGAGTCGGCCACCTCCAAGTAAGAGTAGAGCCCGGCCGGAACTTCCTCGCCCAGCCACGTGGTCGCCAAGTAAGCCTCGTCGCAGCTCATCACTCCGGTGGAGATCGCGATGACCCCGCTGCGATCGCCGATGGCATCGGAGGCATTGATCACGAGGTTGAGGATGATCTGGCGGAGCTGCGTCACATCGAGTTCGACGGCGGGCACCTGGGCGGCGTGGTTGAAGCGCAGCACCGCCTTTTTTGACACCGAGACATTCAGCATCTGCGTCATTTCCCCGACCACCTCGGCCAGATAGACGCGTTGAATCACGAACCGGCCCTTCCCCGAATAGGCCAGCATCTGCCGCGCGAGGTCCGCGGCACGCTGGGTGGCCTTTTCGGCTTCCAGCAGGGGTTCCCGCGCCGGACTGACGGGATTCAGTTCCAGCAGCGCCAGGCTGACGTTGCCCATGACGGCGGTAAGCAGGTTGTTGAAATCATGGGCGATGCCGCCGGCGAGCACCCCGAGACTCTCGAGCTTCTGGGCCTGCTGGAGCTTGAGTTCAAAGGCTTGGCGCTCCCGTTCGGCTTCACGGCGCTCGGTGATGTCCTGCACCACCCCGAACATTCGCTCGGGTTGCCCGGTCTGGGGATCGCAGACAACCTCGGATAACTCCTCGACCACCCGGATGGTCCCGTCAGGCCGGACAATGCGGTGTTCCACCCGGTAAGGTTTCCGCTCCGCGATCGCTTCGCGGACGGCCCGCTCGACCCGATCCCGGTCCTCCGGGTGGACCGCCCGGAAAAAGTTTTCAGAACTGACCTCGATGGAACCCGGAGCGTGACCGAAAATGCGGAAGACCTCTTCGGACCAAATCAGCGGGAGCCGGTCCGGCCGGGATCCTTCCGTCAGCTGAAGTTCCCAGCTCCCCAGGGCGGCTATCTTCTGGGCCGCGGCGAGATTGGCGCGGCTGGCCTGCAACGTCATCTCGGCCTCCCGCTGGGCCGTGATGTCCCGGGTGATGCCCAACACGGCGGCGACGGCACCGTGGGGACCGGGCAACGGCACCGCGAGGGTCTCCAGCCAGCGGTGAGATCCCCGCAGACCCTCAATTTCGAACACGAGGGTCTCGCGGTTCCCCGCCATCACGCGCTCGTGGAGCCGGGCGAAGGCCTCATGGTATTTCGGCAGGACGAACCGGGTCAGGGCGCCGGCCTGGGCCTCTTCCAGACTGACCACTTCCAGCATCCGGAGGCCCGCCGCATTCATGTCCTTTAGCCGGCCATCCGGAGCGAGCACCTTCACGCATTCCGGCTCTGCTTCGATGATGGTCCGAAGGTATCGCTCGCTGTCCCGCAGTTCCGCCTCCGCCCGAAGTCGGGCGGTCACGTCATGCACATGGATTACGACCGCGTCCTGCCCGTCGAATTCCAAGCGGCCGCCGGCGATCTCCACGTCAATCCACGAACCATCCTTCCTCCGGTGTCGCCCAGAAACTGGGACCGGCGTGGCCTGGTTCGCGAGCGCCGGTTCCCCTTCCAACGCCGCGAGCTCAAAATCCGGCTGCAGATCATGGATGGTCAGCGTGAGAAACTCCTCCCGGGAATAGCCGTATTGACGGACCGAGGCGTCGTTGACCGCGAGAAAACGCAGGGTTGCCCGTGCACAGACCCACTTGGGCCGGGGATTGGCATCGAAAAGGATCCGGTAGCGCCGTTCCAACGCGCCCGTCTCCGCCAGTTGGGCGTTGAGTTTGGCGGTCATCCTCCGGACGTTGCGTCGCAGGCTCCACCCCCAGACTAGGGAGAGCGTCAGTCCGGCCACGGCCACCAGGGCCGCACCCAGGCGCCGCTCAGGCGTCCACCACGGAGGGCCCGCCAGCACCCGCACATCACCCATTGAACGGAGGAAGAGGGTGAAATGAAGCGGGCGCCGGTTTTCGGCGAATTTCACGGAACAGACGCCGGTCAGTTCCAGCAGGCTGCCCGGTTGCAGACCGATGACCGGTCCGGGATCCCGCACCCCGTCGAGGCTGGCCACAAACGCATTGGTGCCCTCGGCGCTGATGAGCCAGTTGTTGCGCCCCCGGGGCTGTTCCCGTTGGAGCCGACCCTGCAACCGGATGACCCGCATGTCCGGGGCGGAAGCGGCCGCCGCCGCATACGTCAGCTCCCGGACTGGAACGGGACTGCCCGTTCCCCGCACGGTGGTGTGACAACGGTGCATCATGGGATTTACGCCCCCCAACGAAGGATATCCCACCACCTCGACCCGCTGGCCGACTTGCACGGGCGTGGCCGGGCGGTCGACCACATAGATTCCAGCCTCACCATCCTGGATGAAGTAGGTCCGGTCGGACAGGGAACAGGTCACCGTGCCCTCGACCCGAACCCGGCGTTCCTCACCCCAGGCGCGCGCGTTTTCGAGGAACTCGGCGATGGAATTCAACGGGGGGGAAACCTGGTCGATCAACGTTTCCGTTGCCGCCCCGAACAGGCTGGCGATCGTGGCCAGCCCACACGCTGCCTGGCATAAAACGCGCCATGCCGAATGCCTGTCCCCGGGTATCACGCGGTCCTTCCGGTGCCGGCAATCGATCATGTGATACCCAATCTCATCATGGCATTGAAGTTGGTGCTGCTTGGCAGGTTGAGTTCACTCCAATTCGCCGACCACCTCAACCCCCGTTTTTCTCACTCTCCGGGGATTTCTCCGGGCGCGACGAGGAAGCGCTCGGTGCCATCGAGTCGGTCCGGCCGACCAGCTAACTCGGTTCCCGCCTGGCGGGGCATCCCGGAGACGCTCCCCGAAAACTGCGCTGATCAGGTCGAGCCCCCGGGACCCGGCCGCCGCCGCGCGGGCACTGATCACCGTGGTGCAAACGGAGGACGGTCTGCGTTTCCGCGAACGGTTCCTCGAACGATACCAACTGGCGGCGCACCTGCGGACGCTGGCGGCTGCATTGCGCACGGTTGAATCGTAATCAGTCGGTTAGCCCGGATATTTCGAGCCGGAAAAAGGCATTGCCGCCCTGTGTCCCGAGACGTTGTTCGAAGCGAAACTGGCTCTCCGCAAACCACGACCAGTTCGGCACAAACGGTTCGGACCAAGGTTGAGCGCCCGCCATCGCGGCCCGGCGAGTGGGACGCCACAGCGGGCCTACGGCCTCCCCAATCATCCAAAGTCCGTCGAAGCGGGATTCCAACCTGAGCCTGGGGCCCTTCATGGACTTACGCTCCCCCATCGCCAGAGGTTGGCCGGGTTCTGGGTGCCAATCGTAATCAATCACCTGGCCGCCGAAGAGGCGAAGCCACCCGAAGTGCTGGCCATCCGCCGCCTCGAATTGGACCGGGATGAAGAGTCCGTTCGTGACGCTCAGCGAGCCTCGATCGAATTCCGCCGTGACCGATCCGCCGACCTGCCAACTGTCCCAATCGTCCCACGTGATCACCGTGCAGGCCACCGAGGAAATCCACCCGGGCGATTCTCCGAAAAACCCAGGCGCCGGGCCCGCCTGATCGGGCATGAGGGCCTTCACGGGCAAGCCATGCGTGAACAGCTCCGGGAGCCACCTCTGGAGTGTCGACGGATTCCGGATGATCCCGAAGATGCGGTTGGTGCCGAGAGGCTCGATAACCGCATAGCTGCGCGAACGACGCGACCGATCGGTTGCGGAATGCTCCTGGCGGAACCGTTGCAGAAAGTCGATCCGCCCATCGTTGTTCAGGTCCAATCCGCCGTGTTCTGCGCCCAGAGCGGGGTTGCTCCCCACGACAAAACTGGTGCCAGCCCCGGTAGCAACGGCCGACGGCTCGCCCTCCGCATCGAGGTGAAGCGAAAACACCTGCGACTGGCCGAGGTCATTGGTAGTCAGGAGCCCGAGGATCCGGGATCCTTGACTCAACAAACCCGACTTGAAGGCAAAGGCCGAGCCCGTTTCATCAACGATGGCCGAGGTGCGCAGGAGCAGCATGGACGGCGAACGAACCCATGCCTGCCCCGGCGCGGGACTGGTCCACAGGCGACGAAACGGCTGAAGTCCGACCGGAACCGGACTTTCACCGGAACTTTCCTGTGTGTTTGCCAGCACCGAAACCACGTCCTCCAGTTCCAGATAGACGTCGCGCTCGCCCGCCCGGCTGGAGCTGTTGGTCCATTCGAACTTCCGGATCCGCGCGTCGAACTGACGGCTTAGCGCCAAGGCCTTGAAGGTGGTCGTGGTCCCGGGATTCGCCGCAGGTTTCAGCGGTTTGGCCCCTACCTTGAGCCCTTCCCCCGGCACCGGGTGAAATCCGGAATCGGCGACCGCCACGGCGAAGGTGTTTCCAACGAACGGTCCGGAATCCACGTTGGTCAGCGCCAGATGGACCCAGCCGAAGTGGGTCCCCTCGGCATCACGAAACCGCAGCCCGAGCAACACGTTCGTTCGTTCCACCAGGAAGCCACTCACGTGGTTCGTTCCCACCGGTGCCGCCGTGACGACAAGGTTCTGCATCAGCCGAAAATCCACGGACCGCCAGCTTGCGCCGGTGGGCGCCTGTGCGGAGATCGGGTCAGCCGGATTCAGCGCCAGCAGCGCCCCTGTGTCTTCCCGGACCAGAAACTCGGTGTGGCGCCCCGAACGAACCCCGACCGACCGGCTCCACGACTCCCACGGTCCACAACTGAGTTGCGATCCCGATTCCACCACTCGCAGGGCAAAATCGGGAATCTGATCGGCATTCAGGTCCAATGGGTGATCGAACTCCTGATGGCGGGCCACGCGCCCCATGCAGTGAAAGCCTTGAGCCAGAACGATCCCTCCCACCTCCAGCAGGCATAGCGCCGCCACCACCAGCCCGGGTCCGAAGACACGCCAGGCCGGAGCGCATGGTTGGGAGAGAGACATATCCGCGAGATTCTGTGGCGGCATACGCACGGCAATGCTGAAACCAGCACTGCCATTCCTCCAGATTCCCCATTCCCCCGCACCTCCGCTTCCGCCAAACTCCCCGGCTCCGGCATGAACGACGTCCGCGTCGAGGAACTGAAAGCGCTGCTGCCGCGGACCATGACGCACGACTGGGTGCGGCTCGGTTCGCGGCTCGTCCGCGTCCTGCGCGACCGGTTGCACGCGGACCAGCACGACGCCCTGGTGGACCGCCTGATTGCCCAAGCCCGGCAGTCCGCCGAGTTGCGCGAGTTGCGCCGGCTGCACGTTCCCGCCGTCACTTATCCGTCCGACTTGCCGATCACCGCGCGCAAGGACGAGATCGTGGCCGCCATCCGCGCGCATCAGGTCGTCGTCATCGCGGGCGAAACGGGCTCGGGCAAGACCACGCAGATTCCCAAGATGTGTCTCGAAGCCGGCCTGGGCATCGAGGCGAAGGTCGGCTGCACCCAGCCGCGTCGCGTGGCGGCGCTGTCCATCTCGCAGCGCATCGCCGAAGAGCTGAACGTCCGCTGGGGCCGTGAAGTGGGTTGCAAGATCCGCTTCGACGAACATTCGAGTTCCGAGACGTATCTGAAGCTGATGACCGACGGCATCCTGCTCGCCGAGACGCAGGGCGACCCGCTGCTATCGGACTACAACGCCCTGATCATCGACGAGGCGCACGAACGGTCGCTGAACATCGATTTTCTGCTCGGTTACCTGAAAGGCCTGCTCGCGCGCCGGCCGGATCTCAAACTCGTGGTCACCTCGGCCACGATTGATACGCAGGCTTTCTCGCGGCACTTCGGCAACGCGCCCATCATCGAGGTGTCGGGTCGTATGTTTCCGGTGGACGTCATCTATGCGCCCTACGATCACGAGGCCGATTCGGAGGAGGAATTCAGCTGGAATCGCAGTGACGAGGCTCCGTCGGAGAATGCGGAATGCGGAGTGCGGAATGCGGAAGCGGACGAGGCCGCCACGGTGTCCTCTTCGACCAGCGCGATGGCAGGCAGCATCCGTGCTTCGCTGCGTGCCGGTTCCGGCGAACTCACCTACGTGGACGCCGCCGTCCGCGCGGCCGAGACGATCCTTTACGAGTCCAGCTTCGGCGACGTGCTGATCTTCATGCCGGGCGAACGCGACATCCGCGAGACCAGCGACCAGCTCGAAGGCCGGTTCGGCAGCGAGGCGGAGATCGTGCCGCTCTACGGCCGGTTGAGCGCCGGCGACCAGCAGCGCGTCTTCACCCCGTCCTCCCGGCGCAAGCTCGTCATCGCGACCAACATCGCGGAAACGTCCCTGACGATCCCCGGCATCCGCTACGTCGTGGACACCGGCCTCGCGCGCATCAGCCGCTACGCACCACGCACCCGCACCAAGCGCCTGCCCGTCGAGCCCATCTCGCAGAGCAGCGCCAACCAGCGCAAGGGCCGCGCCGGGCGCGTGCAGGACGGCGTGTGCGTCCGCCTATATTCCGAGGAGGACTTCCGGGCGCGACCGCCGTTCACGCAGCCGGAGATCCAGCGGGCGAACCTTGCCGAGGTCATCCTGCGCATGAAGGCGTTCCGGCTCGGCGACATCGAGACCTTCGCCTTCGTGCAGCCGCCCACCCTGGCCGCGATCCAGGCCGGCTACGCGCTGTTGCAGGAGCTCGGCGCCCTTGATGCGGCCCGCGAACTGACCCCGCTGGGACGCGACCTGGCCCGCCTGCCGATCGATCCGACGCTCGGCCGGATGCTCCTCCAGGCGCAGCAAGAACACGCCACGCGTGAACTGCTCATCATCGCCGCCGGCCTCAGCATCCAGGACCCGCGGGAGCGTCCGCTCGACCAGCGCGACGCCGCAGACGCGGCGCACCGGCGCTTCAGCCATCCGCAATCGGATTTCCTCACGCTGCTCCACGTCTGGAACGCGGTTCACGACCAGTGGGAGGCGCTCCGCACGCAGGGCGCGCGGCGGAAGTTCTGCAAGCAGCACTTCCTCTCCTACCTGCGGATGCGTGAGTGGCAGGATTTGCACGCCCAGCTCGAGGGCGCGCTGGAGAACGTTGGCGCCTTCCAGGATTCCGAGGGACGTTCGGCCGACGTGGGCGGGTTGCCCCGCAACTCGCAGCGGCTTCCCGGCGAAACCGCTCCGGGCCTCACCGAGGAACGGCTTTATGCGGCCATCCACCGATCCATCCTCGCGGGTCTGCTGGGCCACGTTTCGACACGTGAGGAGCGCAACCAATACAAGGCCGGCGGCAACCGCCAGGTGATGATCTTTCCCGGGTCCGCGCTGTTTGAACGCGGCGAGAAGCCGACCAAAGGCCGCCACGCCAAGCCGGAGAAGTCCCCGACGCCGGCCCCGAAGACCAACCAGCCGCAGTGGCTCGTCGCCGGCGAACTGGTCGAGACGTCGCAGCTCTTCGCCCGGACCGTCGCCGGAATCGACCCGCATTGGATCGTTCAGCTCGCGCCGCATCTTTGCCAAGTATCCCACCAGCATCCGCACTGGAGTGCGAGCGCCGGCCGCGTGCTGGCCGAGGAGGTCACGCGCTTTCAGGGCTTGGAGGTGTTCCGCCGCAAGGTCGCCTATGGGAACCTGAACCCCGACGACGCCACCGCGATCTTCATCCGCTCGGCGTTGGTGGAGGAAGATCTGGAACCGCCGGTGCGTGGCCGTCCAGGTGATGAGGCAGAGCATGAATCTCGAACCGCAGTATCTGACCGCAGCACGCCAAAGGCAGGGCAGGCTGCCGCCCTGGCCAAGCCGGTGATGGATACTGGAGACCACTTCGCGTCCGCTGGCGCAGCGGACAGGCTGTCGGCCTGCTCTGCGTTCCTCACCCATAACCGCCGGGTCCGTGAAAAGGTCGAGAGCTGGCAGACACGGCTGCGCCGGCATGATCTCGGCGATCTCGATGAGGCGTTGTTCAAGTTTTACGCGAGCAAACTCTGCCACGTGTCTTCGCGCGACGAACTGCTCCGCTGGCTGCGCGAGCCCGGGCGTGTGGCCTCGCTGTGCGCGAACGAGGACGACCTCAGTGGTGGTCGCGATCTCGCGCTCGACACGCAGTCGTTCCCCGATGCGCTGGAGTTCGACGGTCAGGCCGTGCCGCTGGCCTACGCCTACGCGCCGGGCGAAGAGCACGACGGAGTCACGATCCGCCTGCCGGTCACGCTGGCCGACGCAGTCTCGCCGGCCCTGCTCGAATGGTCCGTGCCCGGCCTGCGCGCCGCGAAGATGGAGGAGCTGCTGCGGTCCCTGCCCAAATCGGTCCGTCGCGAACTGCTGCCCATCGAGCCCAAGGTGCAGGAGATCGTCCGTGAGTTCCGACCCGGCGGCGGTTCGTTCCACGACGCACTGGGCCGGTTCCTGCGGGATCGTTATCAGGTCACCGTGCCGCTTGATGCTTGGCGGGCCGAAGGCGTGCCTGCGCACCTGCGGCCCCGCATCGAACTGATTGGCAGCGGACCCAAGCCGGTCGCGGCCGGCCGTGACTTCGGCGCGCTCAAACAGCAGCTCGCGCAGGTCAAGGTCACGCCGCCCACCGAATCACCCGCGTGGAAACAGGCGGCCCGGCAATGGCAGCGCGACGGGCTCTCGACGTTCTCATGCGGCGACCTGCCGGAAAAGGTTTCCGCCGGCGAGCAGCATGGCCTGCCCGTGTCCGGCTTTCCCGGGCTCAATCTCGACGCATCCGGCGTCGGCGTCCGGCTGTTCCCGTCCAGCGTGGCCGCCCGTCGGGCCAGCCTGCCGGCCTGGCAACGACTGGTGGAGCTGGCCCTGCAGAAGGACTTCGCCTGGCTTGAGCGGGATCTCCGCGCCCTGACGCGTTTCGACGCCCTCGCGGCGGCGGTCGGGGGCGGGGCGGAACTTCAGGAAACCGCGCTGACGAACCTGAAACGTCATGTGCTGCCCGCCAAGCTGCCCTCCCGCCTGACCACGGCCAATTTCGACGAGGCGGTCGCTTCCGCCCGCCGGCTGCTGCCCGGGCTTGCCGCGCAGTTGATCGAGCGCGTGGGTCAGATTCTCCAGTTCCGCCAGCAGGCCTCCCAACGTGCCGGCGTTGGCACGAGCCCTGCGTCCACCAAACCGGCGGCGCCGCTGAAGTCGCTGAACCAGCTCAACAGCCTCGGGGCGCTGCTCGGTCCCGCCGCGGCCGTGGTCTGGCCGGCGGCGGCCACGGCTACGGGCGGCTTCGCGGCCGAAGTGGACGCGCTGGTGCCGCGCCGTTTCCTGGAGGAAGTGTCGTTCGCCCAGCTGCCGCATCTGCCCCGCTACCTCAAGGCGCTCGTGCTCCGGATCGAGCGCGCCGCCAACAACCCGCCGAAGGAAGCCGAGCGCGTGAAACTCGTTGCGCCGTATGTCACCGAAGCAAGGCGGCTGCGAACCACGCCGCCGGCCACGCCGGAAGCGTGGCAGCTCGCGGACGAGTTCCGCTGGCTGGTCGAGGAATACAAGGTTTCGGTATTTGCCCAGGAACTCGGCACCGCGAAGCCGGCCTCGCCGAAACGCCTCGACGAGTTGCTGGAGCGATTGCGGGCCACGGGTTGAGCGTGACGGTTGCACTCCCGGCGCGAGGATTGTCATGCTCGTCCGATGATCTGCTTCCCTCAGATGCTCCTGACCTGCCAATCCGGGAGGGCGGCCCGAACTGCCCTCCGTTGGGGCTGGTCGACGCTGCTATGTCTGGGTCTGGGCGCGCAGGCGGCCGTGTCCCGGGTGCTGCTGCTCGGTGATTCGATTTCCATGGGCTACACACCGCCGGTGGCGGCCGTGCTGACGAACGAGGCCAGGGTCTTCCGGCCGGTGGGGACCAATGGCGCGCCGGAGAACTGCGAGGGCACCACGCGCGGTGTGCGGGACCTGGATCGGTGGCTTAGCTTGGGAAACGGGAAGTGGGATGTCATCCACTTCAACTTCGGCCTGCATGATCTCAAGCGAGTGAGTCCGACGAATGGCGCCGGCTCAAATCTCGCCACGGATCCGCCCCAAGCCGATCGGGCAGCCTACCGACGGCAGTTGGAGAACATCATTCTGCGGCTGAAATCGACGGGAGCGACCCTGGTGCTGGCCACCACGACTCCCGTGCCGGCGGGCGGTGTCCGGCCTCACCGGGAGGAACAGGATGTCGAGGATTACAATCGCATCGCGGTCGAACTCGCGCGAAATCACGGCGTCCGCATCAATGATCTGCACGAGTTCGCCTTGGGCCGTCTGTCGGCGATCCAGCTGCCGGTGAATGTCCATTTCACCGACGACGGTTCCCGTCAGCTGGGCGACGAGGTTGCGGGAGCCGTCCGGCTGGCCCTGCGCAGCCGCGGGACCGCAGCCGGCCGGAAAAAATCGCCGCCCAACGTGGTTTTCATCCTGGCCGACGATCTCGGTTGGGGCGACCTGGGCTGCTACAACCCCGCCTCGAAGGTGCCGACTCCGCGGCTGGACCGGCTTGCCTCCCAGGGCCTGCGGGCGCTGGACGTGCATTCGCCCAGCGCGGTGTGCACGCCGACCCGTTACGGCATCCTGACCGGACGATATGCGTGGCGGACACGGCTGCGGCAGGGTGTGCTCTGGGGCTACTCACGGCCCCTCATCGAACCGGGACGGATGACGGTCGCCGCGCTGCTCCAGCAAAACGGCTACCGCACGGCCTGCATCGGGAAATGGCACCTCGGTTTGGGCTGGAACACCCGCGGTCCGGCCCCGGCTGGCGATGGCGACCTGCCACCAGAACTCGTGGACTTCGCCGGACCGCTCCGGGCGGGTCCGCACACCCTCGGCTTCCACGAAAGCTGTGTGCTGCCGGGGTCGCTCGACATGGAGCCCTATGTGCTGGTCGCCAACGGAAGCGTCGAGCGCATCCCCACTAACAGTGTGGCCGGCAGTGTGAGCCAGCGGCAAGGAGGCGGTGGCTTCTGGCGGGCGGGACCGGTCGCGCCGGGTTTCACCCATGAGGGCTGCCTGCCCGACCTGACTGCGCGGGCCGCTGAATTCATCCGCGCGCAAACAGCTCAACGCCCCTTCTTTCTCTACCTGCCCCTCACCGCGCCCCACGATCCGTGGCTGCCCACGCCGGAGTTCCGCGGCCGCAGCGGCGCCGGTCCGCGTGGTGACTTTGTGGCGCAGTTGGATGCAACGGTGGGCCGGGTGCTGGACGCCCTCGCGGCCGCCGGTCTGGAGGACAACACACTGGTCATCTTCACGAGTGACAATGGCGCCCACTGGTTGCCGGCCGAAGTGCAGCGCACGGGCCACGCCGCCCACGCCGGCTGGCGGGGCATGAAGTCCGACGCATGGGAAGGCGGTCACCGGGTTCCGTTCCTGGTTCGCTGGCCCGGGGTGGTCCGGCCCGGACGAACCAGTCAGGCGCTCATTGGCTTGAATGATCTGACCGCCACTCTGGCAGAGGTGTTGGGAGTCCGGTTGCCCGCGGGCGACGCGGAGGACAGCGAGAGCTTTTACGGCGCCCTCACGGGCCGCCGCCAGCCGGGGAGGGATTCGCTGGTGCTGCATTCGATCAACGGGGTTTTCGCCCTGCGCGAAGGCCCATGGAAATACATCGACGGAAAGGGTTCCGGCGGATGGACGACCGGGCAGGTGCCAGCGCCCGCCCAACTATACCGCATGGACCGCGATCCGGCGGAATCCATGAACCTATTCGCCGGACAAACCCGCCGCGTCCGCCGGATGGCGGCCGAATTGGAGGCGATCCGCGGACAGCGCGGCCGGTAGGCCCGCCATCGGCCATTGCAACCGGCAGGCGGCGCCCGGCACTTTGTGCGAAATGAAACTGCTTTCCTGGAACGTCAACGGCCTGCGCGCGGTGCTGAAGAAGAACTTCCTCGAGTTCCTCGACACCGAGGCGCCGGACATTCTTTGCCTCCAGGAGACCAAGTGCACGCCGGACGACGTGGAGCAGCTCTGGCCCGTCGCCTATACGACCTTTTGGAACAGTGCTGAAAAGAAGGGCTACAGCGGCACCGCGATCTTCACCCGGACCAAGCCCGTGAAAGTGACCCAGGGCATCGGTGTGGCCGAACACGACCGCGAAGGCCGGGTGCTCACGGCGGAGTTCGCGGACTTCTTCCTCGTGGACGTCTATGTGCCGAACTCCCAGCGCGAACTCACCCGGCTCGCCTACCGCCAGCAGTGGGATGCAGACTTCCTCCGTTACCTGAAGAAGCTGGAAAAGAAGAAGCCCGTGATCTGGTGCGGCGACCTGAACGTGGCCCACACCGAGATTGATCTCACGAACCCGAAGTCGAACGTGAAGAACCACGGGTTCACACCGGAGGAACGCGCCGGATTCACGGCTTTCGTGCGGGCGGGTTTCGTGGACACGTTCCGTGAATTCGAGCGCGCTGGCGGTCACTACACCTGGTGGAGCCCGATGAGTGGCGCCCGCGGCCGGAACGTGGGCTGGCGGATTGACTACTTCCTCGTGAGCCAGGCGCTCCGCCCCAAGCTGAAGTCGGCGTTCATCCTTCCGAAAGTCCTCGGCTCGGACCATTGCCCCGTCGGCATCACGCTGGGCTGAACCGTAAAACTGCCGGATCTTTCCGGACGCCGGAGTTCACCACTGGTGTTCTGACGTCAATGCCCGGTCGAGATGCGTGTAGCCGCCGTCCACGAACAGGAATTGGCCGGTAACATGACTGGCGCGATCGGAGGCCAGCCACACGATGGAGTCGGCGAGTTCCTCCGCCTTCGTGAGGCGATGACCGAACGGGACGAGGCGTTCCACCCGGGCGCGCGCCGCGGCGGGATCGGGCTGGGAACTGAACCAGCGGTCGTATTGGTCCGATTCGCACTCGGCGGGAACCACGCAATTCACGCGCACGCCGTCCTTGCCCAGGGCGATCGCCCATTCGCGGGTCAACGCGTTGATTGCGCCCTTCGCGGCCGCGTAACCCGACGTGCCGCCCTGTCCGGTCCAGGCGACCTTCGAGGTGACATTCACGACGTTGCCGCGGCTGGCGCCAAGATGCGGACGTGCATGGTGGGTCAGCGAAAAGACGTGCAGCAGATTTCGCTGCAACGAGCCGAGGAACTCCTCGGGCGCCGCGGTCAGGGGCACGCTGTCGTTCACGCCGGCGTTGTTCACCAGCACATCCAGGCGGCCAAAGGCGGCGACAGTCTGCGTGATGGCGTGCTCGCAATCCGTCTCGCGGGTCAGGTCCGCCTGCAGGAACACGGAGCCGGGCAATTCCGCCGCGAGCGCCTCGCCGGCCGCAACGTCGCGGCCGAGAAGGGCGACCCGGGCGCCTTCGGCGGCGAAGGCGCGGGCAGCGGCCGCCCCGATACCCTTCGTCGCCCCGGTGACGAGCACGGACTTGTTCCGCAGGTGGAGATCCATGCGTGAAAGTTCCAAGGCCGAGGTCCCAGCTCAAAGCAGAAAGTGGTCGGGGACGGCCGCCCGGAAAGGGGGCGCTCGCTGCCGCCAGCCCGGTTCGCGGTCCGCCGGTTCTGCGCTCGCCAATCCGTGGTCTCGCGGGCTTATCTGTCGCCGGCATGGCGAATCCGGCTTTGGCAGCCCCTGACGATGATGAGGCGCTCCCGTCCCCGTTGCGGCTGGCCTCCCGCACCGAGGTCTGGAGCGGGCGCCGGCGGCTCACCTACTTCGGGGGCTGCGATTACTTCCGGCTGGCCAGCGATCCCCGGGTGATCGCCGCGGCGAACCGCGCCGCCCGCGTGCACGGTTTGGGCGTTTCCGCGTCCCGTCGCACCACCGGCAACCATCCGCTCTACGAACAGCTCGAACGCGCGTTGGCGGATTTCTTCCGCGCTCCGTCCTGCCGCCTCGTCAGCACCGGTTATGTGACCAACCTCGCCGTCGCCCAAGCGCTGGCGGGAGAGTTCACCCATGTGCTCGTGGACGCCGGGGCACATCCCAGCCTGCAGGATGCCGCTCTGCTCATCGAAGCCCGTCGCGTGGTTTTCCGCGCGGGCGATGCCGCCGACGCAATCCGACAGCAGCGAAAACTTCCGTCACGTGCCCGCACGCTGGTGCTCACCGACGGAATCAATCCCACCAGCGGAGCGGCCGCACCCTTGAAGGAGTTGCGCGCCGGGCTGCGGTCGGAAACGTGGCTGCTGGTGGACGATTGCCACGGCTTCGGCACGGTCGGCCCCACCGGCCGCGGCGCGGTGGAACTCAGCGACCTCGGTCCGGACCGCCTGATTCAGACCGGCACGCTGAGCAAGGCCTTCGGCACCTTTGGTGGATTTATCTTGGGTGATTCGGGGCTGATCGACCGCCTGACTCGCAGCCGGATATTCCTCGGCAGCACGCCCCCGCCGCTGCCTTTGGCCGCCGCTGCGCTGAAATCGCTCCAACTCCTCGAAACGTCGTCCGGCCGCTTGCGACGGCTCCAGGCGAACGTGACCCGGGTGAAGACCGTTCTCCGCGCCGCCGGTCGGCTGGAGGACATCACGCCCGGCCCCATCTGCCGGATCGTTCCGCGAAGTTCCGACGATCGAGCCCGGCTTCGCCAACGCCTGCTGCACGCCGGCATCTTTCCCTCCTATCTCCACTATCCGGGGTTGCCCGCCGGCGGCGCGTTCCGGTTCGCGCTTTCGAGTGAACACACCGCGCGGCAGGTGGGCGATTTGCTCCGGTCGCTGACCGGGTCCACGGGATGATTCAGTCGCGCCGCCAATTCGCCGCCGCGTCGCTGACAGGTTTTCTGGCCCTGGCCGGAATCATCTGGTGGCGCTACGACCCATTGGAACCGCGCTTTGAAGGTATCCGCGTGGGCGAAATTGTCCGTCTGGCCGCCCAGGACGTGACCTCCAGCTCCATGCCCGCCATCGCCGCGGCGGAGAAGCAGCTTCGGCGGATGGACGGCACTTGGGCAGTGCAGGCATTGGTCCGGGCTCATGCTGAGGCGGGTCCGGGATGGGAAGTATGGTTTCCGAAGCTGGCCGATCACAGACTGTTTCGCCGGTTCAGCCGGTATTCCTGGTTGAACGAACTGCAGGACGCCTCCTGGCGGGAAAACCAGCGTCGAAACTGGCAGCAGGACCGATTCATCCAACTTCTCGGGCAGTGTGGCCCAAGCGCGGCGACGGCGATTCCCCTGATCCTTCGCCACTACGATGCGGGCCATCGTTCCACCGCTGTAGAGGTGCTGATCGGAATCGGGCAGTCGGTGGTGCCCGAAATCCACGGTCTCCTGAACCGGGAGCGCGACGTGGAGATGCTCCGCGCCCTGCTGGCCGGCCTGAAGACCGTCTCACCGGACGAAGCCCAGAAGGCCCTGCCCCGTTTGGAAGCGCTACTGCTGACGGATCCCGACGAGCGCGTGCGTGCCCATTGCGCCGAGATAATCGCGAGGCTCGGACCCGCGGCCCTTAATTCCGCCGGCGCACTCCGGCAGGCGCAAAGCGACACTTGGCGCATGGTCCGGGAAGCGGCGGACAGAGCGCTTCAGGCCATTGGAGCCACCAACGCCGCACCGGTTCTGCCACCGGGAGCCCCGGCTCCCCGCTGACGCTGCGCTTCGCCGAAGAACACCGCCGACGCGCTCGCCACGTTCAGCGAATCCACGCCGGCGGCCATCGGGATGGCCACAGCCTCATCACACTCGGCCAGCACTTCCGGCCGGATGCCGTCGCCTTCGGCGCCGAGCACAATGCACGTGTCCCGTGTCAGATCGGCCTGCCACAGCGTCCGGCGGTCGGTGTGCGGATGGGCCGCGACGCAGCGGACTCCGCGTTCCCGCAGCCGGCGCAGCGTGTCGGTCAACCCCTGGCCAAGCACCGGCCGGCCTTCGTGGCGCACCCGGCAGCCCAAATATGGCAGGCGGAAGATCGTCCCCATCGAACTTCGCACCGCCCGGCGCAGATACGCGGGGGCGCTGGTCTCGCCGAGGAGGATCGCCTGCACGCCCAGGGCCGCTGCGTTGCGCACCACAGCACCGACGTTTTCGGCATTGCTCAGGCCGTCCACCGCGGCGAACAGATGCGGCCGGGGCAGCGCCAGCAGGTCTTCCACCGTGGCCGGACGCGGCACACGGGCGAGCCCCAGCAGTCCCTGGAACATCGAGAATCCCGTGAGGTTCTCGAGGACCTCCTTTTCCGCGACGAAGACGGAGATTGTTTCCGGGCGACGGGCGAGCAGCGGTTCGTAGTCGGGAAACCACTTGGGCGGCAGCAGCACCGACACGATTTCATGCGGCGATTCCAGCAGCCGGCGGACGACCTTCTCGCCCTCAGCCACGAAGAAGCCCTCGTTCCAATGGTCGAACTGCGCCCGCAACGTCCGGAATGGCGCGAGCCGCGGATCGGCGAAGTCAGTGATCGGCTGAACTGTGAACACGGCGGGAGGAGGAATGACCAAGGCTCAATTTCCAATTTCCAATGACCGGACAAAACCGGAGCCATCAGTCCGCCCACCAACGGGTCGGCATTGGTCAGTGATCATTGGTCATTGGTCATCGAGCATTGCTCGTGGCCCCTGAGTCATTTCCCCGCCGGCTTCGGCGCCGGCAGCACCTGCACGGTGAGTCCGGAGGCCGCGGCGGCGGAGCGATGAACCCGCTGGGTCGCCTTCCGGAAGTCTTCCGGCTTTGCCCACGCGGTGTTGGGCACGAAGGTCTGCGGGTTGCGTTCCACCAGCGGGAACCAGGTGCTCTGCACCTGCACCATCACGCGGTGCCCGCGACGGAACGTGTGCATCACGTCGGGGATTGTGAACTCGATCTTGGTCACCTCGCCGGGCTTCGTCGCCTCCGGCTTCTCAAAGCCGTTCCGGAACCGGCTGCGCATCACATCGCCGCGCACGAGTTGCTGGTAGCCGCCCATCTGGAGGTAGGCCGGATTCGGATCCGGATTTGGGAAGTCAGGCTGATACACGTCCACGAGCTTCACGACCCAGTCGGCGTCCGTGCCGGTGGTCGCCACGTGCAGCGTGGCCGTGAGCGGGCCGGCGAAGGTCAGGTCCTCTTCCAAGGGCTCCGTTTCATAGACCAGCACGTCGGGCCGCGCCGCTGCGAACCGCTGGTCGTGGGTCGGGTAGCCGCGCGGATAGTCGGTCGTCACCTCCAGGGTGAACGGCACCGGCTTCGCGGGATCGCTCACATATTCGTCGAAGGAGCCTTCGCCCTCCGGCCTGATTCCGGGCGCCAGCCGGCCCTGCGGATGGAAGTAAAGCGTCCGCGTCTGCGCCTCCTTGGGCGGCCACACGTCGAACTTCCGCCACCGGTGCGTGCCGGTCTCGAACATCTGTGCCTCGGGCAGCGACACGTTGGTGTCGCCCTTGAGGTGGCGCCGGAAAAACGGCAACTCGATCTTCTCGCGGTAGTGGGCCGAGGTCTTGGCGTTGAACCGCACGTCGCCGACCCGGTCGCCGTCGCCACCGGCCCACTGCCCGTGCGTCCACGGGCCCATCACCAGCAGGTTGGTGATGCCGGGATTCTGCCGCTCGGTCCATCGGTAGGTCTCCAACGCGCCGAACAGGTCCTCCCCGTCGAACCAGCCGCCCACGGTCAGCACCGCGCAACGGACGTTCTTCAGATGCGGCCGGATGTTCCTTGCCTGCCAGAAGGCGTCGTAGTTCGGATGGTCGAGGAACTCCTTCCACGCGGGCAGGCCGAGCAGACTGTCCGAATTCCCGAGCGGCCCCATCCGCAGGTAGAAGTCATAGCCGTCAGGATTCTTGAACGGATACCGGCGCCCGTCGTCGCGCAGGGGATCGTCGGACTGCTGTTCGAACCACCAGAAGAAACCGAAGTTCTGCGACAGGAAAAACGCGCCGTTGTGCCGCAGGTCGTCGCCGATGAACCAGTCCGAGATCGGTGCCTGCGGGGAGGCCGCCTTGAGCGCCGGATGGGAGTCGATCATCCCCATCGAGGTGTAGAAGCCGGGATACGAGATGCCGAACATGCCGACGTGGCCGTTGTTGTTCGGCACGTTCTTCACCAGCCAGTCAATCGTGTCCCAAGCGTCGGAGCTTTCGTCGGTGTCCTTTGGGCCCTTGTCCGGATTGAACGGCCGCATGTGGACAAACCTGCCCTCCGATCCGTAACGGCCGCGCACGTCCTGCGACACCATGATGAATCGGTCCTTCGCCAGCGTGGCAAAGGAGCCGCCCGGGTCGTTGTAGTTGTCGACGCCGTAGGGTTTCACGGCGTAGGGCGTGCGGGTCAGCAGCACCGGGTAGTTCGTCGAGTCGTCCTTGGGCACGTAGACCCGCGTGAACAGTCGCACGCCGTCGCGCATCGGGATGCGGTGTTCGAACTTGGTGTAGTGTTCGGCCAGCCAGGCCGCATTGGGATCCTTTGGGTCGTCGGCAAGCACCGCGGTAAACCACAGGCAGCACGCGAACAGCAGGGCGGAGGCGGGACAACGCATGTCGGAAGCGTGGCGCGAGGACGGAGCGTTTGGCGAGCGCGGGTTGCCGATCCTGCCATGTCGGGTGCAGTTGTTTCATCGTGCTTGGGCTGACTTTAGAGCCGTTGCCGGCGAAAGGACCGGCAGCGTCCGCGAGTGCTTCCCTCTCCTGGGGGAGAGGGCCAGGGTGAGGGCGGGCGTCCATCCATCTGGCTGTCTTGGGCCGGGAAGAGCGAGGCTGGACCGCCCCCACCCGACCTCTCCCCCAGGAGAGGAGATTCCTCAGTCAGCGCCCGACCCAACGAACGCCCGGGAAGGCAGTTGGGTTCTGGGGCCACTGAACGGAGCGAAGCGCCCGATCTCACGAGTCCAGCCGCGGCGGCTGGGGGCGGTGGGCACATTTTCGGACACAGTGAAAAGATGCGCCCGCCATCGTCAGTCCCGCCAGAACCACGACTCGCCCGACACCTTGTAGCGCACTGCCATCTCGGGCGTCTCCACTGCGGCACCCCGGTGGAACGATTCCACGCCCGCGAGCGTCATGCCCGAGGTCAACAGCGTGCGCTCGACCGGATACGGCTGTCGCCGCTGGACCACCATGCGCTCGATGTGCCGGATTTGGGGGCTGAAGAAGTCCGCTGTGGTCGAACCGTGGGTCGGCATGGGCAGATACATCTGGCACGAGTGGATCTTCCCGGAACGGTCCACGCCGGCGTAGTTGAAGTCGCGGCAGTCGAACATGAACAGCGTGGTATGGAAGCCGTCGCGGTGTTCGATGAAGTAGGCCCAACCCTCCGGGAAGGTGGCCCGTGCCCACTCGAACGTGACCGCGTCGCTCGGATAGCCGTTAATCACCGGCAGGTTGTGGCTGCGCGTCAGGGCCGAGACCATGAGGCGCTTCGTGAGGTCCCGGCCGGCCAGGTGGTCCCACATCTTTGCGCCACGCAGGGCCAGCACGCGGCGGATACCCACCTCGCCGCCCTTGCGCCGTTCGGACATGCACTGCGCGGTCTCGAGGCCGTGGATGTCGTAGCTGTCCATGCCGCCATAGGCCACGCACACGCTCTCGACCATCGGGGTGTTGTGCGGCAGGTCATACGCCGGCAACCGCCGTGTCACCGGCAGCGAGGAACCGGCTTGGAACGGGAACTTCAGCCGACGCGAATCCTCGACCATCTCGACGCATTCCTGCCAGTCGGTGGACAGGTGCTTGTCGTTGAACACCGGCACACTGCGGCCGCTCGCCTCGAAGACCTTCACGACCTCCTTGAAGAACTGATAACGGGGATAGAGCGTCTGCCCCTTCTCGTTCTTCGGATACTTGCCGTGCTCGCCGATGATCACGACGCCGTCCACGGCCAGCTTCGAGCCGCCCCGCGTCAGCGCCTCCGCGATGCTCGGATAGATGGGCACGTTGAAGCGTTTCGCCGTGGCGCGGGCGAGATCACTCTCGGGAAATTGGTCGATGTAGAGCGACACCAGATCCACGTCCGGCTTCCGCCAGCCGCCCTGCCAGCCGTAGCCAAGCAGGAAGCGGTCGATGAAATGCTGCGCGTGCGAATGCGTGCGCACCTCGGTGCCGAGCAGGGCTATGGTCTTCCGCGGGAGCGGTGAGTGTGCTTCCACGCGGGCACCCGAGAACACCGCGCCGGCCAACCCAGCGGCACTGGCAGCGAGAAAGGATCGGCGTGAAACCGCCGGCGTGGGGCACCCAAGTCCCCGGGGCTCTGGCAGGGACTCAGCGTTTGGTAACGTGCCCTCTGGAACTGAAGGCACCTGACTCCGGGCGGATAAGGCTGTGTTCGTCATATCTTTTTCTGGTCGGACCTTGGGGGTTGACTGCCGGCTTGGTGACTGCGCCGCTACCGGCGACATCCGTTCGCGGGGAAGATTGAGACGCGACGCACTTCACCACCCGGATGGTAGGCGACGCACGGCGAAAATGGCGAGCGTGTGAAAAGGACGCCCCCGGCTGCGGGCGAATGCCAGACCGCCGACGGAAATGTCCTCCAGGGCGCCGACGCGAGTTCAGCCTTGGAGTTGGAAGCGGATGCTCTGGCCGGGGCGGCACTGCGCGAGGCGGGACAGGTCCGCGGGATCGACGAGTCCGAGTTTCGGGTAACCGCCGATCGTGGGGCCGTCGGGCATGGTCACGATGGGCTGGCCGCCGGCGGGGACCTGGATGGACCCGGGCAGCACGGGCTCCGAAATGATTTGGTCGGGCTGGGACTCGAGGTCAGGTCCCCGCAGGCGGTAACCGACCCGGTCGCATTGGCTGGAGACAATCCAGTCGCTGCTGAACAAACGAGTGCGCGCTTCTGTGGAAAACGAATCCCACTGGGGACCGGGCCAGACTCGCAGCGGTGCTTGGGGATCGCGAACGTCTTCGGCCTCGGTCAGCGTGCGGCGCGCAATGGCGGCGGGGAGGGCGAGGGAACGTTCCGCGGCCGCTGGGAATTCGTCGCCGGGCGCGCCGGTGCGGCCGAGGCTGGCCCGTGGATTTGCACTGCGGGAACCCAGAATCGCGTCGCCGCCGAAGCCGCCCGGAATCGCGACGTAAGTCCACACGCCGTTGGCTCCCGGGGGGAATTCGAGCACGTCGCCAGCCCGCACGCGGAACGCGGAGTTGGGACGTTGCCCGCGAGGAGCCGTGCTGCCCGCCGCGGCCAGCCAACCGTCAGCCAGCACTTCGAGACGCTGGCCTTGGAGACACAGTTCCAACGCGGCCGAAGAGGCGGGATTGTCGAGCAGGCGATTGGCCACGGACGCGGCGTAAGGATCCATCGCCCCGCCGGGAGGCACGCCGAACTGACCGTAGCCGGGGCGTCCCAGGTCCTGAAGGCTGACGCCCAGTCCAGAGGCGCGAAGGCGAATTCGGGCTCCGACGGCCGGGCGTTCCGGCAACGATGCCGCCGGGGAACCTTCGGCGATGGGAAGTTCTGGGACAGCCCGGAAACGCACGGAGTCACCGGCGCGAAGCCGGAACATGGCTGCCAACGAGGTGGCCCGCGGATCGAAGAGCGTCACGGAAGTTTGCCCCAGCAGGTTCCAGCCGCCGGGACTGGCCACGGTGTAGATGCCAGTGTGTTCGCCGCCAATCGCGACACTGCCGGGGAGAATCCGTGGACGGGGTGACGCGAACCGCGGCGTATGAAGTTTCGGGTCGAGCCCTCCAAGGTAGGGGAAGCCGGGGGCGAACCCGAGGCAATGCACGCGGTAAGCGACGGCAGTGTGCCGATCGATGATTTCGGCGACCGTAAGCCCGGCGTGCTTGGCGACGCGTATCAGATCGGGCCCCGCATAGTGGACCGGCAGTTCGTGGTGGCGTCCTGCCGGAGCGTTCACCGCGGGAGCGGCGGCGGCCGCATCCTGCCAGTTCCGGATTTCCGTTTCGACCGGTGGCGGACCGGCAAAGCGCAGCAGCAGCGTGGTGAACGCCGGAATGGCTTCGGCCAGACCGGCCGGCGGCCGGTGTTCGAGTGCGGCGACGAGCTGACGCGACCGGTCAAAGGCGGCTTCGTCCGCCCGTTCGGCGAAGCGGAGCAGCCAGGCTTCGGGTCCGTAGCGCGTCAGCGTCATCCAGGCGGACGATGGGCCGGTTCAGGCGCGAACGCGAGCCGGTGCGCTCACTTGTTCTTCATCGCCTTGAGCAGATCGTAGGCGCGCCGGGCGTTCTCATCGCCGGCGGCCATCGCCGAGACCAGCCTGGCTTCGAGGGTGACGGTGGAGCTGTGCACTGCCAGTCCCTGGTCGAGCGTGACGTCCGCGGCGGACTTCACGGCGGTAAGCGAGACGACGGCCCGCTCGAACTCGCCGTTGCGCATGGCTTCCGCCGCGGCGTCGGCGGCGGCACGGACTTCGGGGCTCGCGCCGCGGAAGGCCTGCTCCATCTGCGAGGCGGCTTCCCTGGGTGTTTCGGCCATCGTCGGGCCGTCGCCGGAGCGGCTGCAGCCGGTCATCGCGAGGGCAAGGCCCACAAGGATCGGGCGGGAAAAGTTCAAGGCGTGGAGGAGTGGGAGTGACGGGAGATCATTCGCCGTTGGGGGAACCGGGCACGCACCAGAAGCGTCCGGGCCGTCGGCCGGGGAAGCCGCCGATGCCCGCCTCCTGGTAGTATTGCCTGAACTTCATGAACTCGGTCTGGCCGCCGAACATGCCCATCACCGAGCCGGTGTTGTGGCGCTGCGTCACGCCCTCGTTCGGCCGGCTGGCGACGTTGTCGTAGTTCGAAGGCTGCTTCTCGTCGGCCTCCCAGTAGAGCATCGAGTCGGGCGAGAACTGGGTGAGCTTGTAGGTGGTCCAGTCGCCACGCGGTCCGGTCGAGTATTTGGAGACCGCCCCGTTGATCATGTAGCTGGAGACCTTCTGGGTGCGGGCTTTGAAGAGGGCGGTGTTGGTCCGGTCGAGCGGGCAGAAGGTCAGCGCCCTGGAGTTGTGATACTGCCAGAGCTGGCCGCGCTCGACGGTGTGGTCGGGCCGGTTGGTGGCGACCCGCATGTAGCACCAGTTGGCGACGTTGAACGTGCCGGAACTCCACGACGTGTAGGGCAGGTAGTCGGCGTTGTCCCCGACATACATGTGGGTCGCGAGCAGGATCTGCTTGATGTTCGACAGGCAGCGGGTGCGGTTGCCCTGCTCCTTGGCCTTGCTCAGGGCGGGCAGGAGCATCCCCGCCAGGATCGCGATGATCGCGATGACCACGAGCAGCTCGATCAGGGTGAACGCGGCGAAACGGAAGCGAAGGTTCCGACGAAAGGCAATTGGGCCGGGAGTGCGCATGAGCGTTGAAAACCGGGGTGTATGCTGCGGTTGTCCGGGAAACGACGGGGGGTAACAACCAAAAACCTGACCGGCCGGCGACACGTCAGAACGCGCCGCCGGCCGGTGGAGTGGATCCCGCGGTTTCCGCTTACGGTTCCACCAGGAGCTGGAAGAACTGCTGCGGGCTGTCGCTGATCGGGGTCCCGCTGCGGACCGTGACCGATTCCAATTCCCCGGCCTGGCCCTGGCCCACTCCCGTGGCGCTGGCGTCGGGGCGGAACACGAGCGAGTTGGACGTCCGGACGACGATCCGGACGGTGCCGGTGTGGGGACGGCGGGTGTAGGTCACGGTCGGGAAGTCCTGACCGTTCAGCCGATGCGAGCCGATCACGAAGCGCGGCCGCTGGTCGGCGGCGGTGGGTGACGATCCGTAGGCGAACTCGTCGAGGTTGCTGAAGCCGTCCCCGTCCGGATCGGCGTCGGCGGCCGCGTTCGGGCCAGACAGCCCCGCGGCCGTCGCCCAGGCGGCGAACGGATCGGCCACCGCACTGACTGTCAGTGTGGCGGTCACGCTGTTCGTGCTGCCGCCGGAATTGGAGATGACCACGCGGTAATCGCCCGCATCGGCGGCGTTGAGATTGCTGAGCGACAGCGTTGGTCCATCCGCGTCCGGCAGGAGCGTGGTGCCGCGATACCATTCGTAGAAAAGACCTTCGCCGGTGGCGGTCACGTTGAACGCAAAACCTCCGCCGGTCGCCACGGTGCCGCCGACGGGCTGCCGTGTAATTTCCGGCTTGGGCGCAGCCGGCCCGACATTGCCGAGCCGGGCAATCTCGTCGGCGGTGAGCACGCGGCCGTAGATTCGGAAATCGTCCATCCGGAAGCGGGCCGCGGGGCCATACCGGCCCAGCCCATTCGCGCCACCGGTGCCGGCGATGGGATTGGAAGAGTTCACCAACGGGATGGCTGCTCCGTTGATGTGGACGGTGAAGCTGTTGGCCAGGCTCGGTCCGTTTCCGTTGTAGGTGACGGTAACATGGTTCCATTTGCCGACCAGGTTCGGCACGTAGGCCCGGTCGTCGCTGGAATGCACCGAGTTCAATCCGCGGGTGGCGAGAAAGATGCGCTGTCCCTGCACCGCGTCATCATTGCCGCCGAGGTAGAGGTAGTGTTCGCGCCGCTGGCCACCGAGGAACATGGTCAGGCTGTAGGCATTGACGGAGCCGGTCTCCTCCGGCCAGAGCCAGAACGAGGCCGAATAGGTCGTTCCACCCAGGGCTGCGTTGTTGATGCCGAGTTGCAGCCAATCGGTTCCGGCAAGGAAACGGGCCGCTTGGCCTCCGGCGACACCCTCCACGAAGGTGGGGGCACCGTTCAGTGTCGTGGGAAAGCGGTTCGCGGTCTCCCGAAGGTGTCCCTCAAACAACATTTCCCCCACCAAACCGTCGGTCGGGATCCCTCCGGTCGTTGCGGGCTTGGGCCGAACTCGCAAAGCCGCCCCTACCACCGGGGCACTGCCCGCCGAGTTTGACACGACCACAGTGTATCCGCCAGCCGCCGCCGCCGTTGCCCCGGAAATGACCAGGGTGGCGTTCGTCTCACCGGTCAGAGGTTGCCCGGCGAAACTCCACTGATAGGTGAGCCGCCGACCGTTGGCGGTTACCACGAAGGTCGCGGCCGCACCGTGATCCACCACCTGCGTGCGGGGCGGAACCGTGACCACGGGGGGCGTGATGACACCGACCTTGGCAATCCGGCTGGAGAGTTCGCCGGAGGCGTTGCGGATCACGACGCGGTAGTCACCCGCGGTGTTCACCGTGGCGCTGGACAGGCTCAGCACCGGACCCGTCTGGCCGTTGAGCGGAGCGCCGTCCTTAAACCACTGATAGGTTACCGCGCTGGTGCCGGTGCCGACGGCCATGAGATCCGCGGAGCCGCCCACCGGCAGATCGACGTCCGCCGGTTCGCGGGTGAAGTAGAGGTCGGCCGTATCACCGGCGAACAGCGCGAGGCCCTTGCGGGAAATCCCGTTGGCCGCCTGGAACGTGCCGGCGACGACAATCTCGCCCGCGGGCAGGATCTTCACGTCGAAGGCGACATTCTGGCCGGCGGTGAGGGTCAGGCCGGCGCCGGGATTGAAACTCGCGTCGTGTGAACCATCGCCGTTCAGCCGGGCCACGAGGCTGCGTGATTGGCCATCCACCTGTTGGAAGGCGCCGACGATGACGAGCTTGCCGTTGAGCTGTTCGGCCACCTCGAACACCTCGCCGTTGATCGGCGCCGGGACGAACGCGGCGTCCAGAGACCCGTCCGGCAGGAAGCGGGCGATGCGGGAGCGGGACTGGCCGTTGAAACTCTCGAAGGCTCCGAACACGAGGAGGCGACCCTGCCGGTCCAAGGCGACGCGTTCCGCCCTCCGGCCCAGGGCGAACGTGTTGGTGGAGCGGGTGAACTGGGGATCGTAGGATCCGTCCGCAAGCAAGCGGGCGACGAAGGTGTCATAGACGAAATTGTTCTGGAAGACGCGCTGGGTATACGACAGCACGATCACCTTTCCGTCCGCCTGCGGCACGGCGTCGATCACCGGGCGCAAGGCCGGGGTGAAGTTGGCCAGCACGGCGCCGTTGGTATCCACGCGTTGCAGGGTGGGCGTGATGCCGTTGTCCGAGACCAGCAGTGTGCCGGCGGTCTCGAGGCGGACGAGGCGCATGTTGATCGGCGGCCGGGGAACGGCGGCGAGGTGGGTGCCGTTCAGGTCAAAGGCCAGTTTCGGCCCGTCCACCATGTAGATGCGGCCCAGCACCGGATCCACGGTGATCCGTTCGCGCAGGTCCGTGGTGGTCAGCGGCAGGGCAAACTGCAGTTCGCCGAACCGGTTGTAGGCCTTGCCGTCGGCGAGGAAACTGCCGTTCGGCAGCAGGTTCAGCTCCTTGATGCCCTGGGTGAAGCCCAGATCCGGAAAGCTCGTGATCACCGCACCGGGGCGCAGGACAACGGTCACGGCGATCGGGGAACTGGTGGTCGCGCCAAGCGAATTTCGGATGACCACATCGTAGGTGCCGGCGTCGGCGAGCACCACGGCGCGGTTGGTGTAGCTGGTCGCTTCACCGGCCGGCAGCGGTGTGCCGTTGCGGCGCCACTCGTAGATGAGCGGGCCGACGCCGCGGGCGTTGACACTGAGCAGCAGCGTGTTGCCGAGGTCCAGCTCACCGCCGCCACTGAGCGCGAGGATTTCCGGGGCCCCGAGCACCACCAGCGTGGCCGGCCGGCTGGTCAGGGAGCCGGAGCGGTTGCTGACGACCACCATGTAGTCGCCGCTGTTGGCAGGCTGGGCATCGTTGAGGACCAGCGTGGCGTTGGTCTCGCCCGGCAGATTCTGGCCGTTGCGCTGCCATTGATACGACACCTTCGAGGTGCCAGTCGCCGCGGCCGTGAACGTGACCTTGGTGCCGGCGTTCACCGTCTGAGATTGCGGCGAAGTGAGCAGTGCGAGCGGCGTCACCGTGCCGTTGAGCCGGAAGAGCAGGGTGGCCGAATCGGTTGCGCCGGAAGCTCCCTTGGCCAGCCAGAGGGTCCCGTCTGGGGCGACGCGAAGGAAACTGTATCCGGAAAACGAGGCCGGCACCTTCATGGTGCTGAACGGCAAGGCCGGTGCTCCATCCGCCGCGCGGATCACGCCGTTCCCCTGGGTGTCTGCCTGGACGCCCACCAGCAGACCGGTGGACGTCACGTCCCATGCCGCCAGACGCGTGTTCCAGCCGTAGCTGCCGTCGCGGGCGCCCGATTCGGTGAAGCGGTAGAAGCCGTTCAGATCGCCGAGCAGGGCGCTGTCCGCGAGCGCGGTGATGGTCCAGGAACTGGAGAAGGTGTTCGTGGGCGCGAACGAGGGGTCGAGCGTGCCGTCGGCCAGCAGCCGCGCCAACTGCGGCCGCGGTTGCCCACCCACGGTGGTGAAGTAACCCGTTAAGTAGATCCGGCCCGTGGCATCCACATCCGCCGACAGGGCTGCGTTGTTCAGACGGGCCCGCTGGTTGAAGCCGGAGTCCGGCGAGCCGTCCGGATTCAGCCGCTCAAAGCCGGTCTGGCTCACCAGCAGGAGGCCGCCATCTGAGGCCAGCTTCAGGTCGCTGGGATGATTCCCCAGCGGAGATGCTTCCGCGAAGCCGGCATCCACCGAACCGTCCTCGTTTAGACGGCGGACCACGTAGGGACCACCGCCCGTGTTCAACCGCACCAGGATGAAGAGCTTGCCATTGGCCTGGCGTTCCAAGGCGATGAACTCGGTCAGGCCCGTGGCATCGAACTGGAACGAGGGGTCCACCGAACCGTCGGTATTCACCCGCGCCAGCCGGTTGGCGAAACCGCCGGCCACGATCGCCCGACCGTCGGGCAGGAAAACGATGTCCTTGAAACCGTTGGAGGTCGGCAGGGCGAGCCGGAAGGTCGAGTTGGTCGAACCCGGCGCCGGCACCACCGTCAGGAAGGCCGGTTCGCTGGTCGCCGAGGAACCGTCGCCGCCGGCGACCCGCACCGAATAGTCGCCGCTGGCGGCGAGCTGCAGATTGGTGAGCGTCAGCGTGCGGTTGGTCGCGTGGGCGAGGACCTCACCGTCCTTGAGCCACTGGTAGCCGAGCGGCAGTTTGCCGAAAGCGCTCACGGCCAGGTTCACGCTGTTGGAGATGGCGACGACGGCCGGAAGCGGCGCCTGGTCAATCACCACCGGGCCGCGCACACGCACGTTGACCGGGGCGCTGGTGTGGCTGCCGCCGGCGGAGGTCACGACCAGGACGTAGGCGCCCGAGGCGGCGAGCGTGACGTTGTTCAGGGGCAATTCGAGGCCGGTGGCGCCGCTGATCGGCGCGCCCTTGAACCGCCATTGCAGGCCAGTGAACGGGCCCGCGACCGTGCCGCGCAGGGTGATGGAGGTTCCGAGGTCCGGCGTCTGGTCAAACCCGGCGTAGGCTAGTGTCCGACCGGGCAGATCGGTGAACAGGCGCAGGAAGTAACCGCCGAACTGGCCATTCAGGGTCAGGCTTTGGCCGGCCACCCACAGGCGGCCGTCGTCTGCGAGGCGAAGCAGGTTCACCGGACCGTCGCTGGTCCCAACGCCTAGGGGCGGCATGTTGGCATCCACCGTGCCGTCGGCGTTCAGGCGGACCAGGTTATTGATTCCGGCACCCACAAAGAACCGGCCGCCGACCCACACCTTGCCATCCGGCTGCAGGGCCAGGGCATTCACCACCGGGCCGGGCGACTGGGGAGTCAGCGTGAAGGCAAACGTGGTATCGAGGGAACCGTCGGCGTTCAGCCGGGCGACGCCGGGTCGGGGCTGACCCGCCACCGTCTGGAACGCGCCGCCGATGAGGATTCGTCCGTCGGGTTGGACCTGCAGGGCGCTGATCTCGGACCCGCCCGGCAAACTCGCCGGCACCCAGTCACGATCCAGCGGTCCGTTGGGCAACAGGCGCGCCAACGCCACGCGGGCGACGCCGTCCACGTCGTTGAAGACCCCGGCGATCAGGATGCGGCCGTCGGGCAGAAGGGCGAATTCCCGCACATGGTTGCGCTGGAACCGGCCGATGCTGGCCGGCCCCTGGAAGGTGGGATCGAACGTTCCGTCCGGATTCAGGCGGTGAATGCCGCCGAGACTGCCACTGGCGATCAGGAACTTGCCGTCGGCCAACTGCACGATCTTGCGTGGTCCGCCGGCCATCTCATTGGGCCAGGGCCAGGAAGGGTCCACTGTGCCATCCGGCAGCAGGCGGCGGTAGTTGCGGGCGGCATCCGAGAAATCGGCCGCGCCGGCGAGCACGGAGCCGTCACCCAACGGCAGCAATGCGCGCACCAAGGTGGTTCCGAACGCGGCACTGGTGATGAACGTGGGGTCCACTTGCCCGTTGGCAAACGTCCGCCGCACGCCGGACCCGCCCAAAAAGAGTCCGCCGTCCGGGGCGAGGGCAAAGGCCGTCACCGCGGCGGCACGTTGAGGCTGGAACGAGAAATCCGGCTGTCCCGGTCCGGTGGGTGCGACCACCAGCGGGCCGACGATGTTGGTGGTCCGACCCCCGGCGTTCGCCACGACCAAGCTGAGCGTGCCGGACTGGTTCGTGTCTGTCGGGGAAAAGCTGAGCGTGGCGGAGGTCTGGCCCGCGATGGGCGCGTCGTTAAGCCGCCATTCGTAGGTGAAGGGGGACGTGCCGCGGGCGATGGCGCTCGCGTTCACCGTGCCGCCGACGTTCGCGAAGAGCCTTGCGATGGTGGAGAACGGCTCCGGTGCCGGGGTGACGGTAACCACCGGCGCGATGTTGGTGCGGATGGCGGCGGCCAGGTCGAGGCGGTGAATGCCCTTGTCGCCGGCGAAGTAGAGCGCGCCGTTATGGGCATAGAAGGACTGCGCGAGGATGCTGCCGCTGGCGGCGTTTCCGGCGACGCGGGGCAGTTCCGTCCACGATTCGCCCGACTCAGTCCCCTCGAAGAACCGGGGATTGCCGTCCGTGGTGCTCACGAACACCCGGTCGCCGAGCAGTTCCACCTTCCGGGCGTTCGGCTGGATCACCGACGGCACAAACGGGTTCGGTCCCTGGAGAATGCCCTGCCCCACTTCGGTCCACGAAGCCCCGCCATCGCGGCTGCGGTAAAGCCGGCTGTCGGAGATGGCAAAGGCCGTTCCGTCGGGCATGCCCACCACGTCGGTGGCGTTCCAAGTCCGGCCGCCCACGAGCGGGCTGTCCACCACGCCGGGAATGCCGTTCACCGCCTGGGTCCAGGTGGCGCCGCCATCTGTGGAACGGAAAACGCCTTTGGACGCCTGCACCGTCAGCAGCGCATTGCCGGCGCTCGCCACCGCGTAGTAAGTCTTGGCGAAGTTGATGAACGGCGCCGTTGGCAAGCCTTCCCCGGCGGCGGTCCAGGTCAGGCCGTTGTTGGTGCTCTTCCAGACGCCTTCCGAAAGCAGGTCGGAAAAGTAGATGGCACCCTGATGCATCACCAGGTCGCTCACGCCGATGCCCGCGGGATTGCGGGTGGAGGAGGCGAACGGCAGCGGCACTTCGGTCCAGTTTGCTCCCTGATTGTCGGAGTAGAAGATGGGAGAACCGACCTTGTTGTTCCACGAGGCGTTGTCGCCGCCGCGGATGATCCGGCCGGTGGGCGTGATAACGAATGCCTTCGCCGTAAGTATTCCCCCAGAGGCATCCGCCAGACCATTGGTCTGGGCCGTCCAGGTGATGCCGTTGTCTGCCGAACGAAACACAGGTCCGCCGGCTACCCCGGCGTAGAGCGTGTTGCCGCTGCCGCCGCCGATGGCGGAGCCGGCTAGGTCATTGAGGTTGACGACCCGTTGCCAGCCCTGGGCGAAGACGGAAGTTGACGCGGCGAAGATCGCGCCGGCCGCGAGAAGCAGTGCCCGACCGCGGGGCGGCCAGACATTCGGGAGGGAATGTTGCATGGTGAATCGGTTTGCCGGCTGCACCTCCACGCCGCCAACCAAGCCGCGGGAAGTCAGATCAAGCTTAAGCATTTGCGTATCCTGTTAGGGGTTTTCGGAAAAGTCCGGAATACGTGTAAACACGTAGGAGGGCCTCTTGCCATGGTTGGTGGACGCGCCGAGGGGCGATCTGCCAATCGCGGGCATCTGTGGCTCCGAAAAGCGGGAACCTAAACGCGGCTTAGCGAGTGGAGCTCCGGTCAGCCTTGGGCATTGTGTGGGTGAACGAGCTGTGCCTCCATCCTCGCCGTGAGCGCCACTGGAGTTTTCGGCCTTGTCCTGAAACGCGTGCCTCCGCCCCGTTTTCTGTTGGCCCTGGGCGTCTTGGGCGCGGGTGCGCTGCTGGTATGGCCCGGTTGTGCCTGGCCCGCCTTGCCGGCCAAGCGGACGCCGCTCTCGAATCTCCGGACCGTGGACTTCAAATACGCGCCGACCATCGGACAAACACGCCCCACCCGGACCGAAATCGAGGCCAAGCTGGGCGCGCCGGACGAATACGTCGCGGACCTGCGGGTGGCCGCCTACCGGCTCAATGAGGTGAAACGCAAACGCCTCTGGCTGCTGTTCTTTGTGCTGCCGGTCAACGTCACACAGGACCCGGATCAATTGGAGGTCGGCTTCATCGAATACAACGACGCCGGGCAGGTGCGTCGAATGGCGGTGCGCCGGATGTTCTGGGGCTTGAGTTCTCCGGAGGGACTTCCAGCGAAGCGCATCCAGGACGAGGCGGCCCGCTGGGTCCAGGAGCCCGACCCGGTTCCGGTGAAGCGCAAATGACCGCCGCCGCATGAATCCGCTCGTCCAAGGTCTGATTCTGGGATTCTCCATCGCCGTCCCAGTGGGACCGATCGGTGTGCTGTGCATCCGGCGTTCGGTCGCAGAAGGGGCGCTGGTCGGATTCCTGTGCGGCTTGGGGGCGGCCACCGCCGATGCCATTTATGGCGCCATCGGTGCGGCCGGTTTGACGGCAGTTTCAGATGCCCTCGTGCGGCACCAGTTCTGGCTGCGCCTGCTGGGCGGCGGGTTCCTCTGTTACCTCGGAGTGGTCACCTGGCGGAGCCGGCCGGCGGAGCAGGCGGCCCGGAATGACGCGGCGAGCCTCGCCGGGGCCTTCGGCACCACGCTGCTGCTCACGCTGTCCAATCCGCTGACCATCCTGTCGTTTGTCGGACTGTTCGCCGGCATGGGCTTCGGGGCGGGACGGACCTCGTGGCAAGCCGCGGTGGCGCTGGTGGCAGGTGTGTTCGCGGGTTCCGCCGCCTGGTGGCTGTTGCTGAGCACCGGTTCGCGCCGCCTCGGCGCCCGCCTGGGACCGGTGCAACTGCGCTGGCTGAACCGCATATCCGGTCTGATCATCGGCGGCTTTGGTTTCTGGAACTTGTCCAAACTCGCGTTTCATTGACACTCCGCCGCACGCGAGTCGCCGCATGTTTCGAAATTTGGGAGAGCTGGTCCTGCTGTTCACCGCCACGGTGCGGGCGCTGCCCCGTGTCTGGCGGGAGCGTCGCAAGGTCGGGGAACAGCTCTTCGACATCGGCAATGCCAGCCTCTTCATGGCATGCCTGCTGTCGCTCTTCATCGGCGGGGTGCTGTCGCTTCAGGTCGGCCCGGTGCTGGTGGAGCGCGGTCTTGGCTCGGCCTTGGGCGGCCTGGTCGCTCTGTCCATGTGCAAGGAACTGGCGCCGGTGATGATGTCGGTGCTCATCGCCGGGCGCATCGGTTCGGCGATGGCGGCGGAATTGGGCTCCATGCGCGTCTATCAGGAGATCGACGCGCTCCGGACGCTGAATATCAATCCCATCCACTACCTCGTGCTGCCCCGCGTGGTGGCGATCGCGGTGGCGCTGCCGTGCCTCGTGATCTTCTCGAACCTCGTCGGCTGGCTCGGCGGCGCGCTGGTGGCGGCGCACAATGACCGCATCGCGGTGCCATGGACGGCTTTTTTCACGAACCTCCAGCAGCAGGTTGAGTTCGGTGACATCGCCAACGGGCTGATCAAGTCCTTCGTGTTCGCCGTGCTCGTCGGCGTCGTGTCCTGCCATCAGGGCCTGTCCACTCTCGGCGGACCGCGCGGCATCGGCCGGAGCGTCACCAAGGCGGTGGTGAACTCCTTCGTGCTGATCCTGATCATGGACTACGTGCTCACCCGCCTGCTGCTGCCGTTCGACGACGGCTGGACAGTCTGAGGCCCGCCATGGCTGCTTCCCTGACCACCACCGGCATCCCCGTCTCCGTCCGCGGACTCCGCAAGTCCTTCGGTGGCCATCCCGTGCTGAAGGGGCTCGACCTCGAGGTGCGCGCCGGCGAGATCTTTGCGCTCATGGGACCGAGCGGTTCCGGCAAATCCGTGTTCCTGCGGCACCTCATCGGCCTGGAAAAGCCGGACGAGGGCGACATCCAGGTCGCCGGCGAACCCATTTCCAGCGAAGGCATCGGCGACCGTTTCCGCCTCGCGATGGTGTTCCAGAGCGGCGGCCTGCTGAACTCGCTCACCGTCGCCGAGAACGTCGGACTTTACCTGAGCGAACACCGGCTCAAGCCCGCCGCTGACATCGAGAAGATCGTTCTCGAAAAGCTGGCACTGGTGGAACTCGGTCCGGAGGACGCCGGCAAGTATCCCTCCGAACTGTCCGGTGGCATGAAGAAACGTGTCGCCATTGCCCGCGCCCTGGTGATCGAGCCGCAGCTCATCCTTTTCGACGAACCCACGAGCGAGTTGGACCCGCTCGTGGCGCTGACCATCGGACGCGAAATCCTGAACCTGAACCAGCGCATCGGCGCGACCACCGTGGTGGTCACGCACGACCGCGACCTAGCGTTCGGCATTGCGGACCGAATCGCCTTCCTGCTGGAGGGCGAGATCGTCGCGCTCGGCACGCCCGACGAAATCCGGGCCCACCCCCACCCGTTGCTGCAACGCTTCCTGAAGGCGGAGTTCCGATGAAGACCCCCGGTGAATTTGGAAAACAGGAAAGCCGGAAAAGATCCTTTTCGCTGCTTTCAGTGGCCAGAACTCGACGGCCTTCCCGGGCATCGGTTGAGTCGGGCGCTGGCTTGGGATTCCCCCTCTCCTTGGGAGAGAGGGCCGGGGTGAGGGCGGGCCTACCTCACTTGTCCCGCCAAAAGATCGCCAGATGGAAAGACGCCCGCCCTCACCCTTTCCCTCTCCCCCAGGAGAGGGGGCCAACCACGGACGCCGGCAGATTTTTCGCCGGGAACGGGGCTGAAGTCAGCCTAGCCAATGAAATCAGCGAAGAACCGGAAAAGACCGGTGGAAGGATCGTTTTCCTTCCTGTCTTCCTGCGTTCCAGATTTCCCCCCGCCTTGTGCCTTTGCCCCTTAGCTGTTTGTTTCCCCTGAACTGAGCCGCCCATGAAAAACTCGCTCGAAACCCGTCTTGGCGTGTTCTTCGCCGTCATTGTCATCGGAGCCTTCCTGCTGTTCGAACTGATCGGCGGCGGCGCGCTGTTCAGCCGTGGCAAGCTGGTGAAGGCCCAGTTCGCCGACGCCAAGGATCTCAAGGTGGGCGATCCCGTGAAGCTTGCCGGCGTGCAGGTCGGCCGCGTGAAGGAGATCCGCCTGCGCAACGGCCGGGTCGAGGTCGGCCTGACGCTGGACACCGAGGCCGAGGTCCGCACCGACAGCAAGGCAACGATCCAGTTCACCGGGCTGCTCGGACAGAACTTCGTCGCCCTCAGCTTCGGCACCGAGCAGGCCCCGCTCGCCACGGCTGACACCGTGCTGGAATCCGTGGACCAGCCCGACCTGTCGCAGATCATGGCCAAGCTCGACGGCGTGGCCGACGGCGTGCAGAACATGACCAAGAGCTTCAGCGGTGAGGAATTCAGCAAGCTGCTCGGGCCGTTCACCGACTTCCTCAAGCAGAACCAGCCCCGGCTCGCCGCCATCCTCGGCAACCTGCAGAACATCTCCACGATGATGGCCGAAGGGCAGGGCACGATGGGCAAGTTGCTCAAGGACGACTCGCTCTACCTCTCCAGCGTGGGCATGATGACCAACCTGAACCGCGCCGCGGTGCAGTTCGAACCGCTGGCCACCGACGCGCGCGTGGCGGTCGCCGAGGCCAGGAAGATGGTCGTCGGCATGAGCGAAGGCAAAGGCACGCTCGGCCGGCTGATGACGGACGAGAAGCTTTACACCGAGACCGCGACCGCGATGACCCAGCTCAAGGAGATCATGCAGAAGATCAACGGCGGCCAGGGCTCGATCGGCCAGCTCGTCAACGACCCCTCGTTCCTCAAGAACGTGAAGCTCACCCTGCAGAAGGTGGACAAGGCCACCGAGGGCCTGGAAGACACCGGCCCGCTCCAGATCCTGAGCACCGTCGCCGGCCAACTCTTCTGAACGCCTGCCCGCCATGAATCCGTCGCGAGCCCGGCTGCGGTGGCTGACGGCATGCCTCGGCGGGCTGTCCCTACTGGCCGCGGATTCCCCGGTGCTGCCGGATCGCGATGGCGACGGCTTGCCCGATGCCACCGAGGACCGCAACGGCAACGGCTTGGCGGATGCCGGCGAAACCGATTGGCAGAATGCCGACACCGACCAGGACGGCTCGCTCGATGGTGAAGAAGTCGCGGGCGGCACCGACCCGCTGAATCCGCGCAGTTTCATCCCCAAGCGGCTCGCCGCGTTTTTCTGGGACGGCGCCAACGGCTCCTGGCGCAACGGCGAGGGCGGCCTCGCCCCGCTTTCCCTTTACTCCGAAGGCGGCGCGTTGACCAACGGCACCGCGGGCGGCGGTGTCCATTTCGCGGCGAACGCCCCGAGTCCATTGCGCTACCCGGTGCGCGAACGCAACGGTCGCCTCAATGTCCGCCTCGACCGAGGTTCGATCCGGCTCTGGTTCAAACCCGACTGGACTTGGGAGCAACGTCCGACGACCTCCCCGCGCCTGTTCGAGGTCGGGAACTTCGGCAACGCCGAAACCGGCTGGTGGGGCTGGCTTTTCCGGCGCCAGGACAACGACCCGCCCGAGCTGCTCCGGCTGCAGCTCTCCCAAAACGTCGGTGCGTTCCCCAGCATGCGGTATTGGCTGCCGCTGGACGCCAGCGAATGGCGCACGCCTTACTGGCATGAACTCGCCCTCGGGTATTCGCCCGAATACACGGTGCTCTGGCACAACGGCCGGGTCCACTCCGCGCCGGTCGGTGACGTGCGGGCCTATTTCGGTGATGGCGTGCTCGTGAGCAACCTGCCTCCGGCCCGGACGCTGGAGGAGGAAGGTTTCGCGCTCGGCTCGGATTCGACGGGGAAATACGGCCGGGCGGAGGGCGCCTTCGATGGTGTCGAGACCTTCAATTATCCGGTCGGTCAGGTGGAGACGTTTGCCCGCCAGCAGGTGGCCTTTCGGATTGGCGCTTCCGACTCCGGCGCCCCCCGGCTGCAACTGGTCCGGGCGCTCAACGGCGCCCCCACAACGGTCGGTTCGATGAACTCCCGGCCTTGGCCCGCCACCGTGTGGCGACGCAATCCGGGCGAAACGTTCTGGGGCGAGGCCCGTCTGCGCAGTGCCGTTGCCGACGCGTGGACCGATGAATTCGCGGAGCCGGGACGGGCTTACGAATACCGGGTCCAGCTCGATTATCTCGAGGCCGTGGGCAATGCGCCCATTCCCTTGGCCCGGCATTTTGTCGCCGGCATCGCCATGCCGCCGCAGCATCGTCGCGGCCACGTCCTGCTCGCGGTGGATTCCACGCTGGAGAGTTCGTTGCGGAATGACCTCGCGGCTCTGCGCACCAATCTTGTGGGCGATGGGTGGACGGTGAGCCAGCTTTCCGCCCCGCGGCATGACGACGGCAACTGGAAGTCCAACATCCGGAATCTCGCCCGCTTCAAGGCAGAGCTGAACGCCGCCGTCCGTCCGGATACGACCAACGTCGTGTTCCTGCTGGGGCACGTGGTCATTCCCTATAGCGGCACCGATGCTTCAGATGGTCACATTGGGCAGACCAGCGGCCCATGGCCGTGCGATGCCTATTTCGGCTACCCCGACACCACGGGCTTCACCGATGTGGAGGAGTTTCGCGCCGCGAGCGGCGGCGTGCCCAACACCCGCGAGGACGGTCGCTTCGACCAAAACTACCTCGACGGCTCGATCGGCAATCCGGCGAATCGAGTCGGTCGCCTGCCGCGCTTCGGGGTCGGCCGGGTGGACTTCGCGCGCCTCCCCGTGTTCGGCGAGGTGTCCGAGGCCGAACTCATCCGGCGCTACCTCGCGAAAGATTTCCGTTATCGCGCCCACGCTATTCCGACGGCCGGCCGCGTGTCGGCGCACCTCGCCAACCCGGCGGAAATCACCGGGGCGCACTCCGCCCAAAGTTTCGCCGGCGCGGCGTTCGGCATCGAGCCGGGCAGGGTATTCAACGGCTGGAACCTGCTGGATCCGGTCCCGGCGGATTTGGGCGTCCATTTCCAGTATTCCGCCGGCAAGGCGGGTCAGGGCGTGGCGGACGGCCGCACCCAGGCGCCGTTCCTGTCGGCGAACTTCGCCCGACCGGAACTCGAGGTGCCCGTGATGTTCCGGCAGGTGTGGTTTTCCTTCGCCTGCAACTGGGCCCCGCTGGACCCGGCCGGCCGCCTTGTGGAGACGGACAACTGGCTGAAGGCCTCGCTGGGTTGGCCCAACTACGGCCTCGCCGTCGTGCCGGGCATGCTCTGGGACTGGTCGCCGCTGGGCGGCGGTGCACCGCTGGCCGCCGCGATGACCCACGGCTGGGAAGGCCAGGTCGCCGTGCTGCGTTTCCAGAGCATCCTCGGGGATCCGACTCTGCGGCTGCATCGGGTCACGCCGCCGTCGGCTCCACAGGCGGAGCGGAACGGCGGCGGGGTTACGCTGAATTGGCAGCCCTCGCCGGACGCCGGTTGTGTGTATTTCGTCTATCGGAGTGCGAACGGTCTGGACGGCTTTGGAGAACCGCTGGGGCCGGCCACCTCCGCGACCACGTGGACCGATGCGCCGGACAAGTTCCCCGTGACCTACCAGGTTCGGGCCGCCCGATTGCAGGTCACCGGCTCGGGTTCGTTTACCAACCTCAGCCAAGGCGCGTTCGTGGGGCCGGTCCGCCGTTAGGCGGTTACGGCCCGAGCGGATTGACATGATTCCGCATTGCGCCTTTCCGAACGGGCCGATTGGGCCATATTCGCAGTGGCATGAGCGCCGAGACCAACCGCCCGCAGCCGGTGGACGTTCGTCAACGTCGTCGCGGCCTGCCGCGGTCGTTCAAGGAGCTCACGCCGTCGAATCACTTCAATCCGCGGACGTTTTTCCGCGAGATGGTCTGGAAGGCCTTCATCACGGAACGCAGCGGTTCCACGAAGGTGCCTGCGTTCCCACGGCTCTCCCGGGGTGAACTGGCGCTGACGTGGATCGGTCACGCTTCGTTCCTCGTGCAGTTCTCCGACCTCAACCTCATCGTTGACCCCAACTTTGCGAACTGGCTGTTCCTGCTGAAGCGCCTGAAGCGCCCCGGCATCCGCCCACAGGATTTGCCCCCGATCGATGTCGTTCTGCTCACGCACGCGCACTTCGACCACTTCCACAAGCCGTCGCTGCGCAAGCTGCCGCCGTCCCCCAAGATCGCGGTCCTGCCCTGGGGCTGCGGCTCGCTGGCCAGGCGGCTGGGGTTTGAGCGCGTGGTCGAGCTGAAGTGGTGGGAGAGCTTCGGGGCCGGCGACTGGCGGGTGACGCTCGTGCCAGCCAAGCACTGGGGTGCCCGCACGCTGCGCGATTCCCATCGCGGCTGGGGCGGCTTCCTCATTGAGCACCAGGGTCGCCGGATCTACCACGCGGGCGACTCGGCCTACTTCGAGGGCTTTGCCGAGATCGGCGAACGGCTCCGGCCGGAGATCGCGCTGCTGCCCATCGGGGCGTATTTTCCGGACTCATTCCGGCACGTGCACATGGGTCCGGACGAGGCGGTGAAGGCGTTCCGCGACCTTCGCGCCGACTGGCTGGTGCCGATGCACTTCGGCACGTTCAAGCTGAGCTTCGAGGCTATGGACGAACCGGAGCGCTGGTTGCGTGAACTCGTCGAGGCAGAGCGGTTGCACCGGCATTTGCGGGTGCTGGAAGAAGGCGTGCCGGAGAGATTTTGAACGGGGCCCGAACGGTTCGCGCCGTCCACGCTACCCTGTCCGTCCGAACTTCTTCTCCAGCTCCCGCCAGCCCATCTCGATGAGTGTGGGCCGGCCGTGCGGACAGGTGTAGGGCATCTCGCAGCCGCGCAGATCCTCGATGAGCTGTTCCAGTTCCCGGCCGGCCAACGGATCGTTGGCCTTCACGGCATGGCGGCACACTGTCTTCGCCACCATGTCCTCACCCAGCCGCAAGGTGTTCACACCGGCGCCGGCCATCTTGAGTTCGTCCACGAGCTGAAAGGCGAACTGCCGGGGATTGCCCCCGCGAACAAAAGGCGGCAGCGCATCCAGCAGGAAGGTCCGCTCACCAAACTCCCGCAGCCCCACGCCCAGCCGCGAGAGGATGTCGAGGTGCTGCCGGACGAACGTGGCGTCGCGCGGACTCAGCTCAAGCGTCTCGGGCAGCAGCAGCCGCTGCGAAGGCGCCGCCTCGGCGCGCTCCAGTCGTTGCAGCATCTGCTCGTAAAGGATGCGTTCGTGCGCCGCGTGTTGGTCGAGCAGCACCAGTCCGCGGTCCGACTCCAGCACGACGTAGAGCCGGCCAATCACGCCGACGAGTCGCAACGGCACGCGCAGCAAGGGCACCGGGCCGGAAGAAACCGGTCCCGATGCCGGCGGGAAAGCGGTCGCGGGAGACAGCGGCAGCGAGGTCGCCGAAGGGGGCTTGGCCACCGCAGCCGTGGCGGGCGAAAGATTCTGAACTGCCGGCGCGGCCTGGGGCGGTCGCGGGCGCTCGGCCGGCTGGGAGAAGCCCACGGGCAACGGCCGTTGCTCCGGCATGGTTGTCTCCGGCTTCGGCGGCTCCAGCCTGAGTTCGGGTAACGATACCGGTGCTGACGAACCGCCTGCGGTTTCCGTGGGCGCACTGTTCCACTTTCCCGCCGGCGCGGGCGAAGCGGGCTGGTGGAACGCGGCGAGCGTGTCGCGCACAGCCTTTGCCACGAGCCGGCGCACCGCGGGTTCCTCGCGGAACTTCACCTCGCGCTTCTGCGGATGCACGTTCACGTCCACTGCTGCGGGGTCGAGTTCGAGGAAGAGGCAGCACACGGGGTAACGGCCCTTCATCAGCGCGTTGTGGTAGCCCTCCAGCAGCGCGAAATTCAGCCCGCGGTTCTCGACCGGCCGCTGGTTCACGAAGAGGTGCTGCTCGTCCCGCGTGGCCCGCGACACGCCGGGCGCACCGATCAAACCCCACAGTCGGAACGTCGTGAACCGGGCTGCATCGCGCAGCACCAGCGGTTCCTCGTGCACGCCGTCGTCGCCCGTCTCCTGGACTTCGGCGGTGAATTCCACCGGCAGGAGCGGCACGTCCGCGCCGTGCAGCTGCCGCAGCCGTTCCCGCAGGGCCGCGAGCCGTTCGGCTGGCGTGGTCCACTTCACGGCTGGCAACTGCCAGACCGGTCGCGAATCCGAAATGAACGTGAAACCGACGCCCGGCCAAGCGAGCGCTACCAGCGTGAGGCAATGCTGGATGTGGGCGCGTTCGGTTTCCTCGGCCCGGAGGAACTTCCGCCGCGCCGGCAGGTTGAAGAACAGTTGCCGCACCTCGACGGTCGTGCCGGCGGGCGACGCGGCGGCCTTCACCTCGAGGATCTTGCCGCCGCCGATGATGACCTGCGTGCCCTCGCCGGTGGTGTCGTCGGCCTCGCGGGTGGTGAGCGCGAACCGCGACACGCTCGCAATGCTGGGCAAAGCCTCGCCGCGAAACCCCATCGTGGTGATCGCCGTCAGATCTTCCGCCCGCTGGATCTTCGAGGTCGCATGGCGTTCGAGGCACAGCAACGCGTCGTCGCGGCTCATGCCGCAGCCGTCGTCGGTCACGCGGATGAGGCTGCGGCCGCCGGTGCCTATCTCGACGGTGATGCGGCTGCCTCGGGCATCAAGGGCGTTCTCGACGAGCTCCTTCACCACGCTCGCGGGGCGCTCCACGACCTCGCCCGCGGCGATCTGGTTCGCCACGTGGTCAGGGAGCAGCCGGATACGGTTCATCGGTAACGGTCCGAAACTCTCCCGGACCTGCGAGAAAGTTCAAAGGGCATTGTCAACCGGTTTGGCTCCAAGAGCGCCTCGATTCATCGTGGTGGCGATGCACGGCACGCAGGCCGAAAGAGCGGGTTTTCCTGCCCGCCAGCGGGCGCCATCGTGAAGGCGCCCGGTAACTCTGGCCCAAGGGATAGACGGCCACCAGAGAGTCGCCGAGTCTGGAAAATCAGCCGGAGGCTATCCACTCAAGGATTGGCCCTGCCCGGGCTGGGCACCTGAGTTTGGAACACCTGCGGGTCGGCCGCGGACCGGCCCCAGGCCTGATCCTTGGCCAGCGGGCCGAAGGTGACCTTGTCTAGTAATACTAGGTTAAGTGTCTAGCACGTGTCGATGAAGCGCGTCCGGCACCAAGGGCAGCGGCCCGCGAGCCGGATCAGCGCTGCCTGCAACGACCGGCGGGCCTGCGGCAGCGTCACAC
>Ga0169931_10000118_pt1 | contig 118433 bp, 111 predicted proteins | sample Kivu_15m_20L_FD_129675 | JGI IMG/M metagenome (GOLD analysis project Ga0169931, IMG submission 129675) | Freshwater microbial communities from Lake Kivu, Western Province, Rwanda to study Microbial Dark Matter (Phase II) - Kivu_15m_20L... | ecosystem: Environmental > Aquatic > Freshwater >... | reverse complement strand
TTGGTGCCGGCCAGCACGCTCGCGAGGCCGCGCACCACAGGGCGCTCGTTCGAACGACCGAAAGACTTGGAGAAGACGAGACCCGGGGCGAACTTGGCGATATCGTCGATGGTATTGACCTGACGATTGCTGATATCGGCCGCAGTTAGCGCCGTCACCGCAATGGGGACGTCTTGCAGCGACTCTTCGCGCTTACGCGCGGTCACCACGATCTCTTCCAACATTGGGCCTGCGCTAGCCGAATCGGACTGCGCAAAACCTGCCTGCCCGGCTAATGCGCCGGCACCCATCGACAATAGCGCCGCAAGCGGCATCTTCCTGAAAGCCATATGGTCGTCCTCCCCGTTACAGCGGTCTTGAATACCTATTCAAAACCCGAAAATTCGTTATTGCTTTCACTGTAGCCGAGTTCGGCGCGAAGATGTAAGCCCCCAAACCACAGTGTCGCTCGCTCACCACAGAGGGGTTGGTTTTTTTAGAATTGGTCTAATTCAGGCTCGGCCACTTATTCCCTAAACCCCCGACTTATCCCCTAAGTTGGTCAATGATGGCGGGATTATCAAGCGTGCTGATGTCCTCAGTGATCGCTTCACCTCGCGCGATCGAGCGCAACAGACGCCGCATGATTTTGCCGGAACGGGTTTTGGGCAGATTGTCGGCAAAGCGGATGTCGTCCGGCTTCGCGATTGCGCCGAGCTGCTCGGCAACCCATTGCCGCAGCTCCTGTTCGAACTCACGGGTGTCGCCCGCAGGCCGCTCGCCACTGCACACGACAAAGGCCGAGATCGCCTCACCCTTGATTTCATGGGGTCTACCGACAACGGCCGCCTCGATTACGCGCGGATGGGCGACCAAGGCCGACTCGATCTCCATGGTGCCGAGCCGATGCCCCGCGACGTTCAGCACGTCGTCGATGCGACCCATGATCCAAAAATAGCCCTCGGCATCGCGATGAGCGCTGTCACCAGCAACGTAGAAACGCTGCTGGAATTTCGCCCAATAGGTCTCGAGGTAACGCGCGTTGTCGCCCCAGATGGTGCGCAGCATGGACGGCCAGGGCTTGCGAATGACGAGATAACCACCGGCATCGGGCCGGGTGACGCTCTGGCCTTCGTCATCGACGATATCAGCCTCGATACCGGGCAGAGCTCGGGTGCAGGAACCGGGCTTGGTTGCGGTGACGCCTGGCACGGGCGAAATCATGATCGCGCCCGTTTCAGTCTGCCACCAGGTATCGACGATCGGGCAGCGCTCGCGGCCGATCACGCGGTGGTACCACATCCAAGCCTCCGGATTAATCGGCTCACCGACGCTGCCGAGCAGCCGCAGGCGCGACAGGTCCGACTGCGCGGGAATGGCGTCACCGTACTTCATCAGCGCACGCAGTGCCGTCGGCGCCGTGTAAAAAATCGTTACGCCGTGTTGCTCGCAAATGCGCCAGAACCGACCGGGGTCGGGGTGGACAGGCGCACCCTCGTACATGACGAGCGTCGCACCCGCGGCCAGTGGTCCATAGGCAAGATAGCTGTGGCCGGTGATCCAACCGACATCGGCCGTGCACCAGAAAACGTCGTCATCGCGTAGATCGAATACCCAAAGATTACTGAGCTTCGCTCCGAGCAAATAACCGGCGCTCGAGTGCTGGATGCCCTTGGGCTTGCCGGTAGAACCGGACGTATAGAGTAGAAACAGCGGATGTTCGGCATCGACCCACTCAGGAGCGCACTCTGCTTCCGCGTTTGCCATGCAGTCATGCCACCAAAGATCACGCCCATCCTGCATATTGACGTCACGACCGGTACGCCGCAGCACCAAAACATTGCGCACCGTCGGACAGCCCTCGGCCAATGCCTTGTCGGTCGCCGACTTCAACTCGATACTTTGTCCGCCGCGGTAACCACCATCGGCGGTGATCACGAGCACCGCGCCGGCATCTTCAATGCGATCTTTGAGCGACAGTGCTGAGAACCCACCAAAGACCACCGAGTGAATCGCCCCGATGCGCGCACAGCCATGCATCGCGATGATCGCCTCGGGCACGAGTGGCAAATAGATGACAACGCGGTCGCCACGCTGTACGCCCAATGAACGCAACACGTTGCCGAATCGAGAGACTTCCGCATGCAGCTCGCGATAAGTCAGGCGACGTACATCACCGGGCTCCCCCTCGAAGATGATGGCGGTCTTATCGCCCCGCGCTTCAAGGTGCGCATCAAGACAATTGCTGCTGACGTTGAGCTCGCCATCAACGAACCAGCGATAGTTGGGCGCTCGTGAGTCGTCGAGCGTGACCGTAAAAGGCTTGTGCCAGTGCAAATGCTCGCGCGCGAGATCCGCCCAGTAAGCCTCTGGATCAGATGTTGCCTGCGCATGCAAGGCGGCCAAATCAGCCGCTTTCACGCGAGCCCGTGCAGCAAACTCCGGCTGTGGCTCGAAGCGGCGACTTTCCTGCAGAACCGACTCGATATTGTGCTGCATGGTCCTCTCCTTAACTTTCAGCGTCGACACGGTTTCAGCGTCGATACGGATCTGGCTCGTCGTTAGAAATGCTTTTAAACCGCTTGTGTAGCCAAAGATATTGTGAAGGCAGCTTTTTGATCGCAGCCTCAATGAGCTCATGATGGCGGCGGGTGTCGGCGACCGAGTCGCCGCTCGGAAAATTCTGCAATGCAGGGCCAATGCTGACCTGGTAACCCTCAATGCCAGGCAGCCTCTCGACGAAATAAGGCATGACGACCGCGCCGGTTAATTGCGCGAGACGCGAAGTAGCGGTGTTGGTGGCGGCCCCGATACCAAAGAAATCGACGCTTTCAGCGCCCTTGCCGCGAAAGGCCTGATCAGGCGCATACCAGACGACACCGCCCGCGCGCAGCACTTTAACCATGCTGCGGATGTCATCACTAGCAATCATGCCAGCCGATACGGCGCCGCGATAGCGACGGAAAAACTCCGTCAGCAATGGGTTTTTTGAGGGCTTGTATACCGCGTGCACATCACGAATGGCGGTAGCAAAACGCGCTCCGATTTCCAGCGTGGTGAAATGCGCGGCAAGCAGTATGACGCCACGACCAGCACGGCGCTCGGCATCGAGCGCTTCCAAGCCATCGAACTTGGCGAGCGACAACAGACGCTCCTTCGATGCAAACCAAGCAAGCGCCGTCTCGCAAAGCGTAATTCCTGCATCGCAAAAATGGGCGCGATAGACCCGCTCACGCGCGGCTTCACTCCACTCTGGAAAACAAAGTTCGAGATTGCGCCTTACGACTCGCTTTTGCGGTAAAGGCAGCCTGCGCGCGCCATTGCCCAAGGCCCTGCCCCAGCGCAGCAGCTTTGAATATTCACGCTGCGAAAGCCAACGCAACAAGGCGAGCGCGAACCACATCGGCCAGTACTGCGGCAAAAAATATTGAGCCTTCACGCCGTACCCACGTGCTGCGCGCTCAACCGATCACTCTGCCGACGCAACATCGGACCAAAATTATGGCGGTCAAAAAACTCGCTGAGCCGCAAGCCGTCGGGCGCGCGTGGCTGCAACTCGAGACGCTCAGCCTGCAGTGGCGCATCGCGAACAATCTCGGTCAAGCGACGCGCAAAAAAAGCCTGCTCGCGATGTTGTAGCAATTTTTCGCCAAGACGCGCCGCGCCGCGGATCGGCAGACGTGCCACACAATCGAGGTTGTCGTAGATCTCTTCAAGAGAGACAAACTCTTTGAGCAATGCCGCCGCGGTCTTCGGACCAACACCTGGAACGCCTTTGATGTTATCGACCGCATCGCCAGTGAGCGCCAGATAATCGGCATAGCGCTCAGGCGCCACGCCGAAATGCTCCTCGATCTCGTGATGCTGAAGGCGAATGTTTTCAGCGTAGTTCCAATAGACGTCGCCCTCACGGATCAATTGCGCCAAGTCCTTGTCGCGCGTAACGACAGTAGCGGGCACCCCCTCGCGGCGTAAACGCGCGTGCAAAGTACCGATGATGTCGTCAGCTTCGTACTCACCGCTGGCGAACTGGGCAATACCGAGGTGATCGCAGAACTCACGGCATCGCTCGAACTGCAATTTGAGATCTGCCGGCGCCGGTTCGCGGTTCGCCTTATAGGTCGGGTCAATGCGATTACGAAACGAGCTCGCGAGACTTTCGTCAAACGCCACGGCGCAGTATCGCGGTTTGACGCGTTCAAGCAAATCGCAGAGAAAACGTGCGAAACCAAACACGGCATGCGCAGGGTTACCGTCACGGTCGATCATGTCAGGCGGCATGGAGTAGTACGCCCGAAAGACGTACACCGAAGCGTCGATGAGATAAATCACAAGCAGATTGTAGAGCCAACGGCGCGGCGACTCGCAAGCGCAGCGCCAATCACGCTCTCAACTCAAAAACTGCTTGATGCGCCCATGCAGCGGGCTGCTGCGCGGGAAATGGGCCAGCAGATATTCCATCTGATCGTGCAGGACGCGGCGACCCTTGAGGAAGATGTACTCGGCGTAGGTGGGCGTGAATGGTACGGCGAGCAGCTGCATCTTCGCTTGCTCAGGCGTACGCCAGGCCTTGTAGTTATTGCAGCGCCGACAGGACGTGACGACGTTGGTCCAGACATCGCGCCCGCCTTGACTGCAAGGCCGCACGTGATCGCGCGATAAATCGCGACTCGCGAAACGTTGCCCGCAGTAGAGACAGAGAAAGGCGTCGCGGCGGAACAAAGTCTGGTTGTTGAGCGGCGGGGTGTAATCCTGACGAAGATGCCCAGGGTTTCCGCTCTGACCGAGCGTTGCAATGATCGAGTTGACTTCGAGTACGGTGCGGCGCCCGCTGCGGGCGTTGGTTCCCCCGTAGAGCTGAATGATGGGGGTGCCGCAGGTGTAGGCGACCTGCTGCTGGTGGTAAAGACGCGCGGCCTCACGGTAATCGATCCACTCGAGAGGCATGCCGGCGACATCGGTGCGCAACACCGGCTGCTGCAGAGTCACCCTCTCGGAGGGTCGGGCGATAATGCGAAAATCTTCGTGATCGAAGCCGCTCATGGGTGCCCTACGATAGCAGCCCGGTAATGATATTCAACGTCTTTGACGTGAACATCGTATGATCGGCCCCGCCCGCTGAAACGACGAGGTTCTCATGTCTTTGACCATCGGAATTCCATGCGAAGTATTTCCTGGCGAACGGCGAGTTGCCGCCGCCCCCGAGGTCGTCGAGAAATGGCGCAAGCTCGGCTTCGCCGTCACGATCGAGACCGGCGCAGGTGCAGGTGCCCAGTTTGACGATGAGAGCTACGTTGCGGCCGGGGCTCGTATCGCGGCCAACTTTGCGACTCTTGCCGCAGAGAGCGACCTCATTTGCAAGGTGCGGGCACCGACCCCTGACGAAGTGCGGGCGCTGCGGCCCGGCACCCACCTCATCAGCTTCATTTGGCCAGCGCAAAATCCGGAACTCATGGCGCTGATGGCCGAACAGAAACTCACTGTCCTCGCCATGGATAGCGTTCCGCGCATCTCACGAGCACAGAAAATGGACGCTCTGTCCTCGATGGCCAACATTGCGGGCTACCGGGCCGTGATCGAAGCCGCGCATCATTTTGGCCGCTTCTTTACCGGGCAAATTACCGCTGCTGGCAAAGTGCCGCCCGCCAAGGTGTTCGTCATCGGTGCAGGGGTGGCGGGCCTCGCGGCGCTTGGTGCTGCGGTCAGTCTCGGCGCTATCGTGCGCGCCAACGACACCCGCCCGGAGGTTGCTGATCAGGTCAAATCGATGGGCGCTGAATTCGTCCCGGTCGATTATCAAGAGGAAGGCAGTGGCGTCGGCGGCTATGCCAAAGTCATGAGCGAGGGTTTTCAACAGGCCCAACGCGCAACCTTTGCCAAGCAGGCTGCGGACGTCGACATCATCATCACCACCGCTCTCATTCCAGGCAAACCCGCACCGAAGCTCATCACCGCCGAGATGGTCAAGTCGATGCGTCAGGGCAGCGTGATCGTCGATCTTGCTGCCGAACAAGGCGGCAACTGTGAATTGACCGTACCCGGCGAGGTCGTGGTTCGGCACGGCGTCACCATCATCGGCTATACCGATCTGCCGAGCCGGCTCAGCAAACAAGCCTCGACGTTGTACGCCACCAATCTGTTGCGTCTACTCGAAGAACTGTGCAAACAAAAAGACGGCACGGTCGACGTCAACTTCAATGACGAAGTCATCCGTGGCGCCACGGTCATCAAAGCCGGCGACATCACTTGGCCGCCGCCGGCACCGAAACTGTCAGCAAGTCCACCGGCCAAAGCAGCGACAACGGCAAGCGCCCCGGCCCCGGCACCAAAGAAATCATCGCACGGTCACGGCGGTGGCGAACCCATGTCAGTCAAATCTTTGACTGCCGTGTTCGTCGTCGGTGCGCTGCTCTTCTGGTTGGTGGGTGCCTATGCACCACCATCGTTCGTCGGTCACTTCACGGTTTTCGTGCTGGCCTGTTTCATCGGTTACATGGTGATCTGGAACGTCACGCCTGCGCTGCACACACCGTTGATGAGTGTGACCAACGCCATCTCCAGCATCATCGCTGTCGGTGCGCTGGTGCAGATTGCCCCACCGCTATCGGGTGACGGTGCCGACCGTCCGGACACTTTGATTCTCGGGCTTGCGGTCACAGCACTCACTTTGACGGCCATCAATATGTTCGGTGGCTTCGCGGTCACTCGGCGCATGCTAGCCATGTTCCGCAAATAAGAATCACGAGAGCACAACAACATGTCGGAAAATCTCGCCACCGTCGCCTACATCGGCGCCACCATCCTTTTCATTTTGAGTCTCGGCGGACTGTCGAACCCCGAGACCTCTCGTCGCGGTAATTTCTACGGCATGCTTGGCATGGCCATCGCCGTGTTGGCCACGGTTTTCGGTCCACGGGTCACCGCGGGCGGTCTATCCTGGATCATCGGTGCGCTCGTGGTTGGCGGTGCCATTGGGCTGTATGCCGCGCGCAAGGTGCAGATGACGCAAATGCCCGAGCTTGTGGCCTTGATGCACAGTCTCGTTGGTCTCGCTGCCTGCCTGGTCGGCTTTGCAAGCTACGTCGACACCTCCATCGTTTACCAAGGCGCCGAAAAAACCATTCATGAAGTCGAGATCTACATTGGCATCTTGATCGGTGCCGTGACCTTCTCAGGCTCTGTCATCGCGTTCGGTAAACTCTCGGGCAAGATTGGCGGTAAGCCGCTGCTGCTGCCAGGAAGGCACTTGCTGAACTTAGCCGCATTGCTGATCGTGATCTGGCTGGGTGGCGTGTTCATCGCGGCAGCAGACGTTGATGCCGGCATGATGCCGCTTGCCATCATGACTCTCTTAGCGCTGCTCTTTGGCATACACATGGTGATGGCGATCGGCGGTGCTGACATGCCGGTAGTCGTCTCGATGCTCAACAGCTATTCGGGTTGGGCAGCGGCGGCTACCGGTTTCATGCTCGCCAACGACTTGCTGATTGTCACGGGAGCGCTCGTCGGCTCATCAGGTGCGATCCTGTCGTACATCATGTGCCGCGCCATGAATCGCAATTTCATCAGTGTGATTGCCGGTGGCTTCGGGACAGCAGGCGGGACGGCACCTGCAGCGGGTGGCGAGCCCGCAGGCGAAGTCGTCGCCGTGAGTGCCCTCGAAACTGCCGAAATGCTGCGGGCAGCCAAGAACGTCATCATCATTCCGGGTTACGGCATGGCGGTCGCGCAAGCTCAGCACACCGTTTACGAGATCACGAAACTTCTGCGCGAAAACGGAGTCAATGTACGCTTTGGCATACACCCGGTCGCCGGGCGCATGCCAGGACACATGAATGTTTTGCTCGCCGAAGCCAAAGTGCCCTACGACATCGTGCTCGAAATGGATGAAATCAACGACGACTTTCCCGAGACCGACGTGTCGATCGTGATCGGCGCCAACGACATCGTGAACCCGGCCGCCGAAGACGACCCGACGAGCCCGATCGCCGGCATGCCAGTGCTGCAGGTGTGGAAATCAAAAACTTCGGTCGTCATGAAACGCTCCATGGCCTCGGGTTATGCCGGCGTTGAGAACCCGCTGTTCTTCCACGACAACAACCGCATGCTGTTCGGTGATGCCAAGAAGATGCTCGACGAAGTTTTGTCTGCTTTGAAAAACTGATAGTACGTATGGTTAAAACCTACGCGAAAGGAATCGCGCTGTGCTGTCTCTTATGGTCAGGGCTGTTGCTTGCGCAACAACCGGTTGGTGATCAAGCTGACATTGCAGAGCCTGCTCTTGAAGATTCAATAATCGAAGAGCCGGCGATCGAGGAAGTCACCATCTTCGGCGAAGCGGCCGGGCCCGGTCTCTGGAAGATCCGCAACGGTGACAACACTCTCTATATTTTGGGCACGGCGACGCCACTGCCCAAAAAAATGACCTGGCGCTCGCGCGAGATTGAATCCGTACTCGCCCGAGCCGAGCGTCTGCTGCCGGCCGGGGGCAAAGTAGACGCCGACATCGGCCCGATCAAGGCGGTGCAGCTCTACATGCAGTACCGCAAGTTGCGGCGCAATGACGACAAAGACAGCCTCGAGAGCGTGTTGTCTGCCGAGCAGTTCGCGCGTTTCGAGAAGTTGCGACAACGCTATGCACCGCGACAGCGCGACATGCTCAAGCTGCGCCCCGTACTCGCAGCCGGCGAGCTGTGGCGCGAGGCGGTTTCGCGCAGCGGCTTATCGTCCCGCAACGACATCAACAAAACCGTCGAGAAACTCGCCAAAGCGCGCAAAGTACCGATCGTGCAACCGACTCTGCGTATAGACGACCCGAAGGGCATGCTGGCAGAAGTCGGCAAGATTCCGCTCGCTGCAGAACTCGCCTGCATGGACTCCACACTCGATCGGCTTGAGTTCGATTTAGGGACTGCGCGACGCCAAGCCGAGGCGTGGGCAGTGGGCGATATCGACGCATTACGTTCGACGAGCGCTCTCGCGCAACGCGAAACCTGCTGGTCAGCACTTATGCAGAGCCCGAAGCTCGCCGCGGCACGCCAGCAGTTCGACGACGCTTGGCTTGAACTCGCTTACGAATCTTTGGAGCGTCACAAGGTGACGCTCGCAGTCGTGCCGATGAACGAATTGTTCCGCAGCAACGGCGTGCTCGAACTGATGCGCGCTCGCGGCTACCTCGTCGAAGAACCCTGAGAAAAAAGCCGCCCGGTGCGCGACAGGCTAGCGACCCGTCGCCTTTTCAGCGCAGCAGGCCCGCGAGCGTTGTAGACAGCTCGCCAAGCAGATTGCGCGAACGAGCCGTGACCTGAACCGCCTTCTCGCGCCGGTCACCCCGTACCCCGACCACTACCTCGATCAACTCAAGGCGCTCGAGACGATGAATCATCTTGCGGCAGCTGCGAGCCCCACCAAAACCGTGTTGTTGCAGTAGCACCACCAGCTCGGAGATGGAGACCGCCGGATGCTGGGCGACCAGCAGAACGGCAGGGGTGACGCTCAAATGTTTCAACATGGATGCATTCTAATAAAACTTTATTGCGGATTGAAACTGGGAATCACGCAAATTTGAGCGGCTGACTAGCCGCGCAGCCGCTCGAGCTGCTGATAGAGCTCGTGCAGCAATTCCCGAGACTCGGCAGTCAGGTGGACCGATTTTTCACGTCGGTCTTCACGCGTGCCAGGCTGAATTTGCAACAGCTGCAGCTGCTCGAGGCGCTGGATCAGCTTGCGACAAGCACGGTCGCCACCGAGACCATGCATGCGGTAGGTCATGACCAGACTCGAAATCGAGCTGGCATCGTGCAGGGCTGCCAAAAGCAAGGCTGGGGTGAGACTCAAATGTTTCATCAAGGCCCGTTTTGAGTTCTAGTTATGTACGGCTGTCGAGACGCCGACCTGAAGCGAATTTAGAGCGAAGCGCAGGCCATTCCTACAACAAAATATGGTCGATATTGCTTGCCATAAATGGCGGGTTTTTGTTCGCCTCGTCCCAAGGTGCGCTAGCGCACCCTGCCGCCTCACGAGGGATCCCGTATAGTCCGCGTCCCATGAAATCCGGCAGCGCCCAAGGCGTGACGGCGATGTTTATCGCAGTCGCTGCTTTCTCGTTTATGGATGCGTTGCTGAAGCTATTCGCCGCGCATTACCCACCGCTGCAGGTCAGCGCCTTGCGCGCGCTCGCTTCACTCCCGTTCGTGATCTTGCCGCTGCTAGTGCAGGGGCGCCTCGCAGAGCTCAAGGTTCGCCGCGTCGGGCTGCATCTGCTACGCGGGTTACTCGGCGTAGTCATGCTTGCCTCGTTCGTTTATGCGCTCGCTGCAGCGCCACTGGCCTCGGTCTATTCGATCTACATGGCCGCGCCATTGTTGATTGCGGCGCTTGCAGCCTGGTGGCTCGGCGAGCGGGCTGATCTTGGCCGTTGGCTCGCGATCATCGTGGGTCTGATCGGCGTGCTCGTGATTCTGCAGCCGCGTCCTGGCGGGCTTGCGCTCGCTGCGGGTATTGCAGCCAGCATATCGGCGCTCTGCTATGCACTCGCGGTCATCACCGCGAGAGTGCTGACGCGCAGCGAGAACTCCCCCTCGATGGTGTTCTCTTTCCTATTGATCGTCAGCGTCATCGCAGGTGGCCTTGCCCTGCCAGACTGGGTCCCCATACGCGCTGGCGACTGGCTGCTCATTGCTGCCACCGGCGGCCTCGGGGCCATCGGTCAGCACTACATCACCGAGGCTTTCCGCCATGCGCCGGCAGCGGTCGTCGCACCGATCGAATACACCGCTTTGTTGTGGGGGGTCGGGATAGACTGGGTCTTCTGGCAGGTACTGCCGGACGGCGTGATCTTAAGTGGCGCCGGCATCATCATCGCAGCCGGAGCCTATGTGGCCTGGCGCGAAAAAATCACCGCTACCCACGGCTCACCGTGACCCGAATCTATCTGCAACTTGTCGGCGTGGCTGCACTCTGGGGCGGTACATTCATCGCAGGGCGACTGGCGGCACCTGAGATTCCGCACTTCACCTTGGCGGCCCTGCGATTTTGGTCAGCTTTGGTCGTGTTAATGCCATTGCTGCTGTGGTTCGAAGGCGGGTTGCCGCGCTTGCGCGGCCGTGATTTCGCGTTTACGGGTCTGCTCGCCCTGTTTGGTCTCGTGATCTACAACCTGCTCTTCCTCGGCGCACTCGAGCTCATTCCAGCGAGCCGCACCGCGCTCGTCGTGGCACTGAACCCGATTCTGACGGCTGTGGCGATGGCAGCTATTTTCGGCGAACGCCTGGCGATACATCGCTGGTTCGGCATTATTCTGGCGCTGCTCGGTGTCTGCATCGTGCTTGCTAAAGGCGAACTCGCGGCACTCTTCGAGCGGGTTGGTCGCGGCGAGCTGCTGATGCTGGGCGGCGCGCTGTGCTGGATGCTCTACACCATCATCGGTCGCTATGCGCTGAGCGGCCAAGGGGCGCTCTCACCGCTGGCACTCACCACGATCACGGCGCTCTGGGGCGCACTGATGCTCTCTCTCGGCGTACCGATGGAGTGGCATTCGTGGCAGCTTCAGGCGATCTCGTGGCAGGCGGCTGGGTCGGTGGTCTATCTCGGCGCCGGTGGCACGGCGCTCGCCTTCGTCTGGTACGCCCAGGGTCTGGCGAAACTTGGCCCCGCACGAACGGCCGTCTTCAACAACCTCGTGCCCGTGTTCGGCGTAATCTTGGGCACCTTGCTGCTCGACGAAGTCTTGCTGGCCTCGATGGTGGTTGGCGGTTTGGTGGCGCTGGCCGGCGTCAGCTTGACCAACTGGACACCACGAAGCGCGCACACTGCCTCGTCAAATCAGCAACTTACGCACACCGCTGAAGAAACGAAGTCATAAATTTGTCGTAAAGCACCACCTCTGCGACCCTCTAAGAACTTAAGTAGCTGATTTAAATAGAAATTTTCGATACTGGTTAAACTTTGAGCAGCCCTAAGAGAAACCATGGAATTTTGCGGGTTTTCCCGCTTGACCGGCTGACTATCCACAACGTTATCCACATGCTCTGTGGAAAAATCGGGCAATGAGCGAAAGCATCCTACGAGTTGCCCTCGATACCCCTTTACGGCGCTGTTTCGATTATCTGCCGGCGCTCGATGGCACCCTGCCAGAGATCGGCGCGAGAGTCGCCGTTCCCTTCGGGCGACAGCGGCTGATCGGCATTATTGTCTCTATAGAGACTCAATCAGACCGTGAAACGGGTAAACTTAAGCGAATTTATGAGGCAATAGACGAAGTCCCGAGCTTTGACCATAAGCTACTGGAGCTGCTGCGCTGGGCAGCCGACTACTACCATCACCCCATTGGCGAAGTCCTCGCCACCGCCCTACCGAAGCTCGCAAGAGAGGGGGCTGCGCTGCGCGGTTCGCAACGCTTCTGGCGACCAACCGCAGCCGGCCTTGAGGCCGCCCGGGCCGCCGAACTCCGCCGGGCGCCCAAGCAACGCGCCCTGCTCGAGCAACTGGCGCGCGAACCGCTGGCGGATGGGGGAAGCGACATCGACCGCGCCGCGCTGCGCGCGCTCATCAAACGCGGCTGGGTTGAGGCGGAACAACGGTCCTGCTCGTCCATCGTCGCCCCGGCGACCGTAGATGCGGGCCAGACGAGCGAAGTATCGGGGCCCGCGCTCTCGGCAGATCAAAGTGCGGCTCTCGAGACGATGATCGCCGCAGGCGATCACGGCTTTCACGCCTGGCTGCTACATGGCATCACCGGCAGCGGCAAGACCGAGGTCTACCTGCGATTGACCGCAAGACAGCTCGCGGCCGGGCGGCGCGTGCTGGTCTTGGTGCCCGAAATCGGTTTGACGCCACAGCTCGTAGCGCGCTTCGCCCAGCGCTTTCCCATGACCCCAAGAGCCGTGCTGCATTCGGGTCTGACTGATAGCGAGCGTCTGAACGCCTGGCGAGCAGCCCATGAAGGCGGTGCCGCACTGATCCTAGGCACCCGCTCGGCAGTGTTTGCGCCGATCCCTGCTCTTGGCTTGATCATCGTCGACGAAGAGCACGATGCCTCGTTCAAACAGCAGGAAGGTGGGTTCCGCTACTCGGCCCGCGATCTCGCATTGGTACGAGCGAGTCAACTCGCCATTCCCATTGTGCTCGGCTCAGCGACGCCCTCGTTCGAATCGCTGCACAATGCGGCCACGGGGCGCCTGACCCGACTGATACTGCCGCGGCGCGCTGCAACCGCGACACCACCCACGCTGCGACTGCTCGATCTGCGTGAGGAACATGTCCACGCGGGCCTCTCGACCACCGCTGTCACCCGCATCGAACAACATTTGGCAGCGGGCAATCAGGTGCTCGTCTACATCAACCGTCGCGGCTACGCGCCGACTCTCGCCTGTACCGCCTGCGGTTGGGTCGCGCCATGCTTGAGTTGCGATGCGCGCCTCACGGTCTATCGACAGGCCGCTCGACTGCGCTGCCACCATTGCGGCGCCGACCGCGAGCTGCCGCGTCAATGCCCTCAATGTGGCTACGCCGTGCGTACGGTTGGTCAAGGTACGGAAAGAGTCGAAGAAACCCTAACCGAAACCTTTCCAGGGGTTGGTATCGCAAGGCTCGATCGCGACGTTGTCCGACGCAGCGAACAGCTGGAATCGGTGGTCGCAAGCGTGGCTTCCGGGGCAGCCCGAATTCTGGTCGGTACACAGATGGTCGCTAAAGGTCACGACTTTCCCGACGTCACACTGGTCATAGTGCTCAATGCCGACCAAGGCCTGTTCAACACCGATTTTCGTGCTGCCGAAAGACTGGCACAGACGATCGTGCAAGTAGCCGGACGCGCTGGACGCGGCGAGCGCGCCGGCGAAGTGCTAATCCAAACCGAGTACCCCGAACACCCGCTGTTACAAAGCCTGCTGAACGGCGGCTACGACAGCTTCGCCGCCACCGCACTCGAAGAACGGCGGGCCGCATCGTGGCCACCCTATGCTCGCCTTGCAGCCTTGCGAGCCTCGGGAACCGATCCAGAGGCGGCACACGACTTTCTCGAGGCTGCGCGCAGACTGACCGAACGCCCAAGCGGCGTACGGCTGCTCGGCCCGGCCCCAGCCGCTATGGCCCGGCGCGCCGGCCGTTACCACGCTCAATTGCTGCTCGAGAGCACTGAGCGCCACCTGCTGCACCGATTCATCGACCGCTGGCTGCCGGAAGTCGAGCGCTTGCCCCAGGCGCGGCGCATACGTTGGGCACTCGACGTCGATCCACTGGAATTGTTTTAGTCCCGCTGGAATGCTCGCTGTAGAATCGCCGCCGTGAAAAACGAGCTACAAAATCTGCTGCACGGCGCCATCAAGTCTCTCGAAGGTCATGTGCTGACGCAGCCTGTCGACCCCGCAGTCATCAGCGTCGAGCGGGCCCGCGATGCACAACATGGTGATTTCGCTTCAAACATTGCGCTGCGACTCGCCAAGGCAGCCGGCCGTAATCCTCGCGATATTGCGACCGCCATCATCGCGGCATTGCCAAGCAACACGTTGATCGTCAAAGCCGAGGTTGCCGGGGCCGGCTTCATCAATTTTCATCTCGTCAAAGACGTGTTCACCCGCGAGATTGCACGGGTGCATGAACTTGGCGAGCGTTACGGTCGAGCTGAACCTGCGGTACGACGCAAAGTACTGTTGGAATTCGTCTCGGCAAACCCGACTGGACCCATGCATGTCGGACACGGACGACAGGCCGCTTTCGGTGACGCACTCGGAAATTTGCTCGCCGCAGCAGGCGATGACGTCACGCGCGAGTACTACATCAACGATGCCGGCCGGCAAACCGAAATCCTCGCGGTATCGGTGTGGCTGCGCTATCTCGAATGCTGTGGCGAGACGCTGGTTTTCCCACAAAACGGCTATCGCGGTGATTACATCAAGCCGGTGGCACAAGCGTTTTTTAATAGTCATGGCGATCAATGGCGTCACACGACCACTGTGGTATTCGCCGATCTGCCAGCCGACGCACCCGCCGGCGACAAAGATGTCTACATCGACGCTTTGATCATGCGTTGTCGCCAACTGATCGGCGACGACAACTGGTCGCTGCTACTGCAACAGAGCATTGCCGCCATGCTCAATGAAATCCGCGATGATCTTGACGGTTACGGCGTGCACTTCGACCGCTGGACTTCAGAACGCGAATTCAACGAAAGCGGCGCGATTGGCCGGGCCCTCGAGAGGTTGCGCGCTGCCAACCTGCTCTACAAAAAAGAGGGTGCCGAGTGGTTCCGCGCCACTCAATTTGGCGATGACGAAGATCGCGTCGTGGTGCGCGACAACGGCGTTACGACCTATTTTGCCTCAGACATCGCTTACCACCTCGAAAAACGCGAAAGAGGCTTCGAGACGCTGATCAATATTTTTGGCGCTGATCATCACGGCTATGTCACTCGCCTGCGCGGGGGCTTGCAGGCTTTCGGCCACCCCGGGGAATGCCTTGAGGTGCTGCTGATTCAACTGGTTGCACTCTATCGCAACGGTCAGAAGCTCTCGATGGGCAAGCGTGAAGCCAATTTCGTCACCTTGCGACAACTGCGCGAAGAAGTCGGAAATGATGCCTGTCGCATCTTTTATTTGATGCGCAGCAACGATCAGTCACTCGACTTTGATCTCGAGCTGGCAAAGTCCAAGTCCAACGAAAACCCGGTGTTCTACATTCAATACGCGCACGCCCGAGTGGCGAGCGTAATGAAGGAACTGGCGGCTCGCACACTGTCTTATGATGCGGCAGCAGCGCAGCAACTTGTCACACAACGCGGTGCAGAGCTACTGGCTGGCCCGCAAGCCGAAGCGATGCTCTCTTGCCTAACGCGCTATCCGGAAGTCATCCAACAAGCTGCGGCACTACGGGCACCACATGCACTCGTGCATTATTTGAAAGATCTTGCGACAACTCTCCACGCGTTCTACAACGCAGAGCGTGTGCTGGTGAACGAAGACGAACTGCGCATGGCACGAGTCCATGCGCTACTCGCCGTGCAGCAAACCCTGCGCAATGGTCTAGCCATTCTTGGCGCGACTGCGCCCGACACCATGTAAGCCCACCATGAACACACCCATCGGTCGCGACTTCAAGAAAACCGGGCGCAAACGGAACTTCTCGCTGGAGTTTTCACGCGAGTTTTTCGCGGGTCTAACGATCGGCTTGCTAGTGGCGCTGGTGGTGTTCTTCTGGCAGCAATACGAGCAGCGCGCGGCCGCCATTGCTGCAGAAACCGCTGGGCAGCCGCAACCTCGCCCTGTGAAACGCCCGAGTGCAGCGGTGGCTGAAGCCGACGAAAGTCGCAGCTACGATTTCTACGAGATGCTGCCAAATCAGCAAGTGGCAGTGCCTGAACCCGGTACGGAAGCCTCACCCGAGGCCGTGCCGAATGCCCCGATCGTCAGACCTGGCAGCTACGTGCTGCAGATCGGCGCGTACCGCGAACTCGAAGATGCCGAACGCCTGCAGACCAAGATATCTCGGCTCGGCGTTTCCGCAGCTATCCAGCGGATTGCCATCGACAACGACGTATTTCACCGCGTGCGCATTGGGCCGAGCAACGACCTTGCCGCCCTCAATAGAACGAGAACGCGGTTGAGATCAGCAGATATTGATGCAATGCCAATTCGAGTCGGCGACTGACAACAATACTTCCGCTCAGCCCTCGCCGTCGTCGGCGACGTTGCGAAAATCGACACCTAAAGAGCGCAGCTTGCGATAAAGGTGTGTGCGTTCCATGCCAACTCGCTTGGCGAGTTGCCCTACTTTGCCGTGACAGAGCAGCAACTGTTGCTGCAGATAAGCGCGTTCAAAATGTTCACGCGCTTCACGCAAACTGAGCGCAAGCAGATCTTGCTTGACAAGTGGCTCGGCCGGAGCAGCCGACTGCGCAAGCTCGTGCTCGATATCCGCCAAAGAAATTTCTTCAGCGCCACCGCGTAACAGCAGACGGCGCACCAAATTGCGCAACTCTTGAACGTTTCCGGGCCAGGGATAGTTGCGCAGACGATTTTGCGCGGCCACACCAAAGCGACGGAACTTCAAGCCTTCAGCATCGACCAAACGATCGACGTAGTGCCGCAGAAGCTCCGGTACGTCTTCTGCGTACTCACGCAGCGCGGGTACTCGCAAAATCAATCGATCGAGATGACTTAAAAGATCGCGGCGCACCACAGTCGCACCACCCACATCAGACTGCAGAATACCGGCCGCGGCCGAACTGACGAGACGCGCACGCAGTGGCTTGGCAACGGCATCGCTACCCAAACGGTATTGTCCGGTTTCGAGTACACCGAGCAAAGTGCGCTGCGCGGCAGCCGGCAGATCACCGAGTTCATTGATAAACAGCGTGCCACCGTCGGCTTGGCTGATCAGTTCTAGCAACACATTCTCGGCATCACTCTCACGCAGTGAGCTCGCGACTACGGTCACGAAAGGCCCGCCCGCCTCTGGCCCCTGTTCGTGCAGAAATCGCGCAAAGGCCTCACGACCCGAACCGGCTTCGCCGAGCAGTAGGACGGCGATATCCTGATCTGCACTCGCGAGCAGATCGCTACGCAATTGCTGCATCGCGTTACTCTTGCCAACCGGAGTAACAGCCGAAGCGCGCGACAGTTTGTCGGCGCTGCGGCGCTTGCGACCCCGTTCGAGCCCGCGTTCGACGGTGCGCAGCAGCTTGGCGAGCGACAGTGGTTTCTCGACGAAATCGACGGCCCCAAGCCGGGTCGCTTCGACGGCCGTCTCGACCGTACCGTGCCCCGACATCATGACAATCGGACAGCCCTCCGGCACCGACCATTCACGCAGCAAGGTGATGCCATCGACGTCTGGCATCCAGATGTCGAGCAGAATCAGGTCGGGTGAAAACTGGCTGCGCAAGCTGCGCGCCTCGGCGCCATTAGCCGCAACGGCGACTTCGTAACCCTCATCAGAGAGGATGTCCTGCACCAGCCCACGAATATCGGCCTCGTCGTCGACCACCAGGATACGCGCTGCACTCATGCCTGCTCCCTCCGCGACTTGTCGCTAATAGGCAACATAACACGGACTTGGGCTCCTGCCGGAGTCCGATTTTCGGCATCGATCATCCCGCCATGGTCCTCGACGATCTTGCGCACGATGGCGAGACCCAGGCCGGTACCCCTAGGTTTGCTGGTGACATAGGGGTCGAAGACCCGTGACAACAGCTCAGGAGGGAACCCCGGACCGTTATCAGTGACGCAGAGCAGAAGCTGCGGTACGCCGCCTGTTTCAACACTACTCGTGGTCACGAGGACGCGCCCCTCCGGCACGTTTTCCAGCGCCTCACAGGCGTTGGTCAATAAGTTATTGAGCACCTGCCGCAGGCGTGAACGATCGCCATCGACAGGCTCAAGCCCCGCGTCGAGCTGCAGGGAAATGTCGATCGAGCCGGCCTGCGCTCGATAAAGCTCAGCGACCTCCTCAATCAACTCGTTGAGATCGACGTTCTCCAGACGCATCGCCGGCGCACGAGCGTACTCGCTGAAGTCATTGACCATCTGCTTCATCGACTCGACTTGCTGCACGATGGTGTGCGTCGAGCGCTCGACCATTTCGGCATCCTGGCCACTCAAACTCGGCAGCAATTTACGACGCAGTCGTTCTGCTGAAAGTTGTATCGGCGTCAGCGGATTTTTGATCTCGTGCGCTAGGCGGCGCGCCACCTCTCCCCAGGCAGCCTCACGCTGCACCTCTAAAAGTCGCGTCACATCATCAAACACGATCACGAAACTCGGCGCACCATCTTCGGTCTGCGGTAACGACACTGAAGCTACAGCCAAAACCTTGACGCTACCGGTGACTCCAGTCGGCTTCAGCTCGAGTTGCTCGCGCCACTCATCTCGACCAGCCAGCAAATTTGACTGCAAGTCAGCAACAAATTGGCGTATCAAAGAATTAGCCGGTTCGATATCAGTCAGCGACTTACCGAGAGCAGCGGCAAGGTCGACTCCGAGAATGGCCCCAGCGGCTGCATTGGCCCGCTGCAGACGCAGTTCCCGGTCGATGGTAATTACACCGGTAGAGAGTCGCGCAAGAATAATGGCGAGCCGTTCACGTTCGCGCTCGACCGCCTCACGACTGCGCTCGGTTTCCTCGCGAGCACGTCGCAGGCGTTTAGTCATGTCGTTGAACGACTGCACGAGAAAGCCCATCTCGTCACGCGAACTGAGCGGCACACGAGTCGCGAAATCACCCTTGGCGACAGCCCGTGTTCCAGCCATCAAATCCTGTACCGGTTTGAAAAGCACCTCAGCTGAATAGATGGCTCCGTAAATCGCTCCCAGCAAAGTTACGAGCAGCACCATGGTCAGTGTCAAACTGAAGCTGTACTTGAGCGGCTCGCGCAGCGCGGCAAGATCACCATATTGCGAGAACGATCGCTGTACCGCATCGGTGAGCTCGGCGAACTGCCGCGGTAACTGATGAGTCACCACGACGAAGCGCGCACCGTCGGAACCCGCTGCAGCAAGAGGCAAGGCAGCAGCGGTTCGAATCACATAACCGTCGTCACTAGTCGGTTCGAGACTGACATAGCCGCGGCCGTCGGCAATCTGACGCAGCAACTCCGCCGAGGGTCGCTCTGGCAAGGAGTCAGATACCGAGTCGCTCGTCGCACCAATGATTCGTTCGAACTCGCCGTACAAGACATATTCGGAAGCATCAGAGCGGCGCAACTCCTCATCCATGGCTGACAGCATTGCACCGGTACTTGGCAGGGTGGCCAGACGCCTCGCAAATTGTTCGGTTCTACCCAACTGCTCGCGCATACGGAGATCGAGAGCAGAGCGTGATAGCACTACGGCATCGTTAAGACCCTGCCTGATTTCGACACGAAACCAGCTGTCGATGCCGCGATTGAGAAACTCGAGCGAAAACACGTACACCGACAACAGCGGCATAGCGACCAAGGCACCAAAGACCAGCACGGTGCGGGTCGTCAGTCGCGAACCCGGCGCGCCAGCACGATAGGCCCTGACCAGCTGCGTGACTTTGCGCAGCAACAACCCCAGCAATATCACGATGGCAACGGCACTCGCCAACAAAATCCATGGCTGCCACTTACCGAACTGCGCGGAATTTTGTGCCGAAAAGAACAGCGCTGTTAGCGCACCAAAAACCAGCAGCGCCCAAAACGCCACCCACAAGGCCGTGCGATGCCGACTCAGCGTGGCAGGGACCATGAATACCACTCGCTCTTGCGTTGCCAGTCATCGGACCAGAACATCAATGCGCGCAGTGCATCGGTGAGGCGACCTCGACGAACGATCGCCCGAACCCTGATGGTGTAGTCGCCTGGGTTCACCACTTGCGAGGCAACAAGAATCGGCCACGCATCAATCTGCCCAAGATCGCTGAGCGCCGCCTCAAGTGTCGAAAATGATTTCTGCTCGTTGACACCGAGCGGATCACGCACAACATAGCGCTCACTCACCGAGTGATAGCTCAATTCACGCTGCAAACTCAGGGTCACGACCGAAGCACTGGTCCAGAACCGACGCGCACGCGTGATTTCGAGATCGACGTCATACGACAATGACATGCCTTCCTGCAGACTAACTCGAGTTTCTTCGTTGACAGGGTAACGTACGCGAACGTGCAGGTTATAAACGCCATTAACCACGTTGACGAAACCCGATTGGACGTCGAGTGTCCCCTCTAGCGGGTCGGCTAATGCCGGTCGCGCACCGACCAGAAAAGTCAAAATAAAAGCACACCACAGCACAGCGGTCAGTCGAAGATTCAGGTTTATCTCGATCGGCCGTGCTTGCTCGGATCTCATGCCTCGCTCCTGCGTCCGATACAAGCATAATAAAACCCGTCGCTGTCTGCCTCACCCCCCGGCAGCAGCTGCACACCCTCTTCGAGTTGTACGGCGCCCGGCGGAAAAGCTACCGAGACCGGCCAGGGCAAAGACTCCGCAGACTCATTGGCACGCAGGAATGCGGTCACCACGGCGCTGTTTTCTTCGGGTAATACCGAGCAAGTGGCATACAAAAGACGACCGCCCGGCGCGAGTCGCGCGAAACATTGACGCAGCAACTCGGCCTGTAACTGTGAAAATGCGCCGATGTCACTTTGACGACGCAGCAATTTGATATCGGGATGGCGACGAATCACTCCCGTCGATGAACAGGGTGCGTCGAGCAAAATGCGATCAAATGACGCTTCCCCGACCAGCGCATCAGGCGCTGCGAGATCAGCGACACGAGTGCGTGCCGCAACACCGATACGCATCAATGTTGATTCGACCAACGCTAAACGCTCAGCATCGATATCGACGGCAAGCAGATCGAGGTCGGGTTGCGTTTGCAGAATATGCGCGGTCTTGCCACCTGGCGCCGCACAAGCGTCAAGCACTCGCTGGCCGGGCGCGAGTTCAAGCAGCGCCGCAGCAAGCTGCGCGCCCGCATCCTGAACCGACACACGTCCTTCACGAAATCCTGGCAACGCGGTAACGGCTGCCGCGTGCTCCAACACGAGGGCATCGGCAGCCCAAGAACTGCTCGTCGCCATACGGCCGATGCTCGCGAGCTCACGAAGATAGGCATCACGATGATCACCCGCTGTGGCATCAAGTGCTGCTACAGGTGTCGATGCCACATGTCGCGCGACCCGCAGCGTCATCGGCGGGTGCGCGTTGTTGGCTATCAGCAGTTTTTCCGCGTGCTCTGGCCATGCGTCGAACACGCGCTCAACCAACCATTCAGGATGGGCGTAGCGCGTCGCCGGCTGTGCATCATGCAAAGTGAGCAACTCTTGTCGCTCGCGAACGAAACGTCGCAGCACGGCATTAACGAGACCGGTCGCAGGCGCAAGACCCAGAGCCCGTGCGGCATCGACAGCAAGATGCACGCTAACCTCAGGGGCAGCGCGCGAATACTCAATCTGATGGGCCGCCGTGACCAACAGCGCCCGCAATGCCGGGACCAATTCATCGGCTGGCCGTGCAACCAGTGCTGCGAGTGCAGGCGCTAAACGCAAGTACCAACGCAGAGTACCGAGCGCGATGGCACGTACTGCAGCACGATCAGTGCGTGTCTCGGCAAAAGCCAAGGCGACATCGGCCGAGCGCCCCTCGTGCACCACTTGTCCAACTGCTACGACAGCTGCCGCCAAAGTTTCGGCACCGGGTGCAAGCGCCGCTGCAGACGGACGCCTGCCTTTCATGTAAATCGCTCCTGTAAATCACGTAGACCGTTGGCGAACTCGGCGCCGCTGACGATGCGTTTTCCAGCTCGCTGTAACGCGGTGATCGCCAACACACCCTCACCACAAGCCACCAACAATTCGTCGACTTGGACACCCAGTATGCGGCCCGGCTCAACACTTGCGGACTCTGACACGCTCACATCACTCACCCGAGCCTTATGGATGCGCAGCTGCTCACCGTGAAATGTCGTATCGGCGATAGGCCAAGCTTTGAATGCCCGGACGCGACGATCGATGGCTGCAGCCGACTGAGTCCAATCAATACGCGACTCAGATTTGTCGATCTTGCTCGCATAGCTCGCGCCTTCGAGAGGCTGCGGCACCACCTGCAAAGTTCCGCTCTCAAGATGGGCGAGCACTTCAAGCAAAGCCTCGGCGCCTTGCTCACTCAGCTTACCCTGCAAACTCAGTGCATCGTCATCAGCCGTTATCGGCACCTCGCGATGCAACAACATCGGACCAGTATCGAGCCCGACATCCATCTGCATGATCGTGACACCGGTGAGGGTGTCGCCGGCCAATATCGCTCGCTGAATCGGCGCAGCACCACGCCAACGCGGTAGCAACGATGCATGAATATTGATGCAGCCGTATCGCGGAATATCGAGCGCTTCCTGCGGCAGAATCAGTCCGTACGCCACCACGACCAATACATCCGGCTGCCATTCCAGCAATGGAGCACGACCCTCTGCAGTGCGTAACGTCTGGGGTTGCGCTAGCGGAATACCGCGAGCCAGCGCGAATTCTTTGACCGGGCTCGCTGCGAGCTGCCGCCCACGACCGGCAGGTCGATCAGGCTGGGTCAACACACCAACGAGCTCGTGTGACGAACCCGCCAAAGCCGCGAGCGGCGCAACCGCAAAGTGCGGGGTACCGGCAAATACGATACGCATGCTGTGGTCGCGGCCTGATGCCGCTCAGCGCGAAACGCCGACCGCAACCTTGTCCTGGGCGGACGTCGGTGCGCGATCACGCTGCTGCTTCTCCAGTTTGCGGCGGATGCGATCGCGCTTGAGTATCGACAGATAGTCGACAAACAGCTTGCCTTCAAGATGATCCATCTCGTGCTGCAGACAAACGGCAGCCAAACCGTCGAGATCGCGTTCAAACACTTTGCCGTCGCGATCTTGAGCGCGTACTCGAATGTGTTGGGCGCGCTCGACGTCTTCAAAAAAACCGGGTACCGAGAGGCAGCCTTCCTGCATCACGCCGACGGCATCGCGCACGGAGATTTCCGGATTGATGAACACCAGCGGCTCACGTTGATCGCTGCCGACATCCATGACGAGCAGACGTTGATGGACATTGACCTGGGTTGCGGCGAGACCGATACCAGGCGCTGCGTACATGGTCTCGAACATGTCGTCGATCAACTGGCCAAGTGCCGCATCGAACACGGTCACAGGCAGAGCCCGCGTGCGCAGACGCGGGTCGGGGAATTCGAGGATTTCGAGTAGTGCCATGGTTCACCCAGCAAAAGGTCGTTCGCGATGCACTCATTATATCAGCGTCGTTAAGGCACTTTTGTCTGATGGTCAGCGCCCCACCCGTCGGCAAACATGACGGGCATGCCCCCGGAAACAGTTGCCCTGCTATGTCGCCTCGCGAAACTACCCGGACTCGATGCCGAGACCTGGCTGCAGATCAGCAGCGCCGGTCTCGACCCACATGAGCTGCTACGGGGCGGCGATGCACTGTGGCGCCACCTCAAGCTAACAGGCGCGCTGCGTCGTGCACTCAGCACAATCTCACCGGCTAAACCGAGCCCCGCGGCCGAAACCGTCGACCGCCTCGGACTGAAGCTGATCACCGCTGATCAGGCTGCGTACCCGCAGCAGTTACTCGCCATCGGGCGCGCTCCAGCGGTGCTTTTCGTACGGGGTCATGCTGAAGCGCTCACGCGCACGCAACTTGCCATAGTCGGCAGCCGCCACCCAACCGCACTCGGCAAGCGCTCGGCCGGGGACTTTGCTTTCCACTTTGCAAGTCTCGGCCTCGCCATCACCAGCGGTCTCGCCCTCGGCATCGATGCCGCAGCGCATGAAGCCGCACTGCTCGCTGGCGGGACAACGCTTGCCGTGTGCGCCCACGGACTCGATTTGACGTATCCACCCCAGCACCGCGAGCTCGCTGAAGAAATCGCCAGCAAAGGCGCCTTGATCAGCGAATTTCCTCCGGGTACACCGCCCTTGCCAGCCCATTTCCCGCAACGAAATCGCCTTATCAGCGGTTTATCGGTTGGGGTACTGGTGGTCGAGGCCGCCGCCCGCAGCGGTTCGCTGGTCACGGCGAGACATGCTGCCGAACAGGGTCGCGAGGTGTTCGCGGTCCCGGGTTCTATCCACAGCCCCCAATCTCGCGGTTGTCACCAGCTGCTGCGGCAGGGCGCCACGCTCGTGGAGAGCGCCGCAGATATTTTGTCCGAACTTAAAAATATCGATATAAATCATGTTGATACGGATAGTGCAAGCGCACCCCAAGAGGCTTCGATCAGCGCCGACAGGTTGGACAACCCCGCAGAAATCCTGTTAGATGCGCTCGGCTTCGAGCCGACGAGCCTCGATGCGCTCATCGCGAGCACCGGCCTCTCCAGCACATCTGTAGCGTCCCTGCTCCTCGCCCTCGAACTCGAGGGGCGTGCCGCATCGGACGCCCGCGGCCGCTACTACCGCCTCTAAGGCGCCGACGTTCAGGAACAATCCCGGATTCATGACCCAGACCAGCGACAACGGCAACATCCTCGACATACTTATCTATGTGTTCGACCGCTACATGCTGGCGGAAGACCCCGAGGTGCCCGAAAGGGATGAACTCGCCCACGACCTCGAGCAGGCTGGTTTCCCCGGTGAATGCGTCGAACGCGCCCTCGATTGGCTGGCAGACCTTGCCTGCGAACGCGATCGACCGGCGCTTTCGGAATCGGGCCCCCGTGCGATGCGGGTCTACACCGATGCCGAGCACGCCCACTTACCGGCCGACTGTCGCGGCTATCTCATTGCGCTCGAGCGCACCGGAATCCTCTCGCCCCAGCAGCGTGAAATCGTCATCGAACGATTGCTGGCGCTCGACTCCACCGAACTCGATGTCGATCAGCTCAAATGGGTGGTGCTGATGGTGCTCTCCAGTCAGCCCGGCGAAGAACTCGCCTGCGCTCGCATGGAAGATCTCGTTTTCGACATGCCGCCCGAACGGCCCCACTGATCGCGCGACGGTCCCGTAACACCATGGCTCAAAATCTCGTCATCGTCGAATCTCCGGCGAAGGCTAAAACGATCAAGAAATACCTCGGCAACGATTTCGAGGTGCTTGCCTCATACGGCCACGTTCGTGATCTCGTGCCCAAAGAAGGCGCGGTTGATCCAACCCGTCACTTCGCCATGAAGTACGACGTGATCGAACGCAACGAACGACATGTCGAGGCCATATCGAAAGCCCTGAAGAAAGCCAAATCGCTTTACCTTGCAACTGACCCGGACCGCGAGGGAGAAGCGATTTCCTGGCACTTACGCGAACTACTCAACGATCGCGGCGCGCTCGAGGGTAAGACCGTCCATCGGGTCGCGTTCTACGAAATCACCAAAAATGCCGTAAGGCAGGCGATCGAAGAACCGCGCGACCTGTCGCTAGATCTCGTCAATGCACAGCAGGCTCGCCGCGCGCTCGACTATCTGGTCGGTTTTAACCTGTCGCCACTGCTATGGAAGAAAGTGCGCCGTGGCCTGTCGGCAGGTCGAGTGCAGAGCCCTGCGCTGCGCATGATCTGCGAGCGCGAGGCGGAGATTCAGGCCTTTGTGCCACGCGAGTACTGGACCTTGGACGCCGAGGGTCAGCGCACCAAACAAGTCTTTCCACTCAAGCTGATCGAGTTTGCCGGTCGCAAGGTCGAACAGTTCAGCTTCACCGATGCCACGCGCGCGCAAGAAGTCGAAGCCGCACTACTCGCCGCCACGGGTGCCGGACAGAGTACGGCTCTCTCGGACTCGGCAGAGAAACTGTCTCCGACCGGTCGGCTGCGCGTCTTCAGCATCGATCGCAAACAGCGCAACCGCAACCCAGCGCCACCGTTCACCACTTCAACGTTGCAACAGGAAGCGGCACGCAAGCTCGGCTTCTCAGCGCAGCGCACCATGCGTCTTGCACAACAGCTTTACGAAGGTGTCGATTATGGTGAGGGCGCCGTAGGTCTCATCACTTACATGCGTACCGATGCGGTCAATCTCGCCAACGAAGCAATCGGCGAGATTCGACAAGTCATCGACAAACTCTACGGTAAAGACGCTGTGCCCGAGTCAGCGCGCTACTACAAGAACAAGTCGCGCAATGCCCAAGAGGCTCACGAAGCCATACGACCGACATCGGCTGCCGTGTTGCCGCAGATGGTTGAAGGCCGCATCGAAGCTGACCTCTACAAGCTCTATGCCCTCATCTGGAAACGCGCAGTCGCCTGCCAGATGGCCCATGCAGTTTTCGACACCGTGGCCGTCGATTTACTAGCCGGCGAAGATGGGCCGCAGCGACACATGCTGCGTGCCAACGGCTCGACGCTGGTAAAGCCCGGTTTCATAGCCGTCTACCTTGAAGGTCAAGACGACGCTGCCGACGATGATGACGATCGAATCCTGCCCGCTATGCAGGAAGGCGACATCATCGATCTTGTCAGCTTGCGCGGAACGCAGCACTTCACCGAACCGCCACCGCGCTATTCGGAAGCGTCCCTCGTCAAGGCGCTCGAAGAACACGGCATCGGTCGCCCGTCGACTTACGCCTCGATCATCAGCACCCTCAAAGATCGCGAATATGTCGACATGGACGGTCGTCGGTTCATCGCCACCGACATCGGCAAGATCGTCAATAACTTTCTGAGCTCACATTTCAGCAAGTACGTCGATTACGGTTTCACTGCTGCCATGGAAGACGAGCTCGATGCGGTATCGCGCGGCGAAGAACCATGGACCGAGCCGTTGGAGAAATTCTGGCAACCGTTTGTCGATCTGATCGAACACACTGAAAAGAACGTCTCACGCGACGAAGCTGCGCAAGCTCGTGAGCTCGGAATCGACGCGGCCAGTGGCAAACCCATTTCGGTACGCATGGGGCGCTTTGGGCCGTTCGTGCAGATCGGTACCCGTGACGATGAAGACAAGCCCAAGTTCGCAGGCTTGCGTCCGGGTCAAAAAATGGATCGCATCACCTTGGACGAAGCGTTGCAGCTGTTCCAACTGCCTCGCAAGCTCGGCGTTAATGCAGACGGTGAGCAGCTCGAAGCCAATATCGGTCGCTTTGGTCCGTACATCAAATACGGCAGTAAATACGCCTCACTAAAAGAAGACGATCCTTACTCAATAACTCTCGAGCGCGCTTTAGAAGTTGTTGCAGCGAAGAAGCTCGCCGACGCGAATCGCATCATCCAGGACTTCGGTATCGACGATATCCAGGTGCTCAATGGTCGCTACGGACCGTACATCACCGACAAGCTGCGCAACGCCCGGATACCGAAAGACCGCGATCCAAAAACTTTGACACTCGATGAGTGTCGCGAGTTACTGGCCGCCGCTCCGCAGCGGCCTGCGCGCGGCCGCTTTGCCAAGAAGGCCAAGACACCCAACAAGACTGCGGCTGCAGCCAAGCCGGCAGCCAAATCTGCCGCCAAACCTGCAGCGAAGAAAAAGGCCCCGGCTAAAAAGAAAGCGAAAACGACCTCGGCGCGTAAAAAGAAGACGGCAGCGGCTACGGGCGAAGCATAACGCCACCGCTCTCGTGTGAAATACCGTCACGCTTATCACGCGGGCAATTTCGCCGACGTTCACAAGCACGTCACCCTACTCGCGTTGGTTCGCGCCTTGTCCCGTAAAGACAAAGGCTTTCTGTTGCTCGACACCCATGCCGGTAGAGGGCTCTATGACCTACGCGCTGCAGAATCACAAAAGACCAGCGAATCAGCTGGTGGCATCACCCTGCTCGATACACAGTCGGATGCCGAGCTCGGCGGAGCAACACCAGACGAAATTGTCGATTACCTGCAAAGCATCAGAGCCCTGCGCAAACTCACTCATCTTCGTCAAGGGTATCCGGGCTCACCGCTACTCGCGCTGCAGGCGCTACGCGTGCAAGATCGCGCCGTCTTTATCGAAACGCAGGCTGAGGAACACCGCGCGCTACGCCAGGCACTGGCGTTCTGCGACAAGGCGGCGAGCAGCGAATGCGCCGACGGCTTCGCACGTATTGGCGCTTGGCTGCCACCACTTGAGCGGCGCGCGCTGATTCTGATCGACCCGCCTTACGAAGACAGCGCGGCCGACTTTCGTCAGCTCGACAGCGCCGTCAGCGAGATACTGCGTCGTCTGCCAAACGCCGTGATCGCCATTTGGTATCCGATCAAACAAGAGCGTGATACACGCCTGTGGCGCGAGAAACTCATAGCCCGATTACCGAAACCAGCCGATGCGAAACAGGTGCCGACGCTCGTCAGCGAACTTTGGGTGCAGCCGCGCGATTCACGCATCGGGTTGAATGGCTCCGGGATGCTTATCATCAATCCGCCATGGCAGATAGAAGACCGGATGCGCGACTGGCTGCCTTGGTTGCATCAGCGCCTCGATTTGCAGCGGGTAGGCGGTTGCAGCGTCCTCGGCGAGATGAGTTAATCGAGCTCGATGTCTGCAACCACCACAACGTTCGCCCAAGATATCGATCGCTATGGCGTGATCGGTCACCCCATATCGCACAGCCGCTCACCGTTCATTCACGGCGAGTTCGCTGCAGCGACCGGGCAGCGTTTGGTCTACGAGCGCTTCGATGTTCCACCTGAAAGCCTTACGCACTTCATACCTGAATTCTTTGCCGGCGGTGGTCGCGGACTCAACGTGACGGTACCGCACAAGGAAGCCGCATTGCAGCTGGCGGATCTCTTGACCGAGCGTGCTCGTCTGGCGGGTGCAGTCAATACACTCGCAAAGCAAGATGATGGGCAACTAGTCGGTGACAACACCGACGGCGCAGGCTTACTGAAAGATCTCGCGGCGTTGTCGATCGCCATCAAAGATCGGCGTGTGCTGATCTTGGGCGCCGGCGGCGCCACCCGCGGCATCCTCGCGCCCCTGCTTGACGCCGCGGCGGCATCAATCACCATTGCGAACCGCACGCTGGCTCGCGCCCAACAGTTGCTGGCTGAGTTCTCGCAACATCGCCCGGATGCGACCAACCGACTCAGGCTTGCCGCTTACGAAGATCTACACGAACCCTTTGATCTGATCGTGCATGCAACCTCGCTTGGACTCAGCGGCGCACTGCCAAAGATCGATGCGTGCGTCGTCAGCCCAACAAGTGATGCGTACGATCTTGGCTATGGCGCGGATCTCACGCCGTTCCTGCTGTGGGCTAGACAACATGGCGCCTGCAGTAGCCACGACGGACTCGGCATGCTCGTCGAGCAGGCGGCCGAGTCATTTGCGCTCTGGCGTGGCGTACGCCCCAATACCGACGAGGTGCGCCGCAAGTTGCGGGCCACTCTCGATCTCAAGTCTTGAAAAGACCGTAACGTCGTACGTACCAAAGAAATAGTGGCACTTCCATTAGCAGAAAGCTCGCAAAGGTGAAGCCGAACCAGCCTACCTCGATAACGAGAAAATCGAAGCGAACACCGCTGTCGTAGAAGAAAAAGCCCGACACCAGCAAGGCACAAAGATTGGCGAGCAGATCGTTGGCCGCCAACCGGTTGATATCGCCACCGGCAAAGCGCGGATAAACCCAAAGATAGGCTATCGTCAGGATTGCCGCATTGATCGCCAATACGAATAACTCGGGACTCGACAAATGCATTCTCGCGGAGAGGTGGACTTTGAAATTATCGCTCAGGTGCGTAACCTTCGCGAAACTTTGCGGCGCTAAGCTGCTCGAAGCTTCAACAGGACAGAGTAATGATTGATCGCAGACGACTGATTCAGGCTGGTCTCTACGGACTTGGCGCTTGGTCGCTACCCGGCATGGCAGATATCTTCATGCGCCGCGGCTACACCCACGGCGTCGCAAGCGGCGAGCCGTCGGCACGGTCTGTACTGCTATGGACCCGCTATGTCGGCAGCAGCGACGTGAAACTGCGCGCCGAAGTCGCCGAAGATGCGCTCTTTCAGCGACTGGTCGCCGGCGGTGAAGTCGAAGCCCAAGTCGAGCGCGACCACACCGCCCGGATCACGGTCTCCGGTCTCAATCCTGACCGCTGGTACTACTACCGATTTGTGACGCCAGACGGGACACAAAGCCCAATCGGTCGAACTCGTACGTTACCGATTGGTGCAGTGAGCAAGTTCGGTATTGGTTTGTTCTCCTGTTCAAATCTGCCTTTCGGTTGGTTCAATGCCTATGCCCACGCCTGCGAGCGCAACGATCTCGATTTGATGGTGCATGTGGGTGACTACCTTTACGAATACGCCGTCGGCACTTATCCCTCGGTGACGGATGCATTGCCGGGCCGCGTGATACAGCCGAACCATGAAATGGTGACGCTCGCCGACTACCGCTTGCGCTATGCGTCGTATCGTCTCGATCCTGATCTGCAACGCATTCATCAGACCTATCCGATGATCCTGCAGTGGGACGACCATGAGTTGACCAATGATGCTTGGACAGGTGGCGCCGAAAACCATCAACCGGCGACCGAAGGCGATTGGGAAGTCCGCAAGGCCGTAGCGGAACGCGTCTATCGCGAATGGATGCCGGTATCCGACGAACCGTACAAGAGCTACCAGATCGGTGACCTTGCAACCTTGTTCAAACTCGAAACTCGCATCACCGGACGCAGTGCACCGCCTAATTTAGAGGCCGCCATAAAAGATAAGCCGGACCTCGCGGCAGCGTTGCTCGAGTTCCGCGACCGTGTACTACGCGATCCCAGCAGAACCCTGCTCGGCGCCACCCAAGAGCGATGGCTCGAACAGTCGCTGCGCGACTCGGTAGCAGCGGGTACGCGCTGGCAGGTCATCGCACAACAAGTGGTCATGGGTGAAATCGTGGCACCTCAGCGTGTCGGCGAGTGGCTGCCGGAAGATGCACCGGAATTTCTCAAGCGACGGATCACCGCTGGTCTTGCTGCGGCACGCCTTGGTCTACCGTTCAACTTCGATAGCTGGGGCGGTTTCCCAGCAGCGCGTTCGCGACTGCTCGAAGCTGCTGTCGCGGCCAATGCCAACCCCATCGTACTGAGTGGTGATAGCCACAATGCGTGGGCCCAGAATCTGAGCGTCGGTAAAGAACGTGCGGGCGTCGAATTCGCGACCCATTCGGTGAGCTCGCCGGGCTTCGAGTCTTACCTGCGGCGCGGCGCACCCGCCGAAGTCGCGGCTGCGCTGCGCGCCACCAACCCGGGGCTCGCTTACAGCGAAACCTCGCATCGAGGTTATACCAGTCTCATTCTCGGTCGTAACGAGGCGAGCGGACACTTCCATTTCCTCAAAGGCATACGCGAACGATCGACCGAATTGGATTCAACGACCACGCTGCGAGTGCGGCACGGCGAACGGGTACTCGAGACGAGCTGAGTCATCGTTGCGTATCATGGGTGTCCATGGACACCTTGATCACTTCGATTTTTCTCGGTCTGCTTGGCATATCGGTCGCACTGCAGATTTGGCTGTCACGTCGACACATTGCACACATTGCCGCGAATCGCGCACAGGTGCCGCAAGCCTTCAGTAGCCGCATTGAACTGCCCGCACATCAAAAAGCTGCTGACTACACCATTGCACACCAGCGCTTTGGGTTGCTGCGACTAGCTACTTCGGTGGTGTTGTTACTCGGCTGGACAGTATTCGGCGGACTCGATGCACTCAATAGTGCGCTGCTGCCGCTTGGAGTCGAACTCGGGCCACTTGGCTATCAACTAACACTGGTGTTCGCTTTCTCATTGATCAGTGGCGTGCTCGAACTGCCCTTCGATTGGCACGCAAACTTTCGTATCGAAGAGCGCTTTGGCTTCAACCGCATGACGCAGCGCTTGTGGTTGGCAGACTTGTTCAAAAATTTTGTCGTCAGCAGCATCATTGGCCTTGGTATCGCTGCACTGATTCTTTGGCTGATGGGCGTAGCCGGCGCGAGCTGGTGGCTATGGGCGTGGCTAGCCTGGGTAGCGTTCAACTTGCTGCTGATGGTCGCATACCCGCTGTGGATCGCTCCGCTATTCAATAAATTTGAACCCTTGGCGGACCCCGAACTAAAAAGTCGAGTCGAGGCGTTGATGCAGCGTTGTGGTTTTTCGGCACAAGGCCTATTCGTAATGGACGGCAGCAAGCGCTCGGCGCAATCGAACGCCTATTTCACGGGTGTCGGCAAAGCCAAGCGCGTGGTGTTCTACGACACGCTGCTCGCACGACTTTCGCACGATGAACTCGAGGCCGTGCTCGCACACGAGCTCGGCCACTTCCATCACCGCCATCTACGCAAAATGCTGCTCGGTATCTTTGCCGCAAGCCTCGCTGGGTTCGCCGCACTCGGCTGGCTGTCCGGACAAGACTCCTTTTTCCTTGGGCTGGGTGTCGCACCGAACGCCGAGTTGCCTAACGACGCGCTCGCGATCCTGTTGTTCCTACTGGTCTTGCCGACCGTTGGCCCGTTGTTCGGACCCTTGCTCAGTCAATCCTCGCGCCGGCACGAATTTGAGGCCGACGCCTATGCCCGATCGCAGGCGAGCGGAGCCGCGCTCGCCAGTGCGCTCGTCAAACTGACCGAGGACAACGCCTCGACGCTGACCCCGGACCCGATGTACGTGCGTTTCAACTACTCACACCCGCCGATGATCGAACGCCTGGCTGCGCTCGAGGCCCCAGCCACTTGACACTGGATGCATTTTTATTCATAATTTATGAAATTTTATGCATACAGACCTGCACCAACACGACCGACGGGCCGCCATCCTGCGCATCTTGCGCGGTGCGCCCGTGCGCAAACAGGACGAGTTGGTCGGCCTGTTGCGGGCGGCTGGGCACGAGGCCACGCAATCATCCATCAGCCGTGATCTGCGAGAACTTGGCGTCCTGAAGGCCGGCGGACGCTATCTGCCGCCCTCGGACGATGCCTCTCGCACCCTCGACGATTTCGAAACCCTGCGGCAATTCGTGCGCGGGGTGGCGACGGCCGGTGCGGCGCTCACCGTGCTGCGCACCACCATCGGCGCTGCACAAAGTGTCGCCATCGCCATCGACAAGGCGGCATGGCCCGAAGTCATCGGCACGATCTCGGGCGATGACACCATCTTCATCGCCACCGATTCCGGCGAACAACAGGCTGCCCTCGTCGCACGTCTGCGTCAGCTCTTCCGTCTTTAAGGATTCCCCATGTCAGAACCTATCGTCCTCGCCTACTCGGGCGGTCTCGACACCTCGTTCCTCGTGCCCTGGCTGAAGGAGCAGTATCAGCGGCCAATCATCACCGTGACGGTGGACACCGGCGGCATCGATGCCGCAGCTGCCCGAACGCTGCACGAACGGGCTCTCGCGCTCGGCGCCATCGAGCACCACCAGATCGATGCTCGCGACGACTACTTCCAGCAGGTACTGCGCTTTCTCATCATGGGTAATGTCCGTCGCGGACAGCTGTACCCGCTCAGTGTCGGCGCCGAACGCGTCATGCAGGCGCAAATCATGGCGCTGATGGCCCGCAAGCTCGGCACGGCCAGCATTGCCCACGGCTGCACCGCTGCAGGTAACGATCAAGTTCGCTTCGAAGTTGCGCTGCGCACGCTTGCGCCCGAACTCGAGGTCATCGCGCCAGTACGCGACCACCATTTCAAGCGCCAAGAAGAGCTCGATTTCCTGCAAGCGCGAAACTTGCCGATCCCGCCCTATGGCGCGGCTTATTCGATCAATCGCGGGCTGTGGGGCGTCAGCATCGGCGGTAAAGAGACGCTGACCTCACAGGGCAGCATTCCCGATGATGCATGGGTGCTCTCAAAAGATGCATTCAGCAAGCCGCGCGACCCGGAGCGTCACGTGATCCACTTCGAGCGCGGCGTTCCCTGCGGTCTCCATGGCAAGGCACTCACGCCCGTCGAGGTCATCGAACAACTTGAGATCCTGGCGGGCCCATTTGGCATCGGTCGCGGCATCCATCTTGGTGACACGATCATCGGCACCAAAGGACGCGTCGCCTTCGAAGCACCAGCGGCTGAAGTACTGCTCAATGCACACCGCGAACTCGAAAAGTTGGTGCTGACCGGACGCCAACAACGCATCAAAGAAATGTTGGCGGGGCCGTATGGCGACTGGGTGCACGAAGGGCAGCTGCTCGACCCCGTTTGCCGCGACATTGAAGCGCTATTCCTCGAGTCACAGCAGCGTGTGACCGGCGTCGTGAACGTGCTCTTCAGGCCAGGCTCGGTGTTCATCGAGGGCGTCGATTCGGCCTATTCATTGATGGCAGCTTCCAAGGGCGTGTATGGCGAAGCCACCGGCGAGTGGACTGCCGCCGATGCTCTCGGATTCTCGCGCATCGTGGGTCTCACGGGTGTTTTCCATCGTCGCGCCGGCGAACGCGCGAAAAATCAGGAGTCGAAATAAATGCGAACGATCGTCGTCGACAAGATTGCCTCGGTGACTCAAGCCTGTGGGCTCGGCCACGAGGTTCGCATCGCCACTGAAAACCTGCCTTCCGAAGAAGGCATCGTGGTGGTGGTTGAAATTCTCTCCTCGAAGGCCAACTACAACACGCTAGAACTGACGAGTGGTCGCATGGCCAAGGTCAATAAAGGCGACATCGTGGTCGGTGCGCTTGGTCACCGTAAAGCGCTGTTCGGCTTTTCCGGTCATGTGCCGAAAACCCTCAAGGCGGGCGACGTCATCCAGATGCTCAACATCGGTGGTGTGCTTGGCGTATGCGATTCGGCAAACCCCGACAAGGGTAAGCCGTTCGACTGCCGCGTACTCGGCGTCGTATTGACCTTCCCTTATCTCGGTGAACGTATCGGCGTGCCGGCGCGTGCTGGCTATCGCAAACTCGATCTCGGCGCGGCGCTCGACTCACAGGGCGTGCCGGTCGTGGCGCTCGCCGGCACCTGCATGGAAGCGGGTAAAACGGCCGCAGCCTGCCAACTCGTAAGTCGCATGCGTCATCGCGGCCTCATCGTCGATTGCTTCAAAGCAACTGGCGTTTCGCTGCGACGCGACATTCTCGCCATGGAAGATGCGGGCGCGCGCAACTCGATGCTGTTCACCGATCTTGGAGTCATAACGACCACCCGCGAAGTAGGGCCGGCTCTCACTCGCACCATGATCACCGAGATCGCCGCCAAGAAACCCGATGTCATCGTGTTCGAGCTCGGCGACGGCATACTCGGTACCTATGGTGTCGACTCCATCCTTGAGTGCGACGATATCCGCAAAGCGCTGACCGGCGTCATCCTGAGCGCGAACGATCCCGTTGCGGCCTGGGGTGGCGTGAAGCTGCTGCGTGAGCGCTTCGGTATCGAGCCTTGCGCGGTCACAGGACCTGCGACCGATAACGCGGTTGGCGTCGATATCATTCGCGAGCAGATGAAAGTCGCGGCGCACAACGCGCTGAGTGACGGAGCTGCACTCGGCGATTGCGTGATTTCCGCCATCGGCCTCGATGCCAAATTTCCGATCGCCGCGGCGAACTGATGACCACTCCGACGATCATTCTGGGCGGCACTGGCTACGTTGCAGGCGAATTGCTGCGGCTCGTCAGCCAGCACCCGGAGCTCTCCATTGCAGCTGTGATGTCCGATTCGCAGCCGGGCGAGCTCGTGGCCCACGCCTTTCCGCACTTGGCAACGACGCTTGGTGAGTTGCGCTTCGCCTCGGAAGCAGACGTGACGCAACTCGTCGGCAGCCTGCCGCACTCGGCGATTTTCTCGGCGGCACCACACGGCGTCAGTGCAGCACTGATCGACCGCTTACTGCGCGCTGCCGAAGCGCACGGCGCCGCGCCGCGAGTCGTCGACATCTCGGCCGATTACCGCTACGACAGTGCAGCGGCCTATGCGGCCGTCTACAAACATGCGCACGCTGCGCCCGAACGTATTGCAGACTTCACCTGTGCAGTGCCGGAGCATCTACGCGCAAGCCCGACTCGACACGTCGCTCATCCGGGTTGTTTTGCAACCGCGGTGTTGCTGGCCTCAGTGCCACTACTGAGCCACAACATCGTACAACCGACCTTATTCGTGAGCGGCATTACCGGCAGCACAGGGTCGGGTCGCAAACCGGTCGACGGCACCCACCACCCGACGCGTCACAGCGACCTCTATTCCTACAATGCTTTAGTACACCGACATATTCCGGAGATCACCGCTTGCGCCTTGAAAGCGAGCGGCGTACAGGCCGACTTTGCCTTCGTACCGCATTCCGGACCCTTCGCGCGCGGCATCCACGTAACCGTGCAAGCGGCACTCGCCACTGATCAAAGAATCGACTCGACGAACTTGCAGCAACTGTTCAGCGACTTTTATGCGCACTCACCTTTCGTGCAGGTTCTTGCCAACGCACCGCGCATCAAAGAAGTCGTAGCGAGCAACTACGCACGGCTGTCCGCCAACAGTAACGGCAGAACCGTGGCCGTTACTTGCGTCATCGACAATCTCACCAAAGGCGCAGCGGGCGGCGCAGTCCAATGGATGAACCGCCTGCTCGGCCTAGCGGAAACCACTGGTTTAACTCAGCCTGCTGCAGGCTGGACTTGAAGGACCATCTGCCATGAGCCCCGCTGATCATCTTGCTCCAGTCTTTGCTCAATACCCCATCGAGGTAGTCGATGCCGAGGGCGTGTGGCTGCACACGCGCGACGGTCGTCGCATTCTCGATCTCTATGGCGGTCATGCGGTCGCTGCTCTCGGTTACAAGCACCCGAGCTGGACTTCGGCTGTTGCCCGCCAAGCTGAGGAGTGCAACTTTCAAAGTAATGCGGTACCAATGGCAGTACGGGCCCGCGCTGCCGAGAAGCTCGTCAAGTTTGCCGGCGGCCATTTCGACAGCGTGTTCTTCGTCAACTCCGGCGCAGAAGCCAACGAAAACGCGCTGCGCATGGCTTTCAAGATGACAGAGCGGCCCAATGTCGTGGCCGTCGAGGGCGCCTTCCACGGGCGCACCGCAGCAGCAGGCGCCGTCACCTGGGGCGCCGACAAAAAATGGTACGAATTTCCACGGACGCCGTTCGGTGTGAGCTATCTGCCTCGCCGTGATATCGCGAGCATCGCGCAGCAAGTCACCCGGGACACGGCAGCCGTCATCGTCGAACCGGTACAAGGTGTCGGTGGCGCCTACGATATGGGCGCAGAGTTTTTAGCTGCACTGCGTGAGCGCTGCGACCTGGTTGGTGCCATTCTGATTTTTGATGAGGTGCAGATTGGTGTCGGTCGCAGTGGCTGGCCTTTTGCCGCCAACATGTACCGCGTAATGCCGGACATGATCACCACGGCCAAAGCTCTCGGTAACGGCTTTCCTTGTGGCGCTCTGCTGATGCAACCGGCCGTGACGGCTGCACTCAAGCTCGAGGGTTTGGGCACGACTTTTGGCGGCGGGCCGATGGCCTGCGCGGCAATCGAAGCCGTGATCGACGCCATCGAAACGGAACAGCTGCTGCCGCGGGTGCGCGAGGTTGCACACTATCTGCGCGAGACCTGCACGGTAGGGCCTGTCGTTGGACACCAAGGCGCAGGATTCCTGCACGGCTTGCGACTCGACCGCTCGGCCAAAGATGTGCAAGCAGCGCTGTTGCGACACGATATTTTGACCGGAACCAGCGCGGACCCACAGGTGTTACGCCTGCTACCGCCTTACACGCTCGAGAAACAGCACGTCGACCTGCTGCGAGCAGCATTGGAGGATTTATGAAGCGCTTCCTCGATCTGGCGGATTTCTCACGCGAGGAAATCCTGGAGCTACTCGAGCTGGCGCGGTACCTCGAAAAAAATCCGCAGCCGCAGGCACTGGCCGGAAAAATTCTGGGGCTAGTGTTCTTTAACCCGTCCCTGCGGACACTCTCTTCGTTTCAAGTCGGCATGATGCGCCTTGGCGGTAGCTCGTTTGTCATCACTCCCGGGCAAGGAACTTGGCAACTCGAAACACGTCGCGGCGCCGTCATGGACGGTGGCGCAGCCGAACACGTCCGAGAAGGACTGCCGGTGCTCGCGTCCTACGCCGATGCCATCGGCATTCGCGCCTTTGCAGAGGGCAAAGATCTCGCGCACGACGTCAATGAAATCAACTTCAAGGCGATGGCCGAGGTCATCGATAAGCCGCTGATCAATCTCGAGTCGGCCATGAATCACCCGTGCCAAGCACTGGCTGACTGGAAGACTTTGGAAGACCTTGCCGTTCCGCAGCGTGCCAAATTCGTATTGTCCTGGGCCAATCACCCACGCGTAACACCGCTTGCGGTTCCGGCTGCGACGGTGCAAATGGCTGCGCAGCGCGGCATGGATGTTGTCGTGCTGCGCCCAGAAGGCTACGAGCTTCCGCCTGAAGTCATGGACAAAGCCCATCGCGCAGCGGCGGCCTCCGGTGGCGTCGTGCAAGAAACCAGCGATCGCGCTGCCGCCTTGAAGGGTGCGCATGTCGTCTACGCCAAAGAGTGGGGCTCAACCTCGCACTACGGCGATGCAGCGGCCGATGCAGCTCTGCGCGCCAATCTCAAAGACTGGTGCGTGCGCGACACATGGTTCGATGCAACCCACAAAGATTGCAAATTCATGCACTGCTTGCCGGTACGCCGCAACGTCGCGGTCGCCGACGAGGTGCTCGACGGGCCACGCAGCGTAGTGCTGCAAGAAGCCTACAACCGACTGCCGGCGCAGATGGCCGTGCTTTATAGACTGCTTTCGACTGGAGACCACTCACGATGATCATGCATCGCCCCGACCCTACCGCCGTCATCCGCGCGCTGCGCGGTGCAGCGCCGTACATCCGCCTCTACAAGGGCAAAACCTTCGTCGTCAAAGCAGGCGGCGGCGTTTTCGGCGATCCTGAGGCAACTCGCAATATCATTGAGCAGATTGCAATCCTGCACTCACTCGGGGTGCGCGTGGTGTTCGTGCATGGTGGCGGTCCGCAGTTGACCGAGGTCACCGAAAAGCTGGGCGTCCCGACGCAGATGATCGAAGGCCGTCGCGTCACTGACGAGCGATCAATCGACGCCACCGCCATGGTGCTGAGCGGTCTGATCAATACGCGCATCCTTGCCGCCTGTCGCGAACTCGAAATCCCCGCCATCGGTATTAGCGGTGTCGATGCCGGGCTTATTCAGGCCCACAAGCGTGCGCCGGTCAAACTGCAAAGCAGTGATGCGACCGTCGATTACGGGTTCGTCGGCGATATCGATTACATCGACACCGACGTGATCCGCAAACTGCTCGACAACGGTCTGATGCCGGTGATCTCGCCACTGTCGAGCGACGGCTCGGGCACGCTGCTCAATATCAATGCCGATACCGTGGCCTCCGCCATCGGTGCAGCACTCGGCGCAGAAAAACTGCTGCTCTGCACCGGCGCACCCGGCATCCTCGAACGAGTCGAAGACCCATCTTCGGTGATCTCGTACACCGATCTTGCGGGCCTTAAGCGCCTGCGCGAGGAAAAGCGCATCATCGACGGCATGCTGCCCAAAGCCAAAGCCATCGAGACGGCTATCCAAGGTGGCGTGCAACGAGTGCACGTGATTTCTTACAAGGCACCGGATGCCATCCTCGCCGAAGTCTTTACCAACGAGGGCACCGGTACACTGGTCGTTGCCGACATCGGTAGACTGGCGCCAGCGGAACTGGCTGCAGGCAACTCAACCTCATCATGACGCGACTCTGGGATAAAGGTGCACCCCTCGACGAGCGGGTCTTGCATTACACCGCAGGCGAAGACCACTCGCTCGATGAGCGCCTCGTTCCCTACGATGCGCGCGCATCGATCGCCCATGCACAGATGCTGCACGCGCAAGGCTTGCTATCGGCCGAAGATTGCGAAGCAATCGAAAGCGCTCTCGAGACTTTGTCGACAACCCACTCACTCGGTGAGTGGCATATCGAACTTGCCGACGAAGACGGCCAAACAGCCCTGGAAAAGCGCCTGACGGGAATGATCGGTGCGGCTGGCGGACGGATCCATCTCGGTCGCTCGCGTAACGATCAAGTGCTGACGGCACTGCGCCTTTATCTGCGTGACGTCACGCTGCAACTGGCTGCAGGCGCTGAAAATGTCGCATCCGCTCTCGATCGATTGGCGATACGCCAAGGCGAGCTCGAGTTACCGGGCTATACCCACATGCAGCAGGCCATGCCGAGCTCGGTAGCCTTGTGGGCGGGCGGTTTCGCGAGCGAATTGCGCGACGATGCGGACGGGCTGCGCGCGGTGCAGCGGCGCCTCGGCAAGAACCCACTGGGGTCAGCTGCGGGCTACGGCACGCCGGGGCTACCACTTGATCGCGATGCAACAACGCGCGCCCTCGATTTCGAGTCGGTGCACGAGCCCGCCACGGCAGTGCAACTCTCACGTGGCAAGGCCGAAGCGCAGTTGTTGTTCGAGATTGCTTTGCTGATGCAGGATCTCGGTCGCTTCGCAGCAGACGTCTGCCTTTATTACACTCAAGAATTCGCTTTGGTCGAGTTGCCCGACGAATTCACCACCGGCTCGTCGATCATGCCGCAGAAGCGCAACCCCGACGTCTTTGAGCTGTTGCGCGGTCGCACAGCCACGGCGCACGGTTGTCTCATCGAGGCACTCGGCATCTTTGCGAAGCTGCCCTCCGGCTATCAACGCGATCTGCAGTTATTGAAGCTGCCCTTGTTTCGCGGTATCGATCTTGCGCTTGCCAGTACCGCGATACTGCCGGCAGCCATCGACGCCATGCGATTTCGCGCCGAAAACATCCGGCTCGATCCCTCCATTCACGCTGCGCGACAAGCCAACGAGCTCGTCGTGCAAGAAGGCATACCGTTTCGTGAAGCGTATCGTCGTATCGGCGAGCGATTGCGAGCCGGAAAAAGCCCAGAGGACGAAGCATGAGTGGCCTCACGATTCCTTGGCGCACCGGCGTCAGCCTTGATCTTCTCAATGCCTACGCACGCAATACGATGGTGGAGAACCTCGGCATCGTATTCACGGAACTGACGACCGATTATTTGCGCGGCACCATGCCGGTCAACGAACGCAGTTGCCAGCCCATGGGCGTGTTGCACGGCGGCGCCTCCGTTGCATTCGCTGAAACGCTCGCGAGCACCGCCTCGAATGCCACGATGGACGACGCGCATCGTGTGCTCGGTCAGGAAATCAATGCCAACCATCTAAGACCCGTGCCGCTCGGCGAGCAGGTCACCGGTACGACGTACCTACTGCACGCAGGCGCTCGCAGTCAGGTGTGGTCGATCGAGATCCGAAATGCGCGCGATCAGCTCACCTGCATCTCGCGCATCACCATGGCCGTGATCAATCGTCGATGAGCGCGCCACTGCCCGAGTCATCGACGCCACCTGACGCCTCGCTCGTCACCTACACACACATCATCTATGGACTGCACGCACTGTCGGTACTGATCGGCATCACCGGCGCCGCGACCATCGTCGGCAGCTTCATTTTCGGCATCCCGTCGATCGTCGCGGTGGTGATGAACTATGCGCGGCGCAAGGAAGCACGCGGCAGCTGGTTGGAGTCGCACTTCACTTGGCAGATACGCACGTTTTGGTGGGCGCTGCTGCTCAGCATTATCGTGCTCGTGCTGTCGGCACCGCTGATGCTGGTGCTGATCGGCTTTGCGATCGCAGCCATCGGGCTGTTCGTGATCGGCATCTGGGTGCTCTATCGGGTGGTTCGCGGTTGGTTGGCGCTGCGTGATCAGCGCGCGGTGCCCTGATGCGTGTCGGTCTGTCAGCGCTGCTGATCATCATCGCACTCGCGAGCCAAGGCTGTGGACAAACCGGGCCGCTCTACCTGCCGGAAACCGATGCCAAGGTCGTGATTACCCCGCCTCCTGGCGAGTAAACCCTCGGTTTTCCGCAGCGGTGTTCACCGCCGGATCCGACTATGATCGGTCGGTCATGTCTTGCTCGGCCACAACCTGCAGCCCATTGCGCGCTCCGTCGTCTACGGTGACGTCCGCCTCGCCTCACCAACGACGCGTTGCCGTGCTGATGCTCTGCATGATGGCGATCGTGGTCGTGCGCGGTGTGTTTCCCTGCCACGAGGGCAGCAGCAGTATCGAGGCGCTCATTGCCAGTGCCTACTGCAGCACCTCTGGGGTACCGGCGCCGCCTGCTGGCGCGCCGCCGGACGACGGCAACCCGGAACCCGCCTGCCTGCACTGCGCAGCCAGCAGCCAAGCCGGCAAGGGCATCGGCTTGGGCAGCTGGCAGGTATCTATCGTCGACCTGCACCCCGAGGTCGTTCAGCCGCAACGTGGCGGAAACAACCTCGTATTGTCGATCGCCGGGAACTTCGCCCGGGGACCTCCCGTCAAATGGTTCGGATGAACACACAAGGCGTTATAATCAACGCTGGATGCGTGTACCTCTCCATTCAAAAGGAACTTGCTCATGATCGACAAAATCACTCGCCGCCAGATGCTCGGCGCCGCCGCAGTCGGCCTGCCTGCCCTATCCTTGGTAGCCGAAACGGCCCAAGCGAACACGCTGCCGCTGCTCAAGGTTGATGAGCCGGCCGCCAAGGCGCTCGGCTACATCGAAGATGCCACCAAGGTCGATGCCAAAGCCAACCCGAACTACAAGCCGGGTCAAATCTGCGGCAACTGCCTGCAGTGGGCCGAAAAAGATCGCAAAGTCGCCGTCGGCAAATGCAATCTGTTCCCGGGCAAGGTCGTCAAGAACCCGGGCTGGTGCAAGGTTTACGTCAAGGCACCGGGCGTCGCCTAAGACATGCAGAGCAGCCGGGCAGGGGCGTTTAACGCGCTGCCCGGCGCGCTCGCGATTTGTTTGATTTTGCTGGCAGGCTGCTCACCACCTGCCCCGCCTTTCAACTCCACCGAAGTTTCCGGCATCGATTACGGCCGTGGTGTACGGCTATCGGACACGCTGGGACAAACCCGCACGCTCGAAGATTTCGACGATCGCGTGCTGCTGGTGTTCTTCGGTTTCACGAGCTGCCCCGACGTTTGTCCAACCACCCTGTTGCGGCTCAAGCAGCTGCGTGATGCGCTCGGTGAAGCAGCTGACAAAGTCGACGTCGCGGTGATCACGGTCGATCCCGAGCGCGATACGCCCGAGCGATTGCATGCCTACGTCAAAAATTTCGACGATTCTTTCATCGGTCTGCGTCCGGAGCCCGCCGAGCTCGACGCTGTGGTGGCGGCCTTTCGCGCTATAGCCGTCAGAGTGCCGACGCGAGACGGCGAGAACTACACCATCGATCACTCGGCGACGATCTACGTCTACGACCGTCGTAACCGGTTGCGACTCATCGCACAACCAAACTTCGACACCACAGCCTTCGCCGCAGACCTGCAACGACTTGCAGCCGAGCGCTGAGTGGGCCACATGTCCAAGCCCGATCTCGTTCTGATAGACGGCTCGTCCTATCTTTACCGCGCTTTTCATGCCCTGCCTCCCTTCACCAACTCCAAAGGTGAGCCTACCGGTGCGGTGCTCGGCGTGGTCAACATGCTGCTCAAGTTTCTGCGCGAGTACCAACCTGCGCGTATCGCGGTGGTATTCGATGCCCCAGGAAAAACTTTTCGGGATGAGCTATTTGCCGAATACAAAGCGCATCGACCGCCGATGCCAGATGATCTACGCGCCCAAGTTCAACCGCTGCTCGATACCGTCGAGGCGCTTGGACTACCACTGCTACGCATCGAGGGTGTCGAAGCCGATGATGTGATCGGCACGCTGGCCGAGCGTGCCGCCAAATCGGGGCAAAGCGTGATCATCTCAACAGGCGACAAAGATATGTGCCAACTCGTGGGTGAGCACATCAGCCTCGTTAATACGATGTCCGACAGCCGTTACGATCGCGAAGCGGTCAAGCGCAAGTTCGACGTCTGGCCGGAACAGATCATCGACTATCTCGCCCTAGTCGGTGACAGTGCCGACAACATTCCGGGCATCGACAAGGTCGGACCCAAGACCGCAGCCAAATGGCTGAATCAATATCAGACGCTCGACAATCTCATCGCCCATGCCGAAGAAGTGAGCGGTAAAGTCGGCGAAAATTTGCGCGCTGGCCTCGAGACGCTGCAGCTGTCACGACAACTCGCCACCATTCGCCTTGATCTCGAGCTGCCGGCCGAATCACTCGACCTGCAACGGCGTCCGGAAAATCATGCAGCGCTGCACGAGATCTACACGCGCCTCGAGTTTCGCAATCTGCTGCGCAATCTCAGCGGCGATGCAGCTTTGCCAAGTGCCGCTACCGATACTGCCGCCGGTGCCGCCGCTACTACCAGCACTGCGTCACAGGCTGATGCGCTTGAGCGACGGCCGGAGATCGTCGCAGCCGAACGTCAGTACGAAATCATACTCACGATGGAACATCTCGAGCTTTGGCTGGCTGCACTGCGTAAAGCAGCGCTGTTTGCTTTCGATACCGAGACCACGAGTCTCGATTATCGTGCGGCACGCATCGTCGGTGTGTCGTTCTGCATCGAGCCGGGTAAAGCGGCTTACGTACCATTGATGCACGAATACATGGACGCGCCACAACAGCTCGATCGCGATCTCGTGTTGTCGCTCCTGCAGCCACTTTTGGAAAACCCAGAAGTGAAAAAGATCGGTCACCACTTAAAGTACGACGCACACGTACTCGCCAATCATGGCATCACGCTGCGGGGCATGAGCTACGACAGCATGCTCGAGTCTTATGTGTGGAACAGCGTGGCTACGCGCCACGATATGGATTCGGCCGCCGAGCGCTATCTCGGCATCAAGACCATCACTTATGAAGAGGTCGCAGGCAAAGGCGCGAAGCAACTGCCCTTCAGTGCTGTCACCATAGAAAAAGCGGCAGAGTATGCCGCCGAAGACGCCGACATTACGCTGCGGCTGCACCGCACGCTGTGGCCGGCCATTGAGCACGAACCCCTGCTCAAGCGCCTCTACGAAAATTTTGAGCAGCCGCTGATCGGCGTGCTGCAACGCATGGAGCGCCATGGCGTGCTCATCGATCGCGATATGCTCGAGATCCAAAGTCACGAGCTCGCACGACGCGCAGCAGAGCTCGAAATGCAGGCCCACGGGGAGGCGGGCAGCGTATTCAATCTCGACTCGCCGAAACAGCTGCAACAAATCTTGTTCGAGAAGATGCAGATCCCGGTGCTGCGCAAGACGCCGACCGGCCAGCCTTCGACCGCCGAAGACGTGCTCGAAGAATTGGCGGCGACGCATCGCTTGCCGCAAATCATTCTCGACTATCGCAGCATCGCCAAGCTGCGCAGCACGTATACCGAGAAGCTACCCCTGCAGGCCGACCCCGAGACCGCTCGCGTCCACACCTCGTACCATCAAGCCGTGGCGCAAACCGGTCGCCTATCCTCGACTGACCCTAATCTGCAGAACATTCCGATTCGCACGCCGGAAGGGCGGCGTATTCGTCAAGCTTTCATCGCGCCGACTGGGCAGTTACTGATGGCAGCCGACTATTCGCAAATCGAGCTGCGCATCATGGCTCATCTTTCCGAAGATCCCGGTCTGATGGCAGCCTTCGCCGCCGATCGCGATGTGCACCAGGCAACAGCCGCCGAGGTTTTCGACGTGCCGCTCGAGTCCGTGACGGCCGAGCAGCGTCGTTCAGCCAAAGCCATCAACTTCGGCTTGATCTACGGCATGTCCGCCTTTGGGCTCGCGCGTCAACTTGGCATCGATCGCGGCTCGGCGCAGCGCTACGTCGAGCTGTATTTTGCCCGCTATCCCGGTGTCAAACGCTACATGGACCGCACCCGCGAACAGGCCCGCGAGCAGGGCTATGTCGAGACCGTGTTCGGCCGCAGACTTTTCTTGCCGGATATCCGCTCGCGCAATCGCGCGTTGCAGCAATATGCCGAGCGCAGCGCCATCAATGCCCCGATGCAGGGTACGGCCGCTGATCTCATCAAGCTCGCAATGATCGCCGTCGACGACTGGTGCAGCCACGAAGGCGACGGCAAAGCCAAACTCATCATGCAGGTACACGACGAGTTGGTACTGGAGGTCGCTGCAGAAGCGACGGAGCGAGTGACCGACGAGGTCAGGCGCTGCATGCTGGCGGCAGCCCATGGCGCGCTGCGCGTTCCACTCAAGGTCGATATCGGCATCGGTTCCAACTGGGATCAGGCCCACTGATCCTGTTGCACTTACGCCACGGCTTGGCCCGTAAGCAACTGATTTAGATCGTAAAATTTTTAGCCGGAATTCGGAACTAATCGGCGCGGCTCGCGGTCATATTCCCTGAACGCACTGCGTTCCCCGCTTCTTCCCTCCCTGAGCGGGTCCCGGCTTCAAGACCTGTGCCGGGTTATGTCCACCCCCGGTAGTTTCTCCGGAAGCTACCGGGGGTGCTTTTCCCATAATTCAGCCAGTCGATCCTGCGCCGCCTTGACCCCGAGGCCCGAGTGCGCGGAAAAAATTTGTACCGTGGCGCTCTCCCCTAACCGCTCACTGGCCGCACGCAGGCAGGCAGCGCGTTCGCGTTGCGTCAGCTTGTCAGCTTTGGCGAGTAACACGTGGATCCCGCGCCTCTCTGGGTCCGCCCATTCAATCAATGCTAGGTCTTCTTCGCGCACCCCGCGCCGCGAATCGACGATCAGGCACAAGCCTCGCAAGCTGTCCCGCTTGCGCAAGGCGTCGATCAACGGTGCCCACTTGCGACGTTCGGCAAGATGCACCGCGGCGTAGCCATAGCCCGGTAAATCGACGATGCGATGGTCCGGCTCCAGCTGAAAATAGTTCAACAGGCGGGTTTGCCCCGGGGTCTTGCTGGTGCGCGCCAGTGCCTTGCGCTCGCTAATGGCATTGATTGCGCTCGACTTGCCGGCGTTGGAGCGCCCAGCGAAAGCCACCTCGGCGCCGCTGTCGGCTGGAAACTGTACGGGAGCCGCGACGCTCAGCAGAAACTCGGCTTTGGGAAAACGTGACAAGGGTACCGCCTGTGCCAGAGGGCACGAAAATCGGACTGTAGTGTAAACTTCCCGGCTCGAAATCGATCGTTCGGAGCCATCGGAACATGTTCACCCGCAAGTCCTGCGCCCGCTTCATTGCAACCCTTTCGTTGATCGCACTCGCAACGCCTGTGGCCATGGCCCGTGGTGATGCCGAAGCCGGCGCGGCCAAAGCGGCTGTCTGTACGGCCTGCCACGGTGCTAACGGCAATAGTGTCGTCGCCGACTGGCCCAGCCTCGCGGGACAGAACGTCGCCTACACCACCGAGCAACTTCAGCTGTTCCGTGCCGGCCATCGCAACAACATGGTGATGTGGCCGATGGCAATTGCGCTGACCGACGAAGACATCGCCGATCTTGCGGCTTACTTCGCGAGACAAACACCGGCAGGGCTCGAAGCCGATGCCGCGAGTTACAAAGCCGGTGAAGCGCTCTACCGTGGCGGTGATCGCGAGCGCAACATTCCATCGTGCACCTCGTGCCACGGCGCGGCGGGTCTCGGCAATTCGGGCGCGGGTTACCCTGCTCTGCGCGCACAGCATGCAACCTACACGCTGAAACAGCTACTCGAGTACGCCAGCGAAGAGCGCTATCGCAACGTTAACACTGCGGAACCAACCCGATCCCGCAACGGTCATATGATGACGACGATCGCCAAGCGCCTGACCGAAGAGGACAAGCGCAACCTCGCCAACTACATCCAAGGCCTGCGCTAAGCTTCGTCAGCATTGCAAGTTTGTCGCGAGGGTTTATTCATGCTGTCACGTAGCCGCTTTCTCGCTCTGCTGCTCGCCTCGGTCTCGATGCTGAGTGCCGCCGTAGTGGTCGCTCAAGAGGCGCTGCCCGCAGGCAAGTGGCAAGCTGGGCGCAACTATCGCGTCATCTCGCCGGCCCAAGCGACCAGCGTCGCGCCCGGCAAAGTCGAAGTCATCGAAATTTTCTGGTACGGCTGCGGTGCCTGTTTCGTGCTCGACCCCTATCTCGAGACTTGGAAAAAAACCAAACCGGCACACGTCGAATTCGTGCGCGTCCCAGTCACCTGGAATCTCGGTGCAAAGCTGCACGCACGATTGTTCTATACCTTGCAAGCCTTGAAGCAGGACGAACGTTTGCACGCCAAGGTCTTCGACACCATTCATCGCGGCGGCAATAATCTTTTAGGTCGTGACGAAGCCTCAACGCTGCCCGTGATGCTGGCTTGGGCCAAGCAAAATGGCATCGAAGAAAAGGCTTTCACCGACGCTTGGAATTCCATGTGGGTCAACACCCGCTTGCGACAAGCAGACGAGACGGTGCGCCGTTACCGCGCCGAAGGTACACCGTTCATGGTAATTAACGGCAAGTACAGCACCGATGTCGGCTCTGCCGGCGGTATCCCCCAGATGCTCAACCTCATCAACGATCTGGCGAACGCGGAGAAGCGTCGCTGATTCGATATTTCCTGCTCGATGAGAGCGGGCTGCGTGGACATGAACTGTCTGCGCAAAAGGCGCTGCCGCCAGCCGCGCTGTGGATCGATCTACTGAATCCGACCGCCGCCGAAACAGCGCTGATCAAAAACCAACTCGGCGTAGACGTCCCCACTCGCGAAGAAATGCGCGAGATCGAAACTTCCAATCGATTTTACGAAGAGAGTGGCGCGCTCTACATGACCACCACGGTCGTGACCAAGCTCGACACCGAACTGCCGGAAAACACGCAGGTCACTTATATTTTGACCGGCGGACAGCTCATCACCAACCGCTACGCTGATCCGTTACCGTTCCGCAGATTTGTGAACTATGCCGAGCGTCATCCGAATTCATGTGGCGATGCGGCTAGCATCCTTGCCGGTTTACTTGAGGCCAAAGTCAATCGATTGGCTGACGTACTCGCGCGCACGTGAAACGCTGGGCTTGATCAACATTGACCAGAACAACATTCTCAAAATCTTTTCGGTGGCCACGGTTGTACTGCTGCCCCCGTCGGTCATCGGTGCGGTATTCGGCATGAATTTCAGCTATCTGCCGACCGCCGAGCATCCTCTCGGATTCTTTATTGCTGTCGCCGCAATGATCGTCTCAGCCGCGGGCCCGTACCTGTTCTTCAAATGGCGAGGCTGGTTGTAACGGCCGAGATGGCAAGCCCGCTATAATCGACGCTTCGGGCGCCCGTAGCTCAGCTGGATAGAGTACTGCCCTCCGAAGGCAGGGGTCGTGAGTTCGAATCTCGCCGGGCGCGCCATGACCCTCCGCCTGCCGTAACGCGACCTGCGTCACGAAAGCACCGATCAACGTCAGTCATCCATGGCCGTTACCTTCCTTGGGAAGGTACGTCATGTTCGATTATCGACAATTTGCCATTAGCGACGGTCATGCGCGCGGCCTCAGGCGCGAGAGCGATCGTTGCATTGCCGAGCGAATGGCGAGCTACAAGCTCGCTCGCCGACCGACCCGCTTTGGCCCGCGTGTCCGCAGCATCCACGAGAGTCTGCTCGCGACGCTCGGACCCGAGCGCGTCACGCTCATCGAAAGCAACAAGAAACGCGCTATGTGGGCCTATTGCGAGCTCGACGATACCGGGCTCTACCGCCTGCGCGGCGAATCGCTCGAGCGTCGTGGCGGCCAGCTCATCAACGATGTCCAAAATTATCCGCTAATCGGAACGGCGCACTTTTACGAGCGCCTGATTCAGGGTTTCAAATTTGAAGGGCACACCTTGATCACCACCATGATCGACGTAGTGCGCCTGTTGCTCTCCGAGGTGGGCTGGGTCGATGAGGCACCCCCAGAAGAATGGCCTTGGTGGGGGAACTGCGGCAGCGCTTGGTTCGCCTTGGACTACGGTCTCGCTGCGGGCGATATCCCGCGTTTCGGCGACGTGGTGCTACGCACCATCATGCCGGCCAACAGCTTGAACACCGTCCGCCGTACGGATTGGGAGACGATGCGTGAGAGCGGTCGACTGGTCTCGGTACTGCAGCCGCAAGGGGCACCCCCGGGACATTGAACGACCGCCTGTCGCACGAGCGGCGTCATGACACCTGCCCACCGGAGCCGCTATAATTCGCCGGCTTTTTTCCATCACCTCCCGGACACCATCGTGAGCAAGCAGGATTCGCAGTTCTTCAATATCTTCAGTCTCGTGCTCGGCATTCTGATCGTGATCTCGATTCTGCTGTTCGCCCTCGCTCGAGCCGTCGGGAATAACACTCAAAAAACTCACCTGCTCTCCGATGCCAAGTACGTCGGCGAAGTCGAACGCAATCTCACGACCGGCCGCGTTGCAGTGGCGGGGCAAGACAACTCGGCGCTGACGATTGCGCCGCTCGCGGGCACGCTGGTCGCAGCACTGGCGATCCCGACCGATGGCGCGGGTGTCTATGCGCAAGTTTGTGGCGCCTGCCACACCGGCGGTATCGCCGGCGCGCCGAAAACCACCGACCGCTCAGCTTGGACCGCGCGTATCGCGCGCGGCACCGATTCGCTCTACAAGAATGCGATCGAAGGCTACACGGGCACGGCAGGTGTGATGCCGGCCAAAGGCGGTCGTACCGATCTGTCCGACGAGCTCGTCAAGGCAGCGGTCGATCATATGCTGGCGCAGGCACGCTAGCGCGCATCAAGAGCCTCAGCTGAAAGCGCGCCGCAGGCTCAGGGCTTCGGCGACATCTTCACTGGCGATATCTTTACGGCCCGCAAGGTCCGAAAGACTGCGCGCAACCCGCAACAAGCGATGTTGACTGCGCATGCTAAGCCCGAGCTGCTCGCGCATTCTGAGCAACAAACGACGCCCTTCGATATCAGGCGTCGCAAATTCTTCGAGCTGGGTCACCCCTAGCTCTGCATTGCTGCAGCCCTGACGCTCGCGTTGACAATGACGGGCGCGCAAAACGCGATCTTTGATAGCCATCTCAGCAGCCACATCAGCTGCAATTGGCCGCGCAAGCTCGGCTTCGCTAACAGGTTCTAAGGTGACGCGCAGATCGATGCGATCAAGCAGCGGCCCAGAGAGGCGCGCAAGATAACGTTCAATCTGACTCGGGCTGCAGCGGCAAGCGCGCGCACTTGAACCGCGGTGCCCGCAAGGACAGGGGTTCATAGCTGCAACGAACTGAAATCGTGCCGGATAGTCAGCCCGAGCCCCGGCTCGAACAATGCTGACTTCGCCGGTTTCGAGAGGCTCGCGCAACGACTCGAGCACCCGTCGATCGAACTCGGGTAACTCATCGAGAAACAACACCCCACGATGGGCAAGAGTGATTTCCCCAGGCAAAGCACGCGGACCGCCACCGATGATGGCGCTGGCCGAGGCACTGTGATGCGGCGAACGGAATGGTCGTTCGACAACTTGGCCACATCGCGCCCCAGTACGGTTAGCGGCCACCGAGGCGATCATCGCGATCTCGAGTGATTCGGTTTGCTCTAGTGGCGGCAACAGACTTGGTAAGCGCGCAGCCAACATGCTCTTGCCACAACCCGGCGGACCGACGAACAACACACTGTGACACCCGGCAGCCGCCACCTCCAACGCCCGCTTGCCTAAAGTCTGACCGCGCACATCAGCAAGCAGCAGCGCCTGACGCATCATTTCTTGAGGAGCGACCTCTTCAACTAGTCTCAGCGGCCAGGGCTGTTTGCCTTCGAGATATCGGCACACTTCGAGTAGATCACTGCAGGCTACACCAGAGAGCCCAGCGATCGCGGCAAGCTCAACCTGATCTTGCCGTGCAACCACGACCGCACGCGACGCAGCAGCGGCCGCTGCTGCCGCAGGTAGCACACCGCGTACCGAACGCAATTCGCCATCGAGCGCGAGTTCAGCAAAACACTCAAGGTGTGCGAGGTCTTTTTTAGGTTGTAACTGCCCGGAGGCGACTAAAACTCCGAGGGCAATCGCCAGATCGAATCGACCGCCATCTTTTGGCAGATCGGCTGGTGCCAGATTGACGGTGATGCGCCCTGCCGGCATTTCGAAACCCGAATGGCTGAGCGCCGCTCGAACCCGTTCTTTGCTTTCCTTGACCTCGGTCGCCAACAGTCCCACGACGTTGAAACAGGGCAACCCCGCGCCTAAGTGCACTTCGACCAACACGGGTGGCGCCATCAAGCCAAGTTGTGCGCGAGTCAAAACGCGCGCGATGGTCACGAGCCGTCAACCGTGAGAGGTGGGGGGCAGTTGCGACTCTAGCTCAGCCAAGCGTTTTTCCAACTCTTCTAAACGCGCGCGGGTTCGCTCGAGGACTTTGGTCTGAGCGAGGAACTCATCGCGCGCCAACAGATCGAGCTTGGCGAGGTTGGCCTGCAATACGGCGCGGAAGTTCGTTTCGACATCTTTACTCACACCCTCGAAACCACGCGGGAGAGCTTCGAGCAGGCGTCGCAGCAGTTCGTCGATTCGTTGATCCATGGACTCCTCCAAATTGTGTGGGGTCTTGCCCTTAATTGACGCAGCGCCAGCAAGCCGAGCGCCAAAACGGTGCGTGTTCGGCGGTTCACAACGGGTAAATCGTACAAAACCCGGCCTAGAGACGACTTCGACGCAGTGGCACGGATTCTGCACTCAACCAAACAGCCCCATAGCGGCGGGAAGGATACCGCGCCGCGAATGGGACGCGGAGTCGTATTCGCGCGAGTTAACGGGAAATTCGTTCAGATGTAGAGGACGGAATGCGATGCAGCTGATCACGGCCATCATCCGCCCCTTCAAGCTGGACGATCTGCAGCTCGCAGTCGCGCGGCTCGGTGTGCAGGGCATGACGGTCATCGAGGTACAGGGCTATGGCGCAGAGCACGGACACTTGGAGATCTACCGAGCTGCATCGTATCGCTTTGACCATGTGGCCCGAATCCAAGTGCAGATCGCGGTCGACGACTCGATCATCGAGCCGGTGATCGAGGCCATCGCCAATGTCGCACGTACCGGCAAAGTGGGTGACGGCAGGATTTTCGTATCGGGTATCGAACAGGCCATTCGCATTCGCACCGGTGAAACGGGCGTAGCGGCAACCTGATTATTTTGGCCGAGCAGGGAGAACAGATATGTTGACCAAAACACGATGGATGAGCGGCATCATGGCGGCGCTTGCCAGCGCTGCACCGATGCTGGCGCTAGCCGAAGAAGCCGTTCCGGATAAAGGCGATACCACCTGGATGATGATCTCGACCGTGCTGGTCGTCATGATGATCGTGCCGGGTCTCGCACTCTTTTACGGCGGCCTGGTTCGCTCAAAGAATATCCTTTCAGTACTGACCCAAGTACTCACGATCTTCTGTCTGATCTCCATCCTGTGGGTGGTTTATGGATACAGCCTGGCGTTCGGAGACGGCGGCGCTCTCAACTGGATGATCGGCGACACCAGCAAACTGTTCTTGGCGGGCATCACGCCGGACAGCGTTGCCGCCACGTTCACCGATGGCGTGGTGATTCCGGAGTTGGTGTTCGTTGCGTTCCAACTCACTTTCGCGGCCATCACCACTGCGCTGATCGTCGGCGGTCTTGCCGAGCGCATCAAGTTCAGTGCCCTACTGGTGTTCTCGGCGCTGTGGTTCACCTTCTCTTACCTGCCCATGGCTCACATGGTGTGGGCAACCGGTGGCTTCCTCTTTGAAAAAGGTGACCTCGACTTTGCCGGCGGTACCGTGGTGCACATCAACTCGGGCATCGCCGCTCTCGTCGGCGCTGTGGTTGTGGGCAAGCGGCTCGGTTACGGTCGCGATGCGATGCCACCGCACAACCTGCCCCTGACTCTGGTGGGCGCAGCATTGCTGTGGGTCGGTTGGTTCGGCTTCAACGCCGGCTCCAATCTTGAGGCCACCGGTATCGCGGTGCTCGCACTGCTCAACACCATCATCGCAACCGCAGCTGCAGTGCTCGCCTGGTTGGCGATCGAATGTCTCACCACCAAGAAACCATCGTTGCTCGGCGCAGCTTCAGGTGCCATCGCGGGACTCGTTGCGATCACACCTGCTGCCGGACTCGTAGGACCGATGGGCGCCATTGCACTCGGTGCACTGGGCGGTCTCGCCTGCTTCTGGGGTGTGACCAGCTTGAAGAAAGCCTTTGGTTACGACGAATCGCTGGACGTATTCGGAATCCACGGTATCGGCGGCATTGTTGGTGCGATCGGTACAGGTGTGTTCGTCTCGCCTGCTCTCGGTGGTGTCGGCGTCGACGATTACGCGATGGGTTCGCAGGTCATGACGCAAACCTTGGGCGTACTGGTCGCCATCGGTTGGTCTGGCACCGTGAGCCTGGTGTTGTTCAAGCTCATCGACATGACGATCGGCTTGCGAGTCACCGAGGAAGAAGAACGCGAAGGCCTCGACACCACGAGCCACGGCGAGCGCGCGTACACGAACTGAGTCTCTATTTACAGTTGTCCCCTGTAAAGCCTGGGGGCGGTGGTCGAAAGATCACCGCCCCGTTTTTTTAGTGGCGACTGTTAAGATCACGTTCATGAGAACTGGATTCATCGGCCTCGGCGCCATGGGCCTGCCGATGGCCCGCAATCTCGCCAAGGCGGGCTTGCTACATGGAGTATGGAATCGCTCGAGTCACAAGGCTGCGGCTTTGGCGAGCGAACTCGGCTGCCGGGCGAGCAGTAACCTGCCAGAGCTCGCGCGCGAGTGCGATGCACTCGTCATCTGCGTGTCGGCCGACGCAGACGTCCTCGAGATCATCGCGGCGATCGCCGCCGATGTCCGTCCGGGCACGCTGGTCATCGACTGTTCGACTGTCAGTGCCGCTACCGCACGGTCCGCGGCGGCACAACTTGCAGCTGCAACGGTCGATTTTCTCGACTGCCCCGTCAGCGGCGGTGTGGAGGGCGCACGCCAAGGCACTCTCGCCATCATGTGTGGCGGCGAGCGAGTCGCTTTCGAGAAGGCGCAACCCATTTTGACTGCAATGGGCCGCACCATCGAACACTTTGGTGATCACGGTGCCGGTCAATCGACCAAAGCCACCAATCAAATCATGTGCGCCGGAATCATCCGCGCCGTAGGCGAGGCGATGGCTTTCGCGCGCGCGCAGCAGTTGCCACTAGAGCGCGTGGTCCAGACCTTGGGCCAAGGCGCTGGTTCCTCGTGGTACTTCGTCAATCGTGCGCCCAACATGATCAAGGGCAGCTTTCCTGCCGGTTTTCGCGTTCACCTGCACGCCAAAGACCTGCGTATCTGTCGCGATATGGCTGCCGCGAGCGGCGTCGTGCTGCCGGTCGTCGAAGATGTCTTGCGGGAATATGCAGAGCTCATCGAGCGCGGTCACGGCGATGAAGACATTTCGGCTATCTATCGCTTGAAGGCGGAACTCTTCGAGCCCAAGAAATCATGATCGCCTTCACCAAGATGCATGGTCTCGGCAACGACTTCATGGTGTTCGAAGCGGCCGAGGGGCTCGCGTTGCCGTCGACAACGACCTGGCGCGCACTCGCCGATCGTCACACCGGAATCGGTTTCGATCAGGCTCTCGTGATCAGTGAACCGCTCTCGGCGGGCGTCGATGCCCGTTACCGAATTTTCAACGCCGATGGCAGTGAAGTCGAACAGTGCGGTAATGGCGCTCGCTGCGTCGCCGAATGGCTAAGACTGCAAGGCCGCGCGCGCGACGGCTTGCTGCTCGAAAGCACCGGCGGCGTTGTGCAAGCGCGTTTTCCCGCTGCGGGACAAGTGGCTATCGATATGGGTGAGCCGCGCTTTGCCGAACCGGCAGAGACATCCCTCATTCTCGATGGACGAGAAATTCACTACACCTCTCTGTCTCTTGGTAACCCACATATCGTGCTTGAGGTCGCATCCGTCGCAGAGGTACCGGTCGCAACGGTCGGGCCTGCGCTCGAGTCTCATCCAAACTTTCCCGCCCGGACCAACGTCGGATTTTTGCAAATCATCGATGCCGATCATGCTCTGCTCCGTGTTTATGAACGTGGTGTCGGCGAAACGCGCGCTTGCGGTACAGGCGCATGCGCTGCCATGGCCACGGGTCGTCGAGCCGGCCGGTTTAATGAGACCGTGACCATTACCCTGCCGGGTGGCGCGTTGCAGATCAGCTGGGAAGGCATCGGTAGTCATTTGTGGATGAGCGGACCCGCAACGGTCGCCTTCCAAGGATTTGTCGAGGTTTGAGCATGTCTAAGGTCAATGAAGTCATCGATTATCTAAAACAAAACCCACGCTTTCTCGATGAGCATCCGGAGCTGCTCGAGTATCTGGTCATGAATCACGATGCCGGGACTGGCGCTGTCTCGTTGCTCGAGCGACAAATCAAAGTATTGCGTGAACGGCAAGCGGCTAGCCGCGAACGCCTTGCCGAACTCGTGCGAGTCGGTCGCGATAACGATGCCATTGCCAATCGCATGCACGCACTCACACTACGACTGCTGCGCACTACCGATGAGACCAGCTTGATAGAGAGCATCAAGACCTCACTCCGTGAAGACTTCGAAATTGTGACCGTACGCTTGCTGCTTGATCGCAATGCGCAAGACGATCTCGAAACGCTCTGGGCAAGTGGCAAGACCCGCTGCGGTCACTTCACAGCCGCCCAACGACTCGCGGTATTCGGCGCAGAGGGTGAAACCATCCAATCGATGGCTTTCATACCCCTTGGACCCGTCGGGGCTACCGGAGCGCTGGCTCTCGGCAGTATCGATAAAGAACGCTTTACACCCGCGATGAGCACCGAGTTTTTAGTCCGACTCGGTGAAATGATTGGTGTCGCACTGCTGCGCTGTCGCGCTGCGAGCGCGTGAAAGACGAAGCGCTCGTTTGGGTACGCCGTTACGCCAGTCACCTGGCGCAAGAGCGACGCATGTCGCCACACACCACAGCGAACTATCGACGCGATATCGAAGCGCTGATCAGCTGGTGCGACACACAGAGCATTGAGCAGTGGAACCTGCTCGACGAGCAACACCTGCGACTCTTTGCGGCACGTAGTCATGCAGGCGGTCTCGCGCCACGTAGCATCCAGCGACGTTTGTCAGCCGTACGCGGCTTTTTGCGCTATCTGCAGCGTGAAAGGGTAATCAGCGACAACCCCGCCAAAGATGTGCGCGCACCTAAGGTCCGTCGTAAGTTACCGACATCCGTCGATGTCGATCAAATGAATCGACTGCTCGAGATTCCGCCGACCGACGCGCTAGCGCGCCGTGATCGGGCAGTGATGGAGCTTTTTTATTCCTCGGGCCTGCGATTAGCCGAGCTGCTGAGTCTCGATCTGCCAGACCTCGATCTTGCCGACCAAACGGCAAGAGTGACGGGCAAGGGTAACAAGACCCGCATCCTGCCGGTTGGTCGCAAGGCCTGCGAAGCGCTCAGACTCTGGCTTAAGGATCGTGTGACCTTGGCCAAGCCCGAAGAAACAGCGGTATTCGTCGGGCGTAATGGGCGACGACTGGGTGCCCGCAGCATCCAACTGCGCGTGGCGCGCTGGGCTCGACTCCAAGGCCTGCCGGTACACATTCACCCACACCTGTTTCGGCATTCGTTCGCATCGCATCTGTTGGAATCGAGTCAGGACTTGCGTGGCGTACAAGAGCTCTTGGGGCACGCCGACATCTCAACCACCCAGATTTACACCCAACTTGATTTTCAGCATCTCGCCCGCATTTATGACCAAGCGCACCCCCGCGCTCGCAAGAAGTAAATCTCATGGCTGAAAGCTTCAACCCACACGGTACGACCATACTCGGCGTACGACGCAACGGCATCATTGCCATCGGTGGTGACGGCCAAGTCACGCTCGGCAGCACCGTTATGAAAGGCAATGCCCGCAAGGTGCGTAGCCTTGGCCATGGCAAAGTACTCGGCGGGTTTGCCGGCGGCACCGCCGATGCCTTCACGCTGTTCGAACGCTTCGAAGGCAAACTCGACAAATTCGGCAACCTGACTCGCGCTGCGATCGAGCTTGCCAAAGATTGGCGCTCTGACCGTTATCTGCGCCGCCTCGAAGCCCTGCTGCTGGTCGGCGACCCACAGAAGCTGTTCGTCATCTCGGGCAACGGCGATGTCATCGAGCCCGAGCATGACCTTGTTGCCATTGGTTCGGGTGGCGCTTTTGCCCAAGCAGCTGCCCGTGCTTTGCTCGAGAATACCGACTTGGGAGCGCGCGAGATCGTCGAACGGTCGCTCAATATTGCCGCCGATATCTGCGTTTATACCAATCGCAATCTCACTATTGAGGAGCTCGGGGCATGACGACCTCCACGACACTAACGCCGCGACAAATCGTCGGCGAACTTGATAAACACATTGTGGGGCAGCAAGCCGCAAAACGCGCCGTCGCTATCGCGCTGCGCAACCGCTGGCGTCGCATGCAGATCGAAGAAGGCTTGCGCGCAGAGATCACCCCCAAGAACATCCTGATGATCGGACCGACAGGGTGCGGTAAGACGGAAATTGCGCGTCGACTCGCCAAACTCGCCAAATCCCCATTCGTCAAAGTTGAGGCCACTAAATTTACCGAGGTCGGCTACGTCGGTCGCGATGTCGAATCGATCGTCAAAGACTTGGTCGAAATAGCAATGAAGATGGCGCGTGAAGAAGCCATGATCACGGTGCGCGAAAACGCATTGGATGCCGCTGAAGAGCGGCTGCTCGATGCGCTGCTGCCAAAGCCACGCTTGATGGGCTTTTCCACTGACGAACCCGTGCAACCGCGCGATGCCGAAACACGGCAAAAGTTTCGCAAAATGCTCCGCGAAGGACAGCTGGAAGAACGAGAAATCGAGATCGAACTGCGTAACCCAGTTATGGGTATGGAAATCGTTGCACCACCCGGCATGGAAGAAATGCAGCAGCAGCTGCAGTCAATGTTCCAAAACCTCGGTGCCGGAAAAGGGCGTGCGCGTAAACTCAAGATCCGCGAAGCGCGCAAACTACTCGAGGAAGAAGAAGCCGCAAAGATGCTCAACGAAGAAGAGCTGCGCAGCAACGCGCTGCGTAATGCCGAGCAAAATGGCATCGTCTTCATTGATGAGATAGACAAGGTTTGTCGCCGACAAGAGTCTTACGGCGCCGATGTCTCACGCGAAGGGGTGCAGCGCGATCTGCTGCCCCTCGTCGAGGGCTGCACCGTCAACACCAAGCATGGCCCAGTCAAAACCGACCACGTGTTGTTCATCGCTTCGGGCGCATTCCATGTGGCTAAACCCTCGGATCTCATTCCCGAATTGCAGGGTCGCTTTCCGATCCGGGTCGAACTCGCCTCGTTGTCGGTAGAAGACTTCGTACGTATCTTGACTGAACCCGATGCTGCGCTTACGACGCAGTACGCAGCGTTGTTACGCACCGAGGGGATAGAGATTGAGTTTGCAGCCGATGGAGTACGACGACTGGCAGAGATTGCTCATGCGGTCAATGAAAAAACCGAAAACATCGGCGCACGTAGGCTGCATACCGTAATGGAAAAACTACTCGAAACGCTCTCGTACGAAGCTGACACTCACGGCGGTGGCAAAACGGTGATTGATCAAGATTACGTTGAGCAGAGCCTCGGCGAACTGGCCCAAGACGAAGACTTGAGTCGATTCATCCTCTAGTTGAGGCTTATCATGCTCAATGATTTGGCACTGGCTTCGATCGTATTGCTGATCGCTGCCATGCCGATCTCGCTCGCGGTGCTAATTTTCACCGATGTCATCCAACTCGATGGCGCGGGTGTAAAGCGACTGTGGATTAGGCGCGCGCTCGCCGCAGCGGCGCTACCCATCATTCCGTGGTTTGCAATGTCGATCTGGGGTTGGTCCGGGGCCGCGCATCTCGAGCCGCTATGTTTTACCTACGCAAGCCCCGAGATTCGCAATAGCTACCCCATTCCGCGCGAACAACTACAGCTCGAAACCTCAACAATGACGCGTAATCGCAGCAGCTGGTTCGATGTCAGCCTTGAACGCTACCGGGTTGTCGATCTGCGCTACAGCACGATCGTGGCAGAGGCGCATGAAGTCGAACTCGTTGCCGGTCGAGCCAAATACCGTTGCGGTCTAGTGAGCGGGCCGCGTGCGGTACGAGATTCGCTGCAACATGACGCCGAAGCAGCGATCGAACGGTTGCTGCAGCAAGTCGCTGCAGGAAAGCGGCCTACACCATGAAACCCAGGCTCTGCCGCGAGAAAGCCTGAATGTTTGGCGCGATCGTGGGTAGATCCTGAGTGGCGACGCCAAACCAGGTGGCCAAGGTGGCGGCGTACTGATCGGCAGATGTAGTCGGGATAAAGCGGCCGCCACCTACATCCAACGCGCTACCGAGTTCCAGCAACGGGTATTCACCATAAACCCGGCCACCTAGAACGGCGCCTCCCGCAACCAATTGAATGCCGCCCCAAGCGTGATCGGAACCGTCGCCGTTGGAAGTGAGGGTGCGCCCGAAATCAGACTGCGTGAACAAGGTCACAGCGTTTTCCATACCCATCTCGCTCAACGCATCATGAAAGCTCTTGATCGCAGCGCTCACATTACCAAGCAGGCCGGGTTGATCAGCCATTTGATCGTCATGCTGATCAAAACCACCGGCGGAGACAAAGAAAATCTGTCGTGATACGCCGAGTGTCTCGCGTGCCGCGATCAACTTCGCGACGGTGCGCAACTGGGTTTGCAATGCAGAAAGTGTCGCGCCGGTGGTCGGCAGCGCAGTGAAATCACGCGCGGCTGCTAACGCTCCATTGACCCGATCTGCGGCGGCAACCGCCCGGCGCTGAACTTCGGCATAGCCACGTTCGTAGACGGTATTGGTTGTTGAACGCAGCGCCGAGTTCAGCATGCTCTCAACGGCGCTGCGCCGTGCGAGCCCCGCGCCGCTAGAGGCGAGACCCGAAAACGTCGCGGCGCCGGCAGCACCCATGACATAGGGACGCGCAATCTCGCCAGCCTGAAAATAGGTTTGGCCGGCGAGCGAGACGTTCAATGAAAGCTGTTGGTCGCCGACCCGAGAGTTCATGATGTCGGCAACTCGCCCCGCCCAACCTGTTTTGGAGACGATGCGACCACGCAAGCTGTGCCACTGATCCTGCTGATCGTTATGCGAAAAGAGTTGCGGCGGCAGCGGATGGCCGGTTGCTGCAGCCGTTTGGTAGGCCGCTTTGGTTGTCGGTCGGAGCAGCGGACCCACATTGGCCACCACCGCAAGACGACCCCGATCGAAAAGCTCACGAACGCCAGCCATCGAAGGATGAAAGCCGAAGCCAGGGTCACCGGGGAGACGACCGAGCGGCGTGATCGGCAACAATGCTGCACGCTCCAACGCGAGTCCGGCTCCTGTCGTGCCGCCGCGCGAGCGCGCATAGGCGTTGTACTCGGCGCTGCTCGTCGGCACCAGCATGTTCCATGAGTCGTTGCCGCCGAACAAGAACAAACAGACCAAGGCCTTGTAATCGGCGAATCCGCCAACAGCACTCATCTGCGCGTGAATGGTTTCGGCCGTGCGTCCAAAAGCGTAGGCGACGCCTCCAGCGGCGGCGGCCTTGATGAACCTACGACGCGATGACTTCATGGCAGAATGAGCTCCTCAGCGCTGCAATGCATAGCTTGGCGAAGTCAGCAGCAGATACATGGCATCACCCACCCGTGTCGCCAACGCGTTGGTTGGATTGGTCGCGGGCACGGCGGTGCGCTCGATCTCCGTCTTGATGGTCGAACGCAATTCCGCAGGCAGCAGAGCCGCATCGCCCAACAGCCGCTTTGCCAAAAGTGCAATCAAGGCATCGGCATCGCTAGCCAAAGTCAGCTCGCGAGATACGTCGATATACATGTCGTCGGCGTTCAGTCGAGCTGTGTTTAGATGGGTTCGTGCGGTAACTTGGGTCCAGAAAAAATTGGCCGTCTGGGTGTTCAAATTTTCGGTAGCCAGCTGCAGCTCGGGTGCCAGCAGGTTGCGATCAGTAATCTCGCCGGGCGGTGCGTAGAACGGACTGTAGTAATTGAACACGGATGGTGCGGTTCCCTGCGCTTGACCGAAGACGGCCGTAGCGCCACCGGTAAAGTTTCGGGCAGCTCCGAAGCGACCACTCGCGGATACCGCAGCGAATTCACGCCACAATTGCGTTAGTCGCAAAATCGGTTCTTTTACCTTGCCGGCAACTTGAGCGAACTCGGCGGGGGGGGTGCTCCGTGCCTCGGTATCGAGCAGAATGGCTCGAACGACGGCCTCAAGATTTCCCCGGATACCGCGACCATCGTTGTCGAAGCGCGCGGCGACGCGCTGCACATAAGCTGGCGATGGGTTGCTGGTAACAAGCTTCTGTATCAGCTGCTTAGCAATGAAAGGCCCGACGTTCGGATGGTTGAAGACGTTGTCCAGAGCAGCCTTCAAATCAGCGGAACCTCCTTGGTTTGGCGGAAGGATTCCGCCACTTAACGCCACGCCGGGATATCGCAGCAGCTGTTTCTCGCCTGGCTCATGCTGTGCCTCAAAAAGCTGCATCGGCTTGATCTGGTTGTAACCGGGCAGCGGGGCGATTTGCGGCCGGGTGTTGTTGAACGTACAACTTGGAATCGTGCTCGGGCAGGCCCAGCGCCAACCGGTAAAGACCCGTGCAAAACCCTCGATGACATCCTGATCGTAGGTTGGTACCAGCAGCCCGCTCGCATCGCGCCGCGGCGTGCCATCGGCGTTGAGCTCCGAGAGCCCAATGGTGAACAGCTGCATCATCTCGCGAGCGTAGTTTTCGTCCGGGCGGAGACTCGTTCCGGTCACTGCACGCTGATTACCGAGCATCGACAGGTAGACGCCCATTGCCGGATGCAACGTGACGCTTTCGAGCAGCTCGCGGTAGTTGCCAAAGGCATTTCGCGCCAGAAGATCGTGAAAATCAGCGGTGGCATTCGGCAGATTTGTCAGCGCACCGATCTGTGAGACCACCAGAATTTGCGACCAAGCGTAGGCAAGACGCTGTCGAAGTTGATCCTCGCCACGAACTGCATTTTGAAACCAGGTTTCGAGGCGAACGGCGTTGAGACTGCCTACATTGAAATTACTGGGTACTGGGTTCGGGTACGCAGCTTCGACCGCTGGAAGCAGCAGAGAAACAGGTTGACGTATCTGATCGTCGATCCAACGCGCGTAAGCAGTTTCTTGAGTACCACCTGCAATCAGTGCGACGGCACTCGCTTCGGTCGCACCGAAGGTCGCTTGATTCAAAAAGCGATAGGCATCTGTAGTCGAAACGACTGCTGCTGCCGAAGGTGGCGCGGTGCCGGTTGCAGTTGTCGCGGACGTCGCGGGCGACTCACTGCCACCACCACAGGCTGCCAAGGCGAAAAGACCCGACACACACAGTACACGCCACATGTCCTGCAGCGTAACCTGCAGATGAACCCTGTGGAGCGGTTCTCAGTGCAAAGTTTAGTCAAGCCATCAAGAGTGATACTGCGCAGCGAGTAGATCGAGGCGTTGTTCGAAATCGTTACCGGTCGGCAGTAACACACAACCGGGGGGTACCTCAGCGGTTGCAAGCGTACGCGCCGCGAAGCCACCCACCCAGACTTCACATTTGCCGCGTAGCAGCTCGGCTAGTTTCCCAAGTTGCTGTAGCGCCGGAACTTCGTTCTCGGGCATGACCAACGACACCAACACGGCGCGGGCATCGACTTCGAGCGCAAAGGTCGCGATCTCTTCGGCCGGACAATCAACACCCAAATAATGGGTGCGAAACCGCCGAGTGGCAGCGAGCCAGCTGCACATCAGGATGCCGAGCTCGTGTCGCTCACCGGAGAGCGTGGAGAGCACCAGGCATGGGCCGTTGTCCGAGCGCAGATACCCCCGCGACACCGAAATAATGAGACGACGCACGATGTCGGTGACCATGTGCTCCTGCGCAATGCTCACCTCACCGCGGTGCCATCGCTCACCGATCTCGCGCACGAGCGGCACCAGAACGGTATTCACAACCTCATTTGGCGGCAGCAGTGCAACCGCAGAGGTCAGCACTTCTTCGACACCCGAGGGGTCGGAATGCTCCGCGGCATCGATCGCCCGCTCGACGTAGGACTGACCGCGGGTAGGCCCCGGGCGGGCCTGACCACCGGAATCGGAGACGAGCTTGGCGAGCTCATCCTCTGTCAGCGTTGCTAGGCGACTGATGGTATGCCCGAGCTCGGTGGCGGTTCGAAGCAAGCGCAAGCGCGCGACATCGGCAGCCGAATAGGTACGCCGACCGGAGCCATCGCGCGACGGGCTGACGACCTCGTAACGCCGCTCCCAGGCCCGCAGAGTTTCGACCGAGAGGCCCGTCGCCTGAGCGACCGCCTTGATGGTGAATTGGCCGGAATGTCCCATCGTTGCAGGCTTGTTCATGTTTTGTTCATGTTCTGTACAGCTTTATCCTGTACAAGATCTTGACAAATAAAACGCCGGCTGTCACTATGCATCGTCGAATTGATTTGCGTACGCAGGATCGCGGTACGCCCCCCACAGACCAAACGGAGTACTGCCATGATTCGCTCATTCAACCTCAAGGCCGCTGTCGCGGCTGCCGTAATCGGACTCAGCACCAGCTTGTCGGCCTTTGCCGGCAGCCCGACGGTGCTCGATGTCGCCAAGCAAAAAGGCAATTTCAACACGCTCGCCAAGGCGATTGAAGCAGCCGGCCTGCAAGACGCGCTGACCGCTCAAGGTCCGGTGACGATCTTCGCCCCGACCGATGCCGCCTTTGCCAAGTTGCCGCCGGAACAGCTCGAAGCGCTGCTGCGCCCCGAGAACAAAGACCAGCTCGTGAAAATCCTGACCCACCACGTGGTTCCGGGTAAGGCGTTGGAAGCCGACGATCTCAAGCGCACTCGCACCGCCAAGACCGGCACCGGCGAAGAAGTGAAGGTCGAGTTGGTACGCGGTCGCCTGCGCGTCGATGGCGCACGCGTCACCGGCGACTACAGCGCCGCCAACGGCGTTGTGGTTGCGGTCGACAGCGTTCTGCTGCCGAACTGATCACTGCTAGGACGCATATCAGGTCACGGAAGACCTGAAAGCAAGGAAGCTGAAAGTCCAAGGAAGCAAGACCGGGTGGAGTTCGCTCCGCCCGGTCTTGGACCGAATCCACTAGGCGAGCAACCAACGGTCTGGTATCCAAGCTCGCCTCTCGCCGTCGCTAACATGCAGCGGTGATTCTCTCTACAACCGTCGGCAGTCTGCCGAAACCCAGCTGGCTGGCCGAACCGGAAAAACTCTGGGCGGCTTGGCATCTCGAAGGCGAAGCCCTGCAGCAAGCCAAGCAACGCGCTGCACTCGAATGGTTACGCGAACAGGAACGCGCCGGCATCGACATCGTGGGTGACGGGGAACAGTTCCGTATTCACTTCGTCCACGGCTTCCTCGAAAGTCTCGAGGGCATCGATTGGAACCGAAAAACCCGCATGGGTATTCGCAACAATCGTTATGAAGCCGATGTACCGACTGTTACCGGTGCACTGCTACGACCGCGACCCGTGCATCTAAACGACGCCGTCTTCATGCGTGCGCAAACGACCCGTGCTCTCAAAGTGACGCTACCGGGGCCCATGACGATCTGCGACACGCTCGCTAATGCGCACTACTCGAGCCGTGCCGACATGGCGATGCGTTTTGCCGAAATCCTCAACGAAGAAGCCCTGCAACTGCAGGCTGCCGGCGCCGACGTCATCCAATTCGACGAGCCCGCCTTCAATGTGTTTCTGGAAGAAGTTCGTGACTGGGGCCTACCGGCTCTCGAACGCGCGATGCGCGGACTGACGGCGACGACCGTCGTACATATCTGCTACGGCTACGGCATCGACGCCAACATTCGCTGGAAAGAATCGCTAGGTGAGAGTTGGCGACAATACGAAACGCTGTTCCCTTGGCTCAACGCGAGCAGCGTAAAACAGGTATCACTCGAATTTGCTGGCTCACGCGTTCCAGCCGATGTGCTGCGTTTACTGCCCGATAAAACCTTGCTAGTGGGCGCTATCGAGGTGCTACCTGGAAAACTCGAGTCACCCGAAGAAGTAGCACACAACATTCTGGCTGCCGCACGCCACGTCGACTCCGATCGACTGATCGCTTGCAGCAACTGTGGCATGGCCCCATTGTCGGATGAGCTCGCGCGCGGCAAGCTGCGCGCTTTGGGTGCAGGGGCAGAGCTCGCGCGACGGCGCTGACAGACTTACGATGGATCTACAACTACTCGGCAAGAAAATCGCAATCTGCGGCGCAACGGGTATGCTCGGCCGCGCGGTAGCGCAGCAACTCAGCAACGAGGGCGCACGACTCGCCTTGCTCGGCCGTAACCTAGAAGCCTTGAGTGAACTCGCGACCCTGCTTACCCACACACGGCCCGATAGCGTCACCGTCCATCAATGCGATCTTGCCTGCCCACAGTCGACTGCGGCCGGCTTTGAGGCGGCAGATCAGGCTCTACAAGGCATAGACGTCTTCATTTCGGCGGCCGGAGCTGCACAAGGCGGTCTTTTCTGGGAAATCGACGATGCCGCATGGCAGCGTAACCTCGAAGCCAAACTTTTCGGCAGCATACGCGCACTGCGCGAAGTCGCACCGCGAATGGTGCAACGTAAAACCGGTCGCATCGTGTTGATCGTCGGCAACTCTGCCAAGCACCCAGAGCCCCGCATGCTGCCAGGGGCGGCGGCCAATGCTGCGCTGCTTGCCATCGTGCGCGGTCTGGCCGAAGAACTCGGTCCGCATGGCGTCGCGATCAATGCCGTCTGCCCAGGGCCCGTGCGCTCATCGCGATGGGACACTCTCATGCAGGCAGCAGCCACACGCGAAAACATCAGCGTCGAACAAGCCGAGCAACGCTTTCTCGCCAAAAGTGCTCTGCAACGTTTAGCTACCGCTGATGAAATCGCTCAGCACGTGGTGTTCCTCGCCTCACCCGTGGCAGCACACATGACCGGCACGTCGATCATCGTCGATGGCGGCACCACCAAAACACCATGACCGACCAGCTCGGACCACGCGCCCGTATTGCAATCGTCGTTCCCTCGACCAATACCAGTTGTCAGCCTGAGTGCGAGCGTCTACGGCCGCCTGGAGTCACCAACCATATCGCTCGTATCAGCATCAAAGAAAGACCGCTGACCAGCGAACAAGCCTTCATGGAACACGTACAGGCGATGCGTGATGGCATGCGTAGTGCCATTGACCAAGTCATCACTTGTCAGCCCACTCACGTGATCATGGGCGTTGCACTCGAAGCCTTTTGGGGTGGCGTAGATGCGGCCGCGGCACTGCAAGCAGAGCTCACAGCTCGCGCTGGGGTCGGCATTTCGATGGGTTCGACAGCCACTGTGGCCGCCTTGCATAAGTTATCGGCACGCAAGATTGCGGTACTCACCCCGCACCAGCCCCGTGGTGACGAACAAGTACGACATTATTTTGAAGAAGCCGGGTTTGTCATCGCGCGTCTACATGGCCTTAAGTGCCCTTCGCCGATACAGATCGCCCACACCACCCGCCAACAAGTTATCGACGCACTCAAAGAGCTGGATGGTGACGATATTGATGCCATCGTTCAGGTTGGCACCAACTTGGCTGCGATCGAAATCTGCGCCCAAGCCGAGAACTGGCTCGCCAAACCGGTGCTCGCCATCAATGCCATCACCTATTGGGACGCCTTGCGTTGCAACGGCATCACAGACCGGGTGTACGGCTGCGGCTCGATGCTCGAACGATTCTGATGCAGCGCGATGCCAGCGTGATCATCGTCGGCGGTGGTCCCGCAGGGATGGCTACTGCGCTGTTTTTATTGGAGCACGATGTCGATGTGATCGTGCTCGAGAAAAGTCTGCAGCCACATGCTGATCCGCGCGCTGCCACCTATCATCCGCCCACGCTCGAAATGCTGGCCCCCTCGGGCGTCACCGCAGAGCTGCATGCGCGCGGTCTCGTGGCAAGACATTGGCAGATTCGTGATCGTAAAGCGGGGCTGATTGCCGAATTCGATTTGGCTGCACTCGCGGGCGACACGCCGTATCCCTATCGACTGCAATGCGAGCAACACAAACTTGTCGCCATGCTCGAGCGGCGGGTGGCGAGCCATCCTAAGGCACGCATCATCCATGCCGCAGACGTCATCGATGTCACCCAAGATGCCGACAGTGTCACCGTGGAGTTCAATGCTGGCGAAGGACGCCGCTCACTGCGTGCAGCCTGGTTGGTCGGTGCCGATGGCGGTCGCAGCGTCGTACGTAAATCGCAGCAAATCGAATTCGCCGGCTTTACCTGGCCCGAGCGCTTTCTTGTCATCACGACAAGCTTCGATTTCGCAACGCTCGGCTATGCCCTCAGCTCCTACACCATGGACCCGACCGAGTGGACCGCTACGTTCAAGATTCCGGGTGATGATGAAAACGGCTTATGGCGCTGCGTGTTTCCCACTCGTCCCGAGGAACACGACAACGAACTACTCGACTTTGGCAGCGCAGCGCATCGTCTAGCAGCACTTGCAGCAGACACCGCGGGCGGCAAGATCGTTCATACCAATCTGTACTCGGTGCACCAACGAGTGGCTCGCAGCTATCACCGTGGGCGCGTGCTGTTGGTCGGCGATGCCGCACATGTGAATAACCCTTTGGGTGGCATGGGGCTTAACTTCGGCTTGCACGACGCTCACGATCTCGCACCACGCCTCGCGGCAATCTTGCATGATCAGACTGATGCCGAAACGTTGCTCGCAGGCTACGACCGCCGCCGGCGCACGGTTGCCGAGAACTATCTGCAGTCGCAAACCATCGCCAACAAACGCCTGCTGGAAGAAAACGATCCAGACGTTCGGCGCGTCAGGCAAGACGAAATTAGAACGATCGCCGCCGACCCAGATGCAACACGTCGTTATCTGCTACGCACCTCGATGATCGAGAGCATTCGAGCAGCGGCACAAATCAACTAACACACAAATCAGCTAATATCTCCTCGATGCAGCGCTTCAAACGCCTTCTGTGGCCACTGACTATCCTCGCGTTGCTCATCGCCGCTTTCGTCATCGACTTCCTGCGCTTTGCTGGGCAATTTCGCGACCTGAGCCCAACCGACCCACTCGTATGCAACGACATCGCAATTCCGGGTAGCGCTGAAGACATACAACTCGATCGCGGTCGAGGGCTCGCTTATCTCTCGGTGCTCGATCGACGCGCGCTTGTTGAAGGCCGCGAGGTCACCGGTGCTATTTACGCTCTCGACCTCTTGGCTGACGAGCCCATCGCGACTCGTGTACTGCAATCTGCGCCTAACGACTTTCACCCGCACGGCATGTCGCTGTACCTCATGGGTGATGGCAATTTGCGCTTGTTCGTGATTTCGCATCCGCAAGGAAAAGACCACACGGTAGAGATTTTCGAGCGAAGAGCGAACGGACTATTCCAATGGATCGAAACCCTGCGCGATCCGAGTTTTGTCTCACCGAATGCCTTGGTGGCGACAGGTCCGCGGCAGTTTTACCTTGCCAACGACCAGGGCTCGAGCAATTTTATCGGTAGGTTGCGCGAGACTCTGCTGCGCCATGGCCTCTCGAAAGTGGTCTACTTCGACGGCGAACGTGCTCGAGTTGTCGCGGGCGGACTCAAGAGCGCGGTGGGAATCGCCTTGAGCGGTGACGGCCTCACGCTTTACGTAGCCGAAACGCTCGGCAAGCGTATCGCCGTTTTCAGTCGTAACCCGGCCAACGGCGACCTAAGGCTGCTCGAGCACATTCCCATCGACGGCGCTCCGGATAATCTGCAAACCGACCCCGAAGGTGCCCTGTGGATTGCAGCACATCCGCGCTTGGTGGATCTCATCAGACATTTCGTCAATGCCGACCATCCATCACCAAGCCGTATCATCCGCTATCGAAACCGGCCAGACGCACCAAGAGTGGACGACCGTGTTGAAATCGACGACATCGTGCTTGATTTGGGAGATTCTATTTCCGCCGCCAGCGTCGGCGCAGTTTTTGGCCGCCAACTTTTGATGGGGTCAATAACTGAAACCAAGGTACGCAACTGCCGTCTTTCGCAGCCCACGGGAGTAATGCCGTGAAAATGAATCGTCGACAATTCGTAGTTTCCTCTGCCGTGTCGGCAGCCCTCGGTAGTCTGCATCCGCAGATGCATGCGGCGACTGGTTCCGGCGATATCGATGTCATCGTAATCGGTGCGGGGCTCGCGGGTCTCGAAGCAGCTTTGACGCTCGAAGAAAACGGCTTGCGGGTACTGACTCTCGAGGGGCGTGACCGAGTCGGCGGGCGCGTCTACACGCTATTCGATGTTCCTGGAAATCCGGAGGTCGGCGGCAACACCATCGCCAATGCCTATGGTCGCTGCATCGCTGCAGCTGCCCGTCACGACGTTGAAATCGTCAATTTGGCGCCGCGACTCTTCAGTAACCGAGCGGGTCAACAGCTGTTCATCGGTAATGAGCCCATTGCGCTCAAAGACTGGGCAACGCATCGACAAAATCCGTTCGCAGGCGAACTCAAAGGCGTTGCACCTTGGGCCTGGGCCGACGCCATGTTCAAACGACACATGCCGTTCAAAGATCTCGAGAACTGGCATGACACGAAATACGCCAAGTTCGACATTCCGGTACACGACTTTCTCACTCAACACGGCGCAACCGACGCCATGATTCGTCTCGGATTCGATACCAACATCGCTTATGGCACCACCGCGCACGATGTTTCGTTATTGCAGCAGGCTTTTGCCGATCATTGGCAGAATGTCAATCGTGGTGCTGTCACGGCTTTTTCGCGTACCGGTGCTGCAAATCTGCCGCAAAATTCGAGCGCACCGCCCGGGGTGCCGCCTGGCTTGCTGATCGGTGCATTCAAAGGTGGCAACCAGATTTTGCCGATAGCCATGGCCAAGGCCCTGAAAGGCGATGTCCTGCTGGGTCGTAGAGTCGTTGCCATCGAAGTCGACGAACGCGGCGCCAAAGTCACCTGCAGCGACGGTGCGACCTATCGTGCGAAAGCAGTTGTCTGTTCGATGCCGTTCTCCACTTTGCGTAATGTCGCTCTCGATCCGCTGCCGCCGCGACTACAGCACAAGGCTATTCAAACGCTGGGCTATATACCCATCACACAGTTCCACGTGATTGCCAAAAAGCCGTTTTGGGAAGCGGATGGCATGTCGCCATCGATGTGGACCGACGGGCCTTTGGGCCTGGTGCTCGCACAACGTTTCGGTCAAAGCGATGCCGACGTCACGAGCCTCACGGTTTGGTGTCGCGGTCTGAACGGGCTATACGTCGATCGCTTCGGCAGCGAAGCCGGAAAACAGCTCATCATCTCGGAATTCGAGCGCCTGCGCCCTGCATCAAAGGGGCTCATCAGCGTAGCTGCCGTACATTCTTGGACCACCGATCCGTTCTCGGCGGGCGACTGGGCTATTTTTCATCCGGGACAAGTCAGCGAACTACGAGCAGCCATTGCCACGCCGCACCAGCGCTTGTTTTTCTGTGGCGAACACACAGCCATCGGAAGTCGCGGCATGGAAGGCGCTCTCGAATCGGGCGAACGCGTATCACTCGAGGTGTTAGACGCGCTCGCTTGATGCAACAGGGTGGGTCGCCGCGCGTCGCCACAAGATCAGCCACCAAAAACCAAAGAAGCTCAGCGTCATGAAACAAAACTCATGCATGCCCTGCTCTACGCCGTAACGGGCGATTTGCTCAAAGAAAATAAAAGCCACGGTGAATACAATGCTGGAGGCGAAGGCGGCTACCTTCCAAGCTCGTGAGCGCTGCTGGCCGCGCATTGCGACCATCCACCAAGCGATGAAAAAGAACACGGTGTAAAGATTGATCAGTACCAACCACGTTGGTGGTGGCGCATAAAGCCAATAATGGTTGATCCAGAACGCGCCCGCACCGAAGAAAGTCAGCAAGACATAGCGCCACTCTTCCAGCGGTTGTTTGAGCACACTTTGCCACCACCAGACGAGAAAGGCGTAAACCGTCCAGGTACCAAACAGCAGCTCGTAGAACTGCACCTTGCCCTGCCAAGCATCTTCCAACGGCGGCATCCACATTCATCACCCCCTGGACGTTCTAGTTATGGAATCAAGCTACAGGAAACGAGCCGCGTATGGCGGCTCACGATGCTCGCCTGGCCGACAGTTGGAACCACAGGCCAGTGACAGGTATCCTCGCGCCTCACACCGGGACACACCGGTTTTAGGGGGGACGACGCATGCCTAATGCGGGTATCACAGGCTGGGGCAAATGCTTGCCGCCGGCTATCTTGAGCAACGATGATATCGCCACATTCCTCGATACATCCGACGAATGGATCACCACGCGCACAGGCATACGCCAACGCCGAATCGCGCATACGAGCCTCGGGGAGATGGCCTACGTTGCAACTCAACGGGCGCTCACCTGTGCGGGGCTAGCTGGCCACGATGTCGAGCTGATCGTCTTCGGTACCACGACTCATGATGACCAATGCCCCAACATGGCCTCTGGTCTACAACAACGAATCGGTGCCGAAGGCTGTGCCGCAATGGACGTCAATACCGCGTGCACCAGTTTTCTCTATGGACTCTCGACCGCGAGCGCGATGATCAAAAGTGGCGTGGTGCGCAACGCAGTGGTGGTGGGTGGCGAACGTATCTCGCCATACATGAATTGGAACGATCGCAATGTCGCTGTGCTGTTCGGTGACGGCGCTGCAGCCGTAGTGCTGCAGGCAACCGATGACGACTCGGGTGTCATGCTCGAGAAACTCGGCTGCTACGGCGACTCGCGCGATATTCTGCGTATTCATGGTATCGGCGGTACTTACGTCCACCAAGATCGTCTTACCGGCGTAACGGAATGGCAATTCGAAGGTCAGGAAATTTTCAAAAAAGCCGTGACCGGTATGGGCCAGGCCTGCGAAGACGTACTGCAACGAGCTCATAAAACGCCCGATGACATCGATCTCGTGGTGCCGCACCAAGCCAATTTACGCATCATCGAATATGTCGCCAAGCGTGCTGGCGTACCCATGGATCGTGTGCACGTCAACGTTGATCGCTACGGCAACATGTCCGCAGCGACAGTGCCGACTGCACTGTGTGAAGCGCTGGAGCAAGGCCGAGTCAAACCCGGCTCTTTGCTGCTGATGCCTGCATTTGGCGGTGGGCTCACCTTCTGCGCTCATCTAGTGCGCTGGGGCGAGCGCGTCACGCCGATTGACATCTCTGACATCGAGTTGCCTGCGGCGGAGCTCTCGGCTTTGGAGATGGTGCAGCGCTATCGACAGGCGTCGGGCAAGCGTATCGAATGATGCCGTCGAGTCCGACCTCATCGAATCCGCCGCCGTCACGCGCCATGCTGCCGGTCGTGGCAATGGCGTTGTTCATCGACTCGCTGGGTATCGGCATCATCATTCCGATCGCACCACAGTTGATCATGGAATTGTCGCAGCTGACGCTGGCCGAGGCCGCGCCAATCGCAGGATGGCTGACCTTGGCCTATGCGGCGATGCAGTTCGTGTTCTCACCCATCCTCGGTAATCTTAGCGATCGTTACGGTCGTAAGCCGATATTGCTAGCCTCGCTTGCAGCCTTATCGATCGACTACGTGTTGATGGGTTTTGCACCGTCACTGTTGTGGCTGTTCATTGGTCGACTCATAGCCGGCATCGCCGGCGCCACCTTCGCCACAGCCAACGCCGTGGTCGCCGATATCATTGCCCCCGCGGAACGCGCCAAGTATTTCGGACTTAATGGTGCGGCCTGGGGCATGGGCTTCATTGTCGGGCCCATCATCGGTGGGCTACTGGGTGGTTATGGCTCCCGCGTGCCGTTTTTTGCCGCTGCAGCATTTACTGCGCTCAACTTTCTACTGGCTGTCATCGTGCTGCGAGAAACACTACCCTTGGAGCAGCGCCGTGCGTTCTCGTTACGACGCGCGAATGTTCAGGGTGCACTGCGCTCGCTCAAGGTGATACCCGGTGCCGTGGCGTTGCTCTTCGTACTATTCATGTATCAGGTTGGCCACGACACCCTGCCTGCCACCTGGACTTGGACGACGATGGCCAAGTTCGGCTGGAGCGAACGTGAGATTGGGTTGTCGCTCGCATTACTTGGATTGGCAACAGCCATCGTCCAAGGCGGTTTGGTTGGTCTATTTTCACGCCATCTCGGCGAACGCCGCACGGCCATGATCGGTCTCGTCTGCGGAGCCGTGGGTTTCTGTGGCTACGCTTTTGCTTCTACTCCGGCGATGTTGTTCGCCAGCATGCCTTTAGCCTGCCTGCTGGGCTTGACCATGCCGTCACTGCGAGCGCTGCTGTCACGCCAAGTGCCTGCCAACGCCCAAGGCGAGCTGCAGGGGGCTATCAGCGGCATCGTCAGTTTCACCGCGATGATCGCACCGTTTGCCATGACGCATTTGTTCAGTACGGCAACGCAGCGTTTTGAGTTCCCGGGCGCAGCTTTCCTCGCTGCAGCAGTGGCTTTATGCATCGGCGTAATAACGCTGTTACGCAACCGGGTAGGCTGACAGCCGATTTTGCAGGGCCTTAAACACGAAACCCGCCGGATTACGCCGGCGGGTTTTGCGGACCTGTGCCCTGTAAAGCCTGAGGTTTTTTACTTCTTGGCTGCTTTCTTGGCTGCACGCTTTTTTGCGCGAACCGGATCTTTCGGACGGGTCTTACCGAAAGAACCCTGATAAATCTTGCCGCGACGGCTTCTGCTGTCTCCCTTGCCCATCTAGCTCCACTCCAATGGTTAACTCAATCGCATTTGGCGAAAGCGCAAGTTTAGGACACTCAGCGGTATCGCGCCAACAATCGACGTAATTGACCTGATCCGGGGCTGAGCTTGGCGTAGGGCAACGCATTCAGCGCCTGCAACGGTGTGCGATTGGCCACGTGGAACTCGTTGTCGCTGGTCGCTCGACAGTGCAGAAGCCCGGTCAAATACTCACCTTTCTCGATGTGTTGCTGCACATAGTCGTAAGCCGCTCTGGCTTCGGTCGGATCGTAATCGCTAGCAAGTTTGCGCAAGTTGACGCGATTGCCGTCGTGCAAAGTCACCGTGATCGCTTCGCCGGCGGCGTAGTCCGTGACGATCTCGCGCTGCTTTGGCACAAAGTCCGCCTCTACGATGGGCTCGTAGTGCTCACGCGTGTAAGCGTAGCTCTTGGTCGAACCCTCATGGTCATTGAAGGTGACACAGGGCGACAACACGTCGATCAATGCGAAGCCCGGATAGTTGAGTCCGGCCTGAATCAACGGCACGAGCTGCGCCTTGTCACCCGAAAAGCTACGCGCGACGAAACCCGCGCCAAGATTCATCGCCAGCAAAACCGGATCAATCGGTGGCTGTTGGTTGACCTCACCCTTCTTGGCTTTGGTACCGACGTCGGCCGAGGCCGAGAACTGCCCCTTGGTCAAACCATACACGCCGTTGTTCTCGATGATGTAGAGCATGTTGACGTTGCGACGGATGGCATGACAGAACTGCCCAAGACCAATCGACAAAGAATCACCATCACCCGATATGCCGATGTAGTGCAGATTACGGTTCGCTGCATTGGCGCCCATCGCAATCGATGGCATGCGACCGTGAACGGAATTGAAACCGTGGCCACCATTGACGAAATATGCGGTGGTCTTGGATGAACAACCGATACCTGAAAGCTTGACGAGATTTTCCGGTCGGATCGATATACCCCAACACGCTTCAGTGATGGCAGCGGTGATCGAATCATGGCCACAGCCCGCACACAGCGTCGACAGTGAACCTTCATAGTCGCGTCGCGTGAGACCGAGTTCGTTGCGCGGCAAACTGGGGTGCGCAATCTTCGGCTTCGGGATGAAAGTCATGACAGTACTCCGGAGACAGCACGTTGCCCCTCTGCGAGATCGGCAAGCACGCCATCAACGATGAAAGCAGAAGAAACCGGCAACCCACTGTAGTGCAACAACGAGCGCAGCCGTGCTTTGTCGATACGAGTCTCGAGTGTCAATAAAGATCTGAACTGTGCATCGCGGTTCTGTTCGACGACATAAACCAATTCATGGGCCGCGAGAAACTGTTCGACCTCTTCGCTGAAGGGAAAAGCGCGCACGCGCAAATAATCGAGATGAATGCCGCGATTATCGAGCACGTCGAGTGCCTCGCGGATCGCGCCGTCGCAACTGCCGAGTGACACGATGGCAGCACGGGCTTTGCCGTCACCTTGCAGCACGGGCTTTGGCAATAACCGCTTGGCTGTGGCGAACTTGCGCGTCAAGCGATCGAGCACCAGTTGATACTCAGCCGAATCTTCGGTGTAAGTGCCAAACTGCGTGTGTCCCGAGCCGCGGGTGAAGTAAGCGCCCTTGGGGTCTACCCCGGGAAAAGTTCGGTAAGTAATACCGTCTTCGTCTTTGTCGACATAGCGATGAAATTTCTCGATCTTGCTCAAGGCTTCCTTATCGAGCACCTTGCCGCGATCTGGCTGGTAAGCATCGTCCCAGACAAGATCACGGCACATCCAATCGTTCATGCCGATATCGAGATCAAGCATGACCATCACGGGTGTCTGCAATCGTTCGGCGAGATCAAAAGCTTGAGCCGCCATGTAGAAACATTCTTCCGGGTTAGCCGGATAGAGACAGACATGCTTGGTATCGCCGTGCGAAGCGTAGGCGGCAGCTAAAAGATCGCATTGCTGGGTCCTGGTCGGCATGCCGGTGGACGGTCCTACGCGTTGCACGTCGAACAACACGGCAGGCACCTCGGCGTAATACGCGAGCCCCAGGAACTCACTCATCAGCGATACACCAGGACCCGAGGTCGCGGTAAACGCTCGCGCGCCGTTCCAATTGGCGCCAAGCACCATGCCGATAGCGGCCAATTCGTCTTCGGCTTGAATGAACGCAAAATTGGCCGCGCCGGTTTCAGGGTCGATGCGGGTCTTGTCGGCAAAACTCTTGAAAGCATCCATCAGGGACGTGGAAGGTGTGATCGGATACCAGGCTGCAACCGTAGCACCGGCATAGATGCAGCCGAGCGCCGCTGCGGTGTTGCCGTCGATCATGATGTGATCAGCGGTTTGATCCATCGGTGTCACGCGCAACGGCAATGGACAATCAAAATGTTCTTTTGCGTAGTTATAGCCAAGCTCGATAGCCTGCATGTTGGCGTCGACCAAGGCCGGCTTCTTGGCATAGGTTTCTGCTAACAACTCGCGGATCTTTGCCACATCGAGATCGAGCAGCGCAGCGAGCACCCCTGCATAACAGATATTCTTCATGAGAATGCGGGTACGCACTCCCTTGAAATTTTCGTTGCACATGCGTGCCAACGGCACACCGAGGACCGTGACATCCTCGCGCCGCAGCAATGCCGGGCGCGGCCAGGTTGAGTCGTAAATCAGGTAACCGCCGGTCGCAACTTCACGAATGTCACGCGCGTAGGTTTCGGCGTTCATGCAGACCATGAGGTCGACCTGACCGGAACGCGCTACGTAACCCGCTTTCGAGACACGAATCTCGTACCAAGTTGGCAAGCCCTGAATGTTGGAGGGAAAGTAATTCTTGCCCATCACCGGTATGCCACTGCGGAAGATCGACTTCATGAGCAGCGTATTGGCACTGGCCGAGCCCGTTCCGTTGACGGTTGCGATTTTGATGACGAAATCGTTGACGCGGGACATCAGCGCTCGCCTCCGCATTGCTGCTCTTTGGCGTGTGGCCATTTAACCCAGGATTTCTGCATGTCCCAGGCAGCAGTTGGACAACGCTCGGCACATAAGCCGCAGTGCACGCACAGATCTTCGTCCTTGACCATGACTCTTTGGGTAAATTTCAGCGGGTCACTCACATAAAGCGCCTGAGTGACGTTTTCAGCGGGCGCCTTCAAGCGGCCACGCAATTCACTTTCCAGGCCGTTGTGAGTCATCGTCAGACAATCAACCGGGCAGATGTCGATACAGGCATCACACTCGATGCACAGCTTGGCTTCAAAAACAGTCTGCACGTCGCAGTTGAGACAGCGCTGCACTTCGGCAACTGCCTGCTCAACAGTGAAGCCAAGTTCAACCTCAATATCGATTTTCTTGAAGCGCTCTTTGAGCGAAACATGTGGCACGAGTCGTCGCTCAGCGACGTTGTAATCATTGGCGTAAGACCATTCATGCATACCCATTTTGCGACTTTGCAGATTCACGCCGGGTGGCAAACGCGAACTCAAGGGTTGGCCTTGGCAATGCAAATGAATGGAGATCGCAGCCTGATGACCGTGCTCCACCGACCAGATGATGTTCTTCGGACCAAAAGCGGCATCACCACCGAAAAACACCCCACGGCGTGAGCTCTCGAAAGTCACGGCATCGACCTTCGGAACATCCCATTTATCGAACTCGATACCGAGATCACGCTCGATCCAGGGAAAGGCGTTCTCCTGACCGATAGCTAAGATGACATCGTCTGCAGGAATGAATTCCTCGCCGCTCACCGTTTCTTCGGTGATACGCCCTGCGGCATCGACGCTGTATTCCATAACGTCGAACATCATGCCGCACAGTTTGCCGTTTTCGAGGACGAAGGATTTTGGCGAGCGATTGACGACGATCTCGACGCTCTCAGCCTCGGCATCCTCGAGCTCCCACGCGGAAGCCTTGAAAAATTGTCGCGGCTTACGTGCCATGACCTTGACGCTGCGCGCACCCAGGCGCAGCGAGCTACGGCAGCAATCCATCGCAGTGTTGCCTACACCGATGATGAGAACGTTTTCGCCAACTGAATCAACATGACCAAAGGCGATGGACTCCAACCAGCTGATACCGATATGAACGTTGCGGGCGGCCTCTTGCCGCCCCGGAAGATTCAGCTCTTTGCCTTTGGGTGCACCGGAGCCGACGAAAATCGCATCGAAGCCGCCCTCTTGCAGCAGCGTTTGCATCGAGTCAATGCGCGCGCCAAGGCGCAAATCGACTCCCATATCGACGATCGCCGCAATCTCTTCATCGAGCACGGCAGCCGGCAGACGGAACGAAGGAATGTTGGTGCGCATCAGGCCGCCGGGTGTAGCGAATTGCTCAAAGATGGTTACTTCGTAACCGAGCGGCAAAAGATCGTTGGCCACCGTCAAGGATGCACAACCCGCGCCGATGCACGCGATCTTCTTGCCATTCTTGATGGCAGGAATCGCTGGCAAGCGCTCGCGAAAGTCGTCTTTGTGATCGGCCGCAACCCGCTTCAGACGGCAAATGGCCACGGGCTTTTCCTCGACCCGACCGCGTCGACACGCTGGCTCACACGGACGGTCGCACACCCGCCCAAGTACACCCGGAAAGACGTTGGAGTGCCGATTGACCATATAGGCATCGGTGTATCGCCCTTGCGCGATCAACCGGATGTATTCCGGTACATCGGTATGGGCAGGGCAAGCCCACTGACAATCCACGACCTTATGGAAATAGTCTGGATGTGAGGTATCCGTCGACGCCATTTGACCCCCGGTCTGTCGATCAACCACCTATCGACCGAGTATCCAAGAGGGCTCGACAAAAGTCACCGTGGACAGCGGCGGGACAAGCGGTAGGATGCCTCGCTCACCACCCAACGGAATGGAGTCATAACCGGACGTGTCGCAAGATAACCCCACGCCGAGTGAAATCCGCTTACGTCGCCAGTCGCGCGTGCTCGAGGTGACCTTCGAACCCGAGGAGCGCTATCAATTGCCGTTCGAGTTTCTGCGGGTCCATTCACCCTCGGCCGAGGTCAAAGGCCACGGACCCGGGCAGGAAACCTTGGTGACGGGCAAGTCGCTGGTATCCATAGCCGAGATCGAGCCCATCGGCCAATATGCCGTACGACTCATTTTCGATGACGGGCATAACAGCGGGCTCTACAGCTGGAAATATCTACGCGAGCTCGGTCGCGATCAAGATCGACTGTGGCAGGAATATCTCGCCAAGCTCGCCAAGACGCTGCAGGGTGCAAGGTAAACACGGCAAAACGCAGGCAAAAAAAGGCCGGACAGCCCGTCCGGCCCATAGTCCCTTCTTGTTTTTATCCCCCCGTTCGGCCAACCCTTAAAAGGGTCGGTACGCCCAGAACTCGTTTCTACGCCTGTTCGCGGACAAAAACCAGTCACCCCCCTGAACGAGGCTACAATAAGCCCTTGCTTGTGGAGCAGAGCTGATGACGACTCAGAACGAGTCTAAAACCACCCACTTTGGCTTCGAGGAAGTCGCCTGGCAGGAAAAGGCCAAGCGGGTCCGAGGCGTTTTCGATTCGGTCGCACCCCAGTACGACCTGATGAACGACTTGATGTCAGGGGGGCTGCATCGGTTGTGGAAACAGTTTGCGCTCTCGCAAACCCACTTGCGTCCCGGTCAACGCGCACTCGATGTCGCCGGCGGCACGGGCGATCTCTCCCGGGGCCTCGCGGCCCAGGTCGGCAAACAAGGACTCGTGGTGCTCTCGGACATCAATGGCTCGATGCTCGCCCACGGCCGTGACCGACTGATCGACCGCGGCCTCGTGCAGGGCGTGCAGTATGTGCAAGCCAATGCCGAGTGCCTGCCATTCGCCGACAACAGCTTCGATTGCATCACCATCGGTTTCGGTCTGCGCAATGTCACCGACAAAGATGCCGCGCTGCGTTCGATGCTGCGGGTGCTGAAACCGGGCGGCCAATTGTTGATCCTGGAGTTTTCTGCGCCGACTGCGCCCGGACTTAAGCCGCTCTACGACGCCTACTCTTTCAAAATTTTGCCGCGCCTCGGCGAGCTCATTGCCAAAGATGCCGACAGCTATCGCTATCTGGCTGAATCTATTCGCAAGCACCCCGATCAGGAAACCTTGCTCGGCATGTTGCAGGCTGCTGGCTTCACTAACAGCCGCTATCACAATTTGACCGGGGGCATCGTCGCCCTGCATCGCGGCTACAAGGCCTGATTTTTCGTGCTGACCGAAGCGATCGAAAATCTGCTTAATCGTAATCTTGGCGCATCGCCAGCCGCGCGTGACGCCTGTGCTCAACTGCAAGGGCAGCGATTACAAATTGTCGTTACTGGCCTCGCGCTCGCTATCACCGTTGAGTCCTGTGGCGATTCACTCAAGCTCTCGCGTAATGCCAGCGGCGAGTTCGCAGCCAGCGTCGAGGGCAGTCCTATCAATCTATTGGCGCTCGCAGGCGAAGACCCCGAACGAGTGATTCGTTCCGGTGCAGTCACCCTGCGCGGTGATGCCGAATTACTGCAGCGTTATCGTCAACTGGCTTTGCTGCTCGCACCTGATCTCGAAGATGAGCTCGCTCGCATGCTCGGCGACCTTCCGGCACATCACATCGGTCGCTGGGCGCGCTCAGCTTGGACGCTGTTCAGACAAACGGGCGATACCACTCTGCGCAATACGGCCGAATATTTTGCGCATGAAACTCGGGTGCTGGTGCCGCGTGCCGAAGCTGAAGTGTTTCTCAACCAAGTCGACGCCCTGCGCGAGGATGTCGATCGAGCCAGCGCACGTCTCGATGCTTTGATCGCACAAAGACAATCGCCAGAAGATCACACGGCATGAAGCTGCGAGTCCTCGCTCGACTGATCCAGATCCAACGGGTGCTGGTGCGCCACGGGCTCGATGAGTTCGTGGCCGAAACCCACCTTTATCGTCCACTGCGTTTCGTGTTTCTGGCCTCGCCCTGGACCTGGTTCGAACGACGGCGCGCCGCAACCCGCGCCGAGCGCCTACGGTTGGCTCTCGAGGAACTCGGGCCCATCTTCATCAAGCTCGGCCAAGCCTTGTCGACCCGTCGCGATTTGCTGCCCGATGACATCGCGATAGAGCTGGCCAAGTTGCAAGATCGCGTACCGCCATTTGATGGTCGCGTGGCACGACAATTGATCGAAACGGCCTACGGCCACGACCTGCAGCGGGTTTTCCACGAGTTCGACGAGCAACCGCTCGCCGCCGCCTCAATCGCTCAAGTACATTGCGCGCGTCTGCGGGAGAAAGATGGTTCGGCCGGTGCCGAGGTCGTCGTCAAGGTACTGCGCCCCGGCATGAAGGCCGTGATCGAGCGAGACCTCGAGGTGATGCATGAGCTTGCCCGTCTCGCCAAGCGCAACTCTCATGAAGCACGTCGCCTGCGGGTCGATGAAATTGTCGAAGAGTACGAGAAGACCATTCTCGACGAACTCGACTTGATGCGCGAGGCAGCCAATGCCTCGCAGTTACGGCGCAATTTCGCTGATTCTGACTTGTTGAAAGTACCAGAAGTTTATTTCGACCTATGTCGCGTGAATGTCATGGTGATGGAGCGCATTCGCGGCGTCACCATCAGTGACATGGCGCGCTTGCGCGAGCTCGGCGCCAACATTCCGCTTTTGGCTACCAACGGCGTCAAGATTTTCTTCACGCAGGTGTTTCGTCACAACTTTTTCCACGCTGACATGCACCCCGGAAATATTTTCGTCTTGGTCGACGACCCGGCGCGCCCGCGTTATGCAGCGATCGATTTCGGCATTATCGGTACGCTCGACTTGCGCGATCAGCACTATCTGGCCGAAAACTTTCTGGCGGTCTTTGATCGCAATTATCGTCGCGTTGCCGAACTGCATGTCGAGTCGGGCTGGGTGCCACCTGACACGCGTATAGACGAAATGGAATCGGCTATCCGTACGGTGCTCGAACCTATCTTTAACAAGCCCATCAAAGACATCTCTTTTGGCACCATCCTGCTGCGGCTATTCGAGATCTCGCGTCGTTTCGATATGCGCATCCAGCCGCAACTGATCTTGCTGCAAAAGACGTTGTTGAACATCGAGGGCCTCGGCCGTGATCTATATCCGGATTTGGATATCTGGCAGACCGCAGCACCGGTGCTACGCGAATGGATGCGCGATCGACTGAGCGTCCGCACCCAGCTAAAACATGTGCGCGATCATCTGCCCGCGCTCATCGAAGTGGCTCACGCTCTGCCACCGCTCATGAAGGTGGCGGTACAAAAACTGCAAGATGGCAAGTTGCACATCGGCGTACAACCGCAGGACATCGACGCCTTGCGCAAAGAAATTCGCGCCGCCGAACGACGGCGCAATGCGACCGTCATCGGCTCGATGCTGAGCTTCACGGGTCTGTTGTGGTTTGGTCTTGAGCTCTGGCCGCCGATTCTCGGCCCAGTGATGCTGCTCAGCGGCGTGCTGGTGCTATGGCTCGGTCGTCGCTGAGCATCCGGCTAGGAATTCCACGGTCAGCTTTTCCGGAGTTCTGAGCAGCATCACGATATCTTGTGTGCTGCCGGTAGCCGGCCCACCGTGGATGATGCCGGGTGCGCGAAAAAAGTAACCGCCGCGGCGGTAGTCGTAGGCCTGCTCCTTGCCATCGATGCACTCTACGAGCCGGTAATCGCCGGCGAGCAGATAGCCCTCTTCGATGGTGCGATGGCGCTCCCACGGCAATGTCAAATCAGCGCCTGCGCGCAGCAACCACGTTCGTCTGCCCGTTTCGACGACGTGATGCAGATCGCGCACTTCGAGCTTCAGGGCGATACCCGTGTCACGTTTAGAAACGACGCCCGGCTGCCAATCGTGATCTTCGGTAGTCAGCGAAACGACTTGCTCACCATCGCCGGGCTGCGGGGCGTCCATGAATACCAACAATCTCGCGCCAACGTCACTGACGAGCGTGGGCCACGGTGCAGCGGCCGGCAATCGCAGATAAGCTAACCGCTCAAGCTCATGCGTTGTCACTCCGTCGATCCAACGTACCGCACCCTCAAGCACCAAGAGCTCGATACTGTGCGAACGCTCAGCGGGCGCCTCGGTTTGCCAACCAGCCGGCAGCTCGACTTCAGCAGCGATGCCGCTGCGATCATTGCGCAGCAGACGCGCCGTTGCTGCAGGAAACTCACTTAAGACAATAGTCGGCTGGTCTGTCGCATGACGGCCGAAGATGCTTGGGTCAGCAGCTTGTGCGCTTAAGTTCGTGCCAAACACACCGAGCAAGAACAGTGTCGCAGCGCGAAGTATCTTAAGCATGCAAAGCACGCAACCAGGCTGTGGGGTCCTCACCACGCTCGAGCACTTCAACCAATGCTGAACCCACCACCACACCCTCGACGTGACCTTTGAGTTTGCTCACCTGCTCAGCCGAGCGAATACCAAAGCCAGCGCAAACCGGTACTGGCGAATGTGCACGCACGCGCTCAAGGTATTCAATCACGGTGTCTGGCACAGCGACGTTCTTGCCGGTAGTACCGGTCATGGTGACGGCGTAAACAAAACCCTCACTTGCCGCACAGACCTCTTGCATACGCTGCGTCGTGGTGACCGGTGTCACCATTTGCACGAGCGCCACACCCTGCTGCGCCAAACTTTCGCGCAGATCGGCGCCCTCGTCGAACGGCAGATCAGGTACGATGAAACCACAGACGCCAGCACCAGCTGCGTCACGCGCAAGTTGTGCATAGCCATATTGCAGCAGTGGGTTGAGATAACTCATGAGCACCAAGGGCGCGGCAGGACGCTGCATGGCTGCAAGCTCAGTCAAAATCCACCGCAAACTCACACCCTGCTTGAGTGCCGCCTGACTTGAACGTTGAATGGTCATGCCGTCGGCCATCGGGTCAGTGAAGGGCACGCCGATTTCGACCACGTCGGCACCTGCCGCCACCGCAATCAGATGCTCGCGAAATTTTTCTTTGGCTGGAAACCCCGCTGTCATGAAGGCGACGATCGCAGGTTGACCCCGCTCGCTGGCGGCACGAACAGCACTGCTCAAACGATCACTCGGTTTCATCGTGCTTGCTCCGCCAAAATGGTTCTCTGCAAAGTCGGCATATCTTTATCGCCACGACCCGACATACACAGAATCACTTGTTTGCCCGGGTTGCTCTTTGCCCAGCACTTGACACCGTGCAGCGCATGGGCCGTTTCGAGCGCCGGCAATATGCCCTCGAGACGAGAACATTCCTGCAAGGCTACCAACGCCTCGCTGTCGGTGGCCGATTCGTAGTGCACACGACCGGCGGCAAGCAAGAGGGCGTGCTCGGGACCGACGCCGGGGTAATCAAGGCCCGCAGAGATGGAATCGGTCTCGTGAATCTGGCCGTTCTCGTCCTGCAGCAACAATGAATAGCAGCCCTGCAAGACGCCCGGCCAACCGTAAGAGAGGCTCGCTGCGTTCTCACCGAGTGCGCTGCCCCGCCCACCGGCCTCAACACCGATGATCGCCACGTCTTGATCAGCCACGAACGCATGAAACATACCGATCGAATTCGAGCCGCCACCGACACAGGCGAAAATGGCATCAGGCAGACGGCCTTGGCGCGCCAAAAACTGTGCTCTCGCCTCGCGGCCAATGATCGCCTGCAGTTCACGAACCAGATACGGATAAGGATGAGGTCCCACAGCCGAGCCGAGTAGATAAAAAGTGCCCATGGGGTCGGCGACCCAATCGCGCAGCGCTTCGTCGATGGCGGCACGCAGAGTTTGATCACCGCCGGTGACCGGAATGACCTCTGCGCCAAGTAAACGCATGCGCCCGACATTGGGTGCCTGTCGCTCCATGTCGATGGCACCCATGTAGACCACGCACGGCAAACCCAGGCGCGCGCAGGCTGCGGCACTCGCCACGCCGTGCTGACCCGCACCGGTTTCGGCAACGATGCGCTTCGCGCCGAGTCGCTTTGCGAGTAGCGCCTGTCCCAAAGCGTTGTTGATCTTGTGCGCGCCGGTGTGCGCGAGATCTTCACGCTTGAACCAGATGTCCGCTCCCCAAGCTGCCGACAACTGTGGCGCATGACTGAGCGCTGTAGGGCGGCCTACCCAGTGATCCAGCTGGGCAGATAATTCAGCCTGAAAATCGGCACGGTGCAAATGCATCCGCATACCTTCTTCGAGTCGCTCCAGAGCCGGAATCAAGGTTTCCGGGACGTAGCGCCCGCCGTAAGGGCCGAAGCGACCGCGAGCATCGGGATAGCGGCCTGCAAGCTCGGCATCGAGCATTTGCTGGCGATCGACCGCACTGAATTTGACATGAGCATTCATCTGACCAACTCCGCTGCGGCAGTACGCGCCGCGTTGACAAATTCTTTGATCTTGCGAGGCGACTTTTGTCCTGGCGTCGCTTCGACACCACTCGAAACATCAACCCCGAATGGCTGCACGGCGAAGATTGCCGCCATCACGTTATCGGGCGACAAACCACCGGCCAGCACCAGTTCGTGATTTTGCGATAAACCGGCAGCGACACTCCAATCGGCCGTCAAGCCGACGCCGCTCTTCGGGCCCTCGAAGAGAAAACGTGTCGGCAATGGTGCGGGATGCAGGCTGCCTTGCCTTAAAACCGGTAACAAGCGATCGCGATGCTTTTCGGGAACGGCCGTCAAATCTGTCCAGTCAGTCTGCAGTAGATCGGGCGAGAAGATGTCAAAAATTTCCGCTGCCCGCTCAGGTGTCGGATGCAAAGTCACGGCAACCAGCGTCACATGGCCGCGCGCCGGCGCAGCAAGCCTCGCGGCTTCTTGCGGGGTGACTTCACGCGGCGATGGAGCAAAAACAAACCCAAGTGCCGAGACCCCCGCCTCGAGTGCGGCATCAACAGCCGCCTCAGTCGTCATGCCACAGACTTTGATCCACATCGACTCTGCTCTCACTGCGCCGCACGCGCAGCCTGAAGCATCGCCGATACCAAAGCCGAGGGCTCTGCTGCACGCATCAGTGCACTACCGACAAGTGCCAACTCATAGCCCGCCGCAGCGAGACGCGCCGCATCGTCAGCTGTCGCCACACCGCTTTCGGCCACTCGCGGCAGATTACGAGGCAAACACTCGACCATGGATTCCAATCGCTCGGGGACCACTTGCAGGCTGACGAGATCGCGACTATTGACGCCAATCAGCACCTCTCCCCGGGCGAAACGACGTCTGTCGATTACCCGTTGTGCACGTTCGACATCAGCTTCATCGAAGGTTTCTAACAACACGAACAAACCTACATCGAGCGCGGTATCGAACAAGGCCTGAAGGTCGAGGTCATCAAGCATGCGCACGATCAGCAGCACACCGCCTGCACCGGCAACCCGCGCTTCCAAAATCTGATAACGATCGACCAAAAAATCTTTGCGCATGATGGGTACGCGTTGCGTTTCGCCAGACGCTCGCGCAAGGCTGCGTGGCAGACGTAAGGCGGCCGCACGCTGCAAGTGTTCCAACGCGCCATCAAAACGCAGCGGCTCAGTAAGCACCGAAATGGCTGCGGCACCGCCGTGGGTATACGCCGCAATACGTTGCTCAAAATCATCTTCAGCGGCCGCCTTGAGCTGGCCCACGGCAGGCGAGCGCAACTTCATTTCGGCAATCAGATCAAAACCGTCGCTCGACAACACGAGCGCAGGGGCAGGCGGCAGTGACTGCAAGCTCTGCTCTAAAGTCGCAAGCGGTAGCAACGCTTGCGCTTCGGCACTACGCCTGCGGCTACTCGTGGCCATGGCTGCGAGAAAATCTTCAGCCACGACTGCCAAACTCCGCAAGGCTATCGAGCAGGGCACTCGCACGGCCCTCATCGAGTGCACGCTGCGCGAGCTGCAGACCTTCACCCGGCGAAGGCGCGAGCCCCGAGCACTCAAGAGCTAAAGAAGCGCCGAGCAAGAGCGCATCGCGATGGGCGCCTCGATCGAGGCCAGAAAAGACCTGCCGCAAGGCCGCAGCATTTTCAGCGGCGTCGCCGCCGGCAAGCTCGGTGGGCTCGCAGCAGCGCATGCCATAGTCGAGCGGTGAGCGCGTTTGCTGAGTCACGCTGCCGGCATGTACGTCAAACAGCTCAAAAGGCCCAATCGGGGTGGGCTCATCCCAGCCGGCTGCACCATGCACCACGAAAGCCCGTTCGATCTGCGGCATACCAGCAAGCGCTTCAGCCATGAGGCGCGCCATCTCGAGACTGTAGGCGCCGACCAACTGAAAACGAGGCGCTGCCGGATTGGTCAAAGGCCCAAGCACATTAAACACGGTGCGGATTCCGAGTGCTTGGCGCACCGGAGCCACGGCTTTCATGGCCGGGTGGTAATAGGGTGCGAAGAGAAAGGTAAAGCCAAGGCTTGCCAGACTTTCACCGGCGCGTTTTTCATCGAGTGGCAACGGTAAACCCAATGCCTCGAGTACATCGGCGCTGCCACTGCGACTCGAGATCGACCGATTGCCGTGTTTGATGACCGGCAAACCACAGGCGGCAACCAAGAGTGACGTACCGGTTGAAATGTTGACGCTGCCCGAGGCATCACCGCCGGTGCCGACGATGTCAATCGCCCGGTGACGCAGGTCATCAGCAATAGCAGGCTGACGAGCAAGCTCGCGCATGGCGGTCGCGAAGCCGCGCAACTCGGCGCTGTTTACGCCTTTGCTACGCAAGCCGGCCAGAAATGCCCCGGCGAGCGCCGGTGATAAGGTGGCGTCGGTCAAGGCCACGAGCAGGCGTGCGCTCTCGCTTTCGTTTAAATCACGGCGATCGAGAATGCGCTCCAACCAAGATTTCAACTCTGCGGCGTCAGTCACGTCGGCCTCCCCATTGGCGGAGAAAGTTGTGCATCAACTGCGGACCATCGGCACTCAAGACGCTCTCAGGGTGAAACTGCACGCCTTCGACCTGCAAGGTCTTGTGCCGCACACCCATGATTTCACCCTCGTCGGTTTGCGCGGTCACCTCGAGCGTTGCGGGTAAGCTCTGCGGTTCCGCGATCAAAGAATGGTAGCGCCCGACTTCACAAGGATTGGGCAAGCCGCTGAAAAGGCCTTGCTCGTCATGACGAATCTGCGACGTTTTACCGTGCATCAATCGCCCCGCTCTGACGACCTTGCCGCCAAAAACTTCGACGATCGATTGGTGGCCGAGACATACCCCGAAAACCGGGATCTCTCCCGCGAACGCACTGATCATCGCCATCGACACCCCGGCATCAGCCGGCGTGCCTGGGCCAGGTGAAATGCACAGATGCGTCGGCGCGAGCTTGCGGGCGCGCTCGATATCGATAGCATCGTTACGATGCACTTCGACTTCAGCTCCCAAAATCAGAAACGCCTGTACCAGGTTGTAGGTAAACGAATCGTAGTTGTCGATCAGCAGTAAACGAGGCATGCCGGACATCGTCAAATTCCCTCTGCGGCCATTGCCAAGGCACGCGCTGCCGAGCCACTCTTGGCCAATACTTCCTGATACTCACTCTGCGGGTTGCTGTCGGCGACGATCCCGGCACCCGCCTGATAGCTGTACTCGTCGCCGCGAAAAATCAGCGTTCGAATCGTGATGGCTTGATCCATATCGCCTTGAGCGCCGAAATAGCCGACCGTACCGCCGTACAAGCCGCGTCGTACCGGTTCGAGCTCGTCAATGATTTCCATGGCACGAACTTTTGGTGCTCCAACGAGCGTACCGGCCGGGAAAGCAGCGGCAAACAAATCGAATGCATCCCGACCTGCAGCCAGCTCACCGCGCACACCACTGACGATATGCATGACGTGACTGTAACGCTCTATCGAGCGATACGGCGCCACGTGTACCGTGCCCGGCTTGGCAACACGGCCAAGATCATTGCGCGCAAGGTCAACCAGCATCACGTGCTCGGCATTTTCTTTGGGATCAGCGAGCAGCTCCTGCTCGTGACGACGGTCCTGCACTTCATCGGTCGCCCGCGGGCGCGTTCCGGCAATTGGACGCAACTGCGCTTGACCCTGGGATAATTTCACGAGCGCCTCGGGTGACGAACCGACCACTGTCACATCGCCGAGCGCGCAGTAATACATGTAGGGCGACGGATTGATCAGCCGTAGCGCGCGATACGCTTCGAACGGATCGATGTCATGACGACCGGCAAACTGTACCGACAGCACCAGTTGGTAAACGTCGCCGGCGGCGATGTATTGCTGGGTTTTCGCCACGCCCCGCAAAAACTCGGCCTCGGACATCGAAGCCACGGCTGGCGAAACATGCCCACTGCCGCGCGGGGCCGGGATCGGGCCACGTAAAGCTGCGATCACCTCACGACGCAAGGCAGCGCGATCGCTCTCGTTGCCCGAGTGCAGCAAAGCGATACCACGCGTCAAATGATCAAAAACCAACAGTGACGCCGGAGCCACGTAGTGCATGTCGGGCATGGCACGCGGATCGGGAGCCCGGGGCGGCAAACGCTCGAAATAGCGCACGACGTCGTACGCGGAATAACCCACAAGTCCACCGGCAAGCGGAAAATCAGCGGCCGCACCGGGAGCCGTTGGACGCGGCGCTTCAGCCAATGCGCTGCGCAGCGCCGAAAGCAGCGCATATTGATCGGCCGGCAGCGGTTCGCAGCGATCGCCTAACCAAAGGCCATGCGCATCCAAGCGCAGCGCCACAGAACTCTCGCCAAAGCCAATGAAGGAGTAACGCGCCAGGCGTTCACCACCCTCGACGCTCTCAAGCAGGAAGCTCGGGTTAAAGGCGCGCAACTTGAGAAACGCCGAGACCGGCGTATCCAAGTCACCTGAAATATCAAATGGTGGCTTCATAAATGAAAAAACCCATCCCGGTGGTCCGGAGATGGGTTGGGTAGCTGAATCCTCTTGGGTGTGTGAGTCCGATCGCGCCCCTCGCCCTCTCCGTCAGGAGCGGCGCCAAGCCCAGGCCTGAGAGGCGGGCGTGCGAATAGCGAGGGTGGTGAGCTGAATCATGACCTTTCGAGTATCGCCGCGGCGACAAAGCGCCGTCAAGGACGAAGCCGCAAGCGGTAGCGCGGCGCCAATCTCTTATGATTGCTGGCTCTATAATTGCGGACATGAAAATGCCTTCCCACGCGCGTCTCACCCTTTCTGCCTTGGTTTTCCCGGGCCTACTGGCTATCGGTATTGCAGGCTGTGCCGGCGGTGACGCCGAACGGAAGGAAACGCCACGCCCCGGTGTGTGGCGGGCCGTGCTGCAAGTGCCAGGCGGCGAGGTGCCGTTCAGTCTCGAATTCGAGAACAGGCAAGGCAAACCCATTGCGATCCTCGTCAATGGCAGCGACCGGGTCGAGGTCACCGAGGTGTCGGTCGAAGGCGAACGAGTCGTGTTGCGCATGCCAGGCTACGAAAATCGCATCGATGCCGTGCTGCAAGATGATCGCCTTGAGGGCACCCTGACCATGATCAAGGCCCGCGGCAACCCGCAACTGATCCCGTTCAGTGCCGTCCACGGCCAGGACTGGCGCTTCAGTGCGCCGGGCTCCGCGCCCGCCCCTGCCCAAGCGGACTTGAGTGGCCGCTGGGCGCTGGAGTTTGTCGACGGCGACAAACGATACCCAGCGATTGCAGAACTCAACCAACAGGACTCCATCGTCACCGGTACGGTCATGACGCCGACCGGCGATCACGGCTTGGTTGCCGGCGAGCTGCTCGGTAATCAATTACGGCTGTCAAAATTCGACGGCGGGCACGTCTTTCTTTATCACGCCGAACTCACCACAGACGGTCGTTTAAATGGTCGATTTTGGTCAGGCACCGCTCACACCGAGGCCTTTAGCGGACAACGCGACGCCAATGCCTCTCTCGGCGACAGTGGTTCCATGACGGCACTCAAGGCCGGTAACGAACGGCTCGATTTCAGCTTCCCCGATCTCGGTGGCAGCTCGATTTCATTGAGCAACGCCTTTTTTCGCAACAAAGTGATTGTGGTCGCTCTCGCTGGCAGCTGGTGCCCCAACTGTCACGACGAAGCCGCGCTGCTCGCCGATATGCATCGACGAAAACGACCACAAGGTTTCGAGGTCGTTTCTTTGATGTTCGAGCATTTTGGCGATTTTCCGGCTGCAGCCGAAGCCGTGTACCGCTTTCGAGATCGTCACAAAATCGAATACACGACGCTGATCGCCGGCATCTCCGACAAGGACGATGCAGCCTCGCGCTTGCCACAACTCAATGGCGTCTTTGCCTTTCCGACGACGATCTTTATCGACCGCTCAGGCAAAGTGCGCAAGATACACACCGGCTTTTCCGGTCCCGCCACTGGCGTGCACTATGACAAGCTCGTCAGTGAGTTCGAATCAACTATCGACGCTTTACTGGCCGAACCAACCCCTCGCAGCTGAGTCACCTGAGCGGAGCCCACGCATCATGCCGTCGTTCGACGTCGTTTCCGAAATCGATCGCCACGAACTCACCAATGCCATTGACCAGGCTAACCGTGAGCTCATGCAGCGTTTCGACTTCAAAGACACCGGTTGCCGCTACGAATTCAAGGAAAAAGAGTTCGCCGTGCACCTGCGAGCCGAGGTGGAGTTCCAACTCAAACAAATGTTGGAAATCCTGAAGCTCAAGCTGACCAAGCGTGGTATCGACATCAACTGCATCGAAATCAAGGATGCGCAAACCAACTTGGCCGAAGCCCGCCAAGATGTCATCTTGCGGCACGGCATCGACGCCGATTGCGGTCGCAAGATCGTCAAGCGTCTCAAAGAATCAAAGTTGAAAGTACAGGCAGGCATACACGGCGACAAGGTTCGCGTCACCGGTAAACAGCGCGATGAGCTACAAAGCGCGATCGCGCTGCTGCGTCAGGAAGAGCTCGACCGCCCGCTGTCGTTCAACAACTTTCGCGACTAAATCAGCTCGGCAGCTCGATTTGATCGAGCAGGTTACGAAAATCGGTGAGCACTTTGCGCGCCTCGGACGTGACCGTGACGATTTTCTCGCGACCATCGCTGCTCTTGCCACCCTCGACTTCCAATAAGGTCAGCGCCGAAAGTCGATGAATCAGCTTTTTGCAGGCGCTGTCGCCACCGAAACCGTAGAGTCGATAGACGAGAACGAGATCGCCCACCGTCATGGGGCCATGCCGCGCCGCCAGCAATAACGCTGGAACATGTGCAACATTTTTCAAAGGCTGAGGAAAAGGCGCCTTGCGCATTGCAGGACCATGACAAACATGCGATGACGAATTTTTACATCATCGCTGGATCCACAGTGCACAGAAGCCGACCCCAAAATCGGCACGGAAACTAGATTCGGAAAATCGTCTCTATTCTTGATCTTTCTGTCGGCGCGACCAGAAAAAGTAGAACGGCACACCAAGCAAAATGACACCGATGCCAAGCAGCGCCTGCTTGGGTGTCGCCACCAGTGCGCTGATCAAGAGCGCGGCCGAAACCAGCACGAAAGCAATCGGGGTGAAGGGATATCCCCAGGTCTTGAAGGGTCGCGGCAGATCTGGCTCACGCACACGAAACACGATGACCGCTGCGGCACTCAAGGCGTAGAACAAGCAGGAGGCAAACACCACCGAGTCGGTCAAAGTGTCGAAAGTCCCGGACAACGCCAGCACGCTTGCCCAGCCGGCTTGTGCCAGCACCGCATTGACGGGAACCCGGGTCTTCGGTGAAACCTTGGCGAGCGATTTGAAAAACATGCCATCGCTCGCCATGGCAAATGGCACACGCGAGTTGGCGAGCACCGAGGCGTGTAGCGAGCCGAGCGAGGAGAGCATGAGCGCAGCGGCCATGAAGGTCACGGCGAACGGGCCAGCGAACGTCATCATGACTTCGGTAGCAACCGACGAAGTGGCCGAGACGCTGGCAATTTCCTGCGGCGAGAGCACGTAGAAGTAGGCAACGTTGACGAAGAGATACAGAGCGATCACGAGCAGGGTGCCCCAGATGAACATGCGCGGCAAGTTGCGCTGCGGATCTTTGACCTCGCCACAAAGCGGGGCGACATTGTTCCAACCATCGTAGGCCCAAAGCGCACCGAGCATCGCTGCGCCGATACCGGCGAGACCGCCCATCGCGCTCGCTTCCACGCCTTCGCAGCTGCCCCCGGTGGCCGAGCCCGAAAGATGCGAGAGATCGCCGGTGCCAAACACGAAGGCGCCGACGCCGACGGCCAACACGGTGAGCACTTTGACTACGGTAAGCAGCGTGGCGGCGTTACCGGTGGCGGCAACCGATGCACAGTTGAAAAACGTCACGAGCCACAAGGCCGACAAGGCAACGACAGTCAGGCCTTTGATCGCGATGCCGTCACCAAGTGGCAGCACGAGCCAGGCTTGATCGAGCGCACCACCGAGCGCGGCATTCATGAAGATGGCAAAACCCACCGCCAGGGCCGCTTGCGAGCCGGTTTTCATGATGGCGAAAACCGTCCAGCCGTAAAGGAAGCTGGTCGGCTTGCCATAGGCACGCCGCAGGAAGACGTAATCACCACCTGCCGCAGGCATCATTGAAGCGAGCTCGGCGTAGCAAAAGGCACCGAGCAACGACAGCAAACCTGCCGCCACCCACACAGCCATGACGATCATCGGATCATCGACGTTGCAGGTCATCACCCGGGTCTTTAAGAAAACGCCCGTGCCGATGACATTAGCCACGTTAATGGCAATGCCCGCGGTGAGCCCCAAGCCGCGATTGAGTTGTGTCATGCCGTTTTAGAAGCGCAGACCGAGTTTGGTCGAGGCACCAAGAGTATCGCCGGTTCTTTCGACCTCCAAGACAAAACTCCCCACCACCAGGCTGAACTGTAGCCCGGCAAAAACCCGATCACGCTGCGGGGAGCTGGCCGATAAAGTCGTGAAGCCCTGCGGCCCCGCCGCAGGCGTCACATCACCCCAGATCCTCCCGATGCCAGCGTAAGGCGTGAAGGCAAATAGACCCTTAGAGACCGTCAAATCAACACTCCGAGTCTCGAGCGCCAACTGTTCGACTCCTGAAAGTCGCGTATAGCCACCACGTACGGCAACCGCTGGCAGCGCAGCACTGCCATCGATAAGCGCGTACTGCAATTCACCGCCGTAAGCCAAAATATTGCTGCCTGGGACAGCAGCAAGAAAAGCGCCCACATCGACGCCGAACGGCAACCCCTTGACCAAAGAAAGCCGCGGTATCGGCAGATACTCGGCGCTACCGCCGGTTGCAAGCTTCCACGACTCGCCATGCTTGAGTTCGATTGCCGAGATTCCAATGCCGAGATCGAAACCCGTAAGCCCCAAAGGCTCGGCCGGGCGAACTGCTCTTAAGCTCAATGCGGAAACCAAGTCCTCGGCGAAGGCATCGAACTGTGTCGGCGAGAGATTCTGGATGAACTTGATATCACGAGCTTCGAGAGGCGCCGCACACAGCAACAAGACTGCGATCGCCAATATTCGGGTTTTCATTGTTCTCGAACTCCGGCAAGCAGAGGCGCCATGTGGCGACACAACTCGGGGACGGCATCGATCGCCGAGGGCCCCATACGCGTCAAACGACTGTCGGTGAAATGACTGATGCGACGATTGGCCACGGCACTGACCTGCGGAAAGCGATTCCAGCGCTCACGCCAATCACGCGAAGTGATCGGTGGCGCAGCCATGATGATCAAGTCGGGGTTGCGGCGCTTGATCTCCTCGAACTCGACAATCGGCGCGGGAAAATTGATGTCGTCAAAAATACTTTGGCCACCGCAGCGCGCAATGGCGTCCGACATCGCGTTACGACTACCGACCGTATAAAGCGGCACATCCCAAATCATGTAGAAAACGCGCGGCCCAGTTGGCGCGGCGGGGCGGGGCGGCAGAGCGCGAATTCGCGTATCAAGCTCACGGGCCACTAAATCGGCCGCCCCACTCGTACCGGCAAGACGCCCGAGACGCTCAATAGAACGTGGAATGTCCTGCAGCTCGCGCACACTGACCTCATAGAGCGGTAACTTGATCTTATTGAGACTCTCGACCACGAGCTCGTGGGTAAGATTTTTCCAATAGACCACGACGTCAGGCTTGAGGGCCTGCAGCCGCTCGTACTTCAAGGCGCTAACGCTACCGATCCGCTCAATTTGTCGAGCAGCATCTGGAAAATCGGCACCGCTCACGGTCGCCACGATGCGCGAACCCGCACCAGCGGCAAACAACATTTCAGTGGCGCCCGGCGACAGACTGACGATACGTTGGGCGGAACGGGGCAACACCAGTTGGGCACCCGTATCGTCCACGATCGTTATCGTCGCTTCGGCAACGGCCATCAATGAGCCAAGCAACACAACCCAGACAGACGGACGACGCATCGACAAACCCCAGTGGTGATCACGGCCGCAACTGCAGCGTGAGAATGAGTATATCTGCCGCAGATACGGTAGGCTTGCGTGCTCATGGATGGCAGCGGCGGCAACAGCAATTCCCAGCTCAACGTGTTCGGCGAACCGTTGGCCACCTGCAGTGATGCACCGAAAACCGGCTGGTATCGCAGCGGCTGCTGCGAGACCGATGCACAAGATGTCGGTTCGCACACCGTCTGCGCACTGATGACCGCCGAGTTTCTCGAGTTCTCGCGTTCGCGGGGCAACGACCTATCGACGCCACAACCGGCTTATGGCTTTCCGGGGCTCAAGCCCGGCGATCGCTGGTGCCTGTGCGCCGCGCGCTGGCTGGAAGCACTGCAGGCGGGTCGTGCGCCCAAAGTTGTCTTGAAGGCCACCCATCGACGCGCCCTCGACATCATCGCCCTTGCGGACCTCAAAGCACACGCCATCGATCTTGTCTGACCCGGCCCGACGTCAAGCCGTCCTGCGCGGAGTGCGGGAACTGCTACCCCTGTCACCCGGCATCTTTGCCTGGGGTCTCGTCACGGGTGTCGCCATGGTCAAATCGGGTCTCTCGACCCTAGAAGCTCTGGGGCTCAGCCTGCTGGCCTACGCCGGTAGCGCGCAGCTGGCCGCGCTGCCGCTCATCACCACCCTCGCCCCGCTGTGGCTGGTATTGGTGACGGCGATCATCGTCAACCTGCGTTTCGTCGTGTACTCAACTGCGATACGCAGTCACTTCGGTCATCTGCCCGCTCGCTCACGCCTGTGGCTCGGCTACATCGTGGGCGACATCATGTTCGTGCGCTTCTCGAATCTGCTGGAACGAGAACCTGAGTACCCCCACAAGATCGTCTATTACACCGGCGGGGCCGTCGCCAACTGGGTGGTCTGGCAGGTCTCTTCCATCGTTGGCATCTTCGCGGCCCAGTTGATTCCGCAAAGCCTCGGGCTGGAACTCGCCGGCACCCTGGCGCTGGTCGCGCTCGTCGTGCCGCTCTGCCGCCATCTGCCGACGCTCGGAGGTGTGCTGGTCGCTGCCCTGGTCGCCGTGCTGACACACCACTTACCCATGCGACTCGGGCTGCTCTGTGCGGTGGTCGCCGGCATGCTGGTGGCGCTCGGTCTCGAACACAGACGGCAGCAGCGAGGCGTCGGGTCATGAACGAGTTTGCTGGGTTCGACACCTATGTCTGGCTCGCGATCCTTGGGGTGACGCTCGCCACCTTCATCACCCGCTCGAGCCCCTTGCTGCTCGGCGCCCGCCTGCGCATTCCCCCTTTGGCCGAGGCAGCGCTCAGATTTGCGCCCGCCTGCGCACTCGCCGCGATCATTGCACCCGACCTGCTGCTCGAGAACGGGCAAGTGAACCTGAGCCTCGATAACGCCAGATTGATCTCCGGGTGCATCGCTAGTGCAATATTCGTATATTTTCGTAGCATATCTGGAACAATAATCGGTGGCATGCTGGTCTATTGGTTACTGACCTTCGGTCTACCTGGTTTTTAAAACAAGCATCCAAATATAAAACGTCTGTTTAGTCATTGACACTTTGTCACTGACTCGGCATCGTCGCCGCCATGAGCTACCTCAGCGAAAGGCGACAAGAAGAGAAAGAACGGCGACGCCTCGAAATCCTTGCGGCCGCAGCCGAGGTTGCGAGCGTCGTTGGCTTCGAAGCCATGACCATGGAACAAGTGGCGCGCAAAGCCCGACTGTCGCGGGCTCTGGTCTACGTGTACTTCAAGGATAAACAAGACCTGCTGCTGGGGCTCTGCGTGCGCGCGCTCGAATTGCTGCGAGAGCGTTTCGATGCCGCGGTGGCGACGGAGACCCGTGGACTCGCCAAGGTCGAAGCCTGTGGTCGGGCCTATGTCAGCTTCGCCCACGACCACCCCATACTCTTCGATGCGTTGGCCCACGTCGAAGCTCACGCGCCCATCGGCGACGACCCCTCTTACGATTCACACCTCAAGGCCGGCGAGAGTCTCCATGCGGTACTGATCGGCGCCCTCGAACACGGCATGAGCGATGGCTCGGTACGCCGCGATGCGGGCTCGGCCACGCTGCTGGCCTTCACGCTTTGGGGGCTGATGCACGGCGTGCTGCAGATCACCCAGCACAAATGCGGCAGTCTCGAAATGGCTGGCGTGTTGCCCAGCGATCTGATCGAGCAAGGCTTCAAGCTCGCCACGCAGGCGCTCGCAAATACGTCCGACGCTCCGGCTCGGGTTGCAGAGGTATGAACGGCTCGCGGCACAATCAGAGAAGTGGCCAGCGGGCACTCTGGACGCTGCTCACCGCCGCGGCGTTTGCCATCTCATCGCCACTGCCAGCCAGCCCCACGATCGCAGCCAGCGCCGAACTGCCATTGCCCGCGAAACGGCCCGTAGCCGCCGTCATTGACGGCTATGTCCGCGATGCGCTGCTGTCGAATCACGCCCTACGGTCTGCCGCGCTCGAAGTGGAACGTAGTCAAGCTGCTCTCGATGCGGCCCGCGCACGCTTTTTTCCCGAAGCCAGCCTTGCAGCCCGCTACACCCGCGCCGAAGGAGGTCGGGAAATCTCCCTGCCGCTCGCGCAGGCCTTCAACCCGGTCTACCTCACGCTCAACGAGCTTTTGCAGGCCAATGGTCAGAGCCCGCGCTTCGGCACGATAGAAGACCCGCGTTTTCTGTTGCAGCGTGAACGCGAACAGGACTCGCGAGTCAGCCTGCGTCAGCCACTGTATGCGCCGGCTATCCCGGCTGCGGTGCGCGCACAACGCGCCGTGTTGGTCGCCAACGAATTTGCAGCACTCGCCCTCGAACAGCGCCTGCGCCGCGACGTCACGGTGGGCTACCTCGATTGGCTGCGCGCCAATCGTGCCGTGGAACTGGTCCAAGCGAGTCGTGCGCTGCTGCAGGAAAACCTGCGCATCAACGACTCGTTATTCCGCAACGGCAAGATCACCGAAGATCAGGTGCTGCGTGCACAAGCCGAATTGTTGGCCGTCGAACAACAACAGACCGAACTGACCAATGCTCGCGATCAACTGCGCAGCTACGTCAACTTTCTACGTAATCGACCTCTCGATGATGCGCTGCAGGATGCCGAAGCGAGCTCCGAGATCGTCCGTACTACCACTGACCTCATCGCCCTGCGTGAGCTCGCCAAACAGAACCGCGCCGAGCTTGCGAGTCTCGACAGCGCTGTGGTGGCTGCCGACTCGAGGCGAGCCATATCCCGCGCGGCGCGACTACCGACTCTGGGGCTCGGCATAGACGGCGGTATTCAGGGCGAAGACTATGAATTCGGGCGCGGTCGTAACTACGCCACGGTTTCGCTGCTACTCAACTGGACGCTGTTCGACGGTGGTGCACGACGCGCCGAAGAACGTGACGCGCGGCTTGCTCTGCGCCAAGCGATGAACCGCCGCGATGAGCTCGCGGCACAGATCGAACTCGAAGTGCGCCGAGCACTCGACGACCTAGCGACCAGCAGCGCCTCGCTGCAGGTTGCCGAGGCACGTGCCATCGCCGCTCGCGCCACGTTGCGCATTGCTGCGCGCAAGCGTGATGAAGGCGTCATCAGTCAGGTCGAATTTCTCGATGCTCGTGTCAGCCTCACGGCTGCCGAACTCAATCTCAATGCCGTGCGCTTTGAACTGCTCGCCCGCCAAGCCCAACTCGACTACGCCACCGGAGCCCCACGCCCGTGAAAAAGTTTTTCGCTTGTTGCAGCCTGTTATTGCTCGCGGCCTGTGACAACTCGCTCGATTCGGAAAAAGTGTCGGACGGCGTTCCGGTGCGCACGGCTAGTGCAACCGCCGGCCCAGCAGCAGCCCCCATCAACAGCAACGGTATCGTCGCCACCCGTGACGAAATGCGCCTGTCGTTCAAGACCGGCGGAATCGTGCGACGAATTTTGGTCGAAGAAGGCCAGACGGTACGCAAGGGGCAGTTGCTTGCCGAGCTAGATCTCACCGAAGTCGACGCCGGCGCAGAACAAGCGAGACAAGCAGCCGACAAGGCGCAACGTGACCTAGAGCGAGGCGAGCGTTTACATGCTGATCAGGTCATCAGCCTCGAAATGCTGCAAAACCTGCGAACTCAAGCCGCCGTGCTGCGCGCTGCGCGCGATGCCGCCGTTTTCAATCTACAGTATTCGAAAATCATCGCACCACGTGATGGCGTGGTGCTGCGCAAACTCATCGAAGAGCGTGAGCTCGTGCCACCTGGACAGCCTGTGTTGATCCAGAGCGGTATCGAACGTGGCTATATCGTGCGACTGGCTCTCGCCGATCGCGACCTCTTGCGGGTCGCCTTGGACGATCGCGCCAATATCGTGCTCGACGCTTATCCTGAGCAGGTTTTCGGCGGAAAAGTGCGACAGATTTCCGCAGCAGCCGACCCGCGTAATGGTCTCTTCCCCGTCGAAGTGCATTTCGATCCGACGCCTGATCAAGCACTCGCGAGCGGCTTGATCGCCAAGGTGACGATTACCCCGGCAAATGCCGGCGCAAGCACCCTCACGTACATTCCCATCGCCGCTCTCGTCGAAGGTGAGGGCGGGATCGCGCGAGTTTTCGTCGTCGAGGGTGATGTCGCTCGTAAGCGTGAAGTGCGCGTCGCATTCATCACTGGAACCGAGGTTGCATTGCGCGACGGCCTTGCCGTCGGCACTCAACTCGTGACTGAAGGTGCACTCTATCTCGTGGATGGAACGCGCATCCGCAACGTTCCGCCGCTCGCTGCAACGGAGCGTACGCCGTGAAAATGCTCGAGTTTCCGATCAGGCGTTACCAGTTCACGCTGGTGACCTTTCTCTGCCTGGTCGTCATCGGCATCTATACTTTTTTCGCCATACCGCGCGAGGAAGATCCGTCTTTTCGTATCGCGGGCTTCGATATCGCAGCCATCATGCCGGGCGCCGACCCCAAGGATTTGGAACGTCTCGTTTCCAAACCACTGGAAGACCGACTCGCCGAGCTCGATGACGTTCGACAACTCGAGACCTTCGTGGCGGACGGTGTCGCGTTCACCATCGTCGAGTTCGAGGCATATACCGACGCAGACAAGAAATACGACGAGGTGCTACGCGAGGTAAACGCCCTACGCCCGACGCTGCCGGCGGAGTTACGCGAGATCGGCATCCGCAAGTTCAGCCCTGGGCTCGTCAATATCGTGCAGTACGCCTTGATCTCCGAAGAGGCGCCGTACCGCGAACTGCAAGATCACGCCCGCGAGCTCAAAGATATTCTTAAAGCCGTGCCTGGCGTTCGCACTGCTGAAAGCTGGGCCTACCCGCCCCGCGAACTGCGCATCGAAGTTGATCTGCAACGACTCGCGGATCTGCAGCTCAGCGCCATCAAGTTGATCCAAGCCATCGACAGTGCCAATGCCAATATTCCGGCAGGCATCATCGATGTCGGCTCGCGTAGCTTCACCGTCAAAAGTACCGGTGCTTACACTGATCTTGAACAGGTTCGAGATACGGTCGTGAGCTCGGCTGACGGTCGTATCCTGCGGCTACGCGATGTAGCTGAGATTCGCTGGTCAGAGGGTCAGTGGGGGCATATCGGTCGCTATAACGGCCAACGTGCAGTGTTTGTCACGGCCAACATGAAAGAAGGCCAGAACATCCTGAAAGTTCGTGAAGCTATCGGCGATGCCGTGGCGCGCTTCGAACCCGGCTTGCCGAAACGCGTGCAACTCGAGCTCGGTTTCGATCAGTCACAAAACGTACAGAAGCGGCTCAACCGCCTTTATATCGATTTCAGTATTGCCATCAGCCTCGTATTACTCACTCTGTTGCCACTTGGCTTGCGAGCTGCGGGCATCGTCATGATCTCGATACCGCTGTCTTTGTCTTTCGGTATCGCAGTGTTGTATTTCTTGGGCTACTCGCTCAATCAGTTATCGATCGCTGGCTTCATCGTGGCGCTCGGATTATTGGTCGACGACTCCATCGTAGCGGTTGAAAACATTTCGCGTCATCTGCGACTTGGCTATGACCGCACCCGCGCGGCGATCGCCGGAATGCGGCAGATCTTTCTCGCCATCGTCGGTTGTACTGCAACGCTAGTATTTGCCTTTCTGCCGCTGATGGCGCTGCCCGGAACCGCCGGAAAGTTCATTCGGGTGCTGCCGACCGCGGTCGTCGCAACCGTCGTTGGCTCGCTGCTGATCGCGCTTTTCATCATCCCGTTTCTCGCCAGTCGAATGTTGAGCAACGAAGACTCGGGACACTCGAACCGATTGCTGCAGCGCATCATGGGCGCTATCCATCGTTATTACAGACCCGCGTTGCACTATTGCCTAGCGCGACCACGAGCAACTGTCGCGACAGCCATTGGTGGCTCATTGTTACTGTCTGCATTACTCGTGCCTGTAATCGGCTCAAGTCTATTTCCTAAGGCCGACACGCCGCAGTTCATCGTGCAGATCGATACGCCAACGGGCACCAGTCTCGCGGAGACCGACAGAGCCGTGCGTTTCGTCGAAGCGGAACTGATGAAAATGCCCGAGGTGAAAGCGATGTTCGCCAATCTCGGTCGCGGCAACCCACAGATTTACTACAACCATATCCAGCGCAACGAATCCTCTGATTACGGCGAAATCTTCGTAACACTGAAGTCTTACAGCACTCGCAAAACGCCGTTGCTGCTCGATCAGTTGCGTGAACGTCTCGATGGCTACCCCGGTGCGCGAATCTCGGTCAAGGAATTTGTCAACGGACCACCCGTGTCCGCACCGATTGCAGTACGCATCGTCGGACCCGATCTTGAAGTCCTCGACGAGCTTGCCACGCAAGTCGAAAAACTAATCGAAGGTACGCCGGGGGCGCGCGACGTTCGCAACCCCTTGAAGTTTCCGCGTACCAATCTCGCACTGGTTGCCGACACACAAAAAGCGGCGATGCTCGGCATACCGGCCGTAGAAATAGACCGCGCTGCGCGTCTTGCCATCTCAGGACTGCCGGCGGGCACTTTCAAGGACGATGATGGCGAACAGTACCCCATCATGATCCGTACGCCGCTAGAGCAACGCGCCAGTCTCGAAATGCTGCAAGCGGCGCGGGTAATGTCCTTGAGTGGCCAACTTGTGCCCATGAATCAAGTTGCGACCCTCGAACTCGAACCCGCACCGGTGCTGATTTCACGCTATCTGCGCGAACGTGCCGTGACCATCAACGCCGAAGTCGTACGTGGCGAAAACATCGGCAAAGTCACCGCCGCTGTCGTCAAACAGCTCGAGCAGATGAACTGGCCTCGTGGCTATTCATTTGTACTCGGCGGTGACGCCGAAGCAGGCGCCGACGCATTCAGCGGTATCGGTACCGCCATTATCGTCGCCGTCTTTGGCATTTTCGCCATTCTCGTATTGGAGTTCGGCAGTTTCCGTTCGACGCTGATCGTGTTGACGGTGGTGCCACTCGGCGTTTTCGGCGGCATGTTGATGCTACTGATCACCAACAATGACATCTCGTTTACTGCCAGCATCGGCTTTATCGCTTTGATCGGTATAGAGATCAAAAACTCTATTCTTTTGGTGGATTTCACCAATCAACTGCGTGAAGAGGGTGTGCCGCTCGATGAGGCAATCGAACAGGCCGGCGAGATTCGTTTCCTGCCCATCTTGCTCACCACAGCCACGGCAATCGGCGGTCTAATGCCCTTGGCGGTACAGAACATCGGCATTTATTCGCCGATGGCCTGGGTGATCATCGGCGGACTCATCAGCTCGACGCTGCTCGCGCGACTCGTGACGCCGGTCATGTACAAACTGATTCCGCCTGAAGGCCATGAGCCTAAAAACATCGCTCGTGGTAATCAGCCCGAGACATCCGGTGCGTTGCTGTGATCAGTTGGCATTGATCAAGCGCTTTCGAGCTCCCAAGTAACGAGTGGCGCAGTGCGCCGAATCCAGAATCCGGCGCCGATGTGACGAAAATTTCGCCGCAGGCGCCCGCGATACCATTCGGCACTGCGCAGCGTGACATCTTTGTCAGTGCGACTTTGATCGGCATTCTCGCGCCAATCGCGGCGAGTCAGAGCGCTGAAGAACAATACACCACGGCAGAGTCTTGCGAAGTTGGCGAGCGCCTTGGCAGCGGCGACATCATCGAGATACTGCAAGACGTCATAGCAGATGACGAGATCGAACGGCTGGCGTGGTTTGTAATCGGCAAGCGAGCCCTGTATCCAGCCGTATTTATCGCAAAGATATTGACTGTACTCGAGACCGACATAAGTCGCGCCCGGCAAGGCCCGCAGCAAACTCGTGCGCATCAAACCAAGGCCGCAACCGGCATCGAGTATGCTGCCTACGGGACAATCGATATGTTTGACATAGGCGGCGATCAGTTCCGCGCGTGCGGCCATCTCGGTGCGTGAAGTCACCGAGCTTTTGCCGTCCCGATAAAAGCGCTGGTAGTAGCTCTTGTCGAAACGTTCGCTACTCAAACGATACCTGCAAGTTTTTTCGCGATTGCGGCGACCGCAACGGGGTCGGCCTTGGAGACCTCGGGGTATTCACTGAAGCGCTCGGGAATCTTGATGGTGGCATCGATACCCATTTGATCCGAACGGAACGCACCGAACTGTGGCGATTTTTCACAGGATGGATCGAGGATCATCGGAATGCCATCGGGCTGTACGATCGAATCTTTGGCGGGTTGCCAGCGCGTCATCATGGCCCACTCGACCTGCTTCAGATCGTACGGATCGACATCGGGCCCAACGACGATGACCAGTTTGGCCGTGCGGCCCCAGCGTCCGGCAGAGCCCCACACGGCATGAATGACATACTTACCGAAATTGGGATGGGGCTTATTCCAACCGTCTACCGATAACTGCACGACGTAACACATGTTGGGGGTGACCGCGACATCGTGCACCTCGGGAATCTTCTTGCGAAGATCAGAGAGCACCTCACCCTCGACCGGCAACAATGCGATGTAGTTGTGATCGAACGGTGGCACCATTTCCATGGTGGCGTGCCAAATCGGGTTTTTACGATGCGAGATACATTTGACTCGCACGATCGGAAACACCTGAACTCGATCGTAGTAACCGACAGGGTTCGAGTGCCAACCGATCGCCTCGAGCTCATCGGTGATGACTTCACCCTCGATGACCCACTCGGCGTGTGCCGGCACCTCGAGATCGACGGTTTCACAGCGCACCATCTCTACCGGTGAGCCCCGCAAGCCGCCCGCAAAGGCCGTTTCATCGACGTTGAATGGCACGCCCGTGGCCGAGGCCAGATGCAGCGCCGGATCACAAACGCCAGCAATGGCGACTTCGAGTCGCTTGCCCATCTGCGAGGCCTTGAAGGTGTGGCGGCCGATATCGGAAAACGGCGGGTTCCACCAATAAAAGGCGGCTAGATCGCGCTGCGCGCGCTCGGGCGCGTAGCTGCCACCCTGGGGGTGAGTGGCATCTAGAAATTGCGTGAAGCGATACCAACCACAATTACGGCCACCGGTCTCGGGGTCCTTGGAAAAGGTCATCGCATTAGTGATGTAAGCCGGACCTTCTTTGCCGAACCAGACATGCGGTAACTGTTTATCCAACGAAACGGCATCACCTTTGATAATGACGTCTTTACAGGGTGCGCCCGCCGAATCGATGAGTTTCGGCGCATGCCAGCGTGAAGGGTCGGCCAAAACTTCCGAGTGATGCAACTTGGCGGCACGCCAATCACGAAAGCCGATGGTCATCGCCGTACGTTCACGGGTACCAAACGGATTGAACAGGATCGGAACGCCCGCCGTGTTGATGGCATCGACATTGTTCAGCATCAAGGCCGGGCCATCCTGCGCGCAGACGTAGTTCATGAGCGCTTGTAATTCGTTGCTGCCACGACGCCCATCGAGCGGCACGTCGACGTGCTTCAGTTGACCCTCAGCCTCGAGCATCGCGAGAAACTCGCGCATATCCTTGAACGCCATGACCGACCCCCGTTATCGCGTGTTGTAGCGCAAGCCTAACCCCCGCACGGCGAGTGACACCAGCACTACGCCCCCCGCATGAGTCGGCATGTCCTTACCTTGGACAGCGAGCGTGCCGACACGCTGCGCTGCTGCGATCAGGCCTCATCATCCGAGCAACTATCGCTTGCCACAGTTCTTACGGAGACCGCCCTGATGTCCCATACCGAACGCAAAGTCGCCATCATCACCGGCTCGGCAACCGGCGTCGGTGCCGCAGCCGCCATCATGCTGGCCGAACGCGGTTGCAATGTCGTCATCAACTACACCCGCAGCGAGGCCGAGGCCTTCACGACGGCCCGCGAATGCGAAAGCCGTGGTGCAGAGGCCCTGGTCTGTCAGGGGGACGTCGCCGAAGATGCGGCCTGCCAGAATATGGCGACTCAGGCGATCGCACGCTGGGGTCGTATCGATTACCTGATCAACAATGCCGCCAAAACCAAGTTCAATCCTTACGAAAATCTAGATGGCCTCAATGCCGAGGATTTTCTCGCGATATACAAAGTAAACGTGGTCGGCGCCTATCAGATGGTGCGCGCCGTGGCACCGCAGATGAAGAAACAAGGCCGCGGCGCCATCGTCAACAATTCTTCGATCGGCGGCGTCACTGGCATCGCTTCATCGATGGCCTATGCCGCCAGCAAAGCCGCGCTCAACATGATGACCCAATCGCTGTCATTGGTGTTGGGTCCGGAAATTCGTATCAATGCCATCGCACCCGGTGCGATACAAACACGCTGGCTACAAGGCGGCATGACGCCTGAGCAGTATCAAGAATTCCTGGTCAATGCCGCAGCGATGGTGCCGCTCAAAACCGTGCCGACCGCCGAGCAAATCGCTGAAGCATTGGTATGGTTTCTGGAGGGCGCGAGCGTCGTGACCGGTGAGGTCTTGATGGTCGATGCTGGGCTACACTGCGGACGCCTTCCGCCCTCATCGAGCAGCAAAGCAACTTGGGATAAAAAATAACTCAGGCTGCTCGCGGCGCTTCAGACCGCTTGGGTCACCGGGTTGTAGGCGAAAAGACCGATACCCTCATCAGCGGCAACACCACGCGTGCGTTCTTTATAAGAATCGGTGTCGGGTGCATGAAAGACTTTGCCCGCCTGACGCGACTCGCGAACCACGAATGACGCACGCTCACGACGCGCGCCTTCATAGCGCTGATAGGCCTCTTCAACGGAATCGGCTGCTGCCAGCGTGCGCGCAAGCACGACTGCATCTTCGATGGCGAGAACCGCACCATGCCCGAGAAAGGGCAGAATCGGATGCGCAGCATCGCCAAGCAGCGTCACGCGACCGCTAGACCATTGCTTGAGCGGCTCGCGATCAAACAGCCCCCACTTGAATAAATTACCGGGCGGCACCAGCGACATGAAACGCGTGACCCAGGGCGTCCAGTCGCGAAACTCTTCGAGCAGTTCATCGACAGTCGATGGAATCGACCATCCCTCTTCGGTCCAAGCCTTGCGCTCGGCAAACGCGACAAAATTCAGTAACTGTCCATTACGAACCGGGTAACGGTTAACGAGATGCCCGGGACCCACGAACACACAGGAAGCCGGCTGCAAAATTTCTGGCGGTACTTGGTGCATGGGCACGAGACCACGCCAAGCGATGTAGCCGGTGTACTCGAGGTTCAGGGGGCCAAAGAGACTTTGCCGCACGAGCGAACGCGAACCGTCGGCGCCAATCACAGCATCAAAATGACGAACCTGCCCGTCAGCAAAACGAACTTCGACGCCAGAGCCATCTTGACTGATCCCGCTACAGTAACGATTAAGTACGATCGCAGTTGAATCGTTTGCCCTTACTGCCGCTGCCAAAGCGTCGTGTAGATCGGCGCGATGGATGAGGTAGTAACGCTCACCGAACTTTTCCAGCAACTGCTCGCCACGGTTGATCCACACCAACGGCCGGGCGTCACTGAAGTGTCGGACGCATTGATCTTCAGGCTGATACGCTTTTTGTAACAACGTATCTTGCAAACCAAGATGCTTGAGCGCGTGCGCAGCGGTCGGACTCAACGATAAGCCCGCACCGACCTCGGCAAGCATGGGCGCTTGCTCGAACACCGTCGGACGAAAACCGACGCGCTGCAAGGCGAGCGCAGTGGTCAATCCGCCAATGCCGCCGCCGATGATGCCGATGTTGAGCTGCTTCACGGTCGCTATTCAGCACCAAGAACTGCGCTGCCCAAAGCATCGCGGCCTGCTCGTCCAGACTGCGGACAAGTCTGGCCACTTAGCGGTAAAATGGCTCGTGCCTGCTAAAAACACCCAGGGAAAAACCCCTAAAGTCGGCTTCGTCAGTCTCGGCTGCCCCAAAGCGCTGGTTGATTCCGAACGTATCCTCACGCAACTGCGCGCCGAAGGTTATCTCGTTGCGCCCGACTACGAATCTGCCGATCTTGTGGTGGTGAACACCTGCGGGTTCATCGACTCGGCGATCGACGAGTCACTCGAAGCCATCGGTGAAGCGCTGGAACAGAATGGCAAAGTCGTGGTCACGGGCTGTCTCGGTGCCAACCCGCAGCGCATTCTCGATAAGCACCCGAACGTGCTGAAAGTGACCGGGCCGCATGCGTACGACGATGTGCTCTCAGCTGTGCACGAACATCTGCCGCCGCAGCACGATCCGTTCGTCGATCTCGTGCCGGCCCAAGGCATTCGACTGACGCCGAAACATTACGCGTATCTAAAGATCTCCGAAGGCTGCAATAACAAATGCAGCTTTTGCATCATTCCCGATTTACGCGGCAAGCTCGTCAGTCGTCGTATCGACGACGTACTGCGCGAAGCAGAAAAACTCGTCAAGGCCGGCGTCAAGGAATTATTGGTGATCTCGCAAGACACCAGCGCTTATGGTGTCGATCTCAGATATCCAACCGCCGAGTGGCGCGGCGAGAAGCTGCAAACACGTTTTCTCGATCTCGCTCGGGCACTAGGCTCTCTCGGTGTCTGGGTGCGGATGCACTATGTCTATCCTTACCCGCATGTCGATGACGTGATCGAGCTCATGGCTGAAGGCCGCATCCTGCCTTATCTCGACATTCCGTTTCAGCACGGCAGCGCGAGCGTGCTCAAACGCATGCGCCGCCCGGCACATGCCGAAAATACCCTCGAGCGCATCCGCAAATGGCGGCAGATCTGCCCGACGCTCAGCTTGCGCAGCACCTTCATCGTGGGCTTTCCCGGCGAAACCGAGGCCGAGTTCAACGAACTTTTGCAATGGCTGCGAGAAGCCGAGCTCGATCGCGTTGGCGCTTTCAAATATTCGCCGGTCGAGGGCGCGCGAGCCAACACGGTTGCAGCACACGTCGACCCCGAGGTGCAGCAAGACCGTCTTGATCGCTTCATGAGTCTTGCCAGCGAAATCAGTGCGGCACGACTTGCTCGAAAAGTCGGCCGCGAAGAAACCGTGTTGGTCGACTCCGTTGAGGGTTCGCGGGCCATCGCCCGCAGCAGCGCTGATGCACCGGAAATCGATGGCGTCGTTCACATTAGCGGAGCGGCCAAACTCAAGGTCGGCGAGTTCGCCCGCGTGAAGATTACTGCGGCAGACGCTTACGATCTCAAGGCGACTTTGAAGCTGTAGCCCTCTTCGCTGATGGGCAGACGCCGAATGCGTTGTCCGCTCGCGCTGTACACGGCATTACAGACCGCAGGCGCGATTGGCGGCAATGCGGGCTCACCAAGACCGCTCGGCGGGTGATCACTCTGGATGAAGTGCACGTCGATTCGCGGCTCCACACCCATGCGCAGCAAACGGTAACGATCGAAATTCGTTTGCTGCACGCGACCATCAACATAGTCGAGTTTCTGCTCGAGCATGGCGCTCAAGCCATCGATCACCGAGCCCTCGCATTGCGCCTCGGCGCCGCTCAAGTTGATGATGGGCCCAACGTCGCAGGCCACGGTGACCGAGTGCAACGTGATGCGCTTTTCAGCATCGACACTAAGCTCAACCACCTCTGCGACATGCGCTGCATGGCTAAAGTAGAACGCAAGCCCCTGAGCACGGCCTCGCGGCAGCGGCTTGCCCCAACCCGCTTTGCTTGCAGCGAGTTTCAGCACATCAGCTGCGCGGCCGGTGTTCAGACTGTTGCGCTGCTGCGGGGGTAACCAACGCGGTTCGCCGAGTATCTCGAGCAAAAACTCGAGGTGGTCGCGACCCGCCGCAACCGACATCTCGTGCAGAAAGCTCTGTAACGGAAACGCAAAGACACTCGCACCCGGCGCACGCCAAAAACCGCAAGGCGAAGTCCAAGGCAATTGAGTGCGGGTGTAGCGGAAATTTGGCAGCAGCTGAGAGAAATCTTCCTCGGCTCGCAAATTGCCACCGAGAACTGGATTCTTGCCGTCAGCCGAAAAAGTGACGAAGTGCTGCTGCCAAGCGGTTGCGCGACCATCGCCGTCAAGCGCAGCCTGCAAAGCGATCGTGCCACCCGCGCGCACATAATCGTTTTGCATGTCGTCTTCACGTGACCACTGCAGCTTTACCGGTCGACCTGCACGCTTGGAGATCGCGGCGGCATCACAGGCATAGTCATTCATCAAGCGACGCCCAAAACCACCACCGACACGTACCGGATGCACGGTCACTGCCGACTCTTCGATACCGAGTACGTTCGCGACATTTTTGGCGGCGCGCTGTGGCGTCTGGCTAGGCGCCCAAACTTCGCAAGTGCCGTCGCTCTTGAACCACGCCGTACAACTTTGTGGCTCGAGCTGCGCGTGTGAAACAAAAGCATATTGATAGGTCGAGGCCACCGTCTTGGCGGCTTCTGCAAAAGCGAGCGCAGGTTGGCCGCGCTCGGCCACGAGCAGAGGCCCCTCTGCTGAGGCAAGCTGCAACGACTGCAGGCTGGCAGCCGCCCAATCGTCTTTTGCAGCGCTGCTCTCATCCCAAATGACGACGAGCTGCTTGCGGGCCTGAAACGCGGCCCAAGTGCTTGTCGCCAAAATAGCAACGCCGGCTTTCAGTTCGACCGGATCGCCATTACTTTCGAGAACGAATGCATCAAGGACGCCCGACATTTTTTTGATGGCCGCGAGGTTGGCACTACGCACCGTGCCACCATGAGCGGGGCATTTAACGTAAACGGCATAAGCCATGTCGGGTACGCGCTGGTCACTGGCATAGAGCGGCTCACCGGTAACGACCCGGCGGCTATCGACACCGCCCACCCGAGTGTTGAAAAGTCGCCGCTCGGCCGCTGCTTTGAGCCATACCCTGTCTGCAGCAGGAACCGGCAGCGCTGCAGCATCGGCGGCGAGTTCAAGATAACTCGCGCTGCGTGCAGAACCGGCATGGACGACGCGGCTGTCTTGCGTGCTGCATTCGGTCTCGGGAACCTGCCACTTACGAGCTGCCGCGGTTACCAGCATCGCTCGCGCGGTCGCTCCGGCGCGCCGCAGAGGGTCCCAGGCTCGCGGAATGGATGTCGAGCCGCCTGCAGCCTGACTGCCGTAGCGCGAAGCGTCGATCGGCGCTTGCCTGACCTCGATGTCGCTCCAGCGTGCATCGAGCTCTTCGGCGACGATCATCGGCAGAGCTGTCTTCACACCCTGCCCGATTTCGGGATTCGGTGCGTACAGCACAATGCCCGTCGCACTGATCTGCAAATAGGCATTGGGCTCAAATGGCAACGCAGCATCAGGCGACAGTGTCGATCGACCATCGAGTTCGGCTGCATCAGCTATCGAGAAAGCCAGGGCCAGCCCACCGCCGGCCAAGGTCGTCAGGTGGATGAAGCGGCGTCGATCGAGGTTGCAGTGGTCTTTGAGTCTTTGCATGCCGCTGATTGTGCCAGCAAAAATGCTTTTGTCAGCATACTGACAGCGTTCGTTAACTTCGCTGACATGCACCGAAGGCAGAGTCAGCCGAATGCGGATAGCACTGATCACGGATGCGTGGGAGCCCCAAACCAACGGGGTCGTGAGCACCTTGAAACACACGCTGGCGGAACTCGGGAGGCGCGGCTTCGACGTCTTGCGCATCTCGCCCGAGATGTTCGCGAGCGTGCCGTGCCCGTCTTACCCAGAGATCAGGCTCGCCGTGTTTCCCGCACCCAAGATGGCGGCTCTTCTCGGGCAGTTCAATCCAGATGCCATTCATATCGCGACAGAGGGGCCACTGGGCATCGCCGCCCGACAATGGTGTATCGCAGGCAAGCTGCGATTCAGCACCGCTTATCACACCCAGTTTCCCGAGTATGTCCGTGCGCGCTGGCCGATCCCCCTGCGTGTCAGCTATGCCTACATGCGTTGGTTTCACGATGCCGCGACCCACACCATGGTGTCGACAGCAGAAATGCAATCACGACTCGCCGCCCGAGGCTTTGGTCATCTGGTCAATTGGGGACGCGGAGTCGATACCGAGCGATTTCGCCCGATCGAACGCGCCGTGGAGCCCGCGCTGCCGGTATTCGCCTATCTCGGGCGAGTCGCGGTTGAAAAGAACATCGAAGACTTCCTACGTCTCTCGTTGCCGGGCCGGCTACGCGTCATCGGCGACGGTCCGGCCAGAGTCGAGATGCAACAAAGATATCCGGCCGTGGAATTCACCGGGTTGCTCAAGGGTGAAGAGCTTGCACGAAAGCTTGCCGATTCGGACGTGTTGGTCTTTCCAAGCCGCACCGATACCTTTGGTCTCGTGATGCTCGAGGCGATGGCGTGTGGCGTGCCGGTCGCAGCTTACCCTGTTACCGGCCCGATTGATGTGGTGCAAGACGGCGTCACGGGCTGTCTTAATGAAGACCTGAGCGCTGCTGCGCTGCGCGCGCTGTCGCTCGATCGCGAAGCGTGCCGACGCTTTGCACTTAGCCGCTCGTGGGAGACGGCGACTCAGCAGTTCGTCGCCAATCTGGTGCCCGTCAGAGGTCCGATCTCTTCACCGAGACCGGACCTCGCAAGGGTTACCGTCAGAGCTTGATACGGCCGCCGACGAATACGGTGTAACCGAACTTCTCGTACTCGTACACCCGGCTGCGATTACCGTAGTAGCGGATGCCCGCGGTGTTGGTCAGGTTCTTCGCCTCGACAAACATCTCGAAGTTCTTCGAGAACTCGTAGCTCGCGGTCAGATCGAGCTGGTCGCGACCTTCCCAGTAAAGATCGAGCTCGCCGTCCTCGGCGTTGATCTCGTTGAGATAGTCGCCGCGGTCGGTGTAGCTCAACCGAATGCTGACCGGCCCCTTTTCGTAGAAGATAGCGAAGTTCGCGACCGTGTCGGACTGACCGGGCAGCGGAAACTTGGAACGGCCCGCGTAGTTGCGACCCACGTCGATCTCGGCATCAACCAAGGTCAAATTGGCAAACACACCGAAGCCTGAGAGCCAACCCGGCAACTGCGTGAACTGCTGCTGCCACGCGAACTCGATACCCGAGATTGAACCGTCGGCATTCTCAGGCGTAATCAATGTTGCCGCTTGTCCGAGATAGGTTCCGCTGCTGCGCAGGGTGTAGTTATAGTCCTTGAGGTCTTTGTAAAAGGCGCTCGCAGACACGAGACCCATACGATCAAAGTAATACTCGAGCGAGAAGTCGAGATTATTGGAAAGCGTGGGGTTGAGCAGCGGATTACCCGTGGTGACCACGAGTACCGTACCTTCCTGGTTTTCAATCGCCCGAGGCACGATATCTTGGAAATTCGGGCGGGTCATACCACGGGTCAAAGCCGCGCGGCCAATCAGACCATCGCTGAAAGCATATCGAAGGGTGATGCCCGGGAAGAAGTCGGTCGACGAACGGGTATCGGTCTGTGAGCGAATGTTGCCCGTGCGCGCATCAAACACCGGCGCCGAGCCGGTGGTTTCGGTTTTTTCGACGCGCACGCCGGCGAGCACGCCCAGTCGATCGAAGTCGAGATCCCAGGACGCATAACCCGCAAGAATCTTCTCGTCGGCCTGATAATCAGCCGTCGCCGATTGTTCCACGCGAATAGGTGAGCGCGACTTGGTGGCATCGAAATACGCATCCGCAAGACTGGTATCAACCTTGAACCCAAGGTCATAACCGTAGTTGCGGCTCGGGGTGCTGCTCAGAAAGCTCGCAAGATTGCCGGTGGGTGCGGCGCTTGCGGCGCGATCGCGGAATCGGTCCTCATCTGCTTTACGCTCACCATCCTTCATTTTGAAGCCGAACTTGAAAGTGCCCGAACCCGAACCCACCGTAACGTCGGTTGCTGCGTTCACGGTCAGGGCCGTAGTTTCTTCGGTGGTGCGGCTGGTGCGATAGGCATTCTCGCGGAACGAGAAATTACCCGGCGTCAGATGCTGATTGGTGGTGAACAGCGAGATTGAGGGTTCAAGCGTGCTGTTGCGATAATCGTAGCTGAGCGGCGCCGTCGCCGTGCCTAGGGCACCCGTACGCCACAGTAATTCGTCGCGTCGCGGATACTTTTGCTCGGTATCAGCCAAGGCTAGAGAGGCATCGAGCTTCCAGTCACCAAAAGCTTTCTCGCCACCCACTTCGACGGTCGAGATTTCGTTGGTCTGGATACGATGACGAATCTGCTTAGCGACGCGAATGTTGCGGAAGCTCGCAGTCTGATCAGTCGCGCCTGGCAGCAGCACGCCCTCGGACCACAACACCAACAACTGATTACGATACTCGTCATCTTCGAATTTCGAGTAGGTGCCGCGCACAAAGAAACGCTCATCTTCAGCATTGCGCCACTCGGCCGCACCGGTGAAAGCCAAGCGTTCGCGCTGGGTGTTGTAATCCTTGAAGAGGTTCTCGACTACGCCGAAAACCTGTCCACCCTCGGGGCGGTTCAAGCGGTCCCAAACGGTTTCGACGTTATCGGGTTCGCGGTCCGTCTTAGAGTAGCTGCCGGAGAACAGCAAACCAAAGCGGTCGCCCTCACCCCAGATATTGCTGACCGATGCGGAACCGCGCTTGTCGTGCGTGCCGCCAAACTCGTTGTATGAACCGCCGGCCGTGGCACGTGCGCGGAAGCCCTTGTAATCGAAGGGCGACTGGGTCTTGATGTTGACGGCACCGGTGATCGAGTCGGCATCTTGATCGGGGCGTAACGTCTTGCTGATCTCGAGTTGACCGACGATGTCAGACGGAATCGTATCGAGGTCGATCGCCCGCGTAGACGGGTCCGGTGCCGAGATGCTGACGCCATCGATGGTGACCGCCGAGAACTCCGACGGACCACCGCGCACGTTGATGTAGCGCCCCTCACCTTGATCGCGAGCAATCGCGATGCCGGCCACGCGTTGCAACGCCTCGGCGATATTCGGGTCCGGGAACCGACCGACAGTGTCGGCCGAAACCACGTTGGTGACGCCACGCGCCTCTTTCTGCTGGTCAGCAGCGCGCGCTGCGGCATCGACGATGGCCGTAATGACAACCTCTTCGAGTTGATCTGCGTCATCGGCGTGGGCGACGAAGGGGCTGCAAGCTGACAAGGCGAGAATGACAGAACGACGAATGGCGAAATGACGCATGTGACGAACTCCGGGAACCAAAACAGGCTGAAATTGTCGCCGCGGAGTGTGAAATTTTTGTTAAACGCCCGGTCTCATTTACGCCACGATCACAAAACTGTATCGCCGAGGTCACATGAACGTCATTGAGGCGAGCCAGCATCAGGTGATGCGTTTGGGTCATCGTCAACTGCAATTGCCAGCGCCGGATAAGGTCCAGCCGTGGATTTGGCGCAGCTATCGACGTTTATCGGGTCTTGACCATCTGGTCGACCTATACCAAGAGCTTCCGGAATCTTTGGGAAGTGGGGAGTTCGCTGCAGCAGCTCTGAATGTGCTCGGTGTGACGCACGAGGCCGACGCAGCGGAGTTGCGCGAGATACCGCTCGCGGGTTCGGTAGTCATCGTTGCGAATCACCCCTTTGGCGGCATTGACGGTTTAGCAGCGATTGCCACTTTGCACGGCCGACGTTCCGATCTCAAAGTGCTCGCCACCACGACACTGGGTGCGCTGCCGGATCTTGCCGAGCTTCTCATCACGGTCGATAACTTCGGCAACAAGAGCGGGCGTGGCAAGAACGTTTCGGCTTTGCGGTGTGCACTGCGTCACCTCAAACAAGGAGGCGCGCTACTCATTTTCCCGGCCGGCGAGGTTTCCAGCCTGCAGCTTTCCAAGGGCTGTATCGTCGACCCGCCGTGGAAAATTTCGGCCATCAATTTGTTTAAGCTTGCACGCGCGCCGATCGTACCGATGTACCTTGAGGGCGGGAACGGCATCGGCTTTCAAGTCGCTGGTCTCGTTCACCCTCTGATCCGCACGGCACTGTTACCACGCGAAGTAGCCAACAAGCGCGGCACACACTTGCGTATGCGACTCGGTAAATGCATCAGCGCAGACACTCTTCATGCCTTGGCTGATCCGGCGCGCATAGCGCGTTTTCTTCGAGTGAGGCTTTACGCGCTGGCCACGGTGCGCCCGGCAACACGCCTAGCCATGTCGCCCGCGAGTCCACGTTGCCACACGGCGATTGCTCCTGCCATCGATCCAATGGAACTTGGCGCGGAAATCGCCCGTCTCCCGTCAACCGCCTTGCTGACTCGTGTCGGACATTTGGCGGTTTACTGTGCGGCCGCCAGCTCGTTGCCAAAGGTGTTACAAGAGATCGGCAGACTGCGCGAGGTGACCTTCAGGGCGGTTGGCGAGGGCACCGGTGAGCCGATTGATCTCGATCAGTTCGATCGCGATTACGAGCATCTTTTCGCTTGGGATGAGCGTAAACAATGTCTTGTCGGCGCTTATCGTCTCGGCCGACTCGATCAGATTCGCCGGCTGCGCGGCAAGAACGCGTTCTATCTCGCAACGCTGTTTGATTTCAATGACGCATTTTTCATGCTGTCGGGTCCGGTGTTGGAGCTCGGGCGATCTTTCGTACGGCTCGAGTACCAGCGCAGTTTCACGCCTCTGTTGGCGCTATGGCGCGGCATCGGCGAGTACGTCAGTCGCCATCCGCGCTACAGCAAACTGATGGGACCGGTGAGTGTGAGCGCAAGTCTCGGGGCAAGCACGCATCAGTTGATTGCCCGCTACTTGAAAGCGCAGCACTTCGATGCGGTCGCAGCGACGCTCGTCAAAGCAAGAACACCGCTTAGGCGGGCGAGTGCGCTCGCAACAGTCGAGCGCGAGTTGACCGAGATCAACTCGCTGGACGAACTCGCCATGGTTCTGCCGGAAGCCGACGGCAAGCTCGGAGTGCCGGTGCTGCTGCGGCAATATCTGAAACTCGGCGGTCGGGTGATCGGCTTCAATATCGATCCCGGTTTCGGTGATTGCCTCGACTGCCTGACGATAGTCGATCTGGGGCGCACGCCTGATGACGTGCTTTCAAAGTACATGACTGCTGACGCACTGCAGCGCTTTCGCGCACGGCAGCCGAGGCGCATGTCATCAGCCGCGTAGATCTTTCGTATCGATACGGGTATTGACGCGCACCACGCCTTTGACGTCCCGAAACTCGACGTTCACGCCAACCCCGGACGACTGATTCCAGTTGAGATGAATCAGGCCAAAGTTGGGCTCGCGGACAACCTCGCCTACCCGACGCGAGTTCGGAGGTAGTACCGGCCAGGTTTCAGTCAAGCCGCTGGATGTGAAATCCCACAATGGGTAGAGCGAGTGCGTCGAAAGACGCGACGCCTCAGCGTAGTGCGTATCGCCACTGATGCAGAACAAGCCATTGGCGCGCCGCTCGCGGATCGTCTGCAATAAGCGCTGGTGATCCTCGGCATAATTGATCCAGGCTTCCCAACCGGGAAAGTCCGCGACGACCTGCAGGCTTGAGGCCAAAATTCGGACATCGGCTTCGCGTGCAAGCTGCTGTTCCAGCCATTGCCACTGCGTCGCACCCAGCATGGTGGCATTTGAATCGGGGTTACGCTCGTACGGACCGGGAATCGACAGACCTCGAGCCTCTCGGCTCTTCACCCAGTCTTCATATTCTTGGCCGTTGAGATCACGTGATGAGATCGGTGTTCGATTGAATCGCAGATCAGGCAGCAATATTTGCAACCGCCGCCCACCCTGTTCGAACTCCACCGCATCGTAGATACCTTGACGAGTTCGCCGCAACGAGTCGGCTGGCTCACCCCAGAAATCACAGAAGATCTGTCGCGATTCTTCCTTGAAGGGGTATTCGCTGCCGGCATCATTTTCGCCGTAGTCGTGGTCATCCCAAATCGCGACAACCGGCACCCGCTCGATCAAGCGACGAAACCCGGGTTGCGCGGCAAGCTCTGCGTACTTGCGGCGCAGCACGGCCATATCACGTGTGTCGCCGTAGA